>Ga0123338_10000294_pt1 | contig 51823 bp, 46 predicted proteins | sample grotaG_FD_89793 | JGI IMG/M metagenome (GOLD analysis project Ga0123338, IMG submission 89793) | Glacier valley bacterial and archeal communities from Borup Fiord, Nunavut, Canada, to study Microbial Dark Matter (Phase II) -... | ecosystem: Environmental > Aquatic > Freshwater > Ice > Glacier ... | reverse complement strand
CGGTTCCCTTGCCTGTATTTGTTTCCAGTGTTACTTCAGTTTTTAAACTGTCAAGCGTTTTTTGGTCAATACTAAGTTTTTGCATTTTTAGATCCTTGATCTGATTCTCAAGCATTCTCTCAATGTTTCGTTTATCTTCCATACCAGCGCTTGATTCAGTATAGAGCGTAATTCCCTTTGGATTGGATAGCTTAAATTGAGGTATGTACAACAGGCCGTAGTCCTTTGAATTTTCATACGCGGTAATAGCATCTGGCAGAGGTCCTTCGAAATGTTTGAATAGGTATTTTGAAGAATCTGGAGTAAAGATTTTACTCTCATCCACGTAATGAATAACCTTCTTTGCTGCACCTTTTTCTGACTGTTTACCAACATAGACCAGAATTCCTATGATGGCAGGAAATATTAACGGAATTACTATCGTAGCAATTAAAAACGATTTTTTCTGAACGCGGCTTAAAAACTCGCGTTGGATAATTAACCAGATCTTATTCATTTGATTCTCCTTTCACCAGGCTGATAAAAATTTCACTCATACTCGGAACCTTCTCCTGAAACCCGCTCACTTTTGTTTTATGGATCAATTCACCAATAAGGTCATTTGGGCTTCCTGAATTCATCTTTATCGTTGAATTATAAAATCCGTCCTCAACCATTTTTTGATTGATTAATTGGTACGATGAATTATCGAGTGAGAAAGCTCCCGTATGTTCCACTAAAAATGTATTGGTTTTATACTGAGCTTTGACGGCTTTCTTAGTGCCTTCCAATATTTTTTTTGATTTGTTAATAAGTGCAATGTCATCGCAAAGATCTTCCACTGTTTCCATGCGATGTGTGGAGAATATAATCGTACATCCCTTTTGTTTCAGGTCAAGAATTTCTTCAGTGATCAACTGCGCATTGACCGGATCGAATCCTGAAAACGGTTCATCAAGTATAATAAGTCGTGGCTCATGCATGACAGTGCTGATAAACTGCACTTTTTGAGCCATTCCTTTTGAAAGGTCTTCAACCTTTTTATTCAGCCAATCCTTGATTTCGAATTTTTCTATCCAGATTTTAATTCGCGCAATAGCTTCACTTCTCGACAAACCTTTTAGCTGAGCGAAGTAGATGAGCTGTTCACCTACTTTCATCTTTTTGTAAAGACCGCGTTCTTCAGGCAGGTAACCGATTACACCAACATGCTCAGAGGTGAGAGCCTTTCCAAAAAGAGTAATCGATCCGCTGTCAGCGTTAATGATCTGGTTAATAATTCGGATGAGCGTTGTCTTACCTGCACCATTCGGTCCAAGTAATCCAAAAATAGTTTTTTCAGGGACTGTCAGGTCGACACTATCCAGGGCAGTATGGTTTGCGTACTGCTTGGTAACCCCACGGACAACAAGTGCTTCCACTATTGAAATGATTTAGGTAGACGGTAAAAATAATAGAAAGATTTAGTAATCAATAGGCATTTGACAATTAACAATTCACAAAGTACACAGCAACGTACGTAACTTTTATTTATTGAAATCTACGTAAAACCAGCACCTTATCAACTGCATTTTTGACTATTGTCAATTGATTTCACTATTAGTACAAGAAAGAACTCAAAAAATTACAGAGCGCTTTGCTAAACTCAATTATTAATTCGATTTTTCTTTGAAAACGATTTTCCCCATCGACACATCCAGATCAAATACGAGGGCGTTCTTCGGATTGCGGGAATATGCGGCATTAGCATATTTATTATCAGAAACCTTTTTCAGGTTTCTGGAAAGATTAACACTACACAACCAGGATTCGTTGATCGTAACCATTACCGGAACAGTATCATCACTTGGCAACATGATTATCATATTTCCTGCTCCAACACTTCCCTTTACCTTTGGAATTACTTCCGGTTTTGTTCCGAAGTCAAGATATATATTACCAAAGCCTACTTCAGCCATTATAACTTTTGAACGGGAAAGGTTGATCTGCTTTACGCTGAGAGAACCGAGATCTACTTTCACAAAAAAAGTATCCATCTCTACTTTGTTTTCCAGTCCGCCGGTGTAAGAAACATTTACGTCAGCACTGCCTGTATTGATTTTTAATTTTTTAATTGCCAAGCCTGATAGATCGATGTTGGCATTACCAAGACCATAATCAAGTTCCAATGAATATGGTTTTGCATTGGTTAGATATACTTTCCAAAATTTATCTGAGTTGCGTTCTTCGCCACCGAATACCTGGTAGGAGATTTTTTTACTTACCGCTTTTTGGCCCTCCTCTTCAAGCGCGAGTTTAATAAAGCAAACAGATCCCTTTACTTCATTGCTGAATACGTGTGAATAGTCGGCTAGCTCCTGATTGCTGTAAATGGAAAGTAATTCGGAAGTCTGACCAGGTTGTATAAAACAATTCCCGGTTTTAGCTTTCAGACCCAGATCGATCGTTTTGCAAGACTCCTGATCATCTACAGAGATCTGTTTCTTCATTTGGCCTACGACCATCCCTGCACTCATCACCCCCGCAAAAGCCAACGACAATGCTTTGAACATAATCTTTAATTCGCTTCTTGATCTATTTAGGCTAAAAACAGGCAAAAATCCTTAACAATTCGTTAACGATAGCCCGTAATTGGTCATAAACGGTCACTTTTCAGAAAGGTTGGCAGAAAATAAGGTATCTGAGATTTATTTTTATTCCTGATTGAAATACTCCTTCATGCGCTCAAAAAAGCCCTTTTCTGAACTATCCGGATGCGGCTGAAAGTTATCGGAGGTCCGAAGTTTCTCTAAAACTGCTTTTTCCTCGTTGCTTAGTTTTTTAGGTGTCCAGACATTAATATAAATGAGCTGGTCACCAACGCCATAGCCATTAATGTCTTTGAGACCTTTTCCGCGAAGACGAAGGATCTTTCCGCTTTGAGTACCTGGATCAATTTTGATTCTTACTTTGCCACCAATAGCGGGAACTTCAACACTGGTACCAAGTGCAGCATCAACAAAGTTAACATGTAAGTCGAAGACAAGATTGTTACCATCGCGCTTGAGATCTTTATCTTCCTGTTCTTCGATAAGAATAAGAAGATCTCCCGCTGTTCCACCTCCCGGTGATTCATTTCCTTTGCCGCCCATTGATAGTTGCATTCCATCCGCAACACCAGCAGGAATTTTTATAGAGAGCAAATCTTCTTTCGATACAAGGCCGGAGCTATCAACACCGGACGGACGCTTGTCAATGATCTGACCAGAACCATTACAAGTAGGACATGTAGATGCTGAAACCATCTGACCCAACATTGTATTCACTACTTTGCGAACTTGTCCATTACCCTGGCAGGTGGTACATGTTTTAAATGTCACGCCTTCAGCACGAACAAGGCGGTTTACTTTTATTTTCTTTTCAATACCGGTTGCGATTTCCTCCAGCGTAAGTTTAAGCTTGATCCGGAGATTGGATCCACGACGTTGTCCGCCACGTCCACCACCACCAAAGAAACTGTCGAATGGACTTCCGCCTCCATTTCCACCGCCTCCGAAAATATCTCCGAACTGACTGAAGATATCTTCCATGTTCATGTTGCCCTGGCCACCTCCACTGCCCATACCTGGCTTGTGGTGACCAAAACGATCATACTGTACTTTTTTATCGGGATTGCTTAATACTTCATACGCTTCAGCAGCTTCCTTGAATTTTTCTTCGGATTCTTTATTGCCTTGATTTTTATCAGGGTGGTATTGGATAGCAACTTTTCGGTATGCTTTCTTTATCTCTTCGGCTGTTGCCGATTTGCTTACACCAAGTATTTCGTAGAAGTCTCTTTTTGCCATGAGGATGTGTTGACGTATTGACGCGCGGATGTGTTAACGTTGGGCTAACTGCCAGTAACAACTTTAGCAAAACGTATCACTTTATCGTTGAGTAAATATCCTTTCTCAACAACATCCACAACTTTACCTTTTAATTTTTCATCTGCCTGTACGGATGTAATTGCTTCATGAAGATCAGGATCAAAGGCAGCGCCTTTACCGATTTCCATTACTTTTACTCCATGTTGCTCAAGCGTTTTTCTGAATTTATTTTGAATGAGAAAGAATCCTTCAGACTCCTTATCGCTTTTATCTTTAAAAGCTTTTTCAGCACGTTCGAAATCATCAACGACAGGTAAAAGTGCTGCAAGCAATTTTTCGTTTGCACCCTGAATCATTTCAAGTTTTTCTTTTGCTGTGCGGCGTCTGTGATTTTCGAATTCAGCGTAAAGTCGCACATACTTGTCTTTTGCTTCTGACAATTCGTCCTGAAGCTTTTTTATAGGATCTATGCTTGCTTTTGACTCTGTTTGAGCTTCTTGTAGCTGAGATTGTGGGGTTTCTGCGGTCAAATCTTCTGATTTATCCAATTCTTGCTCGTGATCTATCTTGTTTTCCATTTATATCCATGTCAATAAACCGCAAAATGACAAGAATTTTGCCAAAGGACGAAATGTGCCAAGATGACCTGTTAAAACAGAATTACACGGATCAATAGTTTGGATCAAACAGTAAACAGTAACGATTGACTATCATCGCAGTGGGACCTGCATATCATCCCCAGTGAGTTTTCTGGATCATTCCTGTAGGATCGCTCCATCATACCATCATCATCGGCACCATCATTTTCGTCTGAGCAGCCTATGATCGCTGTAGGATTCCCCCATGATCTCCGGATAGATTGCCTTTGATTTCCGGATCAGCTCTGTATCATCTTGCCATGATGTGTCAATCATGCACGAAGCATCTTAAATCGAGGGTGGCAGAACAATGACGATCGTTGCATTACTCTGATCTTAAGCTAGTAACAGGATTTGCAGTACCGGCTTTGATTGCCTGAAAGCTTACTGTTAATAATGTAATCCCTAACGCACCAATGGCTGTGACCACAAAAACCCATGGCGATATCTCTGTGCGATATTGATACTGCTTTAGCCATTGAGTAAGTCCATACGTGGCGAGTGGTATGGAGATTAAACATGAGATGATCACAAGAAAAATAAAATCCTTTGACAACATATTCCATACATTGATTACCGATGCACCCATGACTTTGCGAATACCAATTTCTTTCGTTCGTTGCTCGGCCACAAACGACGCAAGTCCAAATAACCCAAGGCACGAAATGAATATTGCCAATGATGCAAATAGGGTTGAAAGCTTGCTGATCTTATCTTCGTCAGAAAATTTCCTCGTATAATCCTGATCAACGAATCGCGGCTCGAAGGGTGTGTTGGGATCGTATTTTTTAAAAATGAGTTCTATTTGCGCAAGAGCGTCCTGCATGGAACTGGTTGCTTTAATTCGTATGCTCATAACTCCCATCCAACCTCTCATTATAAAAAGAGATGGCTCCGTTGGATCATAAGGAGATTGAGTGAGCATATCAGAAACGATTCCAATGATCTTAAAATCCTGATTCCAGAATTTTACCGTCTCCCCAATTGGATTTTTTAACTGAGTTACTTTAATCGATGCCTGGTTCAGAATTATTCCGGATGAGTCACCAGCATTGTCCATCTGAAAATCACGACCTTCAATTATTTTCCAACCTATTGTTGCTCCAAAGTCAGGAGTAATGGTGACGTTGCGAAAGAAAACTTCATTTCCCTTGTCTTTGCCAGGCCAATCCATTGAGTTGTTATTATTGAAATGGACAGGAGATTGGGAAGACCTGGAAACACTTTCGACGACACCACTGTTCAACAACTCTTCATGAACTGCATTATAATTTTTTTGTAACGCTGGAGTGCTCGCTGCTACTGTGATCAGTCCTTCACGTGCATATCCAACAGGTCTGTCCTTTGCAAATTGAATTTGTTGATAGATAATTACGGTACCTATAATGAGTACGATTGATGCAGTAAATTGAACCACTACCAGGACTTTTCTTGGCATCGATGCGAATCTTCCTGCCTTGAATGGTCCTTTCAATACTTTAACTGGTTTGAAAGATGATAAGTAAAACGCAGGATAGCTTCCTGAAATGATACCTGAGAACAAGGCAAATCCAATGATTGAAAGCCAGAACGCATAGCTATTCCAGAAAATTGAAATGTTCTTTTCTGTCAACGTATTGAAGTAAGGCAGTGAGAGCTGTGTAATGATAAGTGATACCACAAGGGCAATCATCGCAACTACAATTGATTCTGCAAGGAACTGCCCGATGAGCTGATGTCTTAATGAACCGATGGACTTGCGAATGCCAACTTCCTTTGCTCTCTTTTCACTTCGTGCCGTAGACAGATTCATAGAGTTGATGCACGCAAGAAGAAGCACAAATCCTCCGATAATCCCAATCAGCCACACATATTGGATTCTCCCGCCGGTAACGATCCCATCGGTGAACTCATTGTATAAATGCGTGTCGTCAAGTAATTGAAGTGTGATCTCTTCTTTCCAGGCTGGTATAAATGGTGTAGGAATACTTTTCACTTTTTCAGCAATCGTTTTCGCATTCGCAGGTTCGGTCATTTCGACAAATAACCTGCAGGAGTGATTGTCCCAGTTGGTATTTTTATTATACCAAAAAAAGGCAGGGTTGTCCCATGCTAAAATGAGATTGGTTCCATGAAAGGTTGAGTTGTTGGGAAAGTCTTCATACACTCCACCAACAAGAAGATCGAATTTATTGGCGTTACGGATTAGTTTATTCAAAGCATTATCCGATCCGAACAAAGCATTGGCCAATGATCTACTTATCAATGCTTTTGAGGGATCTTTCAATGCATCATGTGAACCTTCTATCATAGGTAAGGAAAACATTTCAGCGAATTCGGGTTGCGCAAATAGTTGTTCTGCGGTTATATTTATTTTTCCCGCGCTCACGATCGGATAATCGTCCCATGATACAAGGGCTAGTTTTTTGAAATCATCTTTATATTTTGTCCGTAGTACATCTTCTACCGGACTTGCTATGGTGGGGCCTGTGTAAATACTTCCCTCATGTGATTGATTTAACATTACTTGCGCGATGCTTTTGTGATTCATGAATGAATGATCGAACGAAACTTCGTCGATCACCCACAGGCTGATCAGAATGGCAACGGTCATTCCTGCTGCAAGTCCTATTATGTTGATGAGTGAGTAGCCTTTGTTTTTTAAAAGACTTCTCCATCCAATGGTTAAATAACTTTTTAGCATATCGTAATTATTTGAATGGATGTTTCCTTTTGACGGTCTGATAATTTCTGGTCTAAAAAGCAGAAGCACGTCTAAAGCGAAGCTCCAGTCCGCTTTTCTCTTTCCAGATTTTTTTATTCGTTCATCATAGAGTTCCATTAAGTCCCCTTCGATGTATGGTTTTAATTCTGGATGGCAGAACCATCGGAAGAATCGCAGTATAAATTGAGGAGGTATAGATTGCATGTTTCAGGATTCCGGAAATAGATTGCTTGTTTGGACGTGTACTGTCTGCAACTTGAATCCTGTAACCTGTAACTTGTTCAACGCCATTTTCGGAATTGCATTCCATAATTCTTCACGTGTACTCTTTGAGTACTCCATCGCTCTTTTACCCAATGCCGTGATCTGAAAATATTTCTTTGGCCGGCCGGCGCGTTCTTCGGTTGTTTCGCCTTCATGGGATTTGAGATAACCTTTATCCTCGAGTCGTTTGAGCGCAGTTTGAAGGGCGCCAACACTGACGTTGCGTTTGAGTCTCGATTCAATTTCTTTCTTTATCGAAACGCCGTATGCCTCCAAATGCAGGATCCCCACTGTGAGAATTACAATCTCTTCAAATTCACCTAACTGATATTTTTTCATTCAGGATATTAATTAATTCCTATTTGTAGTATTAATAATGATGCCACACTCGTTTTCTTCGAAATTTCAAAAGGTTAAGGAGATCTTTGAAATAATTTGTTCAGAATTGAACAGGGTGTGAACGAAAAGGATCAGGATTTCCAGAATTAGTGAAATCCTTTCCCAGGATTAAAATCGTACTGAAAAAAATTATAGAGGTGTTTTAAAGTGTATTGATGAGTTAATTGCCATTGATCCAAAGGATGAAACAGACGCATCTGATGAACTGGATTTGATCCCAATTTCTGTAGAATCTTATGAAAATAATTCGCCACCGTATTGAAGCGCCAGATCCTATTAATTCAATGCACCATGGAAGAGAAGGAATTGAATCAAAAAGATCTTATAAAATAATTTGATGGAAGCAAAGGACTTGTATCTGTGTCTCTAAGTAGGAAACGTGAGCTGTCAAAAAATGTGACACGATTTTTACACCAGGCATTCAGGATTTCTTATGAAATATTGATGGGATAATTAATTCCTTAATGATACATGTTAGACTCCTCTATCCTGTAGTTAAAGGCGTCAGACACTAATGCAATTCCTTCCAGATCAAATCTTTCAACTCTGTTATTCCTAGATTAGTAATAGATGAAATAAAAGTAAACGGAAGATTTTTGGGCATTTCTTTTTTGATCGCTTCTTTTAGTTCATCATCCAGCAGATCTGCTTTTGAAACAGCAAGCAAACGCTTTTTATCAAGCAACTCAGGATTGTATTGCTTCAGCTCATTCAATAATATATCGTATTCTTTTTTAATGTCAGGTGAATCCGCAGCGACTAAGAATAACAATAATGAATTTCTTTCAACGTGACGCAAGAACCGAATTCCTAATCCCTTTCCTTCTGAAGCTCCTTCAATGAGTCCGGGTATGTCAGCCATAACAAACGATAAATTATTACGATACGACACTACACCAAGATTTGGTGTAAGGGTTGTAAAAGCGTAATCAGCGATTTTAGGTTTGGCAGCAGATACAACAGAAAGCAACGTTGACTTACCTGCATTTGGAAATCCAACCAATCCAACATCGGCAAGAAGCTTAAGTTCAAGAATGATCCACTCTTCTCTTCCGGGTTCTCCTGGTTGTGCATATTGTGGTGCTTGCTGTGTAGAAGTTTTAAACCAAGCATTTCCTTTTCCACCGCGACCACCAGGAGTAAGAATGACTTCTTCACCATCATTATTTATTTCACAAACGAATTCATTGTTATGCGCACGGCGGGCAACTGTTCCAAGAGGAACATCAATGATCTCATCTTTTCCATCTTTCCCAGTGCTATCCTGACCTTCACCACCGCCACCATTTTCTGCATTAATATGTTTTCTGAATTTTAAGTGAAGCAATGTCCAGAGATTGGAACTGCCGCGTAAAATAACATGACCACCATGACCACCGTTGCCACCATCGGGTCCACCTTTCTCAATAAATTTTTCGCGGTGAAAATGTAAACAGCCAGCTCCTCCGTTCCCGGATTTGGAACGGAATTTTACGTAATCTATAAAGTTAGGATTCGACATGTTTTACAGTTGCAGGAAACAAGGAATACGGGTTGCATGTTCTGCAAACCGGAAAAGTTATGCGTCGATTACTTTACAAATATTTTTAAAGATCTCATCCTGATCACCAATACCATTTACAGTATTAAGTCGACCGTGACCTTTATAATGAGGAAGAACCTGAATAGTCTTTGTATAATATTCGGAAATCCGCTTGTTGAGCTTATCTTCTTCGTCATCTGCGCGATGTTCGGTATTTCTTCGCTTTGCAATTCGTCCTCTGACTTCAGCTTCAGTAACATCCAGCGCTATAACATGATGGATGGCGGTTCCTTGTTCTTTCATGAATCTGTCCAATGCGTCTGCTTGCGGGATCGTACGTGGAAATCCATCGAATAAAAATCCTTTTGCATGCGGGTTCTTATCAAGTTCTTCTTTTAACATCACGATAGTAATATCATCGGATACCAGTGAACCGCTATTCATGATCTCTTTTATCCGCAACCCAAGAGGAGTTTCGTTCTTTAAGTGCAAACGAAAAAGATCCCCTGTTGAAATATGTACGAAACCATATTTCTCTATAAGCTTTAAGCTTTGAGTGCCTTTGCCGGCACCCGGAGGACCAAAGAGGACGATATTGATCATGAGCAACTCTTAAAATAAAAGTAAAGGACTGCGAAGATACTGGAATCGGGGGAGAATTGACAATAGGCAATAATGCAATCGGTAAAGATTTCAGATGATATCAGAATATGTAAATAAAAGTGATATCTAAACAAAGGATATAATGGTTTTGTAGAGACAAACTATTGCCTTTTGCTAACTATTTAAACAGATTGTTTGTAAACGTCACGATAGTTCCGTCCGTATCCTTCATAATCAAGTCCATATCCTAAGATGAATTCGTCTTCAAGTTCAAAGCCCACGTATTTCACTTCAATACTTTTATCGCGAGCTTCTTTTTTACGGAATAATGAAATGGCTTCAACCGATTTTGCACCACGGCCCTTCATGTCTTCTACCAATTTCTCAAGGGTGAGGCCGCTGTCTACAATATCTTCAATAATTAATATGTCAAGTCCGAAAAGACTTTCATCATGACCAATAAGGGTTTTCAGTTGACCGGTGCTGTTTGTTCCTGCATAGGAAGAAATTTTTACAAATGATACACGACATGTTAGCGTGATATCTTTCATTAAATCAGAAGCGAACATGAATGAGCCGTTCAATACGGGTAAAAAAACCGGTGTTTTATCGGCATAGTCTTTATTGATCTCTTTGGCAATGTTGGCAACTTTCTTTTCGATTTTATCTGCTAAGATAAATTTCTTAAATTCTAGGTCTTTAATCTTCATCTGGGTGCAACAAAGAGCAAAGATACTCTTTACAATTTGAAAGTTGGGCAATTTGAAAATTTGAAAAATGGTTCCCTGTGAATAAAAAGATTACTTTTTACCGCAATGAGATTTGTCAATTAATATGAGTCATTAATTGCAAATTCATTTTTCCTGTTCTTCCATTTTCCGTTGGTGAAATCAGGAAATTCTACATTTTGACCGCCCTCCTGAATTGATTTTTCTGACAAAGGAACAATCGCACTCCACGTCACAGCATCGTATATATCCTGAGGAGGAGTAACTTTCTTTTTTGCTGATTCAACGAAAGCATTTAACACGAACCAATCCATTCCACCATGCCCAGCACCCGAAGCATCTGCTCCGTATTTTTTCCATAACGGATGATCGTACATGTCTAGCCACGAAGCAGCATCTTCCCATTTGTGACTTTCTTTACTCTGGCCTTCAATATAAATTGATTTATTCACGTCCATCCAGATACCATTCGTACCCTGAACTCGAAATCCAATCGAATAAGGTCGCGGTAAGTTAGTATCGTGTTGCAATAAGATAGTTTCTTCTTTCGCTGTTTTGATCATTGTTGTAACAACGTCTCCTAATTTGAAATTTACTTTTGCATTTGGGTGATTTTCTCCACCTTTCCTTACGATGTATTCATGCAAACCTCTTGCCTTCGAAGAATATGAAACCAATTGCGTGAATCTATTCCCTCGGTTAATGTCAAGCATCATTGCAATTGGGCCAATTCCGTGTGTCGGATATAAATCCCCGTTACGATCAACTGAATGCTGCGTCCGCCACTGAGCCTCGGAAAATCCTTTCTCACCAAACTCTACTCCACCGCCATAAGGATTTTTACCATCATTAAATTTCACTTCACGTAAGTCATGTTGATAACCTCCCTGGAGGTGAACAAGCTCACCAAAAATATTCTGACGCACCATATTCATCACAGCCATTACGTCACGACGGTAACAAACATTCTCAAGCATCATTAAGTGTGTGCCTGTTTGTTCATTTGTTTGAACGAGTTGCCAGCATTCATCTATTGTTGTTCCGGTTATTACTTCACAACCGGTATACTTTTTGGCTTTCATAGAATCGATACACATGACTGTATGCCATTCCCACGGTGTAGCAATTATTACGGCATCAATGTTCCTGTTGTCTAATAATTTTTTATAGCCCTGAGGGCCATTAAGGATAACTTCTGGTTTGGCTTTACCTGATTTTATTACAAGATCAAGCGCCATATCCATCATTCTTTGTTGGATGTCACAAAGTGCAACTACCTCAACATCATTTCTTTGAAGAGCAAGCTCAAGATGATTTTGTCCACGAAGGCCAACGCCGATGAAGCCAAGCCTTAGCTTTTGCTCGTTGTCTTTGGCCAGAAGGATTTCTGGCGATACGAATGAAAATGCAGCGCCAACGGCTGCCGTGGTTTTGATGAACTCGCGACGTGATACCATAATTTGAAATTTTTTAGAATTTGAAAATCAGGATTGTTGACAACTTGAATGATTGATCTCAATAGTAGCCAAGATTAATAAGCTGTGGAGACCTTTCATTTTCAAATAATCAAATTGATTAAAGTTCTTTCATTGCAGCCGTGTACAGATCAATCATAGATTGGATATCCCTCTTATGCACCTTTTCATGTGGTGTATGCGGATCTTGTTCCGGCGCACCAACGAAGCACCAATCAAATGGATAAGGAGAACGTTGAAGTTCACCGCCATCGCTGGAGCCGACTCCTTCCACTTCAAGCTGATATGGAATTTTATTTTTTTGAGCAACTTTAATAATGCGATCAATATATTCCCGTCTTGGAATATTTCTGTCACGAAGTGAGATAGCTACTCCTTTGCCATGATGAACTCCATCGGTCACCCATGTGATATCAGATATCAATGCCTGACGCACACCCCAGGATTCATAAATATATTTTGCGAGATAGGGAACGGTACCACCGCCATGTTCTTCCCAGCAACTAAAAATGATCACGCCATTTTTTAATGTCTCAGCAGTTTTCAATGCTACATAAATTCCAAGTCGGTCATCGAGGTATGAAGTTTCTATATATTCTTTTGATTCTTTAAACTCTATCTTATACGACAGTGGAGTTCCGCGGTCAATCGGTCTGCCAAACGTGTAAAGGGCGTGCTGCTCATTATCATAGTCAAGGATACATTCAATCGGTCCATGCGAGTCGTTACCAACCAGAATTGTGCCTGGTTCCGCGTCAGGACTTCCAATAGATAATAACTGATTGAAGTAGCGCACAGTAAAACCTATGGTGTCCATGTGAGCAAAAATTGCGGTGCGTGGTTTCCCAAATTTCAGTACAATGCAATCCTGAAAACCGTTGCCGTGGAAAATCTGTGGCTTCACTTTCCAGTTCTTTTTTTCTTTTTGAATGTATTTCAGGAGAAAGTCTTTTACCGCTGCTTCATTACCCGAAGTCCCTGGAATTGCACAAAGTTGCTTGAGAAGTTTCATTCGTATGATGTAACATGCGAAATTACTAAAATAAGCATGGTGATACGATTGATCAAAAGTCATACAATTTAACCTTGTTGGTTATGATAAGTGTGAAGAATACAATTATCTTTAATTAAATATTTTTCCCTCATTATGAATTTAAATGTTGATGCAGTGAAACAAAATACGTACGATGCGATTGTTGTAGGTACTGGAATAAGCGGTGGGTGGGCAGCAAAAGAGTTAACTCAAAAAGGATTAAAAACATTAGTCCTTGAACGCGGACGTGATGTGAGACATGTTTTGGATTATCCTACCATGACGAAAGATCCGTGGGAGCTTCCACACGCAGATAAACTTTCAGAAGAAGAATTGAAATTTTATCCTGTTCAGTCACGGACCAATTGGATAAATCAGTCCAATAAACACTGGTGGGTAAAAGATGTAGAAAATCCATACACAGAAATAAAGCCTTTCGATTGGATTCGTGGTTATCATGTTGGAGGCAGGTCGATTATGTGGGGAAAGCAAACATATCGATTATCTGATTTGGATTTTGAAGCAAATATGAAAGATGGTCATGGTGTTGATTGGCCAATAAGATATAAGGATTTGTCACCGTGGTATGATTACGTAGAATCGTACATAGGTGTAAGTGGTCGCGCAGAAGGTCTGGCTCATCTTCCTGATGGGAAATTTTTGCCGCCAATGGAATTGAATTGTGTGGAGGAAGAATTCCGCGACAAGGTTGCTGAAAAATTTGATGGACGAAAAGTTACTATTGGGCGAGTAGCTCACCTAACCGCGCCGTTGGCGCATGATCCAAACAGAGGAATATGTCAATCAAGGAATTTATGTGGAAGAGGTTGTCCGTATGGTGCTTACTTCAGCAGCAACGCATCAACATTACCTGCAGCGACAAAGACGGGTAATATGACATTGAGACCTTACTCGATTGTTCATTCAGTTATTTACGATGAAACCAAAGGTAAAGCTGTCGGAGTGAAAGTATTGGACAGCGAAACAAAAGAAGCGATAGAATATTTTGCGCCAGTGATTTTTCTTAATGCATCTACACTGGGTAGCACATTTATATTAATGAACTCCATTTCGAATCGTTTCCCCAATGGAATGGGCAATGGAAGTGATCAATTGGGTCGAAATCTTATGGATCATCAATATCGTGCAGGGGCGGAAGGGGATGTCGAAGGTTTTTTAGACAAATATTATATCGGACGTCGTCCAAACGGAATTTATATTCCACGATTCAGAAATGTAGATGACAATAAGCGCACAGATTATGTCAGGGGATTTGGCTATCAGGGAAGTGCGAGCCGTGAAGGATGGATGCGAGGAGTAGCTGAATTATCATTTGGTGCGGATCTGAAAGATGCGTTAACAACTCCGGGCAACTGGACATTTGGTATTACCGGATTTGGTGAATGTTTACCGTATGAAGACAATAGGGTTACCATTAATAAAGACAAGAAAGATATCTATGGTTTATCAACGCTGAATGTTGATGCAGAGTGGAAGGAAAATGAAAAGATAATGCGAAAGGACATGATGGAAGCAGCCGTTGAAATGATGGAAGCTTCTGGATTTAAGAATGTCAAGAAATTCGATAACCCTGATAATATTGGTTTAGGTATTCATGAAATGGGAACAGCGCGAATGGGTAAGGACCCCAAGACATCAGTATTGAATAAATGGAACCAGGTGCATGAAGCTCAGAATGTTTTTGTAACGGATGGAGCGGCAATGACCTCGTCCGGTTGTCAGAATCCATCGTTGACATACATGGCAATGACTGCACGAGCAGCTGATTATGCGGTAAGTGAATTAAAAAAAGGTAATTTGAAATAATACATGTGATATGAATAGACGGGAAGTATTACAACGATCAGCTCTTGTGCTGGGATATACGATAACAGGTCCGGCATTGGCTGGAATATTAAATGGATGCAAGGCGTCACCTGAGTTAACATACAAGCCTGATTTTTTTTCTAAGAGTCAAGCGCAACTGGTAAGTGAATTGGCGGAGATCATCATTCCAAAAACGACAACGCCAGGTGCGAAAGATTCTGGGGTTCCATTCTTTATTGATAGTATGCTCAAAGAAGTGTATTCAAAAAAAGATCAGGAGATATTTATCAATGGGCTTTTAGCATTTGATAAAGATGCCCAGAAGACTTTTGGTGATGTATTTGTCGATTGTAAGTCGGTTGATCAGATTGCTCATGTAAAAAAACATCACGATACTGCGCTGACCGGATCATCAATCAATATTTCATCCGGTTGGTGGGGATCAGGTGCTGGTGAAATGCCTTTTATATTAAAGATGAAGGAACTCACCATCCTTGGATTTTTCTCCAGTGAACCAGGTGCTACTCGCGTCTTGAAGTATGAACAGGTCCCGGGGCCTTACAAAGGGTGCGTGCCGTATTCTGAAGTTGGGAAACAGTGGGCAACATAAGATTAAAATATATTGTAGGATTACAGGGAGGCTTCGGATTACGAAGCCTTCGCCATTTCCCAACCGATAATACTTTTTTTGCGCGATGCACTCCATCGGTACTCTCCCAGTATTCCATCTTTGCGAATTACCCTGTGACAAGGAATTAGGTACGCAATGTGATTTGATCCAACAGCCGATCCAACGGCCTGCACTGCTTTGGGATTTTTAATTTTCTCTGCAATGTTTTGATATGTTGCTACACTTCCCATCGGCAATCGCAGCAAAGCTTCCCACACTTTTACTTGAAAGTTAGTTCCTTTGACAAAGACATTAATTTTACTGTGCGCCTCATCGTTTTTACGGTTGAATATCTTATCAATATAATTTTCAGTGAGAATTTGATTCTGACTAAAAATAGATTGGTGCCAATGTTCTTTCATTTTTTCCATTTCTACTAATGGTTGATCTCCAATTGTTACAAAAGATAACCAGCACACACCTCTTACTGTAATTCCGATGAGGCATGTTCCAAAAGGAGTTTCATGAGATCCGTACTCAATCGTGATTCCTGATCCATTGAGTTTATACTCGTGTGGTGTAACAGCTTCAAGGGTTGTGAAGAGATCATACACCCTTGATTGACTTGAGAGTCCGGCTGATTCAGCGGCCTCGATAATATTTTTACTTTCTTTAAGTCGTGTTTTCAGAAAGTCTATTGTAAGGTATTGGAGAAAGCGTTTTGGACTAATGCCAGCCCATTCGGTAAAGATTCGTTGAAAATGGAATGGGCTTAAATGGACCTTTTCAGCAACTTCATCAAGCTCTGGCTGGCGTTGAAAATTCTCTTCCAGGTAGCGAATGGCCTGTTCGATCCTCTGGTAATTGATGTTGGTTTCTGATGACACAATCATAAAGCTATTGTTTTTTGATGGATCAAAGCTCAATGTGTGGCTCTTTCATTTCAACCCGTTCCTTGCTTAGAATGCGATATTGGGACTTAAAAAGAAAATATAATCTCATGTAATTTTAATAAAGGATAAATCCTCTGTTCTATATTTGGAATACCAATCCAGAACATAAAAATGAAAAGAAAAATAATCCTTCCTTTGCTGATCCTTATTAGCGTGGCAACTTTTGCCCAACAGAATTTCGACGCGGTACAGATTACGCCCGAAAAAATCACTGATACTATTTACCTGTTAAAAGGTGCCGGCGGTAACATTGCAGTTCTTCTTGGAAAAGATGGAACACTAATGGTTGATGATCAGTTCGCTCCATTATCAAACAAAATAAATGGTGCGATAAAAATACTTTCACCGGATAACATTAAATTTTTGGTCAATACGCACCTTCACGGAGATCACACAGGTGGAAATGAAAACTTTCGTAAGATGGATGTTACTATCGTAGCGCATGACCAGGTGAGAGAACGCATGATGAAGGAATCAATGGGAAGAAATAGCCAACCTGTTCCCCCGCGCGATAAAGAGGCGTGGCCTGTAGTCACTTTTCCCGATCGTATGAATTTTCATTTGAATGAAGAAGACGTTGAGCTCATTCATCTAGATCCTGGACATACAGATGGTGATGTGCTAGTTCACTTTAAGAAAGCAAATGTATATCATACAGGTGATGCATTTACCCGTGGAGGTTATCCATACTGTGACGTTAACAGTGGTGGATCATTTCTTAGTTATATAAGCTCACTTGACAAAATGCTTGCACTAATGGATGATGCCTCAAAAGTTATTCCTGGCCATGGTGACCTTTGCACAAGGGCTGAAGTAAAAGTGTTCAGAGATAAGCTTGTTGATATTCGCGATCAGGTAGTAGTAGCATTAAAGAAAGGAACGAAAATAGAAGACATCGCTGCATTAGGCATCACTGATACGTATGAAGCAGATTGGGGAAAGGGTTTTGTGAAGGGAAAAGATTTTATTTTGCTTGTCGCTGAGAACTTAAAGGCGCAGATGCCGGTGAAGGGAGCTAAGAAATAGTCTGGTTTATAAGCGTTAGACACTCAAAAGTGTCTGACGCTATCCTTTCTCACGCAATTTTTGCACGGCCTGAATCCATTTTTCAATGCCTCATCTTCACCTTTAAAAAACACTCTGTTGGATTTTTTCATTCGTTTGCCGGATTTACAACTTAGCAGGCCATAGATTTTCAAACGTCGGTTTCCACCGAAAGTAATAGTCTTGTCTCTAATGAGCTTATGAAGTTGCTGATGACTCAGGCTTTCGTGATGTGTCATTTTGCATCGTGAAATATTACTCCCAATGCAAATCTTGTTCCGGACTTTAATGCACTCAAGCCATGCTTCATTTTTGCACGATAGTATCCTCTTGTACCTGACACAGGTCTGAAGTTGGTTGTAAAGATTAATGCATCGCCGATATTCATTTGAATAACCTCTGCTTTTGACTGAGCTCGCGGCAATTGTTCAATCAAAATGAATTCCCCACCTTCAAAGTCTCTGCCCTCCTGGCTTAAAGCGAAAACAATTTGAAATGGAAAATAAATATCACCATATAAATCCTGGTGTAATGTGTTGAAACCGCCGGCATCATAACGCAGGATTAGAGGCGTTGGCCGGAGTTGATCTTTGGAGTGACATTCTTTTATTAGTTCAGAATGCTTTTCAGGGAATATTGTTTCAACCGACAATTTTTTCATCCACTCATTTGCAAGTTGTGATAAAGGTGAGTAAAACGTATCTCTTAAAAGTTGAACAATTATAGGTAGAGGATAACTGAAATATCTATATTCTCCCTTGCCAAATCGATATCGCTGCATATTGATCGTACTTCTGTAAAGAGTATGGTCTGAATACAATAATTTTAATTCTTTACATTCTTCAATTGAAAGGAGAGAGGGAATTATTGCGAAACCTTTTTCGTCTAATGATTGATGGACTTCTCTCCACGAGATTGCCTCAATTTCTTTCATGAAGCGAATTTGAATGGTTACTTTAGGTTGATCAACCCGTTTCTTGCGGAATAAAATTCTCAATTAGCATTGATCCGTATTTTTTATCTGCGTAATCTTCCCGACCTTTTTTCTTATGTCTAAGATCACCATCCCGGTTCCGGCTGAATTTAATTTTGAAACGAACTTTCAATTTCTTCAACGCTCACCCAAAGAGATATTACATCGGATTGATAAGAACCGAGTTATAAAGCTTCTCAAGGTTGGAGATGAGCTTATTTTATTTTCTATCCGGGATGGGAAGAATAAGCTCAGAATTGATTTTCTGCAAAATGAACCATCCTCTCTCGCTAAAGAGACAATCAAACTTTTCGTGGAAGAATGGTTTGATCTTAAAAATGATTTAAAGCCATTTTATAAACTGGCTTCAAAAGATGATCTATTGAAATCAATTGTCAAAAAACATTTTGGTTATCGCATTATTGGCCAGCCAGATCTATTTGAATCACTTATCTGGGCCGTCCTTGGACAGCAGATCAATCTAGCCTTTGCTTATACACTAAAGCAACGATTTGTTGAGCAGTTTGGTGAGAAGGTGGAATACGAAGGACAGCATTATCACATGTTCCCGCTGCAAGAGAAAGTAGCCAGCCTTACTCATGATCAGCTCTTGGCTTTGCAGTTTTCTAAACAGAAAGCAAATTACACTATAGGTATTGCCCGGGCTTTTGTGGAGGGAAGAATTTCAAAGACAAAACTTAAATCTCTATCTCTTCTGGAAGCAAAAGATGAATTGATGAAGATCAAAGGAATTGGAAACTGGACTGCAAATTATGCACTCATGAAAACCTTTCGTCACCCGGACGCTTTTCCGTTGGAGGATGCCGGAGTACACAACGCAATCAAAAATCTTTTGGGACTGAAATCCAAACCGAGCCTTGATCATGTGAAGAAAATCTTTAAAAAATATAAAGGCTGGGAAGCGTACGCAACTTTATATCTGTGGAAGAGTTTGTAATTAATTACTCTTTCGAAGATAGATATTCCCAAATTTTGATTCGAAGTTATAACGTGGACCGTTTCCTGCTTTAGCAGTGACCTTAGTCCACTTATCTTTTTTATCGAAGGGCGCCTGATCAAACGTGACATCAAGATTTGTAAGAATCTCTCCGTGGCGACTTCTTGCCGTAATCTCTCCCGTTGTAATGGGTACGATCGAGGCGTCAACACCGCCATATTTTGAATCGACGGTTAATGGTGCAGAAAAATTCTTAACCTCAATCAATCCGTACTTTGCACTAATCTTCGTATCAATATTCTTAGGGACAAATATTTCCAGCTTGATATTCTTTATTATTCCTGTTGTGAGATAAGAATAATCTCTTCCGTTTTCATTAAAAAACTTCTGTATCTCAGGATCATTCATGTTTGAAGTTTTAAAGAAATATTCTTTATCATTTTTCTTAATGATAATACTGCCCGGAATATGCTCTTTATCTTTTAGTAAAGAGGTGATTGTGATCTCCTGGGCTGTTGTAGTAACTTCCAGATTAAAGGCTGAATCATTTTCACCGTTGTTAATGCTAACGGTCTCTTTGATCAATATTTCCTTCTTGTCCCATGTTTGGATTTTAATAGTGGGATCGTCAAAGTTCATCAACAATTTTTGTCCAACCGCAATAGGTATGGTTTTTTCTATTTGCGTTTGAGCTATGCTAGGTAATTGAAAAGCGAGAAGTGCTATTGATAGAATTAATTTCATGACGTAAGATGTTAGCGGTAAATTGTTAGAGGTTGCCCGAATACTAATCATGAACAACCACCAACCCGATTATTTCTTTCTTAGGTAGATATTATTATGTGTGGAGACCAGCGTAAATTCCAGTCCACCGCCGTTGATCTTTCCATTCACTTTACCAGAGCCATATTTTACCCATTCTGTCTTCGGTTCAATTTCAAGCTTGATCGCCGGATCGATAAAAACTTCGCCCCAGGTTGTGTTCATATTCATTGTTGCCTTTGTTGCAACCGGAATAGTGACATCCACAAGACCATGTACGGATTGTAAGGAAATCGGGCTTTTGAGATTGGTATTAAAATCAGCTTCAATTTCTCCATGAACTGTTTTCACGTTCACCGGACCTGTTACATTTTCGAGGTGCACTCCGTTGTGGGTAGTTGACGCCTCGATTTCGCCTTCAATATTTTTAAAGGTCACATCACTTCCGTAAGGGGATGAATGTGAATAAAAAACTGAAACCCCTTTAGGTACTTGTATTTTTACTTTTGGTCCATCCATCTTTTTAAGCTGTACAACCTGGATAGCGCCATCTCTATCAATGACCGATAGTCCAATGCCAGTATTGTCTTCAAGCCCCATCGCGCTAACGGCTCTCAATCCTTTCGAGCGATCATCGTCATCACGCGATCTGTCTGAAGAAGTAAAGATGATCTCATTTCCACTGTAGCCTTCAACCGTCACATTGTTCACATCTTTAATCTGAAGTTTGCCTGAGCTCTTCGAAATTTTATATTCCTGGGCATGAAGAGCAGATGTGATCATGACAAGTGCTAAAATTGTTATAATGTTTTTCATTTTTATTTGTTTGATATATTTACCAATCCAAAGCTGAATGGTTACAGTACTTCTTCAATTATTAATTTGTTTTCGGAGATAAACGTTTCCATACTTGGATTCAAAACTAACCTTCGGTCCATTGCCTGGCTTTGCCGATACGTAGGTATGGAAGTCTTCACCTTTCACATCTTTTGAATCTAATACAAGACTGAGATTGGAATAGATATGTCCATAATTTGTTTCAGCCACCAACTCGCCTATGGATCGTTCTGCCAATGAAGCATCGACTCCTCCGTAAATTGATTCAGCGTGTAACGGACCTGAAAAGTTTTTTATTTCGATTAACCCATAAACCGATTCAACAGATGTATCAGTGCCATGTGGAACTTTTATTTCAAGAACGATATCGATATCAACGCCATCACTCATTCTCGTTGAGCTTCTTCCATGCTCTTCCGAATATTTTTCCCACTCGGCTCTATTTTTGAATACCATCTTCTGACCATCTTTTTCAATTGTAACTCTCCTGGGGATGGACTCAAAATTTTTAATCGCTCCTTCTATAGTAACCGTATTTCCGCTATTGGTTGACGTAATTAACAATGCATCATTACTTTCTCCACCATTAATGAGAACTTTTCCCAGAATTGAAATCTCATTTTTATCCCATGTACTAACCTTAACAACCGGGTAGTCAAATTTCATTCTCAATACCTGGCTGGTTTTGATTGGTATTGTTCTGTTGACAGTATTCTGCGCTGAAAGTGACCCGGTCACGAATACAGCAATGGTTATTATTACAGGTGATTTCATTTTCTGCGGAGGTAAACTTTTCCATAGTTACAGTTCAGATCAATATTCATTCCTCCTCCGTTGATTTTTCCACTGACGCGATTGTTGTGAGCGATCATATCTCCCTGCTTTTCAATGTCAATTTTAAATTCCGGAGAGACGAATATCTCACCGTATGAAGTGCTCATCTTGAGATTTGCTTTTGTTGTTGATGGAAGAGTTACATCGACAAATCCATAAACTGAGACAATTGAAATAGGACCCTTTGTAGCTGTTTCGAATGTTGCTTCTACGTGGCCATAGATTGTTTTCACGGTGACAGGTCCATTGCAATTTTCCATTTCAATACTATTGTATTGAGCAGATATTTCAATCTCGCTTTCAATATTTTTAAAGAGAGCTTCACCCCCATATTGTGATTCAAAAGAATAGGAGATGATCATTCCTTTTGGCACCATGATCTTTATCTTCGGCGAGTTCATCTTTTTCAATTGCTGAACAACAACAACTCCATTCTTTTCAGTTACATTGATGCCAAGGCCCGTATTATCGTCAAGTCCAAGACTATTGATTTCTTTTAAGCCTTTAGCGCGATCGTCTTTATCGTCATCGCGTTCTGAAGATGAAAAAATAATTTCATCTCCACTATACCCTTCTATATGGACTTGTCCCATATTAATCTCAATCCTGCCGGAATTTTTAGTGAGCTTAAAATCCTGCGAATAACTCTGAAGTGATAGTGTAACGAATAGTATGAGTATATTGATTTTCATTTTATTTCAATTTGAGTTCTTCATTAATTTTCAAGACAGTTTCAAAATTCCTGAATACGCTTCATCTTTGACAGCATTCATTGTTGCGCTGTCGTTGATAATTTTTTCTAAATCTTTTACTGCATCTTTTTCCTTCATCCGTACCATAAGCTGTATCAGGGCAATTTGCACTACAGGATCTTTTTGTAGTGAAAGTGATTGGATCAGCATTTTTCGAACGAATGGTTCCTGGTGGAATTTGCTCAAAGCTTCAAGTGCTGCCATTCTTACATTGGTATTCGGATCTTCATTCATGCTCTTTGCCAATGCTCGCACCACCTCATTGTCAGCACGTTCAATTTTCATCGCTACATTGGCGCCCTGTATCCGCTGGCTTGCGGATTGTTGATTATCAAGCATCACTAGCATCATTTGTTTGTTAGCTTCAACCTCAATTTTTAAAGTAGCGATCTCTTGTTCACGTTGCTGATTTTTATTGATCCAGAATCCAATGGCAACCCCTGTCAATATTAATGCGAAAGCAGCCGCAACACGGTAGAATGTTGGTTGAAAGAAAATTGTTTTTGAAGATTTTTGTTTTTGCATTTCCTCCCGAAGCACCGTATTGAAAGACACCCTGAGATTGCTTCCGGGATCGATCGCATTGGAATTATTCATAGCTCCAATCACTTCACTTAATTGCTGATAAAGGATCCTGGTGCTTTCGTTTTGCGAAATCTCTTTTTCCACGATCAACTTATCTGTCTCACTCAATGAGCTATCGATATAATCAATCAACATCGCTTCCAGTTTTTCCTTTTCCATGATTAAATCTTTTCCAATTCAAAATAGTGTTCTCTCAACTTAGCTATCGCACGGTGCACTTTCACTTTTATGTTCGTAACTGTTGTTTCCATAATGACAGCCACTTCTTCATATTTCATGTGCTGAAAACGAGTCAGTATAAGTAACTCACGTTGATCTTCATTTAACATCGCCATCGATCTGTGAAGAAGTTTCTCGCGCTCTTCTTGTTCAATGCTATCTTCCGGATCTATAAATGTGTCATTCATTTTTTCCACGTCAACAAAATCAGATTTTTTGTTTTTATGTACCTGGTAATGATCAGAGAATACATTCCTTGCCACTTGGTAAATCCATGACTGAAACCTGTTCCCTTCCCGATAGCTACTCCGGTATTTGATTATTCGTAAGAAAACATTTTGAGTCAGGTCTTCCGCTAAAGCATGGTCAAAGGTCATTCGTGCCAAAAAGTTGAAAATCTGCTTATGATACCGGTTAAACAGCAGCGTTGCTTGCTGGAGGTCTCCGTCTTTTACGGCATCCATTATCTGCTCGTCCGTTATCAATTCGATGATTTTTGTCAAAATTCGTATTAGTTACCGGGGAGTGCAGTAAAGGTTACAAAATGAAAGTCAGGAGAATTTTCAAAGCGTGATTTGCTACTCCGGACAAAATGCAATTGCTTACTAGCGTACTTTACCTGGAAAACAACTGTAACTAATTCCTACCTGTCTCACCAATGAGAAATTGCAGATGCCGATGGCGTTTCCTTACTCCCTCCAATCGACCTTTGGCGACCGATAAAAATCAATTCCCATCGCCTTCATCCTCGCACCATGATAACCCAACCGTAATCTGTATTCATCCCATGTTCTCTTTTCTTCCGGCGACCACCCAATTTCCGCATACCCTGGCAATCGGGGAAACGCGAGAAATTCAAGCTCATCCATGGTTGTGATCGTCTCAGACCAAAGGGGCGCCTCAATTCCAAGAATATAATCTTTTTGAATTCCATGAAGGATGGTGGAGAGCTTCCAATCATAAGCCCTGTCCACTTCAATGTAAGCCGCCCAATGCAGTCCAAGTTTTGTAGTTGAATCATAACTCATATCGAGGTATGCTTTTTTAGCAGGTGACAAGATCAGTTTACTCATCTTTGCAACTGCCCGTTCAGCATTCTTTGGCTTGTTCCAGTATTGGGTCATCACATCCATATCAATGTTGGCCTGAGAAATCTCTTCCCAACCAATCATTGTTTTATTATTTTTCTTTACAATTCCTTTAAATTTATTTATAAAGGTGATGTAATCCTGTTTTGGAGTTACATGGGCTTCATCACCTCCAATGTGAAAATAGGGGCCGGGTGTTATCGCAGATATTTCCCGAATTACATCTTCTACAAATTTGAATGTCACTGGCTTGTCAACCCGTAGTGTACTCCAGCCTACCGCAATCCCTGTATATAATGTTGTTGATGTAGGAGGTTTTATTCCCAAATCTTGCTGAGGCGTTTTATCGGAAGTTTTTCCTTCTCCAGGTACAATGATGCCGCCATTCAATTCTCCATAAGAAGCGAGCGCTGAATTAATATGTCCTGGTAAATCAATTTCGGGGACGATCGTTATAAATCGTTGCTGCGCATACGCAACGATATCAGAATATTGTTCTTGTGTAAAAAATCCTCCTTTGCCGCCACCGACCTCTGTTTTGCCACCATGCTTTGCCAGATTCGGCCATGATTTTATTTCTATCCGCCAGCCTTGATCATCGCTTAGATGAAGGTGGAGTACGTTCATTTTATAGTAGCTGATTAAGTCAATGTAGCGTTTCACATCTTCAACGCTAAAAAAATGACGTGCAACATCCAACATGGAACCACGCCAACTGTACTGAGGATAATCGCGAATAACACCGGATGAAATCTTCCACGGACCGTCCTGAAGAGTTGAGGATTCTATTTTTGGGGGTAGTAATTGACGAAGCGTTTGAAGACCATTGAACAATCCATGCAATCGCGGTGCTGATAGTTTCACATAATCTTCGTCAACGATTAAAGAATAACCTTCAGGAGCTAAATTCTGATCCGACTTTGCTGTAAGAAAAATTGCATCTGTACTTGGAATTTCCGAGCCAATCTTAACTGGAATATTAAATCCTGTTGCAGTTTTGAACCGATCAGAAAGATATTTTCCAAGAAAGTACAAAGAATCATTTTCAACATAGATTTCAGAATCAGCTGTCAATTCGAATGATTTTTTGGTAGCAACAACAGAAACTGGTTTTGGAATGATGCCTTCTTTGGTGAGATCGGTTGGTGGGTCTGATGGACCGCAGCCAACAATCGTAATTGAGATTAATAAAATAGTTAGCGGCAAGATCAATCTCATTCTAAAGTGAGTTTCTTCAAAATTAATGGATTTAGAGCTAAGAAGGATAATTATAAACCAGTTTTTGCTCAAGTTGCTGAGCAGTTATATGCAAGAAAAAATCTTTCTTGAAGTATCGGCTTCGTATGCAACGTCTTTATTATTTCGCAACAACGGTTAGGTCTAATTGTTGAAGAAGTGGATTTTGTTCAGGAGTCAATGTGAAGAAAACTTTAATATTTTTCTTTTCGCATTCAATAATGAAGGTCCCACGAAGTTGGTTTTCTGGAATTACCGCATGAACTTTAATTAACGCTCCGGTTTCATCAAAAATAGAAGAAGTGGATTTTTTCCAGGAATCAAGTGAATGGTCCAATAAAAAATTTTCAGCCAATAGATTGAGTTTATTTTCCGGCCAGCGTGTAATCAATTCTATTATTTCATGTTGTCTTTGTTTTAATATAACTGAAACGGGCAGTGTACGAGGAGTAAGTTTGGCAAGATAGACCAACGTATCAAGTGCTCTTGAATTTGGCACACCAAGTCCGCCATACGTAAGGTTGCTAAGTGATACAATTCCAATCCCGTAATCTGGATAGAATCTCCACTCGCTTCCATAACCTGGTAATCCGCCACCATGCCTTACGGCTACTGTTCCATTGCAATCTCTGCGATGACCCAACCCGTACCCGTAACCTGCTATCGTTGGACAAACTTCGCCAGTAATTGTTTTTGAATTTGAAAGTAAAGCGCCAAATCGCTTTAGCTGATGCATTTCTCTCAATGAGCTTCGTTTAATCACAGATGATTCATCTTCATTGCGCGGAGGCCAGGCGGATAAATGAAACGCTACGTATTTACTGAAATCCTCAACGGAACAAATCAATCCTCCCATCGCGCCAAAAATGCCATCGTGAAGAATCGGCTCTTCTTTAAAAGTATTGTCTTCCCATCGATAGCCAAGCGCCAGTTGTTCTTTTGGTACCTCTGTAAATTCCCATTTAGTATCATTCATCTCCAAAGGTCTGATGATCTCTTCATTGATGTATTGCTGAAACGGTTTGCCTGAAACAACAGTGACAATTCTTCCAAGCATTCCAAAATTCAGATTGCTGTATTCATATTGAAGTCCAGGTGAATTTGAAAATGAAATACCGTCTGAAATAAGTTTTAAAAGTTCTTCTTCCGTATCAGCTAACTGACGATCCCCCCAAGGATTATCTTCGGGAAATCCTGCAGACATTGTTAATAAATTTTCGATTGTAATAACCGGTGAATCTTTTGTAAGATTTTTAACACTTTTCATTTCTGAAATGTGGTTGGATACAGGATCTGTGAGTCGCAGCTTTCCTTCATCTCTTAACCTGAGAATTGCCATTGCAGTAAAGCTCTTGCTCATCGATGCAATTCTAAATCCTGTTTTGGTAGTAGCTTTTGTTAACGCTTTCATATTGGATAGGCCGAATGAATTCGAATACATGAGTTTTCCATCAACGATTAATCCGTATGACATTCCAGGGAAATGACCCTTTTCAAAGTGACTTTTAAATATTTCATCGATCGCGGGAAAGGCGCTCTTTATTTTTTCGAGACGAGTGCTATCGGAAAAAACAGGAGGTAGATACGTCTCTTTGAAAGCTGTGTTTTGAAAATCAACAGGAGATTCTTTGATAACTTGTTTACAACCAGAAACAAAGAAATATGTGGCAATGAGGTAGGAATGATAAATTTTCATATTTAACCTGGATCAAGATTTACTTTAAGTTCTTCCGCTATAATTTGAGAAATCAATTGGAATGAGCCCTCGCCCATTTCAGCACAATAATGGGTAATGGTTATTTTTTCTGTACGTACTTTGCATACATACCCGCGATGATAGCACGAATTGCCCAACGCAACAACATTTTATGGTTCCGCTTCGATGGTATATCTTTTGCTATTGATTTTACGATTAGGGAAACCATGAGAATGATATTAAGAAGTATTACTAAAAATAGCGATTTAGAAAGTAAAAAGAGCGTCAAAGATTTGTTGATAAAACCTATTTGCTCATTTTTGGCAACACAAAACAATCACTTTGGCCAAATGAGAATATCCTATCTACGAGTGGTACTATTTGGACTCTTTCTAAATATTACTTTAACTTCATTAGGTCAGAATATTGAAGTCACCGTACGCGGTATCAAGAACGATAATGGAAATTTAATGATTGGTTTATTTAATAGTGAAAAGACGTTTACAAAAAAAGTATTCAGAGCAGAGAGCCCCAAAGCAATAAAAGGTAAGCTCAAAGTTATATTCAAAAATGTGCCTGCCGGAGACTATGCCATTTCTGTTTTTCATGATGAAAATGGCAATGAAAAGATTGACACTAATATTGTAGGGATGCCAAAAGAGGGGTTTGGTTTTTCAAATGATGCAATGGGAACGTTTGGACCGCCATCCTTTGAGAAGGCAAAAGTTGTAGTGCCAAAGGTGAAGAGTATAGTCATCAAACTGAAATATTTCTGAAGTTCAATGTCACTACACATGTATTGAAGCATTTACACTGCAGCGCAATCGTTTGAATGATCTGAACAGCCATAGTATTAACTATTCTAAGAGTTTTGGTATTTTGGCAGCCCTTTTAACACCCTATTTGAGATGATTAATTTAAGCGAGCTGTTTCCATATTCTTTTGACAAGAAATTTTCTAAACCTGTAGCTTATTTTTCGATGGAGTTTGCCATCGATCAATCCTTAAAAATTTATAGCGGCGGTCTTGGCTTTCTCGCTGGCTCTCACATGCGCAGTGCCTTCGAGCTGAAGCAAAATTTTATTGGAATAGGTATTCTTTGGAAATACGGATACTACGACCAGGAGAGGAACAGAGATGGTACCATGAAAGTCAGTTTCATTGAAAAGAATTATTCCTTTCTCATTGACACTGGTATTGTATTTCCAATTGCAATTCATGGACATGATGTACATGTAAAAGCAATGTTATTAAAGCCAGAAGTGTTTAACACTGCACCGCTTTTTTTATTAACGACTGACCTCCCGGAAAATGATCACCTTGCACAGACAATCACTGAACGATTATACGATCCGCATGAAAGCGCACGCATAGCCCAGTCAAATGTTCTGGGATATGGTGGCGCAAAGCTTCTTGATATTCTTGGAAGAGAAACTGAGATTTATCACATGAATGAAGGTCATGCTTTACCGTTGTGCTTTCACCTTTGGAATAAGTATAATGACTTAGATGAAGTTAAGAAACGCGTTGTGTTTACCACACACACTCCTGAAGTAGCAGGTAATGAAGAGCATGTTGTTTCCGTTTTAGAAGGAATGAGTTTTTTTGATGGTGTTCCCAAAGAGAATTATATGACACTCGTTGAACCTGAAAGTAAAGTGTTAAACTATACACTTGCTGCATTGCGAATGGCAAAAGTTGCTAATGGTGTATCGCAGCTTCATGGAGAAGTTTCCCGTGACATGTGGAAAGGGTTTGAAAATATCTGTGAGATCAAAGCAGTGACCAATGCGCAGAATCATACGTATTGGAAAGATAAGAAGCTTGAATCGGGCTTACTGAAAGATGATATGTCGTTGGTAACGAAGCGCAAAAAAGAAATGAAGAAGAAGTTGTTTGATCTCGTTGCGAATCAGACAGGAAAAAAATTTGATGAGAATGTATTGACGATCGTATGGGCACGGAGGTTTGCGGGCTACAAGCGTGCGAACTTATTAATTAAAGATTTCGATCGTTTTTTAAGAATAGCGACAAGCACTACTATGCCAGTTCAGGTAATCTGGGCAGGCAAGCCATATCCTGGCGACCAGGGTTCGATAGATATCTTTAATGAGATCTATTGGAAGACCAAGTCAATGGCGAATTGTACCATTCTTACTGGTTATGAATTGGAGTTGTCTGCTCTATTGAAACGAGGTTCGGATATTTGGTTGAATAATCCGAAGATGTACAGAGAAGCTTCCGGAACATCTGGTATGACAGCCGCAATGAATGGAAGTATTAATTTTTCTATTCCAGATGGATGGGTTCCTGAATTTGCCCGACATGGAAAAAATTGTTTCTCTATTGAACCTGCTGACCGAACGCTTCCTGAAATAGAACAAGATGTAACGGAAGCGGAACGTATGCTTTATATATTGGAAAGCGAAATTATTCCAATGTATTATGAAAAACCTGAGAAATGGTATCATATCCTTCGCCAAAGCTGGAAAGAGGTTCTCCCGGAATTTGATTCGAATCGAATGGCGGAGGAGTATTATGAGAAGATGTATTGAGTCAATTTACAGTTGACAAATAAGTTGTAAGTCAAGTTCAAAGTGAACTGCAGATGCTTTTCATATAAAAAATTCGATTGGATATTCGATAGGGATTTGCGCTATCTGCCTCGCTCCGCCAAAGCCTTGCGAAGGCGAGCGGAAATTTTATCTCAAATTAGCCAAGTCGCGTATAAGAATCCTTCTCCTATCGAAGTTGATCAGATTCTTTTCCTTTAACTCATTAAGAATAGTTGTTACCGTTTGACGGGACGTTCCGGTAAGAGAAGCAATGTCTTTATGGGTAAGCTTTGTTAGAATAAGTGTTTCAAATCCAACTTTCTTTCCTTTCCATGAGGCAGTGTCTTTTAAAAACTCAACGATGCGGGTGCGTGCATCCCTGAATACCAACAACTCAAGCTTTCGTTCAAGTTTAATTAATCGAAGGCCTATGAGTTTTAACATTTTAAAGCTCAACTCACGACTGCCGTACATAAGCTCTTTGAGTTCTTCAATACTTAGCGGGCAAACCGACGTACTGTCATCCATTGATTGTGCAAAGTCTTTTCGCTTTTCTTCACCTGCAAGTGCCAATTCGCCAAAGATTTCACCTGTACCAAGAATAGCATTTATTACTTCTTTGCCATCTTCAAGATAATGACCAATCCTTACACGACCTTCGGCGATCATATAAATATGCGTTGCCGTTTCGTCGGGAAAATAGATGTATTCGTCTTTCTTAAAGAAGTGAAAGGAATGGTTGTCACTCATCGCTTTCACTTTGTGAGGACACAGTAGATCGTATAAGTCCACACTTTCAAAATACCACAATGCTGATTCTTTACTCATTCCATATTATTTCTTTCTAAAGTTAATTCTGATCTTTGTTGTAACAATCTTAAATGATCGTTTTTGTTTTATGACTAAACGGATTCTCTCTGAAATATGGATTTACCCAGTGAAATCGCTGGGAGGTATTCGATTGACTTCCTCTGAGGTTAGGGAAAAAGGCCTTCTGTATGATCGCCGGTGGATGTTGATTGATGAGAATGACGTCTTCATGACGCAACGTGAACATAACAAGATGGCGTTGTTCAAGGTTTCATTTAAAGACGATGGCTTTGAAATTCGCTTTGGTAGCGATTCAATTCATCTTCCTTTTGTACACGAAGTACCGGTTATGCGTATCTCCACGAACGTATGGGATGATAAGATCACAGCTGTTGAGGTGAAAGGGGATTATAATCGATGGTTTTCCGAACGACTTGGGGTAACGTGCCGATTGGTTTTCTTTCCGGAGGATTATTCAAGACCTGTGGATCCAAAGCGCGCAATAAATGATGAACATGTAAGTTTAGCAGATGGATATCCTTTTTTGATTATTGGTCAATCTTCGTTGGATGATCTGAATGGAAGATTAAGAGATCCTTTGCCAATGAATCGTTTCAGGCCGAATCTTGTTTTTACAGGTGGCGAGCCTTACGAAGAAGATGATTGGAAAGAATTTATTATCGGGCACAATAAATTTGCAGGAGTGAAGCCATGTGCAAGATGTGTTATGATTACAATTAATCAGGCTACAGCAGAAAGGGGAAAGGAGCCTCTCTCTATCCTGGCGCGTTACAGAGGAAGAGACGGGAAAGTATTTTTCGGACAAAATGTTTTATCATTAGATCACAATGAAATATATGAAGGAGATGAGATTACGCTTAATTAAAACTACAGTAGTTAGTAGTGGGTGGTTGGTGGTTGGTCGTAAGTTAACGACGCTCTGTTTTTTGCTTTCAGCTTTCAGCTTTTCTTTATCAACTTGTTCGCCGAAAAAAGAAAGTCTTCCAATTTTTGGGCAGCGTACTGTAAATGGAACAGATACTGTCTATCATAAAATTGCACCGTTCCAGTTCGTTGATCAGGATAGTGCGATTATATCCAATGACACATTTAAAGATAAAATCTATGTAGCTGATTTTTTCTTCACAACATGCCGCACGATTTGTCCGATCATGAAAGCGCAGATGGTCCGTGTGTATGATGCTACTAAAGATATGCCTGACGTATTGATCCTATCTCATTCAATCGATCCGGAATATGATACTGTCGCACTTCTTCATGATTTCGCAAAACGATTAGGGGCAGAAAGTAAACGCTGGCATTTTGTTACGGGAGTAAAAGATTCTATCTATAAAATTGCTCAAACAAGTTATTTCGCGACAGCAATGGAAGACAAGGCTGCATCGGAAGGAGATCGCTTTATTCATAGTGGCGCTTTCTTGCTCATTGATAAAGCAGGAAGAATTCGCGGCAAGTATGATGGCACCGTTGAGGAGGATGTCAATCGTCTTATCGTTGATATCAAACGCTTGCGCGTAGAAAAATAATTGTAAGATGTTTTCCTTAAGCAAATACTCTTTCGTCTTTCGTCTTTCATCCTTTATTCTAATCGCTTTTAGTTTTTGGCTTTTGGTTATTGGCTGTACCCCCAAAGACCCAAAATTTCAACAATACTACATTGAGGGCGAACAGCTATATCTTGCTAACTGCGGCAATTGTCATCATAAAGACGGAAAAGGACTAGGATTGGTTTATCCACCTCTTGCGCCTTCTGATTTTATGGATGAAAATTTTGATGCCGTGATCTGTATGATAAAGAATGGACGGAAGGGAGAAATGATTGTTAATGGGAAAACTTTTAACCAGCCGATGCCAGGCGTCCCTAAACTGACTGAGTTGGAAATAGCTGAAATAGCCACTTATATTTATAATACCTGGGGGCATGAGCGAGGTTTCGTTGAGGTACATCAAATCGATAAATCGCTGCAAGCTTGCCCATCAAACTGATAGATATTTTGTATTTTCAAGTCTTTTCCCTTAGTTAGTTGCATCTTCACCCCCCTTATGAAGCAACCGAATTATCGCAAAGCAATCATTACCATTGGTACGTTAGTAGTAGTGTATGGTTGTCTTATCGCCTTACTTATTGATTTAGAAGAAGGAAGACCCGGAAGTAATATCAATACCTTACAAGATGGTATGTGGTATCTTGTTGAAACGCTTACAACGGTAGGGTACGGTGATGCTATGCCAGTGACATACTGGGGAAGAATGATTGGATTCGTTTTCCTTTTATCCAGTCTTGGGGTTTATGGTTTTATTATTGGACAGATTGCAAATTTTATGAGCACACTAAAGGAACAAAAAGAGCTAGGTCTTAATGGCACACAGTTCAAAAACCACGTAGTGATGATAGGATGGAATGACTTTGGTCAATCTGTTATCAGTCACCTTGTAGGAGCTGGCAGGCAAGTGGCTGTTATTACAAAAGACAGGCCAAGCATCGACATCATTCGTGAGTATTATCCCTCAGAAACGGTTTATACGCTTTATTCTGACTATAATAATTTTGATTTGCTCGAAAAAGCAAATTTGAAACAGGCTTCTGTTGTCTTCATTAATCTTAATGATGACACAGAAAAGCTTGTTTATATAATCAATATTAAAAAGCATTTCGAGAATCTTAATTATGTGGTTACCCTTGACAACGGAAATCTTAAAGGCACTTTCGTGAATGCCGGCGTTACTTATGCGATCTCAAAAAATGAGATATCTTCCAAGCTTCTTGCCAGTTACATATATGAACCGGATGTTGCAATTTTAAGTGAAGAGATTATTGCCTTCGCTCATGAAGATCATGAGTATGATATGAAAGAATTTCTTATCATGGGGAATAATCCACTTATCAATATGCCGTATGAAAAGGCATTCCTCGATTTGAAAAAACAATGCAATGTTATTCTTATCGGTATCGTAAAGGTTGCTAATGGGAAACGAACGATGTATAAAAATCCGGAGACCAACATTATGATCTCTAATGGTGACTATCTTTTAATGTTGATGGATCGTAAGGGGCAAGATAGATTGAAGAGAGTATTTCATATTGAGGAGGGAGTGTAGCATTTTATCAAAAGGAATGTTTTTCAATTTGCAAAAGGTAACAAGTGAAATGTTGTCTTGTCATTTTTAAGAGTCCACATTTTAATTTCCAATGTAAAATGTGAAAGTAGTAGGTAACAAGTTGGAAGATTAAAGAAAAAGGGCGCAGCTCCTCAGCCACGCCCTAACCCCTTGGCTCATCCGGTTCAATTGGAAGCTAAACCGGTAAGACCAAAAACTCCACGCGAAATGCGTGGCAACACAAACCAACTTCACTATCTATTGTCGAGCTGCAGTTTCAAGATTGATAAAGTCAAACTCAACATCATTCTTTATCTCAACCTGAATTACAGCGTCTCTGTTTATTTTACCTGAAAGAATCTGCTTTGACAACTCATTTAAAATTTCTCTCTGCACCACTCGCTTCAACGGTCTCGCACCATAGTGCGGGTCGTAACCCAATTTGGCCAGGCGGTCCAAAGCAGCTTCTGATACTTCAAGATATATTCCAGATTCCAATAACCTTTTCTTTATCAAATCCACCTGAATTGAAACAATCTTCCGTATGTCTTTTCTTGCCAGCGGACGGAACATTACGATCTCATCCACTCGGTTTATAAATTCAGGACGTACATTCTTCTTCAATAACTCCAATACCTGCTCTTTAGTTTCCTCAACCACCTCAAAATAATTTTCATCTGTGATTTTCTCGAAATTCTCCTGAATCAGATGAGCACCTGTATTTGTAGTCATGATGATTATCGTGTTCTTAAAGTTTGCCACGCGACCTTTATTATCCGTTAATCTTCCTTCATCCAGTACTTGTAATAAAATATTGAATACGTCTGAATGAGCCTTTTCGATCTCATCCAGCAAAACCACCGAATAAGGCTTTCTTCGGACAGCTTCTGTCAATTGGCCACCTTCCTCATATCCAACGTATCCTGGAGGAGCTCCCACCAACCGGCTCACACTGTGGCGTTCCTGGTATTCACTCATGTCAATACGCACCATTGCCGTATCATCATTAAAGAGATATTCAGCAAGTGCTTTCGACAATTCTGTCTTGCCAACGCCCGTTGTTCCCATAAAGATGAACGAGCCAATAGGCCGTTTTGGATCTTGTAATCCTGCACGACTCCTTCTCACAGCATCCGATAAAGCACGAATTGCTTCTTCCTGACCAGCAACACGTTTACCGAGCTCTTCTTCAAGATTCAATAGTTTTTCACGTTCACTTTGAAGCATTTTGGAAACAGGAATTCCTGTCCACTTCGCAACAATCTCCGCGATATCTTCGCTATCAACTTCTTCTTTCAACAAAGTGCCAGCACCCTGCAATGCCTTCATATTATCCTGAAGCACTTGCAACCGTTTTTCAGCTTCCGTAATTTTTCCATAACGGATCTCAGCCACGCGACCATAGTCCCCTGCTTTTTCAGCCTGGTCTGCTTCAAACTTTAATTTATCGATCGTCTCTTTTTCTTTTTGAATTCCATGAACGACCTCTTTTTCACTTTCCCATTTCGCTTTCAGTTCATTTCTCCGTTCTGACAGATCAGCAATATCTTTACTTAAAACTGTTTCCTTGTCACGGTCTTTTTCCCTTCGTATTGCTTCTCGTTCAATTTCAAGCTGCATGATTCTGCGATTGAGCTCATCAAGTTCTTCTGGCATTGAATCCATTTCAATACGAAGCTTCGAAGCAGCTTCATCCATTAAGTCGATGGCTTTATCAGGTAAAAAGCGTTCAGTGATGTAACGATGCGATAGTTCAACGGCGGCGATCACTGCATCATCTTTAATACGTACTCCATGATGAAGTTCATACTTGTCTTTTATACCGCGAAGAATGGATATTGAATCTTCAACGGAAGGTTCATCAACTGTTACGGCCTGAAACCTTCTTTCAAGTGCCTTATCTTTCTCAATATATTTTTGATATTCTTTTAATGTTGTCGCACCGATTGCATGAAGTTCTCCGCGCGCAAGAGCAGGCTTTAATAAGTTAGCCGCATCCATCGCACCTTCGCCACCGCCAGCACCAATTAGCGTATGAATCTCATCAATGAACAAAATAATTTGTCCTGCGGCATCGGTAACCTCTTTGATAACTGCTTTCAGTCGTTCTTCAAACTCTCCTTTGTACTTAGCACCGGCAACAAGAAGACCCATGTCCAGTGATACAAGAATTTTCCCTTTCAGATTTTCAGGAACATCGCCGTTTACAATACGCTGTGCCATACCTTCAACGATTGCGGTTTTACCAACACCTGGTTCTCCTAAAAGAATTGGATTATTTTTAGTACGACGTGCAAGAATCTGAAGTACTCTCCTTATTTCCTCATCACGGCCAATAACAGGATCGATCTTTCCCTTTTTTGCCAGCTCATTTAAATTTATTGAATATTTATCAAGAGACTTATACTTTGATTCAGCATTCTGGTCAGTAACACGTGAGCCCCCTCTAAGTTCTTTAATTGCTTTAACCAATTCCGCTTTGGCGAAACCAGTATCCTTCATTAAAGAAGAGACTTTGTCTTTCGTAGTAACCAGGGCTAATAATAGATGCTCAATAGATATGTATTCATCTTTGAACTGACTGAGTTCTTTTTCCGCTTGTTCTAAAACCAAATTTGAAGCAGGTGATAAATAGGATTGTTGCCCTGATATTTTAGGGAATGAATTAAGCAAGTCTTCAAGTTTCTTCTCAAGAATCGCTTTATTAACATCTAATTTCTTGATCAAATAGTCAATGACATTCTCGTCTACTTCGAGGATAGCCTTGAGAATGTGCGCAGGTTCAATGGATTGTTGCTGACGCTCAGTTGCAATCTGTACAGCCTTCTGGATCGCTTCCTGTGATTTTATCGTGAATTTTTCAAAGTTCATAGTAATGTATCCCCGACCTTTCATGTCAAATAGATAGCCAATCAAAATAATAGAGTTTTAAAGGAAATTTTGACCGGATTTAACACAACGCATACGACAATTGTGCCAAATTGACTTGCTTGTATTTTGTGGTATAATTGGATTGTTTATAACAATCGAATGATTGGTCCGGTTTTTAATTTGATACGTATTAAATCTAATGTAGCTTTTGCTTTTATAATATGCCTCAACAAAATAAACCATCGCTTGAATTTCCCAGATCGCTGCTAATTGAAGTAGCATGGGAAGTTTGTAATCAGGTGGGTGGTATCTATACAGTAATCAGGTCGAAAGCTCCCGCTATGGCGGAAAATGTGAATGGACCTTTTTGTATGATAGGGCCTTACATGGGTAAAAATATTCAAGCGGAGCTGGAGCCGCTGGATGATGTTGAAGATATTTTTGGACAAGCGGCAGCGAATCTTCGCAAGAAGGGTTATGACGTTCATTATGCGGAATGGTTAATCACTGGCAAACCAAGGGTAGTTCTTCTTAATCCAAAGACGCTGGATGAGAAAACATTGGGTGTTATAAAATATTTATTGTGGAAAAATTATGGCGTAAGTACTCCCGATCACAATGACTTAATTAATCAGGTTGTTGCTTTTGGATATTTAACGAAATTATTTTTTGATGAGCTTGTTAAGATTGTAAGTGAAGAAGAACCAATACTTGCTCATTTTCATGAATGGATGGCGGGCTTGCCAATTCTTGACATGAAGCGCGAGGGAATGAAAATAAAAACTATTTTCACAACACATGCTACTCAACTAGGCCGTCATCTTGCGATTAACTCTCCACTATTTTATGCTCACTTACCGTTTTTTGACCATGAATTAGAAGCAAAGAGATTTGGTGTAGTCACAGAAGAAGGAATTGAATATGCGTGTGCGCAGGCGTGCGATGTTTTCACAACCGTAAGTGATGTTACGGCACGGGAGTGTAAACATTTATTAAAACGTAAACCGGAAGTCATTGTTCCCAATGGTTTGAACATTGAAAGATTTGAAGCATTGCACGAATTCCAAAATCTTCATGCATTCTATAAAAAGGAAATCCATGAATTTGTTATGGGTCACTTTTTTCAGTCGTATACATTCGATCTTGATAAAACTATTTATTTGTTTACATCAGGTCGTTATGAATATAAGAATAAAGGTTTTGATCTTACGCTTGAAGCGCTCTGGCATCTTAACGAAAAGCTGAAAGCGGAGAAGGCCGACCTCACGGTGGTTATGTTTTTTATAACTAAACGGGAATACTATAGCATCAAGCCGGAAGTGTTGCAGTCGAGGGCGATTATGGAAGAAATTCGGCAAACATGTGAAGCAATTGAAAAAGAGGTTGGGAAAGGATTATTCTATGCTTCGACAACGCGTCAGGACAATAGACTTCCAAACCTCAATGACTTTGTAGAAGATTATTGGAAATTACGGTATCGCAGAACGATACAAAGCTGGAAGAACAATAAACTCCCGCTCACAGTAACGCACAAACTTGTGAATGAAGAGTCCGATGAGATCTTGCAATTTCTTACCAGAAGAAATTTACTCAACAGGCCTGAAGACAAAGTAAAAATTGTCTATCATCCTGACTTTATAACATCCACCAATCCGTTGTTTGGAATGGATTATAGTCAGTTTGTTCGGGGCTGTCATTTAGGGGTATTCCCAAGTTACTATGAGCCCTGGGGTTATACTCCCCTGGAATGTATGGCGAGCGGCGTTCCATCTGTTACAAGCGATCTTTCGGGATTTGGAGATTATCTCACGCGTAATTTTCCTGATTATGAAAAGAATGGAATGTTTGTGATAGAAAGAGGCAAACGTACATTTGACTGGAGTGCGCGACATTTGGCAACATCATTGTATAAATTTCTTACACAATCAAGGCGTGAAAGAATTATGCAGCGTAATACGGTAGAAAATTATTCTTCCGCTTTTGATTGGAAGACATTGATCAAGCATTACCGACAGGCATACGAGCTGGCAATTCATCCACGTTCCTGATTTTTTTAACGATGAGATTTTAAATGGAATATGGGAGAAGAATTATTAAAGGCAATTCCGGTTTTTTTACTCAGTATGCTCAAATTTATTCTTGGGCCAATCACAGGTTTTGGTGCAAAACTCCATTTCGTCACTACGGTGATTGTAACCATTCTTGGTATGATGACGATCGTTGTAGCATTTACCTATTTCGGAGAATGGCTAAAAGCTCACGCTATAAATAAAGCATGGGCCTGGATAAAAGTCCACATCATTCATAAAATAGTTAAAATAAAAAGAGCGACAAGGAAAAAACCAATGCAGCGCTCTGCATTCTGGAGTAAATATGGATTGACCGGTGTAGCATTGTTTACTCCCGTTTTTCTGACACCTATAGGAGGAACGATACTCGCTTTAAGTTTAGGTTATTCAAAAGAGAAAATTTTATTTTATATGCTGATCAGTGCTATCTCATGGTCAGTCATCTTCAGTGGAATTATTTATTTCGTAGGGGGAGAGGTTGTACCGGGGTTCTTGAAATAAATTCTACGTGTTGACGTGGTGAAGTTCTAAGTAGGGTAAATCTAATGGAGGAATTGAATTTAAAATCAGGATGTTCCTTCATCGGGTAGTATTTCAATATCTCTTATCAAAACTTTCTTTGCGATGCGTTGTGCTGTTGGTGTTGCGGCCAATCCGCCAAGTGCAGTTTCTTTGTAACGAGTCTCCATGCTTTCGCCGATTTCACCCATCGCTTCAATTACCTCATCAACAGGAATTACGCTGCTTACATTTGCCAATGCAATTTGTGCTGAGCTATTTGCGATAGCCGCTGCACTTGCGTTGCGTACTACACAAGGCACTTCAACCAATCCGGCAACAGGGTCGCAGACAAGTCCCAACATGCATTGAACCGTTATAGCAACTGCGTTGAAGATCTGATCAGTATCGCCGCCAAGACAAAAAACAATTCCACCCGAACCCATGGCTGCGGCTGTTCCTGTTTCCGCTTGACAACCACCTACCGCTCCGGAGATAGAAGCTTTCTGTTCCATTATCAACGCGATACCGGCGGCAAGTAACATCGCTTCTAATATTTTCCTGTCAGAAACTTTATGAATCTCTTGTAGAGTGTATAAAACTCCAGGCATAATGCCACTTGCTCCCGCAGTAGGTGCGGCGACAATTCTTCCCATGCATGAGTTTACTTCCTTGGCTGCGAGCGCTCGTGATATTAGTTGTTGAAATTCACGCGAAAGAACTGCCGTTGGATAGTTATAAACTTTTTTCGCGCCATTATTGATCATCCCAGATCGGGACGTCATATCTTCTTCAAGCCCTGTACGAACAGCCTCTTTCATTACGTTCCAGGCGATATCAAGCTGTTCCCATATCTGAGTTTCAGTTCTTCCTTTTTGTGTTTCTTCGTATTGCAATACAACATCTACCAACGACAGATTTTGCTCTTCGCTGTAGCGTTTCCATCCTTCAAATGAATCAAATAAGAAAGCCATACGATTTTGTCATACAAGTTAATCCTTTGAAGAGGTATTACAATTTTTGTGGATGGAAAGTTCTTTTTGGAGGCAAACCAATGCCGAACGAAATTTTGTGTAAGGAGAATGTCAGAGCATATGCTTTTGTTTACTTTTGATATCTTCGAAATCCGTTATGAAATTTTTAGCCACACTTATTCTAGTACTTACTTTCAAAATCGTAATTGCCCAATCCGTAGATGAAACAACGATCCGTCAGATCTTTACAACATCACTCACGGAAGGCCAGTCGTATTCTAATCTCGAATATCTTACAACCAAAATCGGTCAGCGTTTAAGTGGTTCACCCGGCGCGCAAACTGCAGTTGACTGGACAAAGAAAGTAATGGAAGATTATGGATTCGATTCGGTATGGTTGCAGCCCGTCATGGTGCCTTATTGGGTTCGAGGTCAAAAGGAAATAGGACGTATCATAAGATCGAAAATGGAAAAGCCAGTGGAAGTAAATGTTTGTTCCCTTGGAGGATCAATTGGAACAGGTCCAAAAGGGATTCTTGCTTCTGTGATTGAAGTCAAAAGCTTTACCGAGTTGACGCAGCTAGGATCAAAAGTCGTCCAGGGAAAAATTGTTTTCTTCAATCGCCCAATGGATTCAAAACAAATTGATCCATTCCATGCGTATAGTGGAGCGGTTGATCAGCGCGGTCGAGGTGCTGCGGAAGCAGCAAAGTATGGAGCGATAGCTGTTATCGTCAGATCAATGGGAGTTAACAGTGAAGATTATCCACATACGGGTGGAATGCATTACGAACTTAATGAAGTGAAAATTCCAGCGTTGGCGATAAGTACAAAGCATGCCGATGCATTAAGCAATGCTCTGAAAGAAGATAAGACGATCCAGTTTTATTTGGAATCACATTCGGAGATACTGGAGGATGCTCCTTCATTTAACGTTGTTGGACAAATTAACGGGGGTGAATATAAAGATGAGATCATTGTTGTTGGGGGTCATCTTGATTCATGGGATCTTGCTCAGGGAGCGCATGACGATGGGGCTGGCTGCGTTCAATCCATTGAAGTGCTGAGAATTTTTAATGCGATGGGATATAAGCCAAAGCGCACAATTCGTACTGTTATGTTCATGAATGAAGAAAACGGCCTGCGTGGAGGAGTAAAATATGCCGAGCTCGCTACGGCGAATAAAGAAAAGCATATTGCGGCTATTGAATCAGACCGGGGAGGATTTGCACCACGTGGTTTTACAATGACTATGACTGATATCGTAAGAACAAAAGTGCAAAGCTGGAAACCATTATTGGAACCGTACGGACTCACAGATTTTGGGCAGGAGGGTGGAGGTGCTGACATTGGTCCCCTTGGAAGACAAGGTGTACCTGTAATGGAGTTCTTGCCAGATCCACAACGTTACTTCACCTATCATCATACAAAAGAAGATACGTTTGATAAAGTTGATAAACGTGAGCTTGAACTTGGTGCAGCTTCGATGGCAGCGATGGTGTATCTGATTGATAAGTATGGGATGAAATAGAAGATGAGAATTGAGAAGATGAGAATTTGAGAAGAGACTCTGATAGCTAACGAGGAGTCCGCCTTTTTTAACACCTGCTTTTGTTTAATAGGTCAAGACATCTAACACAATCTTCCAGCTATTCTTCTTTTTCCAAACGCGTAGATACGTTGCTGTTTTGCTCTCAGTATTTCCGTTTTTGTTAACCTGAATGGTTGCCTTGCCATAAACATATCCCAAATCTCCGCTGGGAGGAAGATATCCGCCAATCAAAATGATATTGGATAAAGGTTCAGGTTGCAGTATAAATTTTTGTTTCTGTTCAATTGTTGTTATTGGTAATTGACCCTCGTGAATAATGCGTGATTCCTTACTTAAATATTTTTGGTACACTTTTTTAGGATTCTCGGTGAATTCAGAAATAAAGATTTTCTCCAGAACGATAAGCTCTTTTCCAGTTGTAACTGTCTTTTGAGAACCGGGGTAAATAGTGCTTGCGTACATCTTTGTAGATTCTACTGATGGGCCTTTACCATGGGAAACTCCAATATCAAGAATATTTTTCCATGAACCGTTGGCTTGCTTTCTCCAGATTGAATTGAACTCACCGTACGCAGTAGGTTTATCATCTGTTTTATTTGTTCGAAATTCCCATGGCCCTGAAGTATAACCCAACGTGCCTGACGCATCAACATCAGCGAAAGCAATATCCCAATTCAACCAGCTATTAGTAACTTTTTGTTGTTTGAAATTTTCTTTGCCGATGATTGGGCCTTCCTTACCGGATGTTACTACACTGTCTGCCATGTAAAATAAAAATGCGTCACGCGTGTTTTGATCCCTTGCCATTTTCGCGAAAGCACGTTCAGTATCGACAATCGCCTTGAGATCGGGATTTGTTATTTGTGATTTCGCCTCGTCTACCGACAGTGCCGCGATAAATGAAAATAGAATGATTTTTTTATGTAATGCATTCAGGTTCAAACGGGTAATCGATTTGTGGGTTTCGGGTAACAAGATTCAAGATGGTGGTTTTTTTGTGGTTGATAGAAGTTACCGGGTGGATGAGGCCTTGCCCTGAATTGCAAGCTATTTTCATCATGTTGTACTGCCTTGCGAATTGCTTGCCAGCGTCTCATCAAATTGTGCACCAGAATTTCCCCTAAGGACATACTTAAAAAATACGAAAAGTTTTCTGGGTTGCACATTTAAACTGAAAATATCCAAGATGAGATCTTCTCTATCAATACGTCAAAATTCCAAAAGCAAGAAGTCCTCGCAAATTCCTTGCAAGGACTTCATTTTGAGCAGATGTCATTTACACGTTTGCACTTTATTGGTATGCTTCAATCGGCAAACAACTGCATACCAAATTCCGATCACCATACGCGTTGTCAATTCTACTCACGCTTGGCCAGAACTTAGCTTCTTTAACAAACGGAAGTGGGTATGCTGCTTTCTGTCTGCTATAGGGTAATGTCCACTCATCCGCTGTGATTACAGCAGCAGTGTGAGGCGCATTCTTTAACACGTTATTTACTTTATCTGCTTTACCTTCTTCTATTTCACGAATTTCATTTCGGATCTCAATCAATGCTCTACAGAAGCGATCAATTTCTTCTTTCGGTTCACTTTCAGTCGGCTCAATCATCAATGTTCCGGCAACGGGGAAAGAAACTGTTGGTGCATGAAATCCAAAATCTATCAAACGCTTTGCAATATCTTCCACCTCAACACCGAATTTTTTAAAATCACGACAATCGACAATCATCTCATGGGCACAACGACCGTGTGATCCTGTGTAAAGAATTTTATAATGGCCATTAAGTTTTTCTTTAATGTAATTAGCATTAAGAATGGCGAGCTTGGTTGCATTTGTTAAGCCTTCTCCGCCCATCATTGCGATGTAAGCATACGAGATTGCAAGAATACTTGCGCTTCCCCAGGGTGCAGCAGAAACTGCAGTGATTGCATGCGTACCACCTGTTTTTACTACAGCATGTCCCGGAAGGAATGGTTTCAATTTATCATTCACACAAATTGGCCCCATGCCTGGACCGCCACCACCATGTGGAATACAGAATGTCTTATGAAGATTCAAATGGCATACATCCGCACCGATGTTCGCCGGTGATGTTAACCCAACCTGGGCGTTCATATTGGCCCCATCCATATAAACCAGTCCGCCATTCGTGTGAATTGTTTCGCAGATGTCAACGATGGCTTCTTCAAATACACCGTGTGTTGACGGATACGTTATCATCAGGCAGGAAAGATTGTCTTTATATTGAATGGCTTTTGCTTTAAGATCAGCCACATCAATTTTCCCTTCTTCATCGGATTTCACGACGACCACTTCCATTCCCGCCATCACTGCACTCGCAGGGTTTGTTCCATGAGCAGAAGAAGGGATCAATGAGATGTTTCTGTGATTATCGCCGCGAGCCTTGTGATATGCGCGAATTACTAATAATCCTGCATATTCACCTTGCGCACCACTATTTGGTTGAAGTGAAACTCCTGTGAAGCCAGTGATCTCTTTCAACCATTCTTCAAGATGCGTGATCATTTCAGCATAACCCTTTGTTTGATTAACAGGAGCGAATGGATGCATTTGTCCAAGTTCAGGCCATGTTACGGGAATCATTTCCGCAGTTGCATTAAGCTTCATCGTGCATGAGCCCAATGAAATCATAGAATGAACCATCGAAAGATCTTTATTTTCAAGCTTCTTGATATAACGAAGCATTTCATGTTCGCTGTGGTACGAATTAAAAACAGGGTGAGTAAGGAATGGTGACATTCTAACCAATGATGTTGGCCATGTAATGCTTTTCACGTCTGCTCTGACGGTTACAGTTGATTTGTTTAATCCTGCTGCAAGCACGAAAAGAATTTTATTTACGTCATCGACCGAACTTGTTTCATCCAACGATATTCCGGCAAATCCATCCGTGAAATAACGGAAGTTGAATTCATGTTTTGTTGCTTCACGTTCAACGGCATTTACATCTTCTATCGCAATCTTCAATGTGTCGAAATAATGCTCATTGACTTGCTTAATACCTAATTCTTTAATACCTGCATCCAGCATCTTTGCAAGCCCATGGATTCTTGCAGAAATCTTTTTCATTCCTTCAGGTCCATGATACACTGCATACATTCCTGCCATTACAGAAAGTAAAACTTGTGCGGTACAAATATTTGAAGTAGCCTTCTCGCGCCGAATATGTTGTTCGCGTGTTTGAAGAGCCATTCTATAACCATGATTTCCTTTTGCATCAATAGATGCCCCGATCAAACGACCGGGAATTAATCTTTTGAATTCATCGCGTGTAGCGAAGAAGGCAGCATGCGGGCCACCGAAGCCCATTGGAACTCCGAAACGTTGCGATGAACCAACAGCTACATCTACTCCCATTTCACCCGGAGACTTCATCAGCACAAGGCTCATGAGATCCGTACCCATCACAACAAAAACTTCTTTCTCGTGAGCGGATTCAATGAGTGTTGTATAATCTTTTACCGCCCCGTTGTTATTTGGATTCTGAATATAGATCGCAAAAAGGTCTGGAGTTGTAATGTCTAGTGTATCAATATTTCCGATCATTAATTCAATCCCAAGAGGAGCTGAGCGGGTCTTTAACAGATCGATGGTTTGTGGAAAAACATTTTTATCAACGAAAAATTTTAATGCTTCCTTCTTGTTGCCTTTACGTGAAGCAAATAACAAGTGCATCGCTTCTGAAGCAGCCGTTGCTTCATCAAGAAGAGATGCATTCGCAATTTGTAATCCGGTGAGATCAATGATCATTGTTTGAAAATTGATCAGCGCTTCAAGTCGGCCCTGAGCAATTTCTGCCTGGTACGGCGTATATGCAGTATACCATCCTGGATTTTCAAGAATATTTCTTAAAATGACACCCGGTGTTATTGTATTATAATATCCTGTTCCCAGGAATGATTTAAAAATTTTGTTCTTGGAAACCGTCTTTTTAAATTCTTTCAAAAATTCAAATTCTGACTTTGCTGCGGGCAAGTTCAACGACTTCTTTAACCGAATGTTGGCAGGAACGGTTTGCTCGATCAAGGAATCTACCGAAGGGGCGTTTATCACCTTAAGCATTTCTGAGATCTGGCGCGCATTCGGTCCGATATGACGTGATTCAAATTTTTCTGAATAAAGAGGATCGATGTTCATGGTAAGAGAAGAAGTTTGATGCTGATTCAGTTAAACAAAATTTGCCACGCGATCCGTTCAGAAAGCGTGGCGAAAAAATAACAAGTAATCGGGATAAGTGTTCCCGTTCAAAGAACAGTTAATGAATATTCTCTTAGAATCGCTCAAACTGTGAGAAGAAGAAGTTTCCTTCGATGATCGCATTCTCATCAGAGTCGGAACCGTGAATGGCATTTGCGTCAATAGATTTTGCAAATAGTGCACGGATTGTTCCCGCATCTGCTTTTTTAGGATCCGTTGCTCCAATTAGCTTGCGAAAGTCGTCAACAGCATTTTCCTTTTCAAGGATCATTGGCACAATTGGACCTGAAGACATATATGATACAAGCTCTCCATAGAAAGGTCTTGCCTTATGAACTTCATAAAATTTGCCTGCCAATTCCAAAGAAAGGCTGGTTTTCTTCATTGCAATAATTTTGAAACCTCCAGCCTCGATCATTTTTGTGATTCCGCCAATGTTTCCGGAGATCACCGCATCTGGCTTAAGCATTGTAAAAGTCCTGTTTCCTGACATTATTATTGAGTTTTGATTAGTTGAATTCGGGCGCAAAAATATCAAAAGACAGCAAGAATTCAGTAATCGATCTCTATAATAGATTACCTGATTGCAAGAGCCCTCATTTATTTTCATTTTTGCCCCCTGCAATGAAAAATATCCCTGCTTTTAAGGCAATTCTTGAGTCTCCCAGAAACGTAATCATCGTTACGCATTTCAAACCGGATGCTGACGCACTCGGTTCATCCCTGGGTTTGGCAGGTTTCCTAAAAAAAGGGGGACATAAAGTTACCGTTATCACTCCAAGCGATTATCCAACTTTCCTGATGTGGATGCCTGGAAATGAATCGGTAATATCCCTTTCCAATGAATCGGAAGAGCCATTTATAAAAGCAAAACAGTCAATTGCTGCCGCCGACATCTTATTTTGCCTCGATTTCTCTAATTTTTCAAGAATTAACTCACTTGGAGAATTTGTGAAAAATGCTCCTGGAATTAAAGTCCTGATCGATCACCATCTTGAGCCTGAAAGCTTTGCCGATTTCGAGCAGTGGGATCATAAAGCCGCTTCTACAGCGGGTCTTGTTTTTCAATTGATTGAACAGCTTGGGAAGAAAAATCTGATAGATGCCGATATTGCAAATTGCCTGTATGCAGGAATTATGACTGATACGGGCGGATTCAGGCATTCTAATACAACTCAAACCGAATTTTTGATTGCATCTGAATTGACAGCGCTTGGCGCGAATCCAAGCAATGTTGCAAAGCAGATATATGATACAAATTCTTTTGAGCGTTTAAAGCTTACTGGATTTGTGCTTAGCCAGAAACTCCAGGTGTTGCCACAATTCCATACAGCGTATATAATGCTGAGTTCTCAGGAGTTGAAGCAATTCGGATCCCAAACTGGTGACACAGAAGGATTGGTCAATTGGGGATTGTCTATCAAAGGAATAAAGCTGTCAGTGTTAATGTATGATCGCAAGGAGGAAATAAAACTATCCTTCCGGTCGTTGGGAGATTTTTCGGTAAATGAAATGGCGAGGAAATATTTTGAAGGAGGAGGACATAAAAATGCGTCAGGTGGGATGTCAAGACTATCTCTTGAAGATACGCTCAAGAAATTTTTATCAATCCTTCCGGAATACGAGGAGAAATTAAAATCAACTAATTAAAATCAACTAAATATAAATTCAATTACAAATCATGAAATTTTCTTATGTTTTAATGTTAGCTGCAGTGGTGCTATGCAGCGCCTGTTCCAAGACGCGTAAAGCGCCTAATGGATTTGAGGTAAAGGTAGTACGTGAAGGAGAAGGAGACTATGCAGCGCCAGGCCAGTTCCTTGTTATGAACATGCTATACAAAGATTCCAAAGACTCGGTTTGGGCAGATACCCGTAAGCGTGGAATACCATTGATCATTCCTGTTGCAGATACATCGATGATCAAAACAGAAAAAGGAATTGAAAGTACGTTCCGTATTCTTAAGAAAGGTGACAGTATCATCTTTGATGTTGATGCAAAAACATTGTTTGACGGACAGCCAGTGCCCCCTTCGGTAAAGCCTGAAGAGAAATTGACTTTTCTTTTTGGTGTAATCAATGTTACTGATCGTGATGGTGTAGCAAAATTACAGCAGGAGATTCAGCAACGTGAGATGGCAAAAGCAATGGAGGCTGCAAAGGGTCAGATTGCTTTAGACTCCGCTGCTATCGAATCATACCTTGCAAAGAATAATATTACTGCCATGAAAGCAGAGCAGGGCGTTCGTTATGTTATCACAGAATTAGGAACGGGTGCCAAGCCAACAATGACAAGTGTTGTTATTTTCAAATACAAGGGAACATTATTGACAGACCGCAGCGTATTTGATCAATCACAAGCTCCGGTTGAGTATCCGTTGTCAAATCTTATTCAAGGGTGGCAGATTGTGTTTCCATATCTTCCAAAAGGATCGAAGGCTACGTTATATATTCCTTCAAGCCTCGGCTACGGAGTGAATGGATCGCCTCCAAGTATTCCACCAAATGCAAATCTTGTATTTGAAGTGGAGTTGGTAGATTTTAAATAATACTATGTATGAAAAAGATTCTTCTTTTCGCTTTTATTGGAATGACTGCCGCCTTGATGAATTGCAGTACGGATGCGAAAGTATGCGTGAAAGAGGTGGCCGCAACAACGATCGCTGCGATTCCCCAGGCTCAGCTTATTCTTGATATTGGGAAAATAAAATCGTACTCTGCATCTGTTCCCAATGTTGTAAACGATCCGAGCGGTTTAAGCTATAAAGTGACAACGTTGGGTACGGGAGACACCCCTTGCTTGTCCAGCACAATAGCAGTTACTTATTCAGGGAAGGTACTCCAACAAAATGGAACGCTAGCTGTTAGCAATTTTGACGCTTCGGCAACGGTTGTTTCTTTTCCTTTATCAAACTTGATTTTGGGCTGGCAGATTGCATTTCCAAAATTCCCTGCGGGCACGACCGCAACATTATATGTTCCTTCAGGAATGGCCTATGGATTGAGGGTACAAACAGGTACAAACGGTCAAGTTACAATTCCGGCTAGTTCTGTGTTAGTGTTTGAGGTAACATTAGTAGCCTTTGCTAACTAAATGAAAATTTGTTTCGCCACGAACAACCATCACAAATTAGAAGAAGTGATGGCTGTTCTTGGAGGATCAATTCAATTGCAAACACTCCAAGACATTGGTTGTCATGAGGAGTTGCCAGAAACCCAAAACACGATACCTGGTAATGCAAGTCAAAAGTCTTCCTACGTTTGGGATCATTATAGTGTTCCATGCTTTGCGGACGATAGCGGACTTGAAGTAGATTTTCTAAGTGGAGCACCTGGCGTCATCTCTGCACAGTATGCCGGATCTCAGCGAAGCAGTCAGGATAATATTGATCTCCTGCTGGCAAACTTGAAAAGTGAGTCGAATCGTACGGCACAATTCCGCACGGTAATTTCTTTGCGATTACTGCAAGGCAAATGGCTATTTGAAGGAATTTTAAAAGGAAGTATTGTAAACGAAAGACGAGGTAGTGGGGGTTTTGGTTATGATCCTGTTTTCATACCGGATGGATATTCTAAAACATTGGCTGAAATGGCAATAAGCGAAAAAAATAAAATCAGTCACCGATCAATTGCAGTGCAAAAGATGGTAGTGTTTTTTGATTCCAACGATTTTAAGAAAATCGAAGATCAATGACCCAATCTTTAAGTCCGAATTTGTAATATTGAAATTACAGAATGAACAAGCCTTTCACAATTGGTATTACAGGTGGTAGCGGATCAGGAAAAACCTATTTGCTTCAAGGTCTGGCGAGTTCGTTTTCTTCCTCTGAGCTTTGTCTTATTTCCCAGGATAATTATTATAAATCGCGGCACGAACAACCCATCGATGAAAATGGTATAAAGAACTTTGATCTTCCCGGTTCAATTGATCGCGAGACTTTTCGTGATGATCTCGTTCAATTAAAAGCCGGCAGAGACGTAATAAAAAAAGAATACACGTTTAATAATCCAGCTGCTGAACCAAAAATGCTAACGTTCAAAGCTGCTCCCATTCTGGTGGTGGAAGGTTTATTTGTGCAATACTTTGATGAAATCTCAAGTGAACTTGATCTGAAGATATTTATAGAAGCCAAGGATCATGTTAAGCTAGGTCGCCGAATTCGCCGTGATCAGATCGAACGCGGATATGATCTGGATGATGTATTGTATCGATATCAGTATCATGTGATGCCTGTTTATGAACGCCTTATTGAGCCACTGAAGTATAATAGCGATCTCGTGATCCCGAATAACCACCATTTTGACAAAGCACTGATGGTCCTGGTGGGGTATTTGAAGACGCTGATTTAAATCACGCCACCATGCTACGCTAAAGTTTTGGAGCGATGGCATGACTTTCATACATTTACCATCCTTATGAGAAAAAGAGCCTTTTCCAAGAATTTAATGCTGATTGCGGGCATCCTCGCAGCCATCATTATTCTTTTTTCCCAGGCTTTTCAAAAAGAAACCGATCAGATACTTTCTAAGATCAAGCCAGCAAATTCCGGGGTAATTACAGAAAAACCTGCTGAGGCTGAAAAGAAAGTTATTATCTCGACACCTGCGGACGCTGTTATCTCAGGTACAGCTGTTCAGGTGGCGGATGCAAATCCATCATTGATTCGTGAAATTATTTTTGACGAAAACAGCGCTCCGGCAAAACCTGTTTTCTTTAAGACACTCTTCGTTGATTTATTTAAGACGCTGTTCAAAGCAGTCATCTCGCCACAGGCACCTTAATCAGATTTGTTCTTTTTAAGAATTCAAAAATCTTTCTGCACGTATCATTTGTGTGGATTGCAAAGAACACATCATAATTCTGTAATCAATCTAAATTTTATTTTATATGCGTAATAAAGGAATAGTCGTCATACTTACCATTATCATATCGCTCTTGTGCCTGTACTATTTATCGTTCACGTTTGTGGCGCTTCGGGTACAGGACGATGCGACAGATTTTGCAACGAATAAAGACGGAGCATTGAGCCTGGAAAGAAGGCAGATATATCTTGATTCATTGTGGAATCAACCGGTGTATAGTTTATTCGGGATTCAATACACCTACAAAGACGTCAAGGAAAATGAGCTAAGTCTTGGGCTTGACTTGCAAGGTGGTATGCACGTTGTTATTGAAGTGTCTCCTGTAGAAATTGTTCGTGGTTTGAGCGGCAACAATCAGGATGCTGCTTTTACGAAAGCACTGGATGCCGCACGTATCAAGCAAAAAACAAGTCAGGGAAATTTTGCTGATATGTTTTATGCAGAATTTAAGAAAGTAAATCCGGACAGAACGCTGGCATCTGTTTTCGTTTCTGCAGCCAACAAGGGTCGTGTAAGTCTTTCCGATACAGATAACACTGTGTTGAAATTCTTAAAGGATGAAATTGAAAGTGCAATTGATCGCTCATTCACAATTCTAAAAACACGTATCGATCAATTCGGAACATCGGCACCAAACATTCAAAAATTGCAAGGATCTGGTCGTATTCAAATTGAAATTCCGGGAGCTGATAATCCACAGCGTGTAAGAAAATTATTGCAGGGAGT
>Ga0123338_10000292_pt1 | contig 51849 bp, 46 predicted proteins | sample grotaG_FD_89793 | JGI IMG/M metagenome (GOLD analysis project Ga0123338, IMG submission 89793) | Glacier valley bacterial and archeal communities from Borup Fiord, Nunavut, Canada, to study Microbial Dark Matter (Phase II) -... | ecosystem: Environmental > Aquatic > Freshwater > Ice > Glacier ... | reverse complement strand
TGATTGGGACCCTTGGGCATCTTGTAGCCGACCTTATCGAGCGCCTCGACCACGACGCTGTTGCCGATCGCGCCTTCGAGCTCGGCATCGGGCGTCATGATGATGCGATGGCCGAGCACCATCGTGGCGAGATGACGAACGTCGTCGGGCAAGACGTAATCGCGACCGCGCAACAATGCGAGCCCCTTCGAGGCGTGAAGCAACGCAAGCCCGGCACGCGGTGATGCGCCGAGATAGACCCGGGCATGCGCACGCGTGAATGCGACGAGCGCGATCACGTAGTCGACGAGCTCTTCGGCGACGAACACACCTTGCGCGAGCGCTTGCATCTCGAGGACCTCGGCAGGGCCGATGATCGGGCGCACCGCTGGCGGCGGCTTGTCGTACGTCATCAGCATGCGCTTCTCGTCCGCGGGCTGCGGGTACCCCATCTTGAGCTTGATCAAGAACCGATCGACCTGCGCCTCGGGTAGCGGGTAGGTGCCCTCTTGCTCGATCGGGTTCTGCGTCGCGAGCACGATGAACGGCTCCGCGAGGGCGCGGGTTTCACCTTCGATCGTGACCTGTTGCTCCTGCATCGCTTCGAGCAGCGCCGATTGGGTCTTCGCGGGTGCGCGGTTGATCTCGTCGCCGAGCAGTACGTGGGTGAACACCGGTCCCTCGCGCAACACGAACGTGTTCGTGCGCATGTCGAGGATGTACGTGCCGGTGATGTCGCTCGGCAGCAGATCCGGCGTGAACTGGATGCGCCGGAAGTGACAGCCGAGCGTGGCCGAGAACGCTTTGACAAGTGTGGTCTTCGCGACCCCTGGGAAACCTTCGATCAACACGTGACCGCGCGCGAGTAGCGCGACGAGCAGGGCCTCGGTCGTATGCGGTGAACCGATGAACGCGCGGCCGACCTCGTCGGTGATCGCGCGCGCCAGCTGACTGACGCGGGACAGTTTGTCGTGACTGAGAGAGGCTTGCATGGTCAGGCGGGCGGACTTTCCGTGAGCTCGTGTCCGAGGATACGACACAGCTCGGCTACATCATTATAGAGACCCTCGAAATCGCGGCGCGTCAAGCTGCCGGCGCTCCACGGCGCAGCAGCCTGACCCCGGCTCGGAAGCGCGCGCAGCCGGCGATAGACCCGCGCGAGCGCGATGCCTGCACTTGCGCCACGTGCGTTCGACACCAGCGTGACCAGCTCGGCCTCGGGCACGGTGTACAGCGGCTCGGAGCGCGCCGCGGCCTCGGCGAGATAGGTCTGGACCTGATCGCGAAGGATACAGGCGAGCACCATCAGCGAGCCGACGGTCGGTGCGCGGTCGCCACTCGCGACCATCGCATGCGCATCGTCGCGGCGGACCGGACGCGCGAACTTCAACCACATGCCATCGATCCGCGGACCGCGTCGTACGGGTAGGGCAACGAACGCGAGCAGCAGCAAGCACACGGCGAGCCCACCGGCGACACCCTTCATCGCATTCGCCGTGAGCAACCATTCGTGGCGGCTCCATAGCCACGAGTTGACCTCGGCGATCGACCGGCCGAGCTTTCCGCCGCGTGGATCGTCGATGAACGGCTGCGGATCGCCATACATCGCAACGTCACCGCGCAAAAGCACGATGTGGCGCGCGCCGCCTTCGCGCGAGAGCCAATTTATAATATTGACCGTCAGGGCGACGTTGCCGTGAAACGGATCCTGCTGCATCCGGTTGATGAAGATGCTCGGATCCGACACCGCGACGAATCGGCCGGTGCCGCGCTCGCCCGCGACGACCAGGGCGCCTTCATCGAACCCGATGACCGCCGTCGCACCTTCGACGTGATCGAGCGCCGCCGGATGGTTCGTGACGACCTCGCCGACATCGTGCGCGATCGGATGATCGCTCTGCGCGGTCGCGATCGGTGCCCACCGCCGGCCTTCGTAGTACCGGCTCGCTCTGGGCATGCGGCTCTCGGCGCGCAGCAGGCCGAGGCCGGTCATCGCGTCTTTGCCTTCGCCGAAGTCATCGGCGATCACGACATTGCCGCCGGCCTGGACGAACGAGGTCAAGCGATTCGGATCGACCCGGCGAAGCGGATAGATCAGGAACAAGATGTCCTTGTCGCCGAGCTCGCTCCATTCGAGCTCGCTCACCGAGGTGACCTCGAAGCCCATGCCTTCGGCGAGCGCGACGAACTGCGCCATGCCGTTCCACGCGGTCGAGTGCGGATCGTAGTCCGCGATCTCGGGCGCGGCGCTCGCGCTGGCACACATCAGCACGACGAGGAGCGCGGCGCGCTTCACTGCATCTCCCGCTTGAGCTCGACCGAAGCAATGCGTGCGCGCTCGAGCGCGAGGTCGAGGTCGGTCTGCTCGCTGAACGCGAGCAAGGCGAAGTAGCCCGCCTCGACCACATGGACGATTACCTCGATGCGGGCGTGGCGCGCGACGAAGTACTCCGCACTGCCGAAGTGCAGCGTGCCAAACGCGGCGGTCAGGTGCGCCATCACCACGCCATAGTGCGCGGTCAGCACAGCCCAGTCGTGGGCGGGCATGCGGGTGAACGAATCGACCATCTCACCCTGCGAATCGGCGAACGCGCCACCGAGTGCGGGCGGCACTCCTTCGACCGCGCGCTGCAGGATCGCGGTGAAAGGGGTCACGGCAGATCCTCGAGCTTGGCGACGTTCTTTTGATCGACCTCGACGAGGACACCCAGGCTCCTGCCGATCGTGTCCACCCAGTGATCGAAGTAGCCGAGCTTCACGTCGGGTAGAAGTTTTACCGTGATCTCTGCATCGCTCGGATGTGCCTCGGGGACGTCGTCAGTCCACACGATCACGTCCCAGCCCCATTTGGTGCGGACGGCGGTCGAGGCGCGACCGATCTCGTGGAGGCCAAACAGCGCGGCTGCGTAGTTCTTGTCGAGCGCACCCGCGCGAAATGCGGTGACGTCCTGGTGATCGATCTTGATCCCGGGCGCCGCCTTCTGGGCGAGCTCGAGGAGCGATGGGCCCATCAACCCGGTCTCGGTTGCGAGCGCCGCGGCGATCTGATCGGCGCTGCGCTTCGCCGCATCAACCTCGGCTTGCGTCGTGGTCTCGGCTATCGAAATCCGCACGTACGACGAGGCGCGATAGTTCTCGTGCGAGACCTTCCACGCTCCCTGCGCGAGCGCCCTCTGCCAGAGCGGGCCGAACTGCGCGGCGGTCGTGTATCCGTCCTCGTACACCGAGGTGACCAGCTCGTTGACCATCGCGGTGTGGGTCGCCTCGCGGACCTCGGGGGTGACGGCGTAGCCGCGCTGATCGGCGGCCTGCGCGAGCACTTCGAAGTCGATGCACTGCGAGAGCGCGGTCGGCCTGGTGGCGCCGCGCTGCGCCTGGATCGCGACACACGAGCCCCACACCGGCTTACCGTTCACGCTCGCCACGATCGCGTCGGTCGCGCTCGCGCGCGGAGCGACCACGCTCGCCGGCGGACCGACGAGGGGCTCGCGGGCCGGCTCGGTGCCGCAACCCGCGAACGCGAGGACGAAGAGGGCGCGCCAGGACATCATGGTCAGTCGCGTTGGACCAAGGCGAGCCGCGCCATCTCTTTGCCGACCGAGATCACGGCGACCCCGATCACCATCACGAGCACCGCGGCTACGTAGTCGCGACGCGCGAGGTAGTCGAGCGTCTCCTTGAAAAAGAACAAGCTTCCACCGATGAGCGCGAGCGCGAGGATCTCGAAGAAATAGCGGCGCAACATCGTTCACCTCACATGTGACGAAACATGATCAACAAGAGCATCGCGCCCAAGGCGAGCGCGACCGAGACATAGAACCGCGTGCGCGGCTTGCCGGTCTTGGCCTCCGCGCGCGTGCGCGTGAGCTGGCCGACTAGATCACGATCGCCGGTGCGATGCGGTCGCAACACACCGAGGAACGCGTAGTGGTAGATGCCGAGCCACAGCACGATCGCGCCGACCGTCAGCGCTGTCGTCATCAAGGCGACGCGGCCAGGATACATCTCGCCGAGGTAATCGGCGATCGCGTCGTCGTAGTTGACCCACGTGATGAGCACCATTGGAATGATGATCGAGAGCAGGACGAGACCCCAGTAGACGCGCTCGCGCCGCCGCCACCGGCTCGCCGGTCCCGTCGTCGCGGACGACAACATGCGGACCGAACGGGGGGCAGGGGGTTCGTGAAACGTGGTGAAGAACGAGACGCCGAACAGGTACGCGACCACGCCGATCGCCACGAGCGCGAACCGTACGGGGCCGTAGACGTAGCTCGAGGCGAGCTGCGGTTGGATCGAAACCGGCACGAGCACGGCAGCCGGGAACAGCCCGAGGAGCACGCCTTCGGATCTGCGGCCGAGTCCCATCAGCAACACGCCAAACGGAAGGATCGCAGCGGCGATGCGACCTGCGCCGTGCAGCGCACCGACAAAAAACGCCGGCAAGATCACGATCGAGACCCACACGTTCGTGCCAAGCGCGAATGCGACGACGTCGGCGAACGTCCGCCATCTTGTTTCTGCGCTCGGACCGCGCGGTCCGCTCGGACCTCGCGGTCCGGTCACCGGTTCCGACACCACACTAGAATGTACAACGTGCGAGCCCCGGACGCCCGTCGCTCTCGGCTATGTTCGGTATGGTGAAAAAGATCGTCACGATCGATGGCCCCGCAGGCGCAGGCAAATCGACGGTCGCGAAGAACCTCGCGCGCCGCCTTGGTTACAGCCTGCTGGACACGGGCGCGATCTATCGCTCGGTTGCCCTCGTCGCGAAACAGCATGCCATCCCGTGGGACGACGCCGCGAGGCTCGCCGAGGTTGCAAGCGAACTGGAGATCGAGTTCAAGTTTGTCGGCGATCTCAACAGCACGTTCGTCGCCGGCGAAGATGTCTCGAGCGCGATTCGCACCCCCGAAATCTCGCAAGGCGCGTCGCAGGTCTCGGCCCACGGTCCGGTGCGCGCCGCACTACTCAATCTCCAGCGTCGCCTGGGAAGCGCCGGCGGAGTGGTGGTCGAGGGTCGGGACACGGGCACGGTCGTGTTCCCGCACGCGCAGGCGAAATTCTTCTTGTCGGCATCGGATGAAGAGCGCGCTCGCCGCCGGGTCGAAGAGCTTCGCCTCGCCGGCGAGCCGGTCGACTACGCGGTCACGCTCGCCGAGATCCGCGAGCGCGATCACCGCGACTCGAGTCGCGACGTCGCGCCGATGAAGGCCGCGGACGACGCGATGATCATCGACAGCTCGACGATGTCGGTCGACGACGTCGTCGACGCGATGGCCGCGCGCTGCCGCTAGTTCGGCAAGCGTTCCAAGTGGTTGGGCTGGGCGCGGGGCAGTCCAGGGCGGTGGTGCCTGACCAAGGGGGGTTGGCGAGGGACCGGGCAAGCGAGCAAAACTGGCGGAACCAACCGTCCCGGTTGACATTTCACAGGCCGGAAGGTACCAACTCGGCCCTGTCGAGGGACCGTCTAATCACGGTCAAATCCAGCCTCGGCATCTGTAGGAGATCTGCTTTGAATACTGTTACGCAAGACGGCTCGGGCGAAGAGGACTTCGCGGCGCTGCTCAACGAAAGCTTCAATCAGGACAGCGTCAAAGAAGGCGAAATCCTTCGCGGCACGGTGATCTCGGTCGGCAAAGACTTCGCGATCGTCGATGTCGGGTACAAGTCGGAGGGTCAGGTCTCGCTCGAAGAGTTCCGCACCGCGGATGGCTCCATCGGCGTGAAGCCTGGCGACGTCGTCGACGTGCTCCTCGAGAGTCGCGAGAACGACATGGGCATGGTTGTCCTCTCGAAAGAGAAGGCCGATCGCTTCAAGGTGTGGGACGAGATCAGCGCCGCGTGCGAACGCGATGAGTTGATCGAGGGCGTCATCACCGCGCGCGTGAAGGGTGGCCTGTCGGTCACGATCCGCGGCGGCGTGAAGGCGTTCCTCCCGGGTTCGCAGGTCGACCTGCGTCCGGTTCGCAACCTCGACGCGTTCCTGAACCAGAGCTTCAAGTTCAAAGTTATCAAGTTCAACAAGAAGCGCGGCAACATCGTGTTGTCGCGTCGCGTCCTGCTTGAGAAGGAGCGCGCTGCGCTGAAGGAATCGACGCTCGAGCGCCTCAAGGAAGGCCAGATCGTCGAGGGTATCGTCAAGAACCTGACCGAGTACGGTGCTTTCATCGACCTCGGCGGCATCGACGGCCTCCTCCACATCACCGACATGAGCTGGGGCCGGGTCAATCACCCCTCCGAGCTGTTCCAGGTCGGTGACCACGTTCGCGTGAAGGTGTTGAAGTTCAACGCCGATACCGAGCGCGTCAGCCTCGGTCTCAAGCAGATCACGGAAGATCCGTGGAGCCGCGCGGCCGAGAAGTACGTGCCGGGCACCGTCGTGCGCGGCAAGGTGGTCTCGCTCAAAGACTACGGGGCTTTCATCGAGCTCGAAGAGGGCATCGAAGGTCTCGTCCACATCTCGGAGATGTCGTGGACGCGCCGCGTGAAGCACCCGTCGAAGATGGTCGCCGTGGGCGACATGGTCGAGGCCGTTGTCCTCGATGTCGACGTCAAGCAGAACCGGATCTCGCTCGGCATGAAGCAGCTCGAGCCGAACCCGTACGAGCAGCTCACCGAGAAGTATCCGCCGGGTACCGTGGTGAAGGGCCTCGTCCGTAACATCGCGGACTTCGGTATCTTCGTCGAGATCGAAGAAGGTATCGACGGTCTCGTCCACATCAGCGACATGAGCTGGACCCAGCGCGTGAAGCACCCGAGCGAGCTGTTCCAGAAGGGCGATGCTGTCGAAGCCGTCCTCCTGAACATCGACACCGGTGATGGCGACAAGCCGAAGATCTCGCTCGGCATCAAGCAGCTGGTTCAAGATCCGTGGGATCGCATCCCGCAGCTCTACCCGCAGGGCAAGGTCGTCGACGGCAAGGTCCTCAAGGTCCTCGACTTCGGCGCCTTCGTCGAGCTCGAGAAGGGCGTCGAGGGTCTCGTCCACGTGTCCGAGATCAGCGACGACCACGTCGAGGATCCGCGTACGCTGCTGACCCCGGGCCAGGAAGTGAAGGTCCAGATCCTTCACGCCGACGGCGCGGAGCGGAAGATCGGTCTGTCGATCAAGGGCGCGAACCGCGCCTCGGACTCGGCCGAAGCACAGGGCTTCAACTCGTCGAACGCGGGTGGAGCCACCCTCGGCGACAAGTTCCGCGGCAAGCTCGACAAACTGAAGCCGAAGGACGCGCAGTAGTCTTCGCCGACTGCTAGCGACCGAGCCCGCCCGTTAATTCGGGGCGGGCTTTTGTAGTTTCGGCGTTTCGGCGCCCAATAGAATCGGACGCCCAAACGAAACTGCACAGCCGGCCAGCATCGTGTGTCTCGTACGCATGCGTTCGTGGTTATTGCTGCTGACCGGCTGCTCGATCTTGCCGCAGTCGCTCACGCCGCCTCCGAACGACGAGACCACGGTCGCGGTGTTGAGCGGCAGCCTCGGGCATCCGATGAACGCCATCGCGCGCCATCCGTGGTTCGCGGTTCGTCATGCGGGCGACAAGGTGTGGGCGACGTACGAGGTCGGTGGCGGTGACGGTCGCGAGGAGGTCGACCCGTTTCGCGACCACACGCCGTACCTCGATCCGATCGTCCACAAGGTCTGGCGCGGTGCCGAGGCCGAGCGCGCGGCCGCTTGCATCGCACGCGTCGCGCCGGGTGTGCGGCAACGGATCGAGGCCGACTACATCTTCTTTCCGGGCCCGAACTCGAACACGTTCGGGGACGTGGTGCTGCGCGCGTGTCATCTGCACGCGAGCCTGTCGTCGACGTCGGTCGGGAAGGACTACCGCGGTCTGTTCGGCGCGGGCATCACGAGCGAAGGCACCGGTGTGCAGATCGAGACCCCCGTGCTCGGCTTCAAGATCGGGCTCAAGGAAGGGATCGAGGTCCACATCATCGGGCTCTCGTTCGGCGTCGACTTCTGGCCACCGGCGGTGATCGTGCCGTGGGGTACCGGTCGCGTAGGGTTCGCCGACCGATGAAGGCCCTGATCCTGATCTTGCTCGCGGCTCACACGGCGAGCGCCGATTGCATCTGCGAGCTCGCGGATCGCCTGAACGGTGGCGCGTACCTCCACGAGGAGCTCACGATCGTCACCCATATAGACGATAGCGATGCGTCCTTGACGATCCCGCACGGCAGCGCGACGCCGGCCGATCGCGGAGGCGTGATCGATCAGCTCGCACTCGCCGGGTTTCGTCTGCACGGCTTCATCGGCAAGCATCGGACCTTCGGCCTGCATATCGGCATCGATCTCGCGGCCGGTGCGACCACCGGCAGGCACGGCGGGTTCGCGTACGAAGCGGGCCTGTTGCCGCTGGGCCTCGGCGTGCGGCTCGGGCGCAGCTCGTTCCTCACGCTCGGGACCGGGGTGGTTGCGAGCGGCGCGACCGGTGCGCTCGACGACGCGATCGCGTTGCCGTTCGATGTCGACCTTGAGCTCGACGCCCGGCGCGTGCGACTGATCGTGTGGGGCCGCGCGTCGTGGCTCGCGGGTGCATCGGGGCGGAGCGGTGGCTCGCCGAGCGTGCCGCTTGTCGATCAAGTCGAGGCTATGATCGGGATCCGGATCGGTCATCACTACGAGGAGTGGGGGTTCCCGACCGGCAACGGCGCGTACCTCGGCGTGGCGTACAAGGAGCTCGCCGGGATCAAGTTCCTCGGGCTCACGTTCGGGTACTCGCTGGACATGGCCACGGCACCGCACCCGACCCTCCCGCTCGCGAAGTAGTATGCTGAGCTCGTGATTCGCTGGCTGCGCCTCGTCGCCATCGCGACCGTCATCCTGACGATGATCGGGCTCGGCGTGATCGCGGGATTGTTCCTCGTGGCGAACGCGGGCTGGATCCCGGTGACCATTCCACCGTGGCTGACGGGTCTATTCGGTGAAAAGCCGCACGATGTGTGGTTCCCGGCGCTGATCGCGGGTTGGCTCGCGAGCGCGGTCTTGCTCGCGACCCTCGCGCTGTGGTCGATGTTTTATGTCTGGCGCCGTCGGCAGTACGAGTCGCTCGTCGGCCAGCTCGAGCGCGAGCTCGCGAAGCTGCGCAACCTGCCGTTCACCGAGCCCGCGCCCCTCGAAGATCTGCCGGAGATCCCGAACACGCAGGCCGCGCGCGTGATGAACGCGCTCGATGATGACGCGGGGATGCCCGGATGATGCCCGCGGTCGCGTGGCTCGGGACCTTCGAACCCGCGGGCATGCTCGCGGCGTCGGATACGCGCGACATCGTCGGCCGGCCCGGTACGATCACCGTGCTCACGCCCGAAGATGGCTCGCCTGCGCCCACCGGCGAGGTCACGGTCGTCGAGCCACTGTTCGGGATGAACCTCGTCGCGACGATCGATCGAGGTCACGTCGCACTGCCGCTGTTCGCCATCGATCGCCGCGAGTACGCCGGCACCGTATTGGTGCTGCCCGCCGCGACGATCGTGCGCTTCGTTGTACCGAGCGCTGCCGACGACAAGGCGATCCGCGCACTGCTGGCGAAGAACGAGGCGCTCTCGGGTGTGAAGCGCGCGGTTGTCGGCGTCGAGCTCGGTGCGATCGATATCGATCACGATGGCAAGGCGGACTTCGTACTCACGTACGGCTGCACGGTGTGGGGCGATGGCGCTTGCCAGGTCCACGGCCAGTACGCGTTTGCGCAGGTCAAAGGCGTCTGGCGCGAGATCAAATGAGCTACCTGCTCGAAGGACGTACGCTCGAAGCCCTCGGAAACTTCGAACAAGCGCTCGATCAGTACTTCATGGCGATGCTCGACCCGCAACCGACGCCGGAGCTCGAGCTCAGGATGATCGGCTTACTCGAGCGGCTCGACCGGCGCGACGAAGCGCGCGGGCTCGCCGACAAGCTCACCGCGCGCGGCGTCGATCTGGCCAGCAGTTGGTTCGAGCTCGGCGTCGCGTACAGAGGGCAGGGCCAGCTCGCCGAGGCGATCCGCGCGGTCGGGCAGTGCGTCCGGCTCGAGCCGAATCAGGGCGACAGTTGGTACAACCTCGCGTGCTATCGCTGCCTCGCGGGAGATGCGGCAGGCTCGCTCGAGGCGCTCGGCTTCGCGGTCCGGCTCGCACCGGAGAATGCGCAGATCGCCGTCGAGGATGCCGACCTGGCGTCGATTCACAGCGACGCGAGGTTCCTCGCCATCACGGCGTAGTACGCTCGCAGGTGATGGGAGCGGCCCTCGTCCTCTTGCTCGTCGGCCTCGGCGCGATGGCTGCCGGCGTGTTGATCGGCCGGTACTACGTGCCCGATGATCGCCAGCTCCGGCGCACCGCACGGCACGCGCGTTCCTACATGCGTGCGATCAGCCATCTGATCGCGCGCGACACCGATACGGTGATCGACGAGCTCAAGACCGTCGTCGAGGAGAACATCGAGGATGTCGAGCCGTACTTCGCGCTCGGCGCGATGTTCCGGACCCGTGGCGAACACGAGCGTGCGATCCGCGTCCATCAGGCGCTCGCGCTACGCGAACGCGATCGCCGCAAGGTCCGCCATCGCGCGCTCTACGAGCTTGGCCTCGATTTTCGCGCCGCCGGGATGCCGCGCCGCGCGACCAAGGCGATGGAAGAGGTCCTGCTCGACGAGCCGGGCCACGAGGGCGCGTTGCGCGCGCTCGCATCGTTGTACGAGGAGCAAGCGCGGTTTAACGAGGCGGCGGGCTTGTGGCAGCGGCTCGGTAAGCGGCGCGGCGAAGATACGTCCAGGCGCGAGCATCACCTGCTCGTCGCCGCGGCGCAGGCCGCGCTCGCACGTGAGGATCTCGCATCCGCGAAGCACCTCCTGAAGGCCGCGCAGAAGCTCGGCGAGACCGCGCACTTCTATGCCGCGGCCGCCGAGCTCGCGGCGAACCGCAAGAACTTTCGCGGCACGAAAGAGCGCCTGCGTCAGGCGCTGCTCGCCGATCCGGCCCTCGCACCGCACCTCCTGCCGGGCATGATCGCGGCCGAAGAAGGCCTTGAATACGGTAAGCCGCACACGAGCCCAAGCGACGAGCTCTCAGACGAAGATACGGCTGTCGCACCTGAACAAGCGTTGCGCGCCGAGGTCACGCGGCCCGAGGTCACCGCGCTCGCCACGACCGATACCGTCGCGCTTGTCCCCGATGCCCGGCCGACCGGAAGCGTCTTGGATCGCGTGCTCGCGACGCTTGCCGAGATCGAAGAAAAGACCGGACCGCGGCTCGAGATCGCGCTGATCCGCGCCCAGCTCGCGCCTGCCGGCTCCGACCTCAAGCTCGCGAGCGACCTCACGACGCGGTTCCCGGATGCGCTCGCGGCGCGGGTCGCGACCGCGCGCGCCGCGCTCGACGGCGATGAGGCGGCCACGATCAAGCTCGCGCTCGCAGCCCTCGCAGGCGAGCACGGTGCGCTCGCGTGGGCGTTGCGCGGGCGCTGGCAATGCGCGAGCTGCGGCAACCGGCCCGGCCAGTTCAGCTGGCGCTGCGGCCAGTGCCGGCGCTGGGGCACGCTCCGCATGGAGACCGGCGTCGAACCGCCGATCGTGGCATCCCGCGAGCGCCGCGAGCTCGCTCGCACCGCTCACGCGAATGGCCTGCTCGGCCTGGCGCCGGATTCGTCGCTCCCCCCGGCCTCGCTCGATCCCGGGCTCTCCGCGGAGGAGCTGCGCGAGGGCGGCACACGCCGATCGTTGCTCGGTCGCGTCGGGGGCTGGTTCTCGAACCGCGTCCGCCGCAATTCGTAGCTCCTCTGGTATATCTGCTCCTCGATGATGCCCGTGGACCCACCCGGCGGCCCCCCCGATTCGGGGCCAGGGGTCGCCAAGATCACACAGCCGCTGCAGACGATCGCGGACACGCGGAGAACCCGAGACACCTGGTTCGGTGACTCGCGCGGCTCGGTGCTGAGGTTCCTCGGTCGCTGGGCGTTCGTGGTGTTCGTGATCGTGATCGCGATCATCGGCCGCGAGGTGTTGCTGCGCTTCGTGTTCGCCGGCCTGATCGCGTACATCCTCGCGCCGGTCGTCCAGCGCATGACCGTGCGCGCGAACGGCACCCGGCGGATGCCGCGCGGGCTCGCGATCATCATCTGTTACATCGTGTTCATCGCCGCGGTTGCCGGCTTCTTGTTCTTGCTCGTGCCGCGCCTGTCGCGCGATGTCGCGCGGCTCGGCAAAGAAGCACCGGGGCTCTACAAGCGGATCAACGAAGAGTACACGCCGCAGCTCGCGCGCTGGCTCGAGCATCGGTTCCCTTCGCTTCAGCCCGCGAAGCCGGTCGAAGAAGTGCAACCGATCGTGCCCGACGTACCGATGCCGCCAGGCACCGCGTTCACGATGACGCCGCTGCCGGATGGCCGGTTCGCACTCCAGCTCGCGCAGAACGGCATCGATATCAAACCGACGACCGATGGCGGCTATCACATCGCGGCCGTCGAGGAGCGGATGGAGCCGCTCACGCTCGAAGATAAGCTGCGGCTCTACGTCAAGAAGTCGCTCGTCGGCATGCAGAGTAAGGCCAACGACGTGGTGCGGGTACTCCAAGACATCCTGACCGGCTTCGTGCGCGGTATCTTCGCCTTCTTCTTCACCCTGATGATCGCGGCGTTCATCCTGATCGATGTCGAGAAGGTCCACGCGTTCTTGCGCGGTCTGTTCCCTTCGAACACGCGCGACGACTACGACGTGATCATCAGTGGCATCAACCGTGGCCTGTCCGGCGTGATCCGTGGCCAGCTCGTGATCTGCGTGATCAATGGCTGCCTCACGCTCGTCGGGCTCACGATCTTCGGCGTGAAGTACGCGCTGATCCTTTCGATCGTAGCGGGCATGATGAGCCTCATCCCGATCTTCGGATCGATCCTGTCGTCGATCCCGATCGTGGTGGTCGCGCTGGTCTCGGGGGACTCCGGCGTCGACGCGTTTCGGGGTGTCGTCATGATCCTGTGGATCACCGGCATTCACCTGATCGAAGCGAACGTGCTCAACCCGAAGATCATCGGCACCGCCGCGAAGATCCATCCGGTGCTCGTGATCTTCGCGCTGTTCCTCGGCGAGGCGAGCTACGGGCTCGTCGGCGCGCTGCTCGCGGTGCCACTGCTCTCGGCGATCCAGGTCATCTTCATGTACTTTTATCGCAAGCGCTGGAAGGAGCCCGGGGTCGTCCCGGCGGCCCCGGTCGCTCCATTGCCGCCAACCAGATCGTGATCTGGCGCATATCAGCTGGCATCTCGCGGGTTTGATTGAACCCCCGTGCGCCGGGTGGTACCTCATAGGGAGATGGCGCGCTGGTTGGTTCCGAGCCTCGTCGCGATGCTGGCCGCGTCCGCACACGCGCAACCTGTCGATCCGTACGCGCCCACGCCCGTGGCGGTGCCACCGCCCAACACGTGGGCACCGGCGCAGCCTGGACCGCCCGCAGATCAGGATCCGCAGCTCGCGGATCAAGTCGCCGCATCGCTCGTCTCGCGCGCACAGGAATTATTCGAGGCGAAGATCTATCTCGACGCGAAGCAGCTCGCGGTCGAGGCGCTGGTCAAAGCGCCGAACGGTCCGGCGTCGGCCCGCGCGAAAGCGATCATCAAGGCGTCGAACGCCGCGCTCGGCATCGTCGAGACTGCGCCGACGATCGACGTCGTACCGATAACCGAGCCTTCGCCGCCGACCGAGCCCGCGATGCTTCCGGATCCCGAAGATATCGGTCGCCCGTACAAGGCCGCCGCGATGGCCCACGGCGCGCTATTTGGCGGCAGCCTCGGTGGCATGATCGGCGCGCTCGTCACACCCGACAACCAAGCCAGCGGCGCGGTGCTCTTCGGTCTGCCGCTCGCGGCGGCGGGTGCGCTGATCGCACCCAAGGTCGCGCGCAAGGTCGATGCGGACAATGCCCAGGTCCTGACGCTCGGCGCGGGCAACCTGTGGGGCGGCGTGATCGGCGGCATGTTCGCCGCGAGCATCGAGGGTGGCAACGGCGGCAAGGTGACCGGCGCAGGCGTCATGGTCGGCAGCACGATCGGCGCGACTCTCGGCACGCTCGGCACGATCGGGTTTGCCAAGGACCACCAGTTTACCGAGGGTGATGTCACGCTGATCGACACGTTCGCAGGGGTCGGCACGCTCGGCGGTATCACGGTCGGCATGTTGATGCAGCCCGCGCAACGCGAAGCGTATGCGGTCAACTCGATCCTCGGCGCGGCCGCCGGGCTCGTCACCGGTTACGTCGTCGCACCGATGACGAACACCACGCCGCGCCGGATGTCCCGGGTCGCGGGGCTCGCGCTCGCGGGCGGGGCGGTACCGTTTCTGCTCTACGCCGCGATCTACGATCCGCACTCCACTGGCGACGAGCGCACGGTAGGTGCGTTGTCGTCGATCGGCTTGATCGGAGGTACGTGGCTCGGCTTCTATCTGACGCGCGATATGGACATCGGTCTCGACGTCAACTCGCACAAGAAGAAGCAAGACGACGACGCGCCGGCCGCGATGCTCGGTCGCAGCTCGAGCGGCAGGTGGGCCATCGATGGCCTCGCGCTCCATGCGCTCGACCCGCGCCTCGCTCCGCAAAGAGGCCTGGCCGTGACGCTCCTCGGCGCGACGTTCTAGTCAAGAAGACGAGCTTGCAAGCTCGCCCTAGGGTCGGCGCACGCGAAACACGAACGCGTCGCCAAGCTTCACCTCTTCGAAGTCGGAGAAGCCGATGCGCTGCAACCACGCGCGCAGCTCGCCAGGCTCGAACCGACGAATGCCGGCAGCGCGCGCGGCGAGCCGTCCGAGTAGCGATGGCGCTTCGGCGAACGTCGAGCCGACGTAGATACCGCCCGAGCGCAATACGCGGCGGATCTCGCGGAACACGAGCTCGGGGTCGTCGTACGCATGGAGCGCCCCCGCGTTGTTCACGCCACCGAACGAACCATCGGCGAAGGGCAGGGCATGCGCATCTGCGCGGACGAGCACCGCATTCGTGTAGCCACCCGTGCGTTGCGCCGCGACTTCGAGCATCGCGCGCGAGATATCGAGTCCAACCACGAGCTGACCGGGTGCCGCCGCAGCGAGCGCGCGCACGAACACACCGGGGCCACACGACAGATCGAGCCATGGACCGGGACGGTCATCGAGGCTGAGGCTGTGCTTGTGAATGTACAGCTCGCCGGAGATGCCACCGACGGCTGCGCCGGCGCCTTTGCCAGCGAGCATGCGCACGAAAGCCGGCCGCCACAGCCTCTCGTACACGCGCGCGACCAGGTCGCTCTCCATGAACCGCTGCTCGGCAGTCGGCGCGGTCGGCGCGCCCTCGAGATCGATCAGATCGAGGACCCCGGGCGTGTCGTGGTTGGGCTCCAGCCCGCAGCTCTTGCACCGAGCCAGCCGCAGATCCGCAAACGGATGCGGCGTGTGACACCGGGGACAGGTCAGGATCGGCAGGACGGCAGGATCCACATCGTGGTTGTAGCTCACACGGAATCCCCGGAGTTGAACCGGGCCGGGATTCTGGGTTACCACGACGGGAATGACGGTGAGCCGGATGAAGATGTGGGTGCTGCCGTTCGCATGTGCATGCGCGAGTGTGGCGAGCGGCGCACCTGCGACGAGACCGGCAAAGGTCACGAAAGCAGACAAGGCGACGGCGGGGATCGACGCGCTCGCGCTCGCACTCTCCGGCGCAGATGAAGAAGCGGCGGCGAAGGCGGCTACTGCACTCGGCGAGCTAGCGGACCCCGCGGCACACGATGCCTTGCTCGATGGCCTCGCGTTCGGGTTGCGCACGCCGGTGGCGGTGGAGGCCTTGCTCGGACTCTCGAAGCACCCGGCGCCGCCCGATGTCTCGTCGTTCAAGCGCTACGCCGGTCACCACAATCCGTCGGTGCGTGGCACGGCGATCGCCGCGCTCGCGAAGTATCCCGATCCGGCGGCGCACGCGGTCGTCGTGCAAGGCCTGCACGATACGGCCGGCGTCGTCCGCAACGCCGCGGCCGATGCAGCCTCGAAGGGCCACATGCGCGAAGCGATCGAACCTTTGCTCGCGCTGCTCGCGCGGGGCGAAGAATCGGCAGCGCGTGCCCTGGCCGCGATGGCCGATGCGGACCTCGTCCGCAAGATCGGCGATCAGCTCGGCAGGGTGCCGGATGCGTCCCTCGCGCTGTGCCTCGGCCTCGTGTTGCGTCGTCCGGATTTCGGGCCCGATACCGAACGCGTCGAGGTAGTTCGCGCGATCGCGAAGATCACCGACCAGTCGGCAGTCAGCGCGCTGACGGATTACCTCGATGCGACGCCAAAGAACCCGCCGCGCCCGTCGCGGACAGAGGCCGAGAAGGTCGTCGAAGCGCGGCTCTCGGGAGGAGCGAAGTGAAGCGCCTTGCGCTCCTGGCGCTCGTCGGCGCCTGCGGTGGCAACGCGGTATTTCATCTCACCGCACCGGACAACGATCGCGAAGCGCTATCCGCCGCACTCGCGCAGCGCCAGCTGCCGGTACAGGCCTCGCCCGTGAACAGCGCGCACGTGCCGCGGGTGTTCGTGCTCGAGGTCGGCATGGGCCCCAAGAAGACGATCGTGGCGTACGACCTCGCGGCGTCATCGATCCTGTGGAGGCAGGACGCCGACGTGCAATCGCGAATCTGGGTCGGCGGCAACTTCGTCGTCGAGCTCGAGTCCAAGCAGCTCGTCGCACGTGATCAGCAGACCGGCGCCGTAAAATGGAACACCAGCGTGCCGGGCGAGTTCATCGGCGCCTCGGCCGATGGCGACCGCGCGTATCTCGTGTGGAAAGAGGATGCGCACACCTGGTGGCTCGCGGCCTACGACGGCAGCTCCGGCAAGCAACTGTGGAAGGCCGATGCCGATGGCGTGCTCGGCGCACCAGCGGCACACGGCGGCGTGGTGTACGCGCCGTACAATGCCCAGTGGTTGTCGATCATCGACGGCAGGACCGGTAAACCGCTCGCGCGCATCCGCGGGATCGACGAGCAAATCTCGGTGATCCGGACGACCAGCCGTGACGCGTACTACGGCTCGACACAGGGCGTGTTCGAGCTCGATGGGAAGAGCTCTTCGGGCAAGCGAGCGGATTCGAGCTACGGCCAGATCATCGTGCCGCCGCAGCTCGATCACACGACCTACGGTCGCGATGCGTACGACCCGGTCCAGCTCGCATACACCGCAGCGGATCGCTCGCGCATCTTGTTCGCGACGACCGAAGGCATGAAGCTCGCCAACGACGGCTATGCGGTGCACTACTTCCGCTACGTGTTCGGTTTCGATCTGAAGGGTGCGCTCACCTGGGCGTATTCGAATCCGCGGGTCGAGCTCGTCGCGAGTGAAGACAGCGGCGCGGCGATCCTCGCGATGTCATCGACCGGCGAGCTCGTCGCTCTCGATCCGAAGAATGGCGGCGTGCGGTTGCAGAGGAATATCGGCACCACGGCGCCGGTGCTCGGTGCGACGTTCGATGCCGATGGTTGGTCACCGCCCGCGCAAGGCGAGCGGGTGGAGACCGTCAAGGCGCTCGTCTCGATCGCGCGCGATCACGATGCGCGCTTCGACCGCGTGAAGGAATTCGCGGTCCGGGCGCTCGCGCAGCGGCCCGGTGGCGAGGTCACCAAAGAACTGCTCGGCGTGCTCGCGGATGCGCGTGCACCTCAGAAGCTGAAGGATGTCGTCGTCGATCTGCTCGTCGCACGCAAGGATCCGGCGAGCCTGTCCGTGCTTGCAGAACAGCTCGCGACCCACGATGACTTCCTGCTGCAGACCACGCCGCTTGCACTCGGTCCGGTCGCGCGCGCGATCGCGGGCCTCGGCGGTGCGAAGCTCGATCCGGCCGTGGTCGCGACAACGCTCGCGGCATTGCAGAGCCACCTCGACGCACCGACGACCCAGGTCGCGGATCTCGTGTTCGTGATCGATGCGATGGCAGCGATCGGTGGCGGCAAAGAGCGCCCGGCGCTAGGATCGCATTTGCTGCTCTATCACGCCGACGATGATCTCGGCACCGACGTCGCGTGGGGTAGAGCGATCGTGGTCGCGCTCGAGACCCACGGTGGGCCTGGCGAGCGCGAGCTTCTACGTCAGGTGGCGGCGGATCCGCGCACCAAGCCGGATCTCGTCGCGGTCATTCGCGACGCGCTCGCCCTCGATTAGAGTTTGGCTGCTATGATCGGGGCTTGCCGCCGCGGCGCTTCAAGATCGTGATCTGCCGTGGGCCGGAGTGCGGCGACCGTAGAGGATCGAGCGCCCTTCAAACGTTGTTTCACACCGCGCTCGAGGCCCATCGGGCGCGGGAAGGCACCGAGGTCGCGTGGCAGAGCTGTTTCGGGCGCTGCACGCAGGGTCCCAACGTCCTCGTGCGCGAGCTCGTAGCTGATTCAGGTCCTCAAATCGGCAGTGGGTTTGCGACCATGCCGGGCCCTCGCGGCGCGACAGCTCTGTATAGTCACATGGACGGAACGAGAGTGGAGCGTGTCGTCGTTGAGCACGTCGTAGGCGGGCGAGTCGTTCGAGAGTTTATCGAGCGGCCCGGCATGCTTCACTCGGCACCCGTAGCACCGCAGACCAAGAACAAAGACGACTGAGTCATGAAGCGCCAAATCTTGATCGTCCTGTCCCTCGCCATTGCCGCATGCAAAGGCGAAACGAAGACCGTTCCCGACCCTCAAACCGCTTCGGACCTCGACGCGTGCCGCAAGAGCGGCGCGGAGAAAGACAAGCTGATCAAAGCGATGCAAGACGAGGCCGATGTCGAGCGCAAGACGCAAGGCAGCGGCGGCGAGATCACGGTGGTGATCGAGGGGAATGCGCTGACCGTCAAGCCGGGCGCGCAAGGTGCAGCACTTCCGCCGGTCGATCCCAAGGTCGCGGCTGCGGCCTCGAAGGAGTTTCTCGATCTCGTCGCCAAGTCGCGGGGCGCGATCCAGAAATGTTACGAGCAGGCGCTCAAGAAGAATACCGGGCTCCAGGCCAAGACCGTCACGATGACCGTCTCCGCGAGCTTCGGCGCCGCGGGCGCGTACAAAGATTCGTCGTTCTCGCCGCTGATCGATTCGACGTTCGACACGTGCATGAAGACGATCGCCGCCAAGTGGTTCCTGCCGACCACCTCGCCGGCGATGAGCTTCAAGGCGCAGGTGTCCCTCACGCCGTCGTGATCTCGTCGCTCCGCGAGCTCGAGCAACGCCTCGAGCTCGAGCCCGACAATCTGCCGTTGCGGGTGACCGTTGCAGGTAAGTTGCGCGAAGCGGAGCACGCCGATGCGGCTGTCGAGCACTATCGCAAGGTTGCGATCGCGTATCGCTCGCAGGGCCGAGCCCAGCAAGCACTCGCCGTGTGCAAGAGCATCCTCGAGCTCGCGCCCGACGACATCGCGATCCACGCGCTCGTGAAGGACCTCGAGGCTCGGATGCCCGGGCCCGACGACAACAATAACGAAGACGACGATGGCGTCGATGTCGAGTTCTCCGAGCCGGGCGCTCCGCCCCCGACCGAGGTGCCGGAGCCTCGCCACGATCCGTCGCTGGTCCCGCGAGATTCGGTGCTCGATGTCCTCGTGTCCCAGCTCGATCCCGATACCGAGTCCGACGACGCGACGAGCCCGATCGACATCAAACGACCGGTCGTGAAGATCGTGCCGTCACCGGCCGGCACGCGCGGCGCGGCGCCACGCGCGAAGTCGCCCGGCGCACCGATGCGAAGATCGGCGACGTTCGAGACCGAAACGCCGTTACCGAATCCCATCCCGTACCACGTTGCGGATCCGACTTCGGCGAAGCTGAAGGTGTCACTCGAGGATCTCGACGAGACCATCGAGACGCGCCCCGGTCCAAACGCCCGGCCGGCGAGCGAGCCCGGCACCGCGGGTCTCGCACAGGCCGCGCGCCGGATCTCCGGCATGATCACGAATGATCCGCGTCTCGCGCAGGAGCTCGAGACGCGCCAGCACGGGCTCTCGGCCCAGGATCTCGCTCGCGTGTCGCGTCCTCCTCCGACCGAGCCCGTCGAGCGGATCAACCTCGACGACGAAGACGGGCCGACACCGATTCTCGATTGGGCGGGCAACGTGACGCGCCCGGGTGGGCAGGTGGGAGAAGAAGAGGATCTGACCGTCCCGCTCGAGAAGCTCGCGACCGCGCCGACCGCGTCGACCGCGCCGACCGCGCCGACCGCGCCGACCGCGCCGACCGCGCATGCGTTCTTCGATTCGCTACCTACACCGCGCCGCGACGCTACTCTCGCGCGCTGTATCGCGCGCACCGTCACCGCCGGCACCACGATGATTGGATGGGCGAGATCGGCCATCCCCTGATCCTCGTTGTCCGTGGTCAGCTCGAGGTCCGTCAAGATCGTCCAAGTGGCGGGACCCCAGGTTCGTACGTGCCACTCGATACGATCGAGAGCGGCCAGTTCATCGGCGAAGCAGCCTTGCTCGCCCGCATGCCAGCGCCGGCGAACATCGTCGCGGTGACAGATAGCGAAGTGCTGTCACTACCTCCGCACGTGCTGTTCGAGCTCGCGGGCGCGTATCCGGAGCTGTGGGCCGCGCTCAAGGACAGTGCCGAGCGACGAGGACGCCAGTACGAAAAGCTGCTGCGCGGGAGTTAGCCGCGCTTCGCTTTGAGGATGCGCTCGAGCGCATCGCCGGCCGCGCGGCTCGCGAGCGCGAGCTGGTCGTCGAACGTGTGGCGCATGCGGTGCTCGCCGAAGATCACGCCGACGACGCGCTCGCGCACCGTGATCGGGACCAGCAGGATCTCCGGTGGACAGACGCCGAGGATCGCTTGCAAGAACATCCGGCTGGTCTCATCGTGCATCGGTCCGCGATATGGCAGCCGCGTGCCGACGATATCGGCGAGCGTCGACGGCCGATCGAGACGCACGGTCGCGGTCGGCAGAGGCACGACATTCGGAGTGATCGAGAACAGTGACACCTCGTTGCTGCGCACCGCGAAGAACCCGGCGCGGCGATGAGTCTCGGCGAGGTGGGCGACCATCACCGCGACCACCTCGTCGCGATCCACGGCGGTGCCGAGGTCGCGAATGAGGTCGAGCACGCGGATTGTCGCCTGCTCGAGCGCGCGCGCGATGCCGGCCTCGGTGTTCGTGTGCGCGCGATGCTCGGGCGGCGAGGGCGGCGCGACCATCAGCGGCGCGGAATCGACATCGGCGATCGGGATGATGCCGAAGCGCTGCTCGACGATGCCTGGAATCGCGCCGAGGAACGGTGGCGGGATCGTAGTGCCGGGTGCGCCCCAGGTCTCGTCGTCGTCATCGTTGTCATTGTGGTCGTCATCGTCGTCGTCGTCGTCGTCGTCGTCATCGTCGTCATGGATCTGCAAGGTCTGCATCACGATCGTCGGCTTGCCGCCGCGTACGTCGCCGGGCTCTGCCTCGTCGTCTTCATCTTCGTGTGATAGTGGCGCGCGCTGGACATTCGAGAGCTCGACGCGCCCACTCGGCGGTGGCACCGGCGTCGCGCCAAGCTTGGTCGGTGGCGACGCGATCGGGCTGGTGTCTTGATCGTGAACTGGCGCGGGCGGCGCGGCGATCTCGTCGGAGCTCGCGTCATCGTCGGCCGGCGCGATCAACGTGTCGACGCGCGTCGGGTCACCATCGATCGCTCGCTCGATCGCGGCTGCGAGCCGATGCTCGCCGGTCGGATCATCCTCGAGCTGCGCGGGGATGCCTTCGACGGTGTCGCGATGCGCGCGCGCCGGAACACCTGCGACCGCGAGCCCGACCTCGGTGCGTCGCTCGGGACGTCGCTCGGGTCGCTTCGCCGGCGCATCCGGTTCCGCAGCGATGCGCGGTTGCGCGACGATCGCTATCGATATCGTCTTTTTTGCCGCGAGCTCGACGATCTCGCCGTCGCTGTCGTCGCTGTCGTCGCTGTCGTCGCTGTCGTCGTTGTCGTCGTTGTCGTCGTTGTCGTCGTTGTCATCGTTGTCGTCGTTGTCGTCGTTGTCGTCGTTGTCGTCGTTGTCGGCGTTGTCGTTGTTGTCGTCGTTGTTCTTCTCCGCGATCGGCGGCGACTCACTCGGCCGTTTGCGATCGAGCAGGATCGGTGCGGAAGGCTCGTCCTCGATGCGCGCGGGCCGCAGCGACTCGTGGATCATCACCGGGGCGCTGTCGTCGTCGCTCTGCGACACCGCGATGTCGGCGCGGCTCGTCGCCGGATCGCGCGGTGTGATCCGGATCTCGCCGGACACGTCGCGCAAGACGGCGATGTTGAACTCGCCGCTCAACTCGCGCTGCTCTGCTCTCGCGTCTGGTCGCATTTGGTGACCACGGTCGAGCGACAGGCCGTCATCGATCACGATGCTCGGCCCCGAACCGATCTCGCGGTCCGCACCGCTCTTGAGATCGACCTCGCCCGCACGGGCGGCGAGCTCCGGTGGATCGGGCTCGGCGGGTCGCTTGCGCTTGGGCGCGGGTAGCGCGGCACGGTCGGTATCGTCCTCGGGTGGCGGGCGGGTCGGGGCGAGCGCAGGCGATGCGGCGATCTCCGGACCGCTCTCGCCCGCGGTGTCGTCGGGCTCCATCGTGATCACCGGCCCCGAGTCATCGGGCATCGGCGGGCGCACCGACTGCGCGCGCGGCTGGCGAATCTCCCCCGAAATACTACGCGGGCGCGGCTGCTTGATTTCGCCGTTGCTGGCGTCTGGAGTCGCCGGGGCCACCGTCTCGCCAGGCACGAGGCCGCGATGGCGCATCGCCTCCACCTCACCGGTGATGCCGCGCTGGCGGGGCGGCGTCGAGACGGGCGTCGCCGCGGCCTCGGGGGTCAGCAGCCGCTGACCGAGCGTGGTGATGTGCCCGTAGTAGTGCGCGAGACACCACGCGATCTGCATCTGGGTCGCGACCGCGCGCACGACATACGCGCCGGTGAAGAATGCGATCTCGTCGACGGCGTGACGATCCGATGGATCACTCATCGCGACGGTCAGGTTGTTCTCGGGATCGAGCGAGACCGGAATCACCCGGAGCTCGAGCGCCATCTCGCTCGGAATCACCGCGACGACCTTCGCGGACAAGCGCGCTAGCAGGTTCGGGTTGACCTGCGGGACGAGCAACCGCGACTTGTAGAAATCGGTGAGCAGCGCGTCGGTGACGATGCCATCCGCGACCAGCTGCTCGCCGATCGTGCCACCGACCTCGACAGCGCGCGCACGGGCGCCCTCCAGGGCGGTGGAAGTAACCAGCCCCGATCGAACCAGGAGCGCCCCCGCGTCGTCGGCCACGTTCGTGCAATCATATGTCGGCTCCGGCACTTCAATGTCAACGCAGCGGCGGATCTACCTCGACTACAACGCGACCAGCCCCTTAGCACCGGCTGCCCATACCGCCATGACCGAAGCCATGAATGGGCTCGGTAACCCCTCATCGATCCACGAGGAAGGGCGGCGGATGCGGTCACGGATCGCCGTGGCGCGGGTCCAGGTCGCCAGGCTCGCCGGTTGCCCGATCGACCAGGTCATCTTCACGAGTGGCGGGACCGAAGCGAACCAGCTGGGGGTGCTCGCGCTGGCCCGGCTCGCGGAGGCTCGCGGTCGACCCCGCGTGATCGCCACCACGCGGATCGAACATCCCTCGTTGCGCGGTGCGGTCGACGTGTTGCGTGCCCGGGGCTGGGAGGTGACCACGCTCGACGATCCGCGCCCGCTCGGTGTTGCCGCGTTTGCGGCGGTCAACCACGAGCTCGGCACGATCGAGCCGTATGCCTTCGTCCCCGGGTTGCGCGACCGCGGTGTGCTCGTTCATGTCGATGCGGTGCAGGCGACGACGAAGCTCGCGCTCTCGACGATCCAGGCCGACGCGATCGCGGTCTCGGCGCACAAGCTCGGCGGACCGCAGGGCATCGGTGCGTTGATCGTCGCCGAAGGTGGCGATCAGGCGCTGCCGCTGGTCGAGGCTGGCCATCAGGAGCGCGGTCGCCGGCCGGGGACCGAGAACACCCTCGGCATCGTCGGGTTTGGTGCGGCGGCCGCCGCGGTCGACCTCGCTCGCTGGCCCGCGATCGTCGCGCTTGGCGCGCTGCTCGAGCGTGGCCTTGGAGCGCTCGGTGCGCGGATCCATGGCGCGGAGCGCGAGCGCGCGGGTGGCACGGTCAACGCGGCGTTCGAGGGCGCGCTCGGCGAATCGATCGTGATCGCGCTAGACCTCGCAGGCATCAGCGCGTCGACGGGTGCCGCTTGCACGAGCGGCAGTATCGAGCCGTCGCCGGTGCTGCTCGGGCTCGGCCTGCCCGCCGATCGAGCGCGCGAGGCGGTGCGATTTTCGCTCGGCCGCGACACGACGGAGGCAGAGGTCGAGCGGGTGCTCGCGGCGCTACCACGAATCGTCGACCGCGCGCGTCAGCATCGTTGAAAGATCAGGCGTTTATTTGTTTTAACGGTGCATGATTGCACTCTGATCGGGCGAGGTTGACGGGTCTCCTGGAACAGCGGTAACCCTTCTCATGCGCGACGTTGTCATCGTCGGTGCGGCCCGCACCGCTATCGGAAGTTTTCTCGGTTCCCTCAGCTCGCTGCCCGCCCCGAAACTGGGTGGGATCGCGATCAAAGCCGCGGTCGAGCGCGCGGGAATCAAACCCGAAGACGTCCAGCTCGTCCACATGGGCGAAGTGCTGCAAGCCGCGGTCGGTCAAGCGCCCGCGCGCCAGGCCGCGCTGTTCGCCGGCCTGCCGAACAGCGTCCCGTGCGTGACCGTGAACAAGGTCTGCGGCTCGGGGCTCGAAGCCGTGCTCGGAGTCGCTCGTGCGATCGCCGCGGGCGAGATCGAGATCGGTGTAGCGGGTGGCCAGGAGTCGATGTCGAATGCACCGCACGTGGTCAAGGGCCTGCGCGGCGGAGTGAAGATGGGCGCGCTCGAGACCGCCGATACGATGATCACCGACGGCCTGTGGGATCCCTACAACAACCAACACATGGGCAACTGCGCCGAGTTGTGCGCGAAGGAAAAGGGCATCTCGCGCACAGCTCAAGACGAATACGCGGCGGAGAGCTACAAGCGCTCGCTCGCGGCGCAAAAGGCGGGCGCGTTCAAAGCCGAGATCGTGGCGGTCGAAGTCGCGGGCAAGAAGGGCGCCGTCATGGTCACCGAGGACGAAGAGCCCGGCAAGGGCGCGATCGAGAAGCTGCCGTCGCTGCGCGCGTCGTTCCAGAAGGACGGCACGGTCACCGCCGGCAACGCGTCGTCGTTGAACGATGGCGCCGCGGCGCTCGTGCTGATGTCGGGCGACGAAGCAAAGAAGCGTGGCCTCGAGGTCCTCGCGAAGCTCGTGGCGTGGGGTTATCACGCGCAGGCGCCCGAGTGGTTCACCACCGCTCCGGCACCGGCGATCCAGAACGCGCTCGCCAAGGCGAAGTGGGATGCGAAGGACGTCGGTTTGTGGGAGATCAACGAAGCGTTCGCGGTCGTCTCGCTCGCGAACAACCAGCTCCTCGGCATCGACCCCAAGAAGGTCAACATTCATGGCGGCGCGGTCGCGCTCGGTCACCCGATCGGCGCCTCGGGCGCGCGCCTCCTCGTCACCCTCGTCCACGCCATGGCGGACAAGAACGTAAAGACCGGCGGTGCCTCGCTATGCATCGGCGGCGGTGAAGGCATCGCGCTCCTCGTGGAGCGCGCATGATGGCTGAGGTTCGTACGCTCGGCGTCGTTGGAGCCGGGCAGATGGGCCAGGGCATCGCCCAGGTCGCCGCGCAGGCCGGCGTCGACGTGACCATCGTCGATGCGGCGCCGGACTTCGCCAAGGACGGCGTCGCGAAGATCAAGAAGCAGCTCGACCGGCTCGTCGAGAAGGGCAAGATGGAGGCCGCGGCGCGTGACGCGACGATGAGCCATCTCAAGCATGGCGCGACGCATCGCGATCTCGCGAACTGCGATGTCGTGGTCGAAGCGGCGCCCGAGAAAGAGGAGATCAAGCTCGCGATCTTCAAAAGCCTTGGCGAGATCTGCAAGGACGAAACGATCCTCGCGTCGAACACGTCATCGATCTCGATCACGAAGATCGCCGCGGCCTCCGGTCGTCCCGATCGCGTGATCGGGATGCATTTCATGAACCCGGTGCCGCTGATGAAGCTCGTCGAGATCGTGCGTGGTTTGCCGACCTCGGATACGACGAACGAGACGGTCACCGCGCTCGCGCAACGTTTCGGCAAGACCACGATCGGCGCACGCGACATCCCGGGCTTCATCGTCAACCGGATGCTCATCCCGTTGCTCAACGAAGCTTGCTACGGCCTCTACGAGGGTCTCGGTACCGCGAGCGACATCGACACCGGTTGTCGCCTCGGCCTCAACCACCCGATGGGGCCGCTCGAGCTCGCAGACCTCATCGGCCTCGACACGTGCCTCGCGATCGCCGAAGTGCTCCATCGCGAGCTCGGCGACGACAAGTACCGTCCGTGCCCGTTGCTCCGGCAGTACGTCGCGGCAGGCTGGCTCGGCAGGAAGGTCGGCCACGGCTTCTACGAGTACAACCCGCAAGGTCAAAGGAAGACGCCATGACGTACGAGACGCTTCGGTTCGAGAAGCAGGGTTCGCTGGCGATCATCACGATCGACCGCGAAAAGGCCTTGAACGCGTTGTCGAGCAAGGTGATGGCCGAGCTCGTCGCGGTTGCCGGCGAGCTCGAAGCGGATGACTCCGTCCGTGTCGTCGCGCTGACCGGCGCAGGTGCCAGAGCGTTCGTCGCGGGCGCCGATATCGCCGAGATGCAGAGCAAGACCCACGAAGAAGCCGCGACCTTCGTGATCGCTGGCGCCAGGGTCGGCACCACGATCGAAGCGTCGAAGAAGCCGTGGATCGCGGCGGTCAATGGCTTCGCGTTTGGCGGCGGCTGCGAGCTCGCGCTGTGTTGCGATTTCATCTACGCCAGCGACAACGCGCAGTTCGGCCAGCCCGAAGTGAAGCTCGGCGTGATTCCGGGCCTCGGCGGCACGCAGCGGCTCGCGCGTCGGGTCGGCGTCGCGAAGGCCAAGGAGCTCGGGATGACCGGCGACACGATCAATGCGCAAGAAGCGCTGCGCATCGGCCTCGCCGACGCCGTGTTCCCGGCGGCCGAGCTAATGGCGAAGGTCACGGCCGTGGCGGAGCGGATTGCCGCGAACGGGCCGCACGCGGTCGCCGAGGTCAAGCGCTTGGTCCAAGAGGGCCAATCGCTCTCGCTCGAAGCCGCGCTTGTCGCGGAGCAGAAATCGTTCGCGGGCTGCTTCGCGACCGCCGATCAAAAAGAGGGCATGGCCGCGTTTCTCGAGAAGCCGCGCCGCAAGGCGAACTTCACCGGTAAGTAGACGGCCAAAGATCGCGAAAGGTGGATGAAGATCATGGGTAAATTTCTAATTATCAGTGCGCTGCTGTTCGGTTGCCATCACAAGCAGGCGGACACGTCGACCGAGCCGACGACGCCGATGGTCGACAACACGCCCCACCCGACGCCGGGCAACGACGGCAACATGATCCCGCCCGAGAAGATGGACGAGGTCCAGACCAACCTCTCGCGTCGCAACATGATCGTGTCGCGCTGCCTCGCGACCGCGATGGAAAACAAAGAGATTCCGAAAGGCACGCACGGTCGGATCACGTTCGAGATTCGGATCGGCACCAACGGCAGCGCGGAATCGGTGAAGGTCATCAAGACGAACATCGAGTCGAAGGCGGTTGCTGACTGCGCGACCAAGCACGTTCAGGAGACCGGCTTCCCGACGCTGCCGGCGCCGTACGAGACCTCGTACACCTACTCGATGGAAGCCAACTGACCATGCGCTCGCTCGGTGCCGTCGCGTTGGTGGGGTGGGCGTGTGGCTCGTCGCCACCACCCGCGGCCCCCACGCCGGAACCCGCGCGGCCGGTCGTCGTGGCGAAGCGTGTTCCGATCGAGGACGGTACCGAGCCCGAAGAGGGCGTGACGATCATCAACGCGCACGGCCACATGGAAAAGGAGGCCGTCGAGGCGGGCCTCCAGCCCCACCATGAGGAGCTGTCGGCCTGCTACATGAAGAACCCGAAGCTCAAGAAGTGGATCGGTGGTCACGTCCTCATTCACTGGGACGTCACGAAGGACGGCACCGTGAAGTCGGTGAAGCTGATGGGCGAAAGCAACCTCGGCGCGTGGCCGATCGAGAAGTGCTTGCTCGAGGTCGCGCGCTCCGCAGCGTTCGGCAAGCCGATCGGTGGCGATGCGGACTTCACGCTGCCGCTCGATTTCACGGCGAAAGCCTCGTCGCTGCCGTGGACCGAGGATCAGGCGCTCAAGGCCGTTGGAGGTCAGCTCGTGAAGCTCGAGAAGTGCGATCAGAAGAACGGCAAGCCGCGCGACCTCACGATCACGCTGTACGTCGGGCCGCATGGCAAGGCGCAGTCGATCGGATTCTCCTCCGATTCGTCGGAGATCAAGGACAAGTGGGCGGAGTGCGCCGAGAAGCAGGCAATGGCGTGGCGGCTGCCGGATCCGAGGGGCACCGTCGCGAAGCTCGCGGTTCGACGTCCCTGATGCGAGCCTGGCCGCTCGTGCTGCTCGTCGCGTGCGGTCAGCCACTGACATCGGCGACATCGGCGACATCGGCGACATCGGCGACATCGCGTGTAACCCGCGATGCCGCTGTGGTCGATGCACTCGCGGTCTCCGACGACGAGAAGCTCGCCGCGATCCAGAAGGCGATGAACGAGCTGTCGCCCGCGAGCCAGCAATGCTGGGCAGCGGCTGCCGCGATCCGATTCGATGTCGAAGGCGAGCTCGCTGCGCAGATCGAGGTCGGGCCGCCAAACCGCGTCACGGTCGTGCGCGACACGACGAAGAACCCGGCGCTCACCGCGTGCATGCAGCAATTGCTCGCCGCGTACCCGTGGGCCCCACCCCTGCACGGCCAAGCGATCCAGCTGCCGTTCAAGTTCTCCGCGCCTGCAGGGCAGAGCGTGATCGATCGCCGCCTCGTGCCATTCGCGGGGCAGGGCAAGGTGTCCGTGGCGGTGTTGCTCGATGACAACAATACGAGTAACCCGAACGTGTCGATGTTCGAGCTCGCGATCGCCGCGGGCGGCACGACCGGCTTGCGCACCGCCCCGCGCGCGGAGTTGTGGTGGTTTCGTGGCGAGGCGACCGTGAGCTCGGCGGCTCTCCCCGCGACGCAGGTCAGCGCGGACACGATGATGTACGTGCCCGCGGGAGGCGCGCGGGAGGTCCGTGCCACCGGTGCGGATGTGCACGCCGTGATCGTGGTGGTGCCGGGCGGTCCTGAAGGTGCGGCGCGTGCCGGTGCACTGCCGACGCCGGAGCTGCGCTCCTGGAGAGCGGCGCCCGCGAAGCCCGTGATCATCACGCCCTCGCACGCAATCCACGCCACGGATCACGAGATCTTCGTCGACGCGACCACCGTTTCAGGGGCGCCGTTCTCCGCGTCGATCGCGACCATTCCTGCGGGCGCCACCATCGGCGAGCACGTGCACGTGAAGGAGACCGAGCTCCTCTACACCACGAGCGGCGAGGGCACGCTGACGGTGAACGGCGTGACGCTCGCAACGACCGGGACCTCGGTCGTGCAGATTCCACCGAACACGAAGCATTCGGCGACCGGCAAGGTCACGATGCGCGCACTCCAGATCTACGTACCTGCCGGACCGGAGCAGCGGTTCAAGTGAGCGTCGAGACGATCCTCGCGGGAGACGTGCCGGCCGCGGCGCGGCTGATTCGTGATCTCGATGACCGTCGACCCGATGCGATCGCGATCGTGAAGGCGCTGTGGCCGCACACCGGTCGCGCGTACATCACTGGCATCACGGGGAATCCCGGCGCCGGGAAGTCCTCTCTCGTTGATTCGTTGATCTCGCACTATCGCGCGGCGGGCGATCGAGTCGGGGTGATCGCGATCGATCCGAGCTCGCCGTTCTCGGGCGGTGCGCTGCTCGGCGATCGCGTACGCATGCAACGCCATGCGCTCGATCCGGGCGTGTTCATTCGTAGCCTCGCGACGCGAGGTCACCTCGGAGGCTTGTCGCGCTCGACGTTCGAGGCAGCGCACGTGCTCGACGCGATGGGATTCGAGCGCATCCTGATCGAGACGGTCGGCGTCGGCCAAGATGAAGTCGACGTGATGGACGCGGCGCACACGACGGTTGTGGTCTCGGTACCGGGGCTCGGCGACGATGTGCAGGCGATGAAGGCGGGCTTGCTCGAGGTCGCCGACGTGCTCGTTGTCAACAAGGCGGATCGCGAGGGGGCGGATCGCGCTGCGGGTGATTTGCGAACCATGCTTCGGCTTCGCGCCTCGCGCACCCACGAGGTCGAGGTGGTCTCGACCGTCGCGACGCGAGGCCTTGCGCATGGCAGTGGCATCGGCGAGCTCGCAGCGGCGATCGAGAAGCATCGCTCCACCGCGTGGACGGGGCCGGGTGCCGCTGCGCGCGCGACGGCCAGAGCTCGCGCACAGCTCGAGAGCCTCGTGAGAACACTCGTGGCCGAGCGCGCAAATCGGCTCCTCGTCTCGCATGTGAGCGATCCTGCAAGAGATCCGTGGACCGTCGCGGAAGAGCTCGTCGCAGCCCACATGTCGCCTGGGTCACGTTAGTAGGTGCCTTCGCTGGAGGGTGCTAGGCTCTCAAGACCTCGTTAGCTCTTGGGGTCCTTGCTTATGATGTTGTTCCGTTACGCTTTCGGGATGATCGCCCTGTCGGGGTGCGGGTTGATCAGCTCCAACGCTGTCACCTACGACCTGGATCTGCCCGCGCAGAGCTTCTCCGTCGATGCGTCTGGCTGGCAGCTCAGCGTGAGCGCCGCATCTTCGTATCTCTCGAAGAGCTGCGTCGATGCGCCGAACCTGTGCGCGACCGCTGCTGCGAGTGCCTGCCCGATGAACTGCACGGGCACGTGCAACGCGAGTGCGAACACCTGCGATCTAGGCCTCGAGATCGCGGTCCACCAGACGATCGATCTGGTCTCGCAGAAGCCCGAGCTCAAGAATGTCGACTCGGCGACAAGCATCCTGCAAGTGACGGTGGACTCGGTGACCTACGAGGTCACCGCGAACACCCTCGACTACGACACGCCCGCGCTCGCGGTCTACGTCGCCACGAGCTCGGTGATGAATCCCGGTGACCCGGCGGCGCATCAGATCGGGACGATTCCGCTGATCGCGAAGGGCACGACGCGAACCACCGTCGAGATGCAGTTCATCGATGGCGGGCAAGACCAGCTGACCGCCACGCTTTCGAACTTCAAGAATCCGTTCAACGTGATCGTGGGTGGCACTCTGAATCTGTCCGCTGGCGATCCGATTCCACACGGCAAGCTCGATGCGAACGTGACGATCAAAGCGCACGCGAGCCCGTAGTAACGCTCTGAAACAGCCTTCTAGTTCGTGCGGGTTTTCGACGACGAGCGTCGTGTCTCCGCGCCCACACGGTCGCACAAGTGAGCGTCGCCGTTCGGCATCCGCGTGGCACGCGCGATGCTCTTACGACTCGTCGAGAAAGAAGGACTCCCGATGATGTCTATCAAGCGTTCGATGTTGTGTGCCCTGCTGTTTTCGATGGCCGCGTGCGGTAGCGACGAGCACGCGATCGACCTCCGCGCATTCATGCCAAGGCCGCCGGTCGCAGCCCCGCCGGTGGCGATTGCGCCCGTGGTCATCGCGACACCGGCGCCGACGAAGTTCGACGACGCGATGGTGCAAGGCAAGGCGCTCGTCGCGAAGAGAGATGCCTCGAACGCGAAGTTGATGTTCGAAGCCGCGATCAAGCTCGACAAGAAGCGAGCGGAGCCTCACATGGAGCTCGCGAAGCTCTACATCTCGAGCGGCGAGCGTGGCCTCGCGATGGCAGCAGCGAACAAGGCCGTCAAGCTCGCGCCGCTGTCGGGCCAGGCGTGGAACACCAAGGGCCGCGCCGAGCTCAATCGGTTCGCGTACGACGACGCCATCGAGGCCTTCACGAAGGCGGTCGAGATCAGCAAGGACAACGTCTGGGCGTGGAACAACCTCGGCTACACCGAGCTCCAGCTCGCGAAGTATCAAGAAGCGGCGGAGCACCTCGGCGAGGCGGTTGCGAGGACCGGTGCGACCGGCTACATGTTCAACAACCTCGGAACCGCGCTCGAGCATCTCGATCGGCTCGACGAGGCGCGAACGGCCTTCGAGGGCGGCGCAAAGCTCGGCTCGAAGGAATCGGCGGCGAGCCGCAAGCGCCTCGAGGGTGTGGACACGATCGCTTTCATCGAGAAGGCGACCAAGCCCGACGTGCGTCCCGAGGCGAAGCAGACCTATGACGACAACGAAGGTCCGACCGAGCCGACCGAGCCGACCGAGCCGACCGAGGCCGACGTCAAGATCGAAGATCCGAAGATCGAGAGCGCGGCGCCGGATGCCGCGAACACCGCTGCACCGCTCTCCGCGCCACAGGTCCCCGAGGCCTCGGCGGCGCCGGTAGCGCCGGTGGCGCCGGCGGCCCGAGCGGCCCCGGCGACCCCACCGGTCCCGGCGACAGGCGTGCCGACCGATGCGGGCATCCCGACGACGTGAACCGAGCCCGCACGGTAAAGCCGGCCCATGAGAGTAGGCCTGTTTTCTCCTGTGGACGAGTCGTGATATAGCCTCGCGCGAGATGCCGAATTACTCGAAGCTGCACGACCTCGTCAGCCATCGCGTGACGATCGAGTACGACACCGGAGCGCGGGTCACTGGATACCTCGCGTCTTGCCAGCCCAGCTCGGGTCCGGTCGAGTTCGTAACGCTGTCCGACGCGAAGATGATCGATTCTCGCGGCCGGTTGCTACGCGACTTCTCCGAGCTGACACTGTGTCCGAACGTGCTCACGTCGATCGCGCTGGATGAAGGTCCGCGCGGTCGCGACGTCGCGAAGTCCGAGTAATTACGACGCGCCGAGCGAGCCGCCGAACCGCGCGACGAGAACGTCGTCGTGGTGATCGGCCGATGTCGTGATGTGCTGGATAAGATCCAGGACCTCGCTGCGATCGAGATCGAGCGTCGAGCGTTCGGCAAGTAGCAGCACGTGGTCGCCATCGGTGGCGAACGCAGCGCCCGCGAGGGCCGCATTGAGATCGAGGAGGTGGTTGAACAGCTCCATCCGATCGACCTTCGCATCGAGCGTCATCACGGTAGCGCAGACCCGGATGTGCGTGAACTCGGCGCGATCCGCGAGCGTGATCCGCGAGGTCGCCGAGCCCTTCGCGATCTGCCACGCGTGCGTGGCGAGGGGGTCCTTGACCCGGCTCTCGACCGCGGGATGGCCGAGCTCGCCGAGGACCTCCTCGACGAGCGCGATCGTCGAGGAGAGATTCGACTCGCGCTGATTGGCAAACAGAGCCTTCGCCATGACCAAGTCAGACTAACATCTTGCTGGACGATGAGACCACCGCCAGCGCGCATCGCGATCGGAGCCGGCCTCGGGCTGGTCGTGATCGCGATCGTCGGCTGGCTTGCCTTCCACCGCCGGCATCACCCCGGCGAGCTGGGCACAGGTGCAGGGAGCAGCGGCTCGGGTAGGCCCGCGCTCCACGCGTCCCGCCCGCCACGCCTTCCGGGGGCGCGCGATGGCGCACGTCTGACCGGGTTTGTCGTCGACGGAGCGGGCCTGCCGGTCGAGGGCGCTGACGTCAGCGCGGAGCTCGAAGAGGGTGCTGCCGATAAAGCGGTCGCACCGGCACCGAAGCAACTACCAAAGCAACCACCGAAACAACCACCGAAGCAACCAACGAAGCAACCAACGAAGCAACCACCGAAGCAAACCGACGCAGTTGTCGCCAGTGCTGCCGGCATCGAGCACGGTGCGAGTGCAGCAGATGGCCATTTCACCGTCGAAGGGCTGGTCCCCGGCCGCTATCGGCTTCGGGTCACGGGGACAGGGCTGCTTGCTGCCGAGGTCCGGTTCGTACCGGTACCGTCGGACGAAGCCCGGATCGTCGTCGCTCGCCAGATCGGCATCGCGGGCACCGTCACCGACGGCGGCAAGCCGGTCGCGAATGCGAACGTCGGCATCCGTGGCGAGGCGATCGGCGGCGCGCTCGACGTCAAGACCGATGGCTCCGGCGCGTTCTCCGTGCCGAACCTGCCCGAGGGTCGCTATCAGGTCTACGCGTGGCAGGCCGCGCTTGCCGCTCGCACGGTTCGCGTCAGCCGGCTCGGTGCCGGCCCGTTCGCGCCGGTCGAGCTCCGGCTCGAAGCAGGTGCGATCGTCGTCGGCCGCGTGATCGATCGGGGTGAAGGCATCGGCCTCGTCGCGGCGATCGAGCTGCGGCCTTCGGGCGACGATCAGGCACCGCGCTACGCGCGTAGCGGTGAAAATGGTGTGTTCCGGATCGAGGGCGTGCCGAACGGACGCTGGATCGCAGATGCGTATGCGCCTGGTTATCAATCGCCTGGTGGCGTGGAGCTCGATGCTGGCAAGGGCGTGCCGGAGCTCGCGCTCGTGCGCGGCGCGATCTCCGAAGGCAAGGTGATCGATGCGAGTGGCAAGCCGATCGCGGGCGCGACGGTACGAGCGGTCACGAGCGGGACGAACCCGGTCGAATCCTCGGCGGAGGTCGAGGCAGATCGGCTGCGCCGGTTCTCCGGTCGCACGGCAGCGCCGACGCTCGACACGACGATCGCGATGGGCAGCGATCCGCAGCTGATCGCGCGCGGCGAGCTCGGTGTGATGATCGGTCCCATTCCGCCGCTGCCTCCACCGGGCGGCGCGATCGCGCGCGCGGCCTCGGTTGTCGATCCGACCGCCGCGAGCGCCGGGCTGATCGGCGAACCGCCACCGCTCGCGAGTGATCCCGCCCGCGCCTCGATCTGGACCACCGCGAGCGATGGCCGCTACCGCATCACCGGCCTCGCGACAGGCAAGGTCAGCGTGCTGGCGGTCGCGAGTGGGTTCGCGGAAGGTCGCTCGAAAGCGGTCAACGTCAACGTCGGCGAGCTCACGCAACACATCGACGTCACGCTCACCGCGGGCACGTTCATCGTCGGCAAGATCAGCGACCAACACGGCCAACCCGTGATCGGTGCGGAGGTCTCCGCGCAGCCCGAGGTCGGCTCGCCGTCGGTCAACTTCACGGATGCCGACGGGCTGTACAAGATCGGACCCGTATCGGGCCAGATCGAGCTGCGTGCGAGCGCGTACGGTCACGTCGAGGTTCGCAAAACGATCACGTTGCCGCCGAGCAAGGCCGCAGCTGATGAGCATCGTGAAGACATCACGCTCGAGGTCGCCGATGCGACGCTCGTGGGCACCGTCGCCGATGCTTCCGGTCTCCCGATCGGAAGTGCGCAGCTCGAAGTCCTCGTCGGAAGCAACGGCGATGCGATCCGGCGCGGCGTGTCGAACCAGGACGGCACGTTCTCGCTCGACATGCTGCCGCGTGGCCATCTGCGCGTGCGCGTCATGCACCCCGAGTATCCGGCGGTCGAGCTCGATGCTGTGGCTTCGAGCAGCCGCGAGCGCGTCCGGCTCGTCGTGCCGCTCGGCGGCGCGGTCGAAGGTGCGTTGCTCGATGGCTCGCGCGGCGTACCCCTCGCCGGGGTCACGTTGACTGCGAAGGGTCCGGGCAATGCGACGATCGAAACGTCGACCGAGGCCTCGGGACGATGGAAGCTAGGCCCGGTCGAGAAGGGCCACTGGAAGATCGAGGTGAAGCTGCCGGGCTATTTGCCGTTCGCGCGAGAGCTCGACGTGCCCGCTGCGACGCGCGCGGGCACCACCACCGTGCGCGATCTACGCATCGATCTCGCACGCGGCGCGCTCGTCGGCGGCACCGTGCGCGATTCGCGGGGCCAGCGGGTCGCGAACGCCCATGTCGTAATACGATCCGCGACGACCTCCGGCGAAGGCGATGCCGACGCGAAAGGTGAGTTCCGGATCCACGATGCGCCGACCGGCGACGTGGTCGTCGAAGCGCAGAAGGGCGACACGACCGGCACCACGCGGGTTTCGGTGAGGGCCGGAGATGAAGTACTCGGGCTCGCGATCGAGCTGCGTTAGTTAGCGCTTCGCGCGCTGCCCCATGCGGCCGATGTCGATGATCATCGTCGGCGCGGCGTGCAGATCTTCGTCGAAGATCGGGCGCACCGTCGCAGGGTGCTTCGGTGGGGGGGGCGGAGGAGGTTGCGTGCGACCGCGGGGCCTTGGGGTCGGCTGCGCGGCACGCCCGCGGTCCGTGAGGATCTTGGTGTTCTCGTCGTGAACACTCGGCGCGAGCTCCGCGACCGATTCGCCGCGACGACGGTCGTCGGGATCGACCTTCGGCATCGTCGTGAAGTTCGAGTCGCCAGAGAAATCGTTATCGCGCAAGGCGGCGACCGAGACCGAGGTCGGCTTCGGCTGGAACGGCACCTCGGGCGGCTCGAAATCCTCGTCGGGCTGCATCAGCGACTCGCCGACATCATCGGACGGCTCGTCGGTCATCACGTACTCCTCGAGCATGCGGAGCTCGCGCTCGATCTCGACCGCGAACATCTTGCGAACGAACCGACCGAGGTGGCTGCGCGAGTAGTTCGGCATGAACTTGCGCAAGAACGCGCGCAGGTCACCCTCGACTTCGGCTGCGGTCTGGTAGCGGTTCGCACGACTGCGCGTGAGGCACTTGTCGGTGATCGCCTCGAGCTCGGGCGGAATGCCTGGCTGGAGCTCGGAGACCGCGCGGTACTTCGCGTCGCGGACTTTGATCAGGAGGTCCATCTCGTTCGTGGCGGTGAACGGCGGGATCCGGGTTAGCATCTCGTAGAGACAGCTGCCGAGCGAGAACACATCACTGCGGTGATCGAGCTTGCGGCCGAGCGCTTGCTCGGGGCTCATGTACTTGACCTTGCCCTTGATCACGCCGGTCTTGGTCTGTACCCGCGATAGCGTCGCCTTCGCGATCCCGAAGTCGCACAGCTTCACTTCACCTGCGTAGCTGCAGATGATGTTCGAGGGCGAGACATCGCGATGAATGATCCGCAGCGGTCGGCCACGCGAATCGACCGCGGAGTGCGCGGCATGCAACGCAGCCCCGACTTCGCCGCAGATATACGCGGCGTGCTCGGGTGGAATCGGCTTCTTCTTGGAACGGCAGCGCTCGAGCACGGTGCGCATGTCCTTGCCGTCGACATGCTCCATCGCGATGAAGTACTCGCCGTGGGCGCGCGCGAACTCGTACACGCGCGCGATCGATCCGTGGCGGAGAACGCTCGCGATCTTTGCTTCATCGACGAGCATCTGGATGAAGTCGTCGTCTTCGGCGAGGTGCGCGAGCACGCGCTTGACCGCGACCAGATGCGGCTGGCCCGTCGCATCGAAGGTCTTCGCGCGATAGATCTCCGCCATGCCTCCGAACGCGATGCGGTCGAGAAGGTGATAGCGGCCGAGCTGTTGAGCCCTTCTCACCGGTCGGACGAAGGTAGCATGTTCGTGCGTAAGCGCCGAGATCCGCTATGCTCCTGGTCATGTCGCGCGTGATCTGGCTCGTCCCCCTGTTTGTTGCTGCCTCCTGCTCGACCTCGGGCAAGCAAGACAAAGACACCGCCCCGGGTAGCGGTCCGGCTCCGACGGGCGCGGTCGAGCACATCGACATGGGAAGTCCGCGTGGTCCTGACGGAGTCGCCATCGGTGGTGGCGCGCGAGGTGGTGCCGCGCGAGGTGGTGCCGCGATGGGTGCGGCCGCTCCCGTCGCCGACGACGTGCGGTTCCACCTACATGCAGACGAAGGCACCCTGACGATCGCCAAGGCCGCGGGGAAGGCTGGCAGCGAGCTGGTCTCGAACATCAGCGTCAAGCCGGCGAACGAGTTCCACGTCAACACCGAGTTTCCGGTCAAGCTCACGCTCGAGCCCACCGACGGGCTCACGTTCGCCAAGAGCGAGTACACCGCCGGCGGCATGAACAAGGCAGTGGGGGATGCGTCGGAGTTCACCGAGAAGGGCCTCGACTTCGCGGTCAAGGCGACCGCGGCCAAGCCTGGCATCTACGAGCTGAAGGGCACCTTCAAGTTTGCGGTGTGCAAAGACATCCAGTGCTTCCCCAAGAAGCAGCCCATCACGATCACGATCGACGCGACTTGAGCGTATCTTCAGCAGGTGCCTGCTGATCTGCCTGATGTGGTGAAGTCCACGCTGGCCGGCCTTCACGAGGCCGTGCGAGAGGATTTCACCCGCAACCGTCGCGTGATGTCGTTCGCCGAGTACCTCGCGTTGGTGTTCGCCGAGCCAACCCGCCAGCTTCGTTCATCGACGCAGTACATCGTCGATTGCTTCGATCACTACGGCACCGAGAAGGTGAAGTATCCGTGGGGCGAGGTCACCCGCTGGAAGCTGTTCGACGCCCCGTGGGCGAACGGCGAGGATCAGCTGTTTGGTCAGGAGATGGTCCAGCTCGAGACCTACCAGGTGCTCAAGAGCTTCGTGCGCGACGGGCGGCCGAACAAGCTGATCCTCTTGCACGGCCCGAACGGCTCCGCGAAGTCGACGTTCATCCGCTGCCTCGGTCGCGGGCTCGAGCACTACTCGACGCTCGAGGCAGGCGCGCTGTATCGGTTCTCGTGGATCTTTCCGGCGCAGAAGAGCACGCGCGGTGGCATCGGGTTTGGTGGCACCGAGGCGATCCTTGGCGCCGACGGCGTCGAATCGTTCGCGTATCTTCCGGACGACGTGATCGACGCGAAGCTCGGTGACGAGCTCCGCGATCATCCGCTGTTGCTCATCCCTCTCGAAGAGCGGCCGAAGTTGATCGCGAAGCTGCTCGAGAGCCATCAAGAGTTCTCGCCCGGCGACTACATTCGCGGCGGCACGCTCTCACCCCGCAACAAGGCGATCTACGAAGCGCTGCTCGCGAGCTACCAGGGCGATTACGTCCAGGTCTTGCGCCACGTCCGCGTCGAGCGGTTCGAGATTTCTCATCGCTATCGCCAGGGCTGGGTCACGGTGGAGCCGCAGCTCTCCGTCGATGCGAGCGAGCGCCAGATCACAGCGGATCGCACGCTCGGCTCGTTGCCGCCATCCCTGCAATCGGTCTCGCTGCACGAGTACGGTGGCGAGGTCGTCGGCGCGAATCGTGGCATGATCGAGTTCGACGACCTCCTCAAGCGGCCGCTCGAGCACTACAAGTATCTGCTCACCACCGTCGAGCGCGCCGAGCTCTCGATGACGAGCGCGACCTTGTTCCTCGATCTCGCGTTTCTCGGCAGCTGCAACGATATCCATCTCTCGGCGTTCCGCGAGATTCCGGACTTCCAGAGCTTCAAGGGCCGGATCGAGCTCATCCGCGTACCGTTCATCCTCGACGTACGGCACGAAGAGCTGCTCTACGCCGAGCGGTTGCGCGAGGCCGCCGGTGGGCGTCATGTCGCGCCGCACACCGCGTACGTCGCCGCGTTGTGGGCCGTGCTGTCGCGCATGCGCAAGCCGCAGATCGAGCGTTTCCCTTCGACGCTCGCCGAAGCGATCGGCGGGCTCACGCCACTCGACAAGGTCGATCTTTACTCGACCGGGCTCGTGCCAGAAGATCTCTCGCCCGATCGCGCGCGCGAGCTCACGTCGCACATCGAGGACCTGTTCCACGAATCCGACATGTATCCGATCTACGAGGGTAGGGTCGGGGCCTCGCCTCGCGAGATGCAGACCGTGCTGCTCGCGGCTGCGGGCTCGAATCGCTACACGTATGTGTCGCCGTTGATCGTGCTCGAGGAGATCCAAGAGCTCACCAAGCAGGCGAGCACGTACGAGTTCCTGCGTCAGGATATCCAGCCCGGCGGCTATCACGATCACAAGCAGCTCGTCGATGTTGCACGCGGCCGCCTGTTCGATCGGATCGATGACGACGTGCGCGTCGCGGTCGGCCTCGTCGAGGAGACCGAGTACGCGCGCGTGTTCGAGCGCTACGTCCAGCACGCGATGCAAGCCAATCGCAAAGAGAAGGTCCGCAATCCCTCCACCGGGCAGATGCAAGACCCCGACGAGATCATGATGAAAGAGGTCGAGAAGACCCTCGAGGTCTCCGGCAAACCCGAAGACTTCCGCCAGGGTCTGATCGCGAAGATCGGTGCCTGGTCGCTCGATCACAAGGGCCAGAAGCCGGTGCTCGGCGAGATCTTTGGCGACATCCTGCGCAAGCTGCGAGACGCCTACTACGAGAAGCACAAGAAGGTGATCGCCAAGGGGATCACGGATCTCGTCGCGTTGCTCTCGGGCAACGCGAGCCATCTCAACGCGGATGCGAAGAAGCGGGCAGAAGCAGGGCTCGAGACCCTCATCACCCGCTACGGCTACAACCGGGAATCGGCTCGCGATCTTGTCGGCGCACTCGCCGGCATGCGATATCGGGCTTGAGATTGCAGCGATGAGGTGGCTCTGCGCGCTAGCGGCGACGTGCCTGACGGCCGTCGCAACAACCGTCACCGCCGCACCTAAAATGCTGAAGGGGCCCTATCTTCAGGATCTCGCACCGACCTCGATCACCGTGATGTGGGAGATGGACGAAGAGGTCCCCGCGAAACTCACGATCAACGGGCCTGGCGGCGAGCGCACGATCGAGGTCGGCCCGAATCATATCGTCGAGGCGCGCCTCGACAAGCTCGCCCCCGCGTCGCGCTATCGCTACAGGGTCACCGTCGGCGACGGGACGTGGGAAGGCGAGTTCGCGACCGCCCCGCCTGACGGCACGGACGTACCCTTCGAGTTCGTGGTCTACGGCGACTCGCGCAACGGCGTCGAACAACATCGCCGCGTGATCGATCGCGTCGCGCAAGAAGTCCCCGACTTCGTGCTCGGCACCGGCGATATGGTCGACGAAGGCTATCGCCAGGATCAGTGGCAGCAGTTTTTCGACGTCGAGAACCGCCTGCTCCGTGACAACGTCTACTTTCCGGCGCTCGGCAACCATGACCGCCAGGGCAGGGGCCGCACCGCCGATACGTACCGCGCGTACTTCTCGGTGCCGGAGAACGGCGGCGATACCGAGCGCTACTACGCATTCACGTACGCGACCGCGCGGATCCTCGTGCTCGATTCGAACGCGTATTCGTTTGCGCTCACCGATCAGACCTCGTGGATCGAGCGCGAGTTGATCGCGGCGCGCCAGGATCCCGCGGTCCATCACATCTTCATCGTGATGCACCATCCGCCGTTCTCGATCTCGTTGCACGGCGGCAACATCGATCTGCGCGAGCGCTGGACGCCGCTGTTCGAGAAGTACCAGGTGTCCGCGGTGTTCTCGGGCCACGATCACGTCTACGAGCGCGCCGATCACAACGGCATCCACTACTTCGTCTCTGGTGGCGGCGGCGCGCCGCTCTATCCGCGCCGGTCCAAATCGAATCCGATCGATGTCGAAGCGGTGAAGAAGTTCGAGCGCGTGTTGCACTACCTGCGTGTCAATGTCAGCGGCAACCGTGTCGAGGTCAGTGGCATCCGCGCCGACGGCACGATCATCGAGACCCAGAGCTGGACCGATGGCCCGGCGATCGTGGCGGCGATCACCGTGCCCTCCGCCGGCGCGGGTACACTGCCAACACCAGCAACGATCGGGCCCGCAACCACGCCCGCGCCGGTACCGAAAGACCGGGGCTCGATCCTGTGGTGGGCGCTCGGTAGTGGTGTCGTCGTCCTCGGTGCAGCGGTCGTCGTCGTGCGGCAACTTCGCTCTTAGTGTGATAGGCATGGGTCCATGCCGGTCCAGCCCCGCACCACGCAGGGAGTACTCGAGCTCCTGCCGTCCGACCAGATCGCGTTCCAGCACATGCTCGATACGATCCGGCGCGGTTACGAGCGCTTCGGCTTCTTGCCGATCGAGACGCCCACCTTCGAGCTCGTCGATGTGTTGCTCACCAAGTCCGGCGGCGAGACCGAGAAGCAGGTCTACTTCGTCCAAGCGACCGGTGCGATCGAACAGCAAAAGAAGCCCGAGCTCGCACTGCGCTTCGATCTCACCGTGCCGCTCGCGCGCTATGTCGCCGAGCACGAGCACGAGCTGAACTTCCCGTTCCGCCGCTATCAGATCCAGCGCGTCTATCGCGGCGAGCGCGCGCAGAAGGGCCGGTTCCGCGAGTTCTACCAGGCCGACATCGACGTGATCGGCAAGGACAAGCTCTCGATCGCGTACGACTCCGAGGTGCCTGCCGTGATCTACGGCATCTTCAGCGAGCTCGCGTTCGGTAAGTTCACGATCTTCGTCAACAACCGCAAGCTGCTGAAGGGCTTGCTCGAGTCCAAGCAGATCGAGAAGCAGGCCGAGGTGCTCCACGAGCTCGATCGCCTGCGCAAAGCGGGGCGGCCGAAAGTCGAAGAGCTGCTCGCGCCGATCTGTGGTGCAGCGATGGCGAAGGAGATCCTCGACGTGCTCGCGCTCGACTGGAAGCTGGCGTGCGACGAGCTCGCCGCATCCGACAATTTTACCTTGCGCGAGGGAATCGACGAGCTTCGCCGGGTCTACGACAACACGCTCGCGCTCGGCGTGCCGCCGGAGTTCATCAAGGTCGACCTCTCGATCGTGCGCGGCCTCGATTACTACACGGGCACCGTCTACGAGACGTTCCTCGACGCGCACCCGGATTACGGCTCGATCTGCTCGGGCGGCCGATACGACAACCTGGCCGGTCTCTACACCAAGTCGAAGCTGCCGGGCGTCGGCATCTCGATCGGCGCGACGCGGCTGTTCTCGCAATTGCTCGCGACGAAAGCCAAGCAGAAGCGCTCGGTTGCACAGGCGATCATCTTGAACGTCGATGCATCGCTCGCCGCGGACTACGCGAAGCTCGCGGCCGAGCTGCGCGGCGCAGGCTTTGCGATCGAGGTCTACGGCGACGACGACAAGCTCGGCAAGCAATTCAAGTATGCCGATCGCTCGGGCATCCCCTTCGCGTTGATCATTGGATCGCGCGAGAGCGCGGCTGGCGTCGTGAAGATCAAAGATCTCCGGCTCGTCGAGAATAACGAGCGCGAGATCCAGCGCGCCGACGTCGTCGCTGCGTTGCGCTAGCCGACCGACTGCGGGGCTTCGGTACGGACGAGCTGGTCGGCGAGCTGCGCGCTCAGCATCATGAACGCGGCGGTCACATCCGCGGCCGCGGCGCCCTCGAGCGTGAGCAGCACGCTGAAGTCGGTCTCGGAGAACCGCGGATAGCTGCCGAGCTTCACGGTCGGGTGTGCGGCGACGACCGCATCGAGCTTCGGCGCGAGGTCACCCTCCTCGCCGTTGACGTAGATTCGCGCGGCCCATACGGGAGTCGACCGAAATCGATCGCGGATGTCGACGAACTTGCGGCGGAACAAGGTCGGCACGCCCGGCAGGATGTACACGTTCTTGAAGCACAGCACCGGCCAGACGTGGTCCTTGCCGTACACGAGCACGCTCCCGGCAGGCATGTCGGCGAGGCGCAGGTTGGCGTCCGCTAGTTTGTCCTTCCAGTAGCCTCGGACCTTGGCCTCGAGGTCCGGATGGCGAGTCACCGCGACCCCGAAACCATGCGCGATCGAGGCGATCGTGATGTCGTCGTGGGTCGGGCCCACCCCGCCCGAGGTGAACACGTGATCGAACCGGGCCGAGGCCTCGGTGACGGCGGTGGCGATATCCTCCCGGTCATCCGGAACGACAGCGATTCGGCGGAGGTCGACGCCCAAGCTTCGTAGCTCCCCGATCAGGAACGCCGCGTTTTCCTCGACGAACTTACCACTCAGGATCTCGTCTCCAATGATGACGATCCCAGCGGTCGGCATGCCGGGATGATAGCCCGGCATGGTAAGACCCGCTTCGATGGATCTAGGGGATCTTGTCTTGCGCGGTGGCCGGGTGCTCGACCCGGGCGCGCAGCGTCCCGTCGACCAGCTGGCCGACGTGCGTATCCAACAGGGCCGGATCGTCGAAATCGGGCGAGGGCTGACCGTGCCCGTCGGCGGCCGGATCATCGACGTCACCGACCTGTGGATCGTGCCGGGGCTGATCGATCTTCATGTCCACCTGCGCGAGCCGGGGCAGGAATACAAGGAAGACATCGAGACCGGCACGCGTGCGGCCGCTGCCGGCGGGTTCACTACGATCTGCTGCATGCCGAACACCAAGCCCGTGAACGACCAGCGTGCGATCACGGAATTGATCGTCCGGCGCGCACAGGAAGTCGGCTTGGTCCGGGTCCGCCCGATCGGTGCCATCTCTCAAGGCCTCGAAGGCAAGCTGCTTGCCGACATCGCCGAGATGAAGGAAGCCGGCATCATCGCCATCTCGGATGACGGCCGCCCGGTGATGAACGCCGGTCTCTTGCGGCGCGCGTTCGAGTACGCCAAGACGTTCGACCTGCCGCTCGTCCAGCACGCCGAGGATCTCGATCTCTCCGAGGGCGGCGCGATGAACGAAGGCGCGGTCGCGACACGCATCGGCATCAAGGGCCAGCCCGCCTGCGCCGAGAGTGCGATGGTCGCGCGCGATCTCGAGATCGTCGAGTGGACGGGCGCGCGCTACCACGTCGCGCATGTCTCGACCGCGCGCACGGTCGCCCTGGTGCGTGATGCGAAGCGCCGCGGCTTGCCGGTCACGTGCGAAGTCACGCCGCACCATCTCGCGCTCACCGACGAGGCGTGCAGCCACTACGACACCCACACGAAGGTGATGCCACCACTGCGCACGACGGCCGATCAAGAGGCGCTGCTCGAAGCCCTCGCCGACGGCACGATCGACGCGATCGCGACCGACCACGCACCGCATTCGCCGGTCGAAAAGGATGTCGAGTTCGAGTGCGCCGCGCCCGGCATGCTCGGCCTCGAGACCGCACTGCCGATCCTGCTCGATTTCGTGCGCATGGGCACGCTCGACGAGAAGCGCGTGATCGCGGCGTTCACCGGTGGTCCGGCGCGCGCGTTCGGGCTCTCGGGTGGCTCGCTCGCGATCGGGTCCGTCGCGGACCTCACGGTGATCGATCCGGAACGCGCGATGACGCTGACGCCGGATGCCTTGCTCTCGAAATCGAAGAACTCGCCGTTCCTCGGCCAGAAGCTCGCGGGGCGTGCGGTGCTGACCTTCGTCGAAGGTCGGATGGTGTACGACCTCGACGGGAGAATGAAATGACCGACTCTCGCTGGCCTGCGGCGCTCGTCCTCGAAAACGGTCGGGTGTGGAAAGGCGAGGGGTACGGCGCGCGCGTCGAATCGATCGGCGAGGTCGTGTTCAACACGTCGATCACCGGCTACCAGGAGATCGTCAGCGATCCCTCGTACGCCGGACAGATCGTGGTGATGACGGCGACCCAGATCGGAAACGTCGGGACCAATGTCGAGGACACCGAAGCACGCCGCGTGGTGTGCGCGGGACTCGCGATCCGCGAGCTCTCGCCACTGACCGCGAGCTGGCGCTCAGAGCAAACGCTGCCCGGGTGGCTCGAGCAGTCTGGCATCCCCGGTATCGACGGCATCGACACGCGCTCGTTGACGCGCTGCCTGCGCGACGAGGGCGCGATGCGCGGCACGATCACCCCGCACGTCGATGCGATTGCCGCCGTGCTCGAGCGCGTTCGCGCGGCACCGAAGATGGACGGCCAAGATCTCGTTCCCGGCGTCACGTGCGCCGCGAGCTACGAGTGGACGAAGCCTTCGTGGCGCGCCGAGGACGACGGTCGCGCGCTGCCGGTCCCGCCGATCGAGTTTCACATCGTCGCGTATGACTTCGGGATCAAGGAGAACATCCTTCGCCAGCTCCGCGACCTCGGCGCGCGGGTCACGGTCGTGCCCGCGAAGACGCCGGCGCATGACGCCCTCGCGCTCGCGCCGGATGGCTTCTTCCTCTCGAACGGCCCCGGCGATCCGGCGGCGGTCGACTACGGCGTCCTCGCCGCGCGCGAGCTGTGCGCGAGCGGCAAGCCGGTGTTCGGCATCTGCCTCGGCCACCAGATCCTCGGCCTCGCCCTCGGCGGCAAGACGTTGAAGCTGCCGTTCGGTCACCACGGTGGCAACCACCCGGTGCTCGACAAGACCACCGGCAAGGTCGAGATCACGTCCCAGAACCATGGCTTCGTCGTCGATCCGGCGTCGCTCCCATCGGGCGTGCACGTCACGCACGAGAACTTGTTCGATCACTCGAACGAGGGGCTCGCCGTCGAGGGCAAGCCGATCTTCAGCGTGCAATATCACCCGGAGGCGAGCCCCGGGCCGCACGACGCGAGCTACTTGTTCGCTCGGTTCCGCGACCATCTGAAGAGGGCGCGGTGACCGGCTCGGTTGCCGCAGACCTCGATGCGGTGACCGAGGAGCTCTACGCGCGCCACACTGCCGATTCCGAAGCGGCCGCCACCGCGCGTGCGGAGTACGAGCAGCGGCGTGGCAAGGTGCATCAAGAGGACGAGCTGTGGGAGCCGTGGAGCGCGGCGTTCGTCGAGTGGTTCGTCGTCGAGCGCGTCGCGCCCGGCGGCGAGCTGCCACCTGCGGTGCAGACGCTGCGCGAGCTCGGCGAGGATCCGCGCGCGCCGATCGTGCGCGCGCTGGTCACCTCGCATCGCAGCCTCTACGAGATCCAGGCGATGGCGCCAGGACGCATCGAGCTGCTCGATCTCCTCGGCGGTGCGGAGATCCACGTCAGCGAACAGCGCGCCCTGCACGGGGTCGATGTCGGCGATGTCGCCGAGCTCCGGCTGTGTGGCGTCGGTGGCGAAGTCCGTTTCGGGCGCACGTTTATCTATCATCCGAAGGCCGCGCGCGCCGCGATCGTCGAGCGCGCGCGCGCGATGCTCGCGAAGGGCTCGACCCGGCGCGACGTGATCGATCAGATCGCGCAGCTTCGCGTCCAGGTCACGCGCTATCGCCACATGCCGCCGGCCCGCGTCTACGAGCTCGGCTCGCGGATCATGGGATGAGCATCATGCGCGCGTTGATCGTCGTCGCCATGCTCGCGGCACCGGTGTTTGCGAACACGCCCGTGATGCGTCCCGAGGCGATCGAGGTCGATCGCGATACGACGCCCCCGGGGCAGGCCGAGATGGGGTTCGATGGCGGTGCGCCGATCGGCGAGTTCGCTTTCGGGCTCATGCTGACCGACCTCGAGCGGCCGATCCGGCTCCACACGATCGATCTGAAGACCTATCCCGTGAAGCGGCGCGAGACCGTGACCCTCGGCGGTGCGATCGCGCTCGGCGAGGACGTGATCGTCGATGCGAAGCTGCCGCTGTCGCACCAGGTCGGGCGCCGCTATCAGTACCTCGGCGATGATCGCCCGCTCGACACGTGGGTGCCGAACGACCTGCAGATCGGTGCACGGGTGCATGTGATGACCCGGGGCCCGGTCGCGGTGTTCGTGCGCGGCAACCTCACGCTTCCCACTGGTGACGATCACGACTTCGCGGGCGACGCGCGCTGGAGTGCGGCGTGGAGTGGCATCGCGCGGATCACGTTGCCACACGACATCACGCTCGCCGCGACCGGCGGCATCCGGATCCGCGGTGCTGAAGTACAGATCGCGGATCTGTTGATCGGCGACGAGCTGTTCTGGGCCGCGGGCGCGACGACCGGCATCCCGCCGTTCTGCTCGCTGTGGTGCAGGGCCGATCAATTCAAGGCCGAGGCCGAGGTCGTCGGCGTGATCAGCGATCGCGTCCAACACATGAAGGGCCCCGCGCCGATCGAAGGCCGGATCGGGCTCGTCGGACGGATCCGCCCGCAGTACGCGATCGCGGCGCGGGTCGGCACTCATCTCGACGACGAGCTCGGTGCGCCCGAGCTCCGCGTCACCGTCGACCTCGTGTATCAGCAGCGCTGAGCAGCTGCGTTAGCTCGGCGGATCGAGATGCAGCCGCACGATGCCGGGCTCGGCCTCGAGCGCTTCGATCAACCGCTGCTCGCCATTGAACGCGGGCAACTGGAGCGCGAACACGAGGTGGCGGCGGTTGCCTTCTTTGTCCCAGCCTTCGAGCGTCGCGGCGAGCTGACGATCGAGGAGCTTCGCGAGCAGCTGATCCATCGGCACCGCGTCGCCCGAGAGCGTGAGGTGGAGCCGGCGGCGGATCATGTCCTTGTGCTTGCCCTCGAGCCTGCGCAGCATCGTCAGCGTCGCGATGCCGATGATCGTCGCCGCGACGCTCTCGACGTACATGCCACCGCCCGCGCACAACCCGATCGCCGCGACGAGCCACAAGCCGGCCGCCGTGGTGAGCCCTTGCACGTTGATACCGGTGCGCAGGATCGCGCCACCAGCGAGAAAGCCGATGCCCGAGACGACCGAGGCGGCGATCCGCGATCCATCGACCTCGGCGAAATCGCCGGCGTTGTAGTGCTGGAAGTAGACCATGTGGGTCGACACCACCATGAACGTCGCGGACGCGAGCGCGACGACGGCGTGGGTGCGCACGCCCGCGGGGCGACCGTGGATATCGCGCTCGTAGCCGATGATCGCACCGAGCGCAGTTCCGACGAGGATCCGGATCACCAGCTCGATCTCGACCGACGTACTCATCGATCGAATATGGACGCGTGAGCGAGTGTGTCAAGTTCGCTTCAGCGCCTGGCGCGATCGCGTAACCCGGCCCAGGCCGCGGCGCGCGCGATCGTGCCGAGCTCGAGCAGCTCGCGCACGTGCGCCCACGCGGGATGATCGTGGGGCAGGGTTCGGCCGCTGACCGACGCGGCGATCACGCGCGCACCGATCGGCTGTGACGGCGCGACGAGCGCCGCGATCGCGGTGGCAGTGTGTGGCGTCGCGACCCGCAGCTCGCCGAGCGCCGCGACCAGGTTTGCGGCGTAGCCTTCGGTCGTGGTGAGGGCATCTGCGATCACGTCGGCGAGCGTGACGTCGCCGGCGGAGACGTGCGCAAGCAAGCCGAGCGCGAGCGTGCCGAGCTCGGCCCCTGCCTCGGCATCGGTCGCGAGCTTCAAGGCAGCGGTCGCGAGCCGACCGCGCGGACCCGGCGGGGCGAGGATGGCGATATCGCGCTCGGCCGCGACTTGCTCGGCGACGGCGAGCGCGAACATGCCCGTCGATTCGGGAACGCCCGCGATCAGCTCGGCGAGCACGTCGAGCCCCTCAGTCGAGACGAGCAAGCACTCGGTCGTGAAGCGTGCAAGCGGCGAAACGCCAGGCGCTTCACCCGCGGGACCTTCGGGATCGATCGCCGCGAGCACCGCGCGCACGAGCTCGCCGATCACGGGTGTCGCGAGGTCGCCGAGGGCGGCCCGCGCGATCGCGTTGCGGATCGGATGAGCCTCTCGCTCGGCATGCGCGGCGATCAGGTTCCGCCGACCGCGAGCGAGCAGGGACCGCGCCGCGGCCGCCGCGACCTCGGGGGACGGATCGCCGAGCCGCATCGCGAGCGCAGGATCGACCGTGTCGCTCTCGAGCAGCTCGACCGCCGCGCACGCGAGCGCACGATGCGCGGCGAGCTCGGAATCGAGCTCGGCGACGAGCTCTGCGGTCAAGCCATCGAGCGGCAAGGCGGCGGCGAGCGTGAACGCTATCGCGCTGCCATCCGGACTCGCGCCGAGCACCTGCGCGGCGAGCTCGGTCGCCGCCGGGACGTGCGCGGCAGCGACGAGCCCTGCGAGGAAGCCCTCGAACAAGCCGCTCGGATCCGGGCGGTCGAGGACGAGCGCGCGATACGCGCCGAAGGCCTCGCGATCGATCGGTGCCGCGACGCCGAGGATATACGCCGCTGCCGCCGCGGCTTCCCGGCCGGCGCGTGCGAGCCAGTGATCTCGATCGCGGAGCGAGCGCGGCTTGCCGATCGCGGCGACCTCGTCGGCGAACGACCCCGGCGCGGCGCGCGTCGTCGCGTCGATCATCACGAACGCCGCATCGCGGACGCGTTGCGCGACCGGTCCGGCCTCCGCAGCGATCGGGCCGAGCGCACGTGCGACTTCGTCGAGCAGCGGCTTCGGGCGGGCAGGCGAGAGGAGCTCGAGCAGCGCGGCTACGACGCGGCCTCCGATCGGTGTGGCGAGCAGGCTCGGCGACCACGCGATCACGCGCCCGCACTGGATGGTGGCGAGCACCTGCCGATCCGGATCGGTGACAGGCGCGAACAGCTGTTCGAGCGCTGCGACCTTGTCGTCCAGGGCCGAGACCGCGAGCGCGATCGCATCATCGGCGCGCGGCGCGAAGCGGTGCTCGAGCGCGAACGCCGAGAGCGCGCCACCTTTCGCGAGGATCGGCGCCGCGACGAGCGCGGCGATCACATCGTCGACGAACGCGCCATTGCCGGGCCCGACCTGGATGAACAGCGGCCCCGCGATCCACGTGGCACGCGCATCGCTCGTCGCGAGGATCGCGCTCGCCGAACGATCGAAGAGATACCCGAGCAGGAGCTCCGAGAGCTCGCTCGTGGGCAGCCCACTCGCGGCGAGCGCCTCCGCGAACGGTTGCGCGAGCGCGTGCTGGCGGGCATCCGGGACGAGGGCGAGTGAACGACGAATGGCGGCAGATGATTTCATGCGAGAAAGCCCATCTCGCCGTACTCGAGCTCGGCGGCGCGAAGCAGGTGACGCTGCATGATTGCACTCCCATCGGCCTGCGCGTTGGTCGCGGCGCGCACGAGCGCGTTCATGATGTTGCCGCCGGCGAGCGGGAACTTCTGCGCGATCATGCGGAGATCGAGATCCGGTCCGAGCTGCGCTTCCTTCGGGATCATGCCTTGCCAGAGCGCGAGCCGCTGCTGCTCGTCGGGCGCCGGGAAGCGGATGCGGAAGCGAATACGACGGCGGAACGCCGGATCGATCGCGGTCTCGCTGTTCGTGGTCATCACGACCACGCCCTCGTGCGATTCCATGCGCTGGAGCAGGTAGTTTACTTCGAGGTTCGCGTAGCGATCGTGGCTCGATTTGACCTCGGTGCGCTTCGCGAACAGCGAGTCGGCCTCGTCGAAGAGCAGCATGACCTGACCGCGCGCCGCTTCATCGAACACGCGGCCGAGGTTCTTCTCGGTCTCGCCGATGAACTTGTTCACGACCTGCGATAGATCGATGCGATAGAGCTCGAGCCCGAGCTCGGCGGCGAGCAGCGAGCAGATCATCGTCTTGCCGGTGCCGGGTGGCCCCGCGAACAGCGCCGAGAGCCCGCGGCCATACGGCAGCTTGCGATCGAAGCCCCAGTCCCCGAACACCTTGTTGCGATGCGCGGCGTAGTTCAAGAACTCGAACACCGGCGAGAGCACCTCGTCGGGCAGGATCACGTCGGACCACACGAGCGTGGTCCGCACCGGCGAGGCCAGCGCCGCGAGCCGATGCGCGAGCCGCGTCCGGACGACATCGATGATGTTCTGCTCGGTCGCGAGCCCGCCGCGCTGCAACACTTGATCGAGGCGGCCGAGCTCCTCGCACGCTTCTTTGATCCCGGCGCCGGTCGCCGCGTAGCGCTTCACGAGCGCTTCGATCGAGATCTCGGGCGCGAGCCGCAGGCCCGGCGGCAAGTGGCGGTTCCACAACCGGCGCTGGACCTCCGGGGTCGGAAACGGCACGTCGAAGTGCATCGGGACGCGACCGATGCGCGCCAGCCACGGCGGCGATTTCTCGGCCGTGATCGCGAGCGGGGTGTGGACCCGGCGCAAGAGCTCGGTCAAGCGCGGAAAGATCCACTGCTGACCTTCGCTATCCGCATACTCCTGCGCCTTGTCGAGCACGAGCACGGCACCCTGGAGATGGGCCTCGCGAATGAGCGGAAGGATCGCGGCATCGAGCGCGCGCTGATCGACCGGCAGCTCCGCGAGATCGATCACGAGCATCGGCTTACCGAGCGCGCGCGCCGCGGCACCGACGATCGCCTTGCGCCCAACGCCCGGCGCACCGATCAGCTCGACGACCTGGTCGGTGCGAGCGAGCGCGCGCTCGACCTGCTCGATCAAGACCGGCTCCGCGAGCAGCACCTCGGAGGCGGGCATCGGCTCGGCCTCGAACGTCGCGACCGCGCCCAGGATCGACGGCGGCGGCAGGTGCGCACCCTCGAGGTAGTCGAGGATCCGATCCGCG
>Ga0123338_10000290_pt1 | contig 52117 bp, 49 predicted proteins | sample grotaG_FD_89793 | JGI IMG/M metagenome (GOLD analysis project Ga0123338, IMG submission 89793) | Glacier valley bacterial and archeal communities from Borup Fiord, Nunavut, Canada, to study Microbial Dark Matter (Phase II) -... | ecosystem: Environmental > Aquatic > Freshwater > Ice > Glacier ... | reverse complement strand
GCGCATCGATCAGTTCGTCACGCATCACAACACGGACTCCCAGCCGTTTCGCTGGACGGCCACCGCTGACTCGATCCTTGAAAAGCTCCATCGACTTTGCTCACGTATCAGCGGGACAGGACAGTAGCCTGCCTGCATCAACGACGGTGCAAGGTGAGCCATGGATTCGAATCGCATCAACCGCCGCCGGCTGCTGGTGCTGTCGGGCAGCAGCATGGTGTGGGTGTCGCTGTCGGGCTGCGGGGGTGGCAGCGACGCCGCGCCTTCGCCGGCCGACACGGCGGGGCCCGCACCTTCGCCTTCGCCAACACCCGCCCCGCCGTCGGTACCCGCGCCGCCCCCCAGTGCGAGCGCCTTCGAAGGCAACGGCGTGGCGGGCGCGGGCAGCGCCGGCACGCCTGTGGCCGCCGCGCAGCGCGTGGCGGCGCTGGACAAGGTCACGGCGGCGATGTCGGCGCTGGCCTCCGCCAACACCGGCGGCCCGCAGTTCGACGCAGTGGCCCTGGCGCAGCAACTGGTGTCGATGCCGGCCTTCCACCGCGTGGGTGTATCCATGCGCATGGCCAATGTCTGGGCCCGCTTCACCGACGGCCGCAGCCTGGTGGTGGTCAACAACCTGCAGCCGGGGCCCAATGCAGCGGGCGCCACGCCGTCGGCGCATGCCGGCCCGCGCGCCCGGGCCTTGAACGTGCGCGCCGCCGGGCTCTCCGACGGGCCAGACCTGCCCGCCCTGCTGGTGCAAACGCAGTACCGCCAGCTCGACATGCTGGGTGCGGTGCCGCGCAGCAGGGCGGTGGAGGCGGCCCACCTGTGCCAGGACGGGGTGGACGGCAGCACCCTGCCTTCGCTTCGCCTGATGGCGATGGGCCGCGGGCTGACGCTGCCCCCGTCGCAGCGCTCGGTGCCACCCGACAACAGCGTGGAGGGCCTGCGCGACGTCTCGGGCGACGGGGTGTTCTTTATCACCGCCTGCGCGGCGGAGGTCGCAAGCTTTGAGGCGCCCACCTCGGTCATCTGCACCGCCACGCCGCACAACGATGCGAACGAGGCCCGGTACGCGGCCGAGTTGGGCAGCGGCGCACTCGCCTACGCCATCAGCTGGCGCGGCGCCGGCACGTCCTGGCAGCCCTTCAAGTGCCTGGCGATCACGCCGACCTTCCCGGCGCTGGCGGGCTGGAGCTTCCCCACGGAATACATCGGCATCCTCAACCTCACGGGGGGCTCGGTGCTGGCCGAGTGGGGCAGCGCGCTGCGCGCAGCCGGCCTGCGCAACCTGTTCACCTGGGACAAGCCGGTGCCGTGGCAACGCATGCTCGCCTTCGCCGACGACCTGCTGCAGATCGAGCTGGGCACCAACAACTTCGACGGCCGCGCGGTGCGCCAGCAAACGCCGCCGCGCCTGCGCGGCTACGGCTTGGGCGCCACTGTCGAGTACCTGTTGAACCGCCGCCTCGCCGATGACGCGGGCGGCAAGGGGCAGGCGGTCTACCTGCCTGAGCCCGACCCTGCGGGCTACGCCAGCGTCTTGCTGCCCACCATCGACTACGCGACCATCAACGAAGACAGCATCTACATCGAACTGGTCGGCCAGTTCGGCCGCGAGCAGGGCCTGCTGAAGGCCCCCGAGGTGCGCGTGGGCAGCAGCCCGGCAGCCCCGCCCGAGCCTTTGTTGGCGCGCGCCGACGGCCTGCTCGCCGGCGAAAAGGCGGGGCTCGGGGTCGGTTGGCGCGGCGACGGCATCCAGGCCAACCTGCACCGCAACCAACTCGCACGCGGCGGCTATGCGCAGGTGATCAACGGCGACCGCCGGTCCAACGCGGTGCAGATCACCTTCTGGGAGATACCGATCACGGTCACGTCGACCATCACCAGCGAGCTGACGCTGAAAATGACGGTCACGCTGACCTTGCGCGCCGACGTTCGCGGCTACCGGCTGCAACCCGACGGCGACCGCTGGAGCGGCAGCCCGATGCGCTACCTTGGCACCAGCGCCGACAGCCGTGCAGTCTTCACCGCCAGCGGCGAGATCGCGCAGACCGTGGGCCGCGACACCACCACCATCAGCTGGTCGGGCAGCGGCAGTGTGGCCGGTGTCGTTCTACGCACCCACCCTGCAGTTGACGGCGCTCGAGTTCGTCTTCGACGACCGCTGGGCTTGCTGGCCGGCAGCTACGCGAACGCCTCAGAGCCGGTCACCCTGCTGGGCGAGCGAACGCGCACGACCACGCTCAGCTGGGGTGCGCTGCCGGCCAGCTACTCGCCGGTCGAAGACGCCTATGGCGGCGTCTAGCCCTCAATGCTTCGCCACCCCCAACCACCGATCCAGCCGCTCCCGGTCCACCAGCAACTCCGCACTTGCCCCTTCGTGCACCACGCTGCCCCGGTCCAGCACCACGGCGCGCTGCGTGATCGGCAGGATCATCCTCGGGTTCTGCTCGACGATGATGGCGCTCATGCCTTCGTCGCGCACCACGCGTGCGATCGAGCGCAGCAGCTCTTCCACGATGATGGGTGCCAGGCCTTCGAGCGGCTCGTCGAGCAGCAACAGCTTCGGGTTGAGCACCAGCGCACGCGCCACGGCCAGCATCTGCTGTTCGCCGCCCGAGAGCTGGTTGCCCATGTTCGATTGGCGCTCGGCCAGGCGCGGGAACATGTCATACGCGCGGGCCACCGTCCATGCGCCGGGGCGGGCCACGGCCGTCAGGTTCTCGTGCACCGTGAGCGACTTGAAGATGTTGCGCTCCTGCGGCACCCAGCCGATGCCCGCTGCGGCGCGCTGGTGCGGTGCCAAGGCGGTGATGTCCTGCCCGCCCAGGCTGATGCGCCCGGCATGCCGGCGCGTCACGCCGACCAGGGTGTTCAGCAGCGTGGTCTTGCCGGTGCCGTTGCGGCCGAGCAGCGCGAGCGACTGGCCTTGTTCGAGCGTGAGGCTGATACCTTGCACCACCACGGCCTCGCCATAGCCCGAGCGCAGGCCGTCGACCTTCAGCAGCTCAGCCATGCGCTGCCTCGCCGGCGGTTTCACCTTCACCCAGGTACACGGCCTTCACGCGCGGATCGTTCGCAATGGCCTGCACATCCCCCTCGGCGAACACCGCGCCGTTGACGAGCACCGTCACGCTCTTCGCGAAGTTGAAGACCAGGTCCATGTCGTGCTCGATGAGCAGCACCGACACGTCGGCCGGCAACGCGCCCACGATGTCGAAGATCTCCTGACGCTCGCCTTCGGGCACGCCGGCCACGGGCTCGTCGAGCAGCAGCACGCGCGGCTCGCAGGCCAGTGCGGTGGCGATCTCAAGCAGCCTGCGTTTGCCGTATGCGAGCAGAGCCACCTTCTGGTTCATCACGTCATCGAGGTGGAACTGCGCCAGCAGCTTCTCGCAGGCCGGCGCCACGCGCGCATCGCTGCCCAGCGGCTTCCAGAAGCCGCCGCTGAGGCCCAGCTGCGCCGACACCGTCAGCGCGAGCGACTGCAGCGGTGTGAGTTCACTGAACGACTGGTTGATCTGAAACGTGCGCACGATGCCGCGCCGCACGCGCAGGTGGGGTGCCAGGCGCGTGATGTCTTGCCCGTCGAGCCAGATGCTGCCCGAGGTGGGTTCCAGCACGCCGGTCAGCAGGTTCACGAGAGTGGTCTTGCCCGCGCCGTTCGGGCCGATCAGCGCATGGCGCGCGCCTTTGTGGACCCGGATCGACACGTCGTTCGTCGGCACGATGCCGCCGAAGCGCTTGAGCAGGCCCCTGGTTTCGAGGACGACGCGGCTCATGGCTTCGCTACTCCGAACCAGGTCCACGGCCGAACGAACTTGTCGCGGCCGACAAGCACGAGCACGACGAGGAACAGGCCCATCCAGAAGTTCCAGTACTGCGGCGTCCAGGCCGAGATCAGGTCATGCATGAGCTTGAAGACGACCGCGCCGAAGATGCCGCCGTACAGGTAGCCGGTGCCACCGATCACGAGCACCAGCATGACCTCGGCGCTGCGGTGGAAGTCGAACACGTCGAGCGACGAGAAGCCGCTGGTCTGTGCCAGCAGGCCACCCGCCGCACCGGCCATGGCGGCGGCGATGGTGTAGACCGCCACGAGCCGCATATTCACCGACAGGCCGATGCTCTGCGCGCGCAGCCGGTTGTCGCGCAGCGCCTGCAGCGAGTAGCCGAACGGCGAGTGCACGAGCCGGCGCGCGATCAGCAGGCACACGACCAGCACTGCGAGCGTGTAGGCGTAGGCGGTGCGGCCGGCGATGTCGAACTCGAGCGCGCCGAGGGGCGTGAGCAGCGGGCCCATCACCACGCCTTGCAGGCCGTCGGCGCCGCCGGTCAGCGTGTCGAGCTTGTTGGCCAGCTCGTACAGGATCGACGCCACGCCGAGTGTCACCATCAGGCGTGTCAGGTCGGAGCCGCGCAGGATGAGCACGCTGCACGCCGCACCCAGCAGCGCGGCAGAGGTGATGGCCACCGCCATGCCGACCCACGGGTCCGGCATGACCAGCTTGGCGAAGATGGCCGCCGCGTACGAACCGATGCCGAAGAACGCCGCGTGGCCGAGCGACACGATGCCGGCGTAGCCCAGGATCAGGTCGAGCGACACCGCGAACAGCGCAAGGATGGCGATCTCGTTCAGCAGCAGCGCATGCGTGGGCAGCAGCCACCACGACAGCAGCAGCGCGGCGAGCACGGCGAACTCCCACCAGCGCCAACGAGCGTGGGCCGTGAGTGCCGCGGCGGCGCTCACTTGCCACCCCCGGCGCGCGCAAACAGCCCTTGCGGGCGCACGAGCAGGATCACGATCATCAGCGTGTAGACGATGAACGCGCCGAGCTTGGGCACGTAGTACTTGCCCGCCACGTCGGCAATGCCGAGCAGCAGGGCGGCGAGCAGCGGGCCGGTCAGCGTGGTGGTGCCGCCGACCGAGACGACGATCAAAAAATAGATCAAGAACTTGAGCGGGAAGGTCGGGTCCAGGCCCAGCACCTCGGCCCCCAACGCGCCACCGAGGCCGGCCAGGCCGGAGCCGAACGCGAACGTCAGCAGGAAGATGCGGTTCACGTTCAGGCCCAGGCCGCCGGCCACGCGCGGGTCATCGACCGAGGCGCGCAGCTGGCTGCCGAAACGCGTGTTCGACAACACCCACTGCAAGGCCAGCGTGAGCGCGGCGCACACCCCGATGATGAACAGGCGGTACTTGCCGATGCCGACCCATTCGATGTCGAACCGGCCCTTCAGCCAGACGGGAATCTGGACGTTCTGCTGCACCCCGCCAACAACGTAGTCGACAGCCGTGACGGCCATGAAGACCAGGCCGATCGAGAACAACACCTGGTCGAGGTGCGGGCGCGCATACATGCGGCGGTACAGCAGTGGCTCGAGCACCGCGCCGATGAGCGCGGCGCCCAGGAACGCCAGTGGCAGGCACACGAGAAAGGGCACGCCCAGGCGGTTCATCAACAGCACGGTGATGTAGCCGCCCGCCATGGCGAACGCGCCGTGCGCGAGGTTGATGAAGTTCATCAACCCCAACGTCACCGCCAGGCCCACCGCCAGGATGAAGAGCAGCATGCCGTAGGCGATGCCGTCGAACAGGAGCGTCAGCATTCCGAGGTCGATTTACTCACCGCAAAGGCGCGGTGAAGCCTTTCACTTCGCCTTGCCCGGGTCCTTCACCGCCTTGATGACGTCGAACTCGACGTTGTAGAGCCCATTCCCCATCGAAGGCACGCGCTCGACCTTGCGGATGTAGATGTCCTGCACGATGTCGCGCGTTTGCGCGTCGATCAGCACCTGGCCGCGCGGGCTCTCGAAGATCTGGCCCTTCATCGCGGCCAGCAAAGCGTCGCCGCCCGCGCCCTTGCTGGCTTCCAGCGCCTTGTAGATCACGCGCATGCCGTCGTAGCCGCCGACCGCCATGAAGTTCGGGCGCATGCCCTTGTTCGCGGCCTGGAACGCTTCGACGAACTTCTTGTTCGTGGCCGAGGGGTGCGCCGCCGAGTAGTGGTGCGAGTTGACGATGCCGAGCGTCACGTCGCCCATGTCGTTCAACTGGTCGTCGTCGGTCACGTCGCCGGTTGCGATCAGGCGGATGCCGCTCTTGTCGAGCCCGCGCTCGGCAAACTGCTTCATGAACGTGGCGCCCTGGCCCGAGGGCAGGAACACGAAAAGCGCGTCAGGCTTGGCGTCGAGCACCTTCTGCAGCACGGGCGCGAAGTCGGGCGCACGCAGCGGCGTGCGCAGCTTGTCGAGCACCTGCCCGCCGTTCAATCGGAACTGGCTGTCGAAGAACTTCTCGGCGTCGAAGCCGGGGCCGTAGTCGGCCACCAGCGTGACGACCTTCTTGATCTTGTTCTTGATCGCCCAGTCGGCCAGCGGGGTGGTGGCCTGCGGCAGCGTGAAGCTGGTGCGAACGATGTACGGCGAGGCTTCGGTGATGCTGCTGGTGGCCGCCGCCATCACGACCAGCGGCGTCTTGCTCTGCGTGCCCAGCGGCGCGGTGGCCAGCGCGGTCGGCGTGATGCCGAAGCCGGCGATCACGGTCACCTTGTCGTTGACGATCAGCTCCTGCGCGATGCGCTTGGTGGCGTCGGGCACGGCCCCATCGTCTTTCAGGATGATCTCGACGGTGCGGCCTGCGATCTTGGTGCCGTTCTGCGCGACCCAGAGCTTCACGGCAGCGTCGATCTGGCGGCCGGTCGAGGCTTGCTGGCCGGTCATTGGCAGGATCAGGCCGATCTTGATCGGGCCGGTGTCGGCGGCCAATGCGGTGTTTGCCAGCAGCGTGGTGATGGCAGTCGCGCCGCAGGCGGTGGCCAGAAGGCTGAGGGCGGTCTTCAACACGAGGCGTTTCGAGGTCATGGTCTCTCCGTGGGGGTAGGGTGTCGGCGCGAGCGCGAACGCGGGGGTAAATGTAGCAACGAGTATCAGTCGGCGCGGTAGGCGGAATCCAGCACGACACCGCCCCCGTTCACACGGGAAACACAGGCACACAGGCGCTGGCCGGCCTGCCTTTCTTGAGGGCTGAAGAACACGTCGCGGTAGTCGATGCGGCCCGGCACCGCCAGCACGTCGACCGCACACAGCCCGCACTCGCCACGCTGGCAATCGAAGAGGGTGTCGACGCCGGCCTCGTTCAGCACGTCGAGCAGCGTGCGGTCGGCCTGCACCTCGAGCTTCAAGCCGTGGCGTGGCAGCTCGACCCAGAAGGCTTGGTTCGCAGCGGCACCGCTGTTGCCGAAGGTCTCGAAGCGCAGGTTCGCGCCAGGCCGGTTCGATTCGGCCCAGGCCGCACGAATGGCGTCGAGCAGCGGCATGGGGCCGCAGGTGAGCAGCACCGCATCGGGGTGCAGGGACGCGATCTCGTCGGCCAGGGCCAGGCGCTGGCCGACGTTGCTCGCGAAGGTGCGAAGCCGCTCGCCGAGCGTTGCGCGCAGCTCATCGGCAAAAGCCAGCTCGGCGGCACTGCGCGCGGCGTAGCGCACCTGCACGTCGGCACCGCGCGCGTGCAGCAACTGCGCCATGCCCAGCAACGGCGTCATGCCGATGCCGCCGGCCACCAGCAGGTATTGCACGGCGCCGAGCGGCAACTCGAAGTGGTTGTTCGGCTCGCCCACCCGCAGTTCGGCACCGGTTTCCAGCGACCACATGTGGTGCGACCCGCCCCGGCTGGCCGCCGCCCGCTTCACGGCAATGCGGTAGACCTCGCGGTTCTCGCCCTCGCCGGGCAGGCCGATGAGCGAGTAGGAGCGCGTCGCGTCGCGCCCAGGCAATGACGAGGGCAAAGGCAGCTGCACGTTGAGGTGGCTGCCGACGGTCCATGGCCGCATGCCGCCCTCGGGCCGCAGCTCGAATTCGCGCACCGTGGGGCTCACGTCGCGGTGAGCGCGCACAGTGGCGGAGTGCCATGCCAAGGGGTTGCGCACGCGGGGTGGGCTCGATGAGTGGGGTTGGCCGCGCCGTTCAGCGCGTGCTGCGCCGGCGGATCAGGCTGGCGCCCGGCACCAGGTGCATGGTGTGGTGGCTTTGCAGTGCGTCTTGCAGGTTGCGCCGCGCAATGCGGGCGTGCTCGCGCATCAGGCCTTCGGCGCGGCTGCCTTCGCGCTGCACGATGGCCTCGATCACCATGCGGTGCTGCGCCTGCGCCACCACCAGAACGTCGCGCGCATGCGGGCCGACCGACTGCGCCATCACGAAGCCGTTGGGCGAAGCGAACGGCAGCGCGTTGGCCTTGTCGAGTTGGCGCGACACGAGCGCGCTGCCCGCCATCTCGGACAGCAGCGCGTGAAAGCGCGCGTTCTGCTGCACGTACACGCTGAAGGTGTCGTCGGTCAGTTCGGCGTGGGCCAGTGCGGCGTCGATCCGGTCCAGACATTCGCGGGCTTCGGCGATCAGCACCGGGCTCACACCGCGCTCGGCGGCCATGCGGGCGGCCAGGCCTTCCAGGGTGCCGCGCACTTCGATGGCGTCGTGAATGTCGCTCTCGGAGAAGTCGCGCACCGCATAGCCGCCCGACGGCAGCGCGTCGAGCAGGCCTTCTTCGGCGAGCTTCACGAGCGCCAGCCGCACCGGCGTGCGCGACACGGCCAAGCGCTCGACCAGCCACAGCTCGGCAATGCGCGCACCCGCCTTCAACTCCCCGCCGAGGATCAGTTCGCGCAAGGCGAGTTGCGCCTTCACCGTTTGCGACAGGCTCGGCGGAGCGGCCTCGGCCGGTGCTGCTGCGTTCACAGCGGCCATCACGCCGCCGACCGCAGCGGGATCACGCGCGACCGGCTCGACGCACCGTTTTCGGCGGCGATCATCTTGTCGATCAGCCGGCGCATCCACATCGAGCCGGCGTCGATGTTGAGGTTGTAGAAGCTGTAGCCTGGGTGCTCGTCGCTCGCCTGCTGCTGGGCTTCGAGAATGAGTTCGTCCTCGCGGAAGATGTTGGCCACGTCCTCGCGCAACTCGTGCGTGAGGCGTTCGTCGTGCAGTGCGTAGTTGCGTGCGAAGGCCCAGAAGTACAGGGAGGTCTTGTCGGTCTCGGGCGTGATGGTGTTGAGCACGTAGCCGTTCACGCCCTGGCTGCGGTTGCCCGGCTTGTCACCCTCGGGCTGCACACTGCTGCCCGCAAGGGCGACACCCACGTCGATGTTGGCCATCCAGCGCGTGACGGTGGCGGTGCGGTCGCCGTGCGTCGCCACGAACGGCGCTTCTGCCACCGCCGCCTGCCCGATGCTTGCGCCGTGCACGAAGGTCTCGCGCGTCAGGTCCATCAGGTTGTCGAGCACGAGGCGGTAGTCGCAGCGCACGCGGATCATCTTGTCGTCGCCGGCCCAGGCCGCATCGTCGTTCCAGTGCATGTCGGGAATCAGCGCCTCGTCGGCCAGCGCCGCGTCGTGCGCGCCAGCGGCTGGCTCTTCACCTCCACGTCGTAGGCGCAGGCGCAGGCGTACCAGGCATTCAGAGGAAAGGTGCTCATGGCGGTCGGATCAGAATTCACTTTGTATACATAAATGGAGTCTCGGCGCAAATTCAGCAGTGAAAAAGCGGGTCTTCCCGAGTCAAATTGGTATCGATGTATTCATTCAAGTGCAGCGGACGCTCGATATGATCGGCCGGAGCGGCCCTGACGGCCACACCATCCGAACCGGAGACACGCATGACCCTGCGCACCCACGCCCCCTTTCGCGCCGACCATGTCGGCAGCTTTCTGCGCCCGAAGTTCCTGCTCGACGCGCGCGCGCAGCGCGCGAAGGGCGAGATCACGCCCGAGCAATTGCGCACCGTCGAAGACGAGGCCATCACCGAGATCGTGAAGTTTCAGGAAGACGTGGGCCTGCAGTCGATCACCGACGGCGAGTTCCGCCGCACCTACTTTCACATCGACTTTCTTGAGCAGCTGGGCGGTGTGAAAACCGACATTCCGGTCACCATCATCCGCGCCGACGGCAGCGAGGAACTTTCCCCGCCCGTGATGCGCGTGGTCGGCAAGGTCGAGCATGTCAAAGACATCCAGCGCGCCGACTTCGAGTACCTGGACAGCCAGGTCAGCGCGCTTGATCAAAAGGGACTCACGCCGAAGGTCACGATCCCGTCACCGACGATGCTGCACTTCCGCGGCGGGCGCGCCGGCATCAGCCGTGAACATTACCCCGAGCTCGACCCGGCCTTCTACGACGACGTGGCGAAGGCCTACGGCGACGAACTGCGATCGCTTAGCCAGGCCGGCTGCACCTACGTGCAGATGGACGACACCAACCTCGCCTACCTGTGCGACGACAAGATGCGCGAAGCCGCACGCCAACGCGGCGACGACCCGAACGAGCTGCCGCACCGCTACGCCATGTTCATCAACAAGGTCGTGGCCCACAAGCCCGCCGGCATGACGCTTGCCATGCACCTGTGCCGCGGCAACTTCAAGAGCACGCACGCGGCGGCGGGCAACTACGAGCCGGTGGCCGAAGCGCTGCTCGCCGAGATGAACCTCGACGCCTACTTCATGGAGTACGACGACGAGCGCTCGGGCGACTTCCGGCCGCTGCGCTTCCTGCCGAAGAACAAGATCGTCGTGCTCGGCCTCGTGACCACCAAGTTCGGCGCGATGGAAAGCAAGGACGCGCTGAAGCGCCGGATCGACGAAGCCGCGAAGTACGCGCCGATGGAGCAGCTCTGCCTGTCACCGCAATGCGGTTTCAGCAGCACCGTGCACGGCAACAACATCGCCGTGCAGGCACAGCGCGACAAGCTGCGGTTGGTGGTCGAGGTGGCGCAGGAGGTCTGGGGCTGAGACGATCGGGCAGCGCCCCGTTGCACCTCAAAAGCTCCACAGAACGCTCGCCACCCAGTGGTCGCCGGCCACCGGTGCGGGAGCCACTCCACGCGCCTCTGCGCGGCTCGTGACGAAGCTCAGGTAGGCCTGCACCGGCCCGACGCCGCTGCTCAAGCCCACGCTGGCATACGGGTAGCCGGTACCGATGAAGCGGTGCAGGTCGAAGTAGCCGATGCCCGCGTCCAGCGCCAGCCGGCCGGTGAGCCGTCGGCGCGTGGTGAGCTCGACGGCCCACGTGAGGTCGCGGCGCAAGCTGCCGTAGCTGCCCGGACCGGTCGTGTTGGGCGACACCGCCAGCGACGCGAACCACTGGCCGCGCCAGCCCAGCGACGCGTTCAGTTCGTCGTAGTCGTAGGCGAAGCGCTGCGCGGGGCCGCCGTAGGCGTAGTGCGCGATGCCGACCTGGGTGGTCCAGTCGCCGTCGATCTGCCAGGACCGGCCCGCGCCCATCAAGGCTTCGGTGGTGGTGGTGCCGCCGTCGCGCCGCCAGGCCGACACGCCGCCGAACGCCGACCAGCCGGTGTCGTTGCGCCAGCGCAGGTCGAGCGACAGGGTGCCGCGCCCGCCGTTCAGCGCCAGGCCGCGGTAGAGGCTGTCGGTCGATGCGGCCAGCGCGCCGTCCCAACCGCCGGCGTGGGCCCATGGTGCAGCAAACAGCAGGCACAGGGCCGAGCCAGCCACCGAGCACGCGGCCCTGCACACACGCCCGCGCCCGCTGGGCGGCTGCCGCCGACCCACTGGCGTGGCCGGCGTCGGGGGCGTAGGCTGGGGTGGGCGTGCAACCATTCGAGCGGATTCTGGCACTCAGAGCCGTCAAGGTGGCTGCGACGAGCGCCCGACTCCCCACCCTGCGGACCGCCCACACGCCCGTGAACGACACTGCCCTCGACGCGCCGCAAACCCGGCCCACCCCAGACGACGCAGCCGACCGCGACGCACTGCGTGCCGTGGCGCGCGGGGACCGGCGCGCGTTCGAGCAACTCTACCGCCGCCACCACCCCCGGCTGGCGCGCTTTCTGCGCCGCTTCACGGCCCGCGCCGACCTGATCGACGACGTCGTCAACGAAACCATGTGGGTCGTCTGGCGCCAGGCGGCCACGTTTCGAGGCGATTCGCGCGTCGGCACCTGGATCGTCGGCATTGCCTACCGCTGCATGCTCAAGGGGCTGCGCGGCGCCGCCCCTGCCGACGAAGTGAGCGAGTCCATGCTCGGTCACACCGAGGCCGCCGAAATGTCGGCCTGGCACGCCGACCCGCAACCGGCGCGCGAACTTCAAGACTGGGTCGAGCACGGCCTGCGCACCCTCCCCGAAGACCAGCGCGCCACGCTGGAGCTGGCCTACGTGGCCGGCCTGTCGTGCGAAGAGATCGCGGTGACCATGGGTTGCGCGGTCGGCACCGTCAAGGCGCGCATGTTCCGCGCCCGGGTGCGGCTGCGCAGCGTGATGCCGGCGCTCGCCAACGGCTCCGCGACAGGATGAACCGGATGCAAGACGATCACACCCCGCCGTTTCCCGGCGCTCACGCCACTCCCGAAGTCCCCGACGCACGCGACGCCGACCGCCCGGTCCACCAGCGCGCCTGGGCGCTGATTCCGTGGCTGGTGAACCGCAGCGCCACCGCCGCCGAGCGCGCGCTGGTGGCCGAGCACGTGGCGGGCTGTGAAGACTGCCGCGACGAACTCGCATTTCAGCGCCAGCTGCAAGCGCAGATGGGCGACGGCCGCGTGACCGCCGCCGAGACCGAAGCCGCACTGCAGCGCATGGCGAGCCTGATCGACAGCGAAGCGCCGACCGCGCCGCAACCGCTGGATACCGCGCCGCCCGCATCACACCCCCCGCGCTGGACGCGCATGCTGGTTGCCGCCGTGGTCGTGCAGGCGGTCGGCCTGGCGGCGTTGCTCGGCATGATTTCCGAGCGCCCCCGCCCGGCCGACTACCAGACGCTGAGCCACACCGAACCCGCCAACCCGGCTGCGGTGCTGCGCTTGGTCGCCGCGCCGAGCATGACGCTCGGCGACCTGCAGGCGCTGCTCGCACGCAGCGGCGCGGTTATCGTCGACAGCTCGGCCGACGGGGCGGCATTCGGCCTGGCGCTGCGCCCGGGCACGGCCCGCGACGCCGCCCTGGCGGCGCTGCGGCAGGCACCGGGCGTGTTGCTGGCCGAGCCGATCGTCGTGCCCATCGCCGTGCCGGCCACTGCCGCGTCGCTGGCGCGCACTCGGCCATGACCACCGCCGTTCACCTGCCCACGGTGCCCCGCCGCTTCAGCGTGGCAAGGCGTGGCTGCGGCCGCGCATGGCGCCGCATCGCCGCGCCCTTGCTGCTGGCCGCGCTGGCCGGCCTCGTCGCATGCAGCAGCGTGCCCGCACCGCCCACGGCACGCGGCAACGACGGCGACGCGCAATTGCTGATCGTTGCCATCGCCGACATGCCCGAACCGCTGCCCGGTGCGGGCAGCGTGCCGCGTGCCGATTACCGGCGCGCGCCGGGTTACGCCGGCGGCACGCGGGCGCAGGCCGTGGCCGACGACATCGCCGCCGACCACACGCTCGCGCAGCAGGCGGTGTGGACGATTGCGTCGCTGCAGCTGCGCTGCATGCTCTACCGCCTGCCAGCCGACGCCGACCGCAACGCCGTGCTGGCCCGCCTCAACGCCGACCCCCGCATCGCACTGGCCCAGCCCCTGAACCGCTTCGACACGTACGCCGCCCCCGCGGCCTACAACGACCCGCTCATCGGCCTGCAGCGCGGCTTCGCGGTACTGGACGCGGCGGGCGCGCAGCAGTGGGCCAGCGGCGAAGGCGTGCGCGTGGCGGTCATCGACTCGGGCGTGGACAGCGCCCACCCCGACCTGCAGGGCCGCATCGCCGGCCAACGCGACTTCGCGGTCGCCATGCCTGCCGCGCGCGATGGCGACGTGCACGGCACCCAGGTCGCGGGCCTGATCGCCGCGGGTGCGAACAACGGCGTGGGCATCGTCGGCATCGCGCCGCGCGCGCGCCTGCTGGCGTACCGCGCGTGCTGGGCCTCGGGCGACTCGGCGGGCGGCTCTCGCTGCGACTCGTTCTCCCTCGCGCAGGCGCTGGGTGCCGCGATCGCCGACGGTGCCGACGTCATCAACCTGAGCCTCGGCGGCCCGGCCGACCCGCTGCTGGCGCGACTGGCCACGCGCGCCATCGAACGCGGCAGCATCGTCGTCGGGGCCATGCCGCCGAACGGCCGGCGCGATGGCTTCCCCGCCGGCGTGCCGGGGGTGTTGATGGTGGCCTCGTCGGACGACGGGTTGCCTGCGCCGGGCGTGCTGGCAGCGCCGGGGCGCGCCATCCTCACGCTCGCGCCTGGCGGCCACTACGACTACGCCTCGGGCAGTTCCCTCGCGGCGGCGCAGGTGAGTGGCGCGCTGGCGCTGCTGCGCTCGCTTCAACCCGGCCTGCGCGGCGAAGCAGCGCTTGCAGGGTTGTCGCCGGCGGGTGGCGCGTTGTCGGGCGTGCTTTCGGGGTCGGGCACGGCATCGATCAACCTCTGCGTCGCGGTGCAACGCCTGCGCGCGGCGGCCGAGTGCGGCCCGGCGACGCGCTAGCGCCCAAGCATCGGCGCGGTGCAACCGAAGCCACGCAGGGAAGCACTCACGAAGAGCCGGCGCACCCCGCACCGGCCGTCGTCATGCCAACACCCCGAGGAGCCCGCACCATGACCCCATCTTCGTCGCCGTTCACAGGCGTTGCCAGCCATCCAACGCGCCGCATCGGCGGCCGCCGCTGGCTCGCTGCCGCAGCGCTGCTTGCCTGCGCGGCATTCGCGCAGGCGCAGGCCATCACCGACCCCGCGCACGACTTCCTGGCCACGTTCGCCGGCAGCACCGCCAGCGGCGACCTCGACGTGCTCAGCGCCTCGGTCACCTACAACGCCAGCACCGACCTCTTCACCCTGTCGAGCACGATGGACGGCGCCATCGGCAGCACGCCGACCGGCTTCTACGTGTGGGGCGCCAACCGAGGTGCCGGCGTAGCCTCGTTCGCGGCGCAAGGCCTGACCAATGTGCTGTTCGACCGTGTCGTGCTGCTGCGCCCCAATGGCACCGGCAACATCGGCGGCGGCGCGGCCCTGCCGAGCGGCTCGGTCACGATCAGCGGCAACACGATTTCGGCTGTGGTCAGCGGGGCGCTGCTGCCGTCCACCGGCTTCGCGAAGAGCGCCTACACCTGGAACCTGTGGCCGCGTGACAGCCGTTTCACCGGCTTCGCGGCCATCTCGGACTTCGCGCCGGACAACTCTAACCTCGTCACTACCGCTGTGCCGGAGCCGGGAAGCTACGCGCTGCTGCTGGGCGGATTGGGCGTGCTGGGCTTCGTGGCCCGGCGGCGCGCGCGGAAGGGCGCACGCGGGCAAGGCTGAGCAACCGGCGCGCGGGCGTGTGGCGTCAGTCGTCCGCCCGCTGACGCCCACGCCGGCGCGTCAGCGCGCCGAGCACGCCGAGCCCGGCAAGCAGCAACGCAAAGGTGTGCGGCTCGGGCACGGCCGTGACGCCGACGTAGATGTTGTCGATGGCGGTGTCCTTGATGCCGCCCCGGTCGGCGAGCCAGCGCACCGAGCCGATGCCCACGCTCGACGTGATGCCCACGAAGCCCACGCTGCCGGGCCCCTGCATAAGCACGTAGGTGCCGATCAGCGTGCTGCTGGTGTCGAACACCGAGACGACCGGCGCGTTGAATCGGTTCGTGAGGCTGGTGAAGCCGATGGCCGTGGGCGCCGGGCCGGCGAACGTCATCGTGATGTCTTCGTTGCCGCTGACCGTGAGCACGTTCGACGTGACAGGGGCATCGAAGTCGTTCACGGCTGCTGCCCCGCCGGGCAACGCCACGTACAGGTTCTTCGGGTCGAAGAAGGTGACCCCGCCTTCGGTGTACGGGTCCGAGATGCCACCCTCGGTATGCAGGCCTTCAAAGTCGGCCCGCAGCGTGGTCGTGGCGAGGCCCTGGAACGCCGCAAAGCTGTTCTGGAAGCTCACCTGCGCAAACGCCATTGGTGCGGCCGCGAAGGTGGCACAGGCCGCCACGATGCCAAGGACTGGGATGCGAAGTTTCATGGCGCGATCCTCATGCTGCAGGTGCGCGAAGCGTAGCGCTCGCAGCGCCGCGCGGACACCCCCTGTTCAAAGAAACCCGATCGATATCCAGGGGATTGCAGCGATCACGATGAGCGCCACGAACAGCGCGCCCAGGTGTGGCCAGACCCGGCCGATGGCCTTGTCGGGCGCCACCTTGCCGATGGCGCAAGCCGCATAGAAGCCCACGCCGAACGGCGGCGTGAACAGGCCCAGGCCCATCGCAAAGATCGCCGTCATCGCGTAATGAACTTCATGAATGCCGAGCGCACGCGCCACCGGGAACAGCAGCGGGCCGAACAACACGATGGCCGGTATGCCTTCGAGCACGCTGCCGAGAATGGTGAACGCGACGACCGAGATCGCCATGAAGCCGGCCTTGCCGCCGGGCACGACCGCCATCAGATCGACCAGCGCCCGCGAGAAGCCCGACTGTGTGAGCGCCCAGGCCATGGCCGTGGCGCAGCCGATGATGAGCAGGATGGCACCCGAGAGGGACGCCGTTTCGACCAGCATCGGCAGCAGCCGTTTCCACGCGAACTGCCGGTACACGAACAGGCCGGCGAGCACCGTGTAGGCGATGCCCACCGTGCTGACTTCGGTGGCCGTGGCCACGCCGTTCACGACGACGGTGCGGATCACGAACGGCAGCGCCAGCGCCGGCAGCGCGATCCACAGCGCGCGCCGTACTTGCGCGCCGGTGGCCTTGGCCACCAAGCGCATGTCTTCACCGCGCGACTGGAAGTACACGACCACGCCGAGCGCAATCATGCCGACCACCGCCGGCATCAACCCGCCCGTGAACAGCGCGGCAATCGACACACCGGTGACCGCGCCGATGGTGATGAGCACCAGGCTGGGCGGAATGGTTTCGCTCATCGCGCCCGAGGCCGACAGCAGTGCGACCAGGTCGCCCTCTTTCGCGCCGCGCTTCTTCATCTCCGGGAACAGCGCCGGCGCCACCGCCGCCATGTCGGCCGCCTTCGAGCCCGAGATGCCGGAGACGAGGTACATCGCACCGAGCAGCACGTACTGCAGGCCGCCGCGCACGTGGCCGATCAGCGAGGCGAGGAAGTCGACCATCGCACGGGCCAGGCCGGTCATCTCGATCAGTGCGCCCAGGAACACGAACAGCGGCACCGACAGCAGGATGATGTGCGACATGCCCTCGTCCATGCGGCTGACAACGATGGTGAGCGGCGTGGTCGTGGTGAACGCGAGGTAGGCGAGCGTCGCGATGCCGAACGCGAACGCGATCGGCATGCCGAGCACCACGCACACCCCGACGAGGCCGACGAAGAAGATAAGCAGGTTCAGGTTGCCGAGCTGGGTGAGCAGCGGCTTCAGCAGCCACCCGCCGATGCACAACGCGGCAACGAGTGCAACGCACGACAACGCGTCCGCCAGCGACGCGCGCTCGGCCAGCCGCGCCACGGCGATCACCAGCAACAACACGCAGCCCACGCCGATGGCGGCCACGCGCGCACCGTCGTGCCAGTCGAGCGCGGGCGTCATCACGATCCATTGATCGACGAAGTGCTCATAGCTCGGCTCGAGCATGACGAGCGCGAACAGCAGCACAACGACGATGCCCAGTGTCTCGACCCAGGCCCGGCGGCGCGGCGGCATCAGGCCGAGGAAGGTGGTCAGACGCATGTGCTCGTCGCGCCGCAAGGCGATCACGGCGCCGAGCATGGCAAGCCACAGGAACAGGATGGACGCGAGTTCGTCGGACCAGGTCAGCGGCGCATTGAACACGTAGCGCGAGACGACCCCTGCGAACAGGATGATGGCTTCGAGCGCAACCAGCACTGCTGCGGGCAACTCGGTGAGGGCGGCGAGGGTGCGGTCGAACCTCACCCAGCCGGCGCGGCGCGGCGCGGCGCTGGCCGGCGATGGCGCTTGCATCGAGGCGCCGTCAGGCCAGCTTGCCGGAGTACTTCTCCAGCTTGGCCATCGCCTCGTCGCCGAACTTGCCACGCCATTCGGCGTAGAAGCCGGCCTTCGACAGCGCGTCGCGGAACGACTTGTTGTCGGGGTAGTTGAAGGTCAGGCCCTTGGCCTTGAGCTGTGCCTCCAGGCCGTTGTTCAGGCGCCGGATGTCGTCGCGCTGCTTGACCACGGCATCGGTCACGTGCTTGGTGATCACGGCCTGCACATCGGGCGGGAGTGCGGCCCAGCGCTTGCCGTTGGCCAGCACCCACTGGCCGTCCCACATGTGGCCGGTCATCGAGCAGTACTTCTGCACTTCGTACAGCTTGGCAAGGTCGATCACGGCGAGCGGGTTCTCCTGGCCCTCGACCACCTTGGTCTGCAGCGCCGAGTAGACCTCGCTGAAGTTGATGCTCGCCGGCGATGCGTCAAGCGCCTTGAACATCGAGGTCCACAGCGGGCTCACCGGCACGCGGATCTTGAAGCCCTTCAGGTCGGCCGCAGTATTGATCGGCCGCGTGCTGCTGGTGATGTTGCGGTAGCCGTTGTCGAGCGGCTTGTCGAACACGTGCAAGTTGACCTTGTTGATGGCCGCGCGCACGTAGGCGCCGAGGTCGCCGTCCATCGCGGCCCACACCGTTTGATAGTCCTTGAACGCGAAGGCCAGGCCGTTGATGCCGGCCACCGGCACGAGCGTTTGCAGGATCAGACCCGACAGCGGGAAGATGTCGATCGCGCCCGAGCGCACCTGCGACAGCATGTCGGTGTCGCCGCCGAGCTGGTTGTTCGGGAACACCTGGATGTCGACCTTGCCAGCGGTATCGCGCTTGATGTTCTCGACCGCCTCGCGGATGCGCACGTTGCTCGGGTGCGTGACCGGAATGTTGTTCGCCCACTTGAGTGTGATGGGCGCGGTCTGCGCGAAGAGGGGCCGGTGCGCCACGGCGAGTGCGCCGGTGGCGGCGATGCCCTGGATGATCTGGCGGCGTGCGAGGGTCATGGTGAAGTCTCCGTGCTTTGGTGTGTGTTGCGGTGGCGGGCGAATCAATACATCACGAGGCCGTTGTCGGCCACCAGCGTGCTGCCAGTGATGGCGCTGGCCTCGGGCGACACAAGGAAGGCGATGCTGACCGCGATCTCGCGCGCTTCTGCCGTGCGGTTGAGCACGCTCATGCCTTCCACGCGCTGGCGATGCGCATCGTTCTTCCAGTGCTCGGCAATCATCGGCGTGAGCGTGGCGCCGGGTGCCACGGTGTTGACGCTGATGCCCAGCGGCGCCAGCGCACGCGCCGCGTTCTTCGTCAGCGCCAGCACGGCCCCCTTGCTGGCGGCGTAGGCGCCGGTGCCGCTCAGGCCGCCGCCACGCAGGCCCGCCACGCTGGCCACGGTGCAGATGCGGCCGCCGCGCTGCATGCGCTTCGCCGCCTCGCGAATGCAAACGAACGTGCCGATCACGTTGACTTCGTTGACCGCGCGGAAGGTGGCCACGGTCAGGTCCATGAAGGGAGTCGTCTCGCCGACGCCGGCGCTGGTGACGAGCACGTCGAGGCTGCCGAGGAACTGCAGTGCCTCGTCGAACGCGGCGATCAGGCGCGGCTCATCGGTCACATCGGCCAGGATCGCGATGTGGCGTTCACCGTGTTGCTGCGCGGCCTCTCGCGCGGTGGCCTGTGCGCCGTCGAGTGCCATGTCGATGCCGGCCGTGCGGTAGCCCTGGCGAGCGAGTTCAAGCACGGTCGCAGCACCGATGCCGCTGGCCGAGCCGGTGACGATGGCCGTGCGCGCCGTGATCGTTGTCATTGGAAGAACCCCTTCGCGGCAGCAACGATCTTCTCGGCCGTGAGGCGCGACTCGTTCTCCAGCACCTGCGCGTAGCCCACCGGAATGCGGGGTGCGCCGAGGCGTTTGACCGGCACGCCCAGCGCCTCGGCGACCGTTGCGGCCACCTCGGCGCCGAAACCCGCGACCTGCACCGCTTCGTGCACGACGAGCAGGCGTTTCGTGCGCGCGGCCGAGGCGAGCACCGCGTCCACGTCCCAGGGCCAGAGCGTGCGCAGGTCGATCACCTCGGCCGACACGCCCGCATCGGCAAGCACCGTTGCCGCGTCGAGGCTGGGCTGCACGCCGCGCGACCAGGTCGCGATCGTCAAGTCGTGCCCCGCGCGGGCGGTGCGGGCGCGGCCGAGCTCGACCACCTCGGTGGTGTCGACCTCGCCCTCCACGCCCCACAGCTCCTTGTGCTCCATGTAGACGACAGGGTCGCCGCTGGCGAGTGCGGCGCGCAGCAGGCCGTGGTTGTCTTGCGGTGTGGCGGGCGCCACCACCACCAGGCCGGGGATGTGCGCGAACCACGCTTCGAGCGACTGCGAATGCTGCGCGGCCGACGCCGACCAGATGCCGATGGGCATGCGCGCCACCAGCGGCACGCGGCCCTGGCCGCCGAACATGAAGCGGTTCTTCGCGGCCTGGTTGATGACCTCGTCGATGGCGCAGAGCGCGAAGTCGACCACGCGCATCTCGACCACCGGCCGCAGGCCCGCGAGCGCCATGCCCACGGCCGCGCCCATGATGTTGGCTTCCGAGATCGGCGTGTCGATCACGCGGTGAGCCCCGAACTCTTGTTGCAGCCCGCGGTACTGGCCGAACACACCGCCGCGGCCGAGGTCTTCTCCGAGGGCGACCACGCCCGCGTCCGCGCGCATCGCCTCGGCGAGTGCGGCAGCGGCCGCCTGCGCGTAAGTCATCAGCGCCATGTGGTGGCTCCAGCGCGGGTGGCGAGTGTCGACATCACGTCCTGATAAGCAGCACGCGGCTCGGGCCACGGCGCGGCTTCGGCGGCGGCGAGTGCGGCGGCGATCTCGGCGTGCGCTTCGGCGTCGATGGCGTCGATGTCGGCAGCGGCCAGGCCCTGCGCGAGCAGCTTCGCGCGTGCCAGCAGCAGCGGGTCGGTGAGCTTCGCCGATTCGACCTCGGCCGCGTCGCGGTAGGTGCCGGCATCGACCGACACATGGCCCTTGAAGCGGTAGGTCAGTGCATGCAGGAAGCGCGGGCCGCCGCCGGCGCGCACCTCGTCGACCAGCGAGCGCGCCGCGTCATGCACGGCCACCACGTCGTTGCCATCGACCGTGCGGCCGCCGATGCCCATGCTGCGCGCACGTGCGGTCGCGCCTTCTCCCGCCGTCATCGGGCCGGTGGGCGTGGTGGCCGAGATGCGGTTGTCTTCGCAGACGAACAGCACCGGCAGTTCGTACACCTTGGCCCAGTTCAGCCCTTCGAGAAACGGCCCGCGGTTCACTGCGCCATCACCGAAGAAGCAGGCCACGACATGCGGTTCGCGCTTGATCTTGATCGCGTGCGCAGCGCCCACGGCGATGGGAATGCCCGCCGCCACCACGCCGTTCGCGCCCAGCATGCCGACGCTGAAATCGGCGATGTGCATCGAGCCGCCCTTGCCCTGGTTGGTGCCGGTGGCGCGGCCGAACAGCTCGCACATCATCGGCACCGTGGCCGCGCCCTTGGCCAGCGTGTGGCCGTGCCCGCGGTGTGTGGAGGTGAGGAGATCGCGCACGCCGAGGTGGGCGCACACGCCGGTTGCCACGGCCTCTTGCCCGGTCGACAAATGCAACGGGCCACGCACCAGCGCCGGCTTGGGCGAGGCACTCAAACCCCAGGCCGCCACACCGCCCTGGCTTGCGATCTCGGCCGCGTTCTCGAACGCACGAATGCGCGCCATGGTGCGGTACAGACTCGGCAGGTGGGCAAGCAGCTTCGGGGAGGAATTCAAGTCTCGTGCTGCCGGTAATTGCGTGCGAAAGATGCTATCAGCCCGACCTTTCGCAGCCTGTTGGGGTTGTCGCTAGAAATCGGGGCAGATCGCCTTGACGACGGCAGCATCGTCGAGCTCACCGAGGCCCGCATCGACCGCCGCCCTGAACAGCTGCAGGGCTGCATCACCGAGTGGCGTGGCGATGCCTGCCGCGCCCGCCATCTGCACCGCCAGGCCAACGTCCTTGGTCAGGATCACGGTGCGCGCGCGGGGCACGTAGTCGCCTTCCAGCGCGCGCGCCATGCGGTCGGTCGTGATCCAGCTGGCGCCGCTCGATGCCTTGATCACATCGAACAGCGCGCGCTTGTCGAGCCCGAGCGCAGCACCCAGCGCCAGCGCCTCGGCACCAGCCACGAGGTTGATGCCGGCGAGCAGGTTGTTGACGAGCTTCGTGCGCGCCGCATCGCCGACCTTCTCGCCCATGTTGAAGCGGGTGGCAGCCATGTTGCGCAGCACCGGCTCGAAGCGCGCGATCAGCGCGCTGTTTCCGGCCAGCATCATCGACATCGTGCCGTTCGCGGCGCGCACCGGGCCGCCGGAGATGGGGGCGTCGAGCAGGTCGATGCCGTGCGTGGCCAGCCGCGCGTGGAAGCGTTCGGCGTCGTGCGCGGCGATGGTGGAGCACAGCATCACCGCAAGCGGCGCCGTGCCGGCAGGCCGTGCGGTGTGCACCACGCCGCCGGGGCCGAACAGCACGGCGTCGATCTGAAGCGCGTCGACGACCACGATGGCCAGCAGATCGCAACGCTCGGCCACCGCGGCCGCCGAGTCGGCGACCGCGATGCCGAGAGACCGCGCCGTGGCGAGCGCGGCCGCGTCGATGTCGCACACGACCGGCGCATGGCCGCACCGCTGCAGGTGCGCCGCCATGGCGCCGCCCATCGCGCCAATCCCGACGATGCCGACGAGGCCGACGAGGCTGACGCCGCTGCCCGGTGTCGCCACGCCACTGCCGTGGCCAGTGCTGTTGTCAGTGCGCAAGCCCGTGTCCATGCCGATCTCCTTCTGCGTGAAGCCCTTAGCGCCGTGCGCTGCGCCCGGTGGCCACCTTGTTCAGGAGCTCGATCAGCAGCGCCTGCTCGGCGGCCGACAGCACGGCAAGCGCCGGTGCCTCCATCGTCGCGGCGATCTTGCCGGCCCGTTCCACGAGCTGCGTGCCGCGTGTGGTGAGGTGGATGTGCTGGGCGCGCCGGTCGTGGGTACTGCGCACGCGCTCGACCCAGCCACGCTCGACCATGCGGTCGAGCGTGACCGCCATGTTCGGCGCCGAGATGTCGAGCGCGGCGCCGAGCTGCTTCTGGTTCACCTGCGGGTTCTGCGCCACCAGCATCAGGATCGAGAACTCGACGATCTTCAGATCGAGCGGCGCCATGTGCCGCGTGAACGCCTTGCGCAAGGTGTAGGCGGCGCGCGTCGCGGCGTATCCGACGATGTGCGCGAGGCGCGAGCTGTCGAGCCCCCGCCCCGTGCCGACGGCTTCGGCATTCGCGCCCGTGGCAGTGCCTTCGGCGGCGGCGTCTGCGGTCTCGGCGGCCCGGCGCTTGGCGGCCATCAGGTGGCCTTCTTCTGCCGCGCTGCGCCGAGATAGGTGTCGATCACGCGCGCGTCGGTGGCCAGCTCGTGCGCCGGGCCTTCCAGGGCGATCTCGCCCATCTCCAGAACGTAGCCGTAGTCCGCCACTTCGAGCGCGGCGCGTGCGTTCTGCTCGACGAGCAGGATGGTCACGCCGGTGGCGCGCAGGCTGTCGATGATGCGGAAGATCTCCTTCACCACGAGCGGCGCCAGGCCGAGGCTCGGCTCGTCGAGCATCAGGAGTGCCGGCTTGCTCATCAGGGCCCGGCCGACCGCCAGCATCTGGCGCTCGCCGCCCGACAAGGTGCCTGCAAGCTGCGTGCGCCGCTCCTTCAGGCGCGGGAAGATGTCGTAGACACCGGCCAGCGCCGCAGCACTGTCCTTGCGGCCGAGCAGCACCTGCCGGTAGCCCCCGAGCAGCAGGTTGTCTTCGACCGGCATGGTGCCGAACAGGGCCCGCGTTTCAGGCACCAGGGCGATGCCGGCCATCACGCGCTCTTCGAGTGTGTGCAGCATGATCGGCTGGCCGCGGTAAGCAATGCGGCCCTTGGCCGGCAGCACGCCCATCAGCGCATTCAGCAACGTCGACTTGCCGGCCCCGTTCGGCCCGATCACCGTGACCACGCTGCCGGCCTCGGCCTTCAGGTTCAGGCCGTGCAGCACCTCGGCACGGCCATAGCCGGCGTGCAGGTCTGTGACGTCGAGGATCAGGTCGGTCATGTCAGTGCTCCGTGCCGAGGTAGGCTGCCCGCACCACCGGGCTGGCCTGCACTTGTTCGGGCGTGCCTTCGATGAGCTTGGTGCCGAACTCCATCACGACAATCCGGTCGACCAGGCCCATCACCAGGTCCATGTCGTGTTCGACGAGCAGGATCGAGAGGCCCTCGCCGCGCAGCTGGCGCAGCACGTCGGCCAGGCCCTGCTTCTCTTTCAGGCGCAGGCCGGCGGCAGGCTCGTCGAGCAGCAGCAAGGTCGGGTCGGCGCAGAGGGCGCGGGCGATCTCCATCAGGCGTTGCGGGCCGAGTGCCAGGTTGCCTGCCAGCTCGTGCATCTGCTCGGCCATGCCGATGCGGCGCAGTTGCTTCTCGGCCTCTTTCAGCAACTGGCGCTCTTGCGCGCGGTCGGTGCGCAGCATGGCTGCGGCCACGCCGCTGGTGCCGCGCAGGTGCGCGCCGAGGGCCACGTTCTCGAGCACCGTCATGCCGGCGATCATCTTCACGTGCTGGAAGGTGCGCGACACGCCACGCCGCGCGATCTCGCGCGAAGCCAGGCTGTCGATGCGCTCGCCGAGCAGCCTGACTGCGCCGCGCGTGGCGGGCAGCACGCCGGTGACGAGGTTGAAGGTGGTGGACTTGCCGGCGCCGTTCGGCCCGATCAGGCCCATGATCTCGCCGGCCCGCACCTGGAAGCTCACGTCGTTCACCGCCACGAGGCCGCCGAACTCCTTGCGCACCTGGTTCACGTCGAGGACCACGCTGCCATGCGAAGGGCGCGGGCGCTCGGGCAGCGCGGGCGCAGCCGCCCAGTCGTTCTTGCGTTGCACGCGCGGCAGGCGCGCTTCAACGAACGCCCAGATGCCATCGCGGGCGTACTGCAGCACCACGATCAGCAGCACGCCGAACACGATCACCTCGTAGTTGCCGCTGCCGCCGAGCAGCTTGGGCAGCAGCACCTGCAGCTGGTCTTTCAGGATCTGCACCACGCCGGCACCGACGAGCGCGCCCCACACGTGGCCGACCCCGCCGATGACCGCCATGAACAGGTACTCGATGCTTATGTTCAGACCGAACGGCGACGGGTTCACGGTGCGCTGGAAGTGCGCGAACAGCCAGCCCGACACGCTGGCCAGCAGTGCTGCGAGCACGAACGCGGTGACCTTGATTTGGAACGTGTTCACGCCCATTGCCTCGGCCATGGTGGTGCCGCCCTTCACGGCGCGCAGCGCGCGGCCGGTGCGCGAGTCGAGCAGGTGGATGATGGCGATGGCCGCCAGCACCACCACCGCCCACAGCAGATAGAAGAAGCTGCGGCCGGTGTTGAGCGTGAGGCCGAAGAAGTTCAACGCGGGGATGCCGAGCAGCCCGTCGTACTTGCCCAGCGCCTGGATGTTGCCGAGCAGGTAGTACAGGCTCAACCCCCACGCGATGGTGGCCAGCGGCAGGTAGTGGCCCGACATGCGCAGCGTGATCCAGCCGAGTACCAGCGCCACCGAGCCGGTGAACGCCAGGCCGATCCATACCGTGAGCCACGGCGACACGCCGTGCGACAGGGTCAGGTAGGCCGCCGTGTACGCGCCCAGACCGACGAACGCCGCTTGCCCGAACGAGGTGAGCCCGGCCACGCCGGTGAGCAGCACCAGGCCAATGGCCACCAGCGTGTACAGGCCGATGTAGTTGCCCTGCGTGATCCAGAACTCGGGCACCGGCAGCTGCGGCAGCAGCGCCAGCAGCACGACGAAGGCGATGAGGGTGTTGCGGCGAAGGTTCATGACGGCGTCATTCCTCTTCGTCGTGGTGGCCGTGCTGGAACGAGCGCCACAGCAGGACCGGCAGGATGAGGGTGAACACGATCACCTCTTTGAACGCGCTCGCGTAGAACGAGCTGAAGCTCTCCAGCAAGCCGACGAACAGCGCGCCGAGCGCGGCGGCGGGGTAGCTGGCCAGGCCGCCGAAGATGGCCGCGACGAAGCCCTTCAGGCCGATCAGGAAGCCAGAGTCGTAGAACAGCGTGGTCGTCGGCCCGATCAGCAGGCCCGAGAGTGCGCCCATGAACGCGGCCAGGCCGAAGCTCAAGCGGCCCGCGCCGGAGGTCGAGATGCCCATCAGGCGCGCGCCGAGCCGGTTCACGGCCGTGGCTCGCAAGGCCTTGCCGCGCAGCGTGCGCTCGAAGAACAGGTACAGGCCGAGCATCAGTGCAATCGACACCATGAAGATGATCACCGCCTGCCCCGACAACATCAGTGCGCCGGCCGAGAAGCGCGCGTCCCAGAAGCTCGGGTTGCAAAAGCCCTCGGCGCCGAAGAACAGCAAGCCCAGGCCGGTGAGCGCGAAGTGCACGCCGACCGAGACGATCAGCAGCACCAGCACCGTGGCGTCGGCCAGCTTCTCGTAGGCGAGGCGATACACCAGCGGCCCGAGCGGCGTGACGATGGCCAGCGTCAGCAGGCATTGCAGGAACAGCGGCAGCTTCAGCGGCGCCGCCCAGTGCGCGACCGCCCACACCGCCACCGGCCAGGCGAGCAGGCGGCCGGCGCGCAGCAGCGCCACCTGCGCCGGCACGCCGCGCTTGGCCGCAGCCATGACCTCGAGCACGGCGGCCAGCAACGCCAGCGCCAGCAGCAGGTACACCGTGCCGGGGACCTTGCCGAGTTGCAGCAGTGCGAGCGTGAGCGCGCCGTAAGCCACGAACTCGCCCTGCGGAAGAAAGATCACGCGTGTGATGGCGAACACCAGCACGGTGGCGAGGCCCAGCAACGCGTAGATCGCGCCGTTGGTGGCACCGTCCAGCATCAGGATGCTGGCAATTGACAAGTCCATGACGATGAGCCCGAAAGTCGTGCGCAAGCCGGCGCGAAACATGGCGCCGTGGGCGCCGCGCGAGGCGCGGCACCCACGGCGCATGGCGTCACTTCGAGGGCACCACCTGCCACTCGCCGCCCGCGATGGTCAGCATCACGCCGGTCTCGGGCGTGTAGCCGAAATGGTCGGCGGCGGTGAAGTTCAGGGCGCCTTGCGAGTCGGGTGTGCGGCCCATGGTCTCGAGCGCATCCTTCAGCGCAGCACGGAACTCTTTGGTGCCGGGCTTGGCCTTCTTCAGCGCCATCGGAATCGCCTTCTCAAGCACGATGACCACTTCGAACGCATGCGCGCCGAACTGGTTCGCGAGGCCCTTGCCGTAGGCCTTCTCGTATTCAGTGATGTACTTGACGTCCAGCGTCTTGCTCGCATTGCTGTCGGGCAGCATGCCGGCCACCACGGCCGGGCCCGACACCACGTACGAGCCTTCGACATCGGCCCCGCCGACGCGGATCAGGTCGCGGCTTGCAGCGCCGTGCGTCTGGTAGATCTTGTTCCTGGCGTAGCCGCGCTCGACCAGGCCCTTGTGCGGCATGGCCGCGCCACTGCCCGAGGCCACGACCAGGATCGTATCGGGGTTGGCCGACACGAGCTTGAGCACCTGCCCGGTCACGCTGGTGTCTGAGCGCGCGAAGCGTTCGGTCGCCACGAGCTTGATGCCGGCCTTCTCGGCCAGCGGCGCCAGGTCCGTGAGCCAGGCTTCGCCATACGCGTCTGCATAGCCGAGGAAGCCGTAGGTCTTGATGCCCAGGCGCTTCCACTGGTCGACGATGGGAATGGCCATCACGGCCGTCGACTGCGGCATGCGGAACGACCAAAAGCCCTTGCCTTCGGGCAGGTTGCCGGGCGAGAGCATCAGTTGCACCGTCTGGCCTTCGGCGGCCACGTCCGACATGGCGGCAGCAACCGGCGTGGCCACCGAGCCCACGATCACGTCGACCTTGTCTTCGGTGATGAACCGGCGCGTGTTCTTGACGGCGACGGTCGGGTCGGTCGCATCGCCGAGGATGATGACGTTGAGCTTCTCGCCGGCAATCGTCTTCGGCCAGAGCTCGATGCCGTTCTTGGTCGGAATGCCCAGCGCCGAGGTCGGGCCGGTCAGCGAGATGCTGACACCGATGGTCACGTCGGCGCGCGCGGAGGCAACAGTGAGCGAAGCGGCCAGCGCGGCCGCGACGACGGTACCAATGTACTTCATGCTTGTCTCCAGTGGAATGGCGGGTGGGTCATGCTGGCAAAGCAGCCGGTAGAGCGGCCTGTGAAACTGCGGGTGGAATGTAAGCCGGCTCAGGAACACATCAGGCGGATATCTTCCGGCACGGGGATCGCGCGCAGGCGGTCGGGGTCGGCCTCGTCGCGCTTGACGAAGGCCCGGGTTTCGCGGCCTTCGCAGATCAGCTGCTCGCCGGCGGCGCTGCTGCGCGTGACGCGGTGCGACTGCACGAACACCTTGCTGCGCCACTCCTCGATCTGCGTGGTGATGAGGATGGTCTGGCCGTAGGTCACCGCGTTGATGAAGCGGGTGTTGATCTCCAGCAGCGGCGTGCCGACGATGCCGCGCGTCTTCACCAGTTCACGCCACGGCGGCACGCCGCATTGCATGAAGAACGACAGCGAGGCGGCGTCCATCCAGCGCGAGAAGTTGGGGAAGAAGACGATGCCGGCGGGGTCGCAGTCACCGAACTGCACATCGACGGAATGGAGGGTGGTGCGTGCCATGGTCTGCTGATGCCGATGGGGGGTCTGTGGGGCTGGATGGGGGTCAACGCGGCGCCATGCGCAGCGCGCCGTCGAGGCGGATGACCTCGCCGTTCAGGTGGCCGTTGGTCACGGTCTGCACCGCCATGGACGCGAATTCGGCCGGTTGGCCCAAGCGCTTCGGGAACGGGATGCTGGCCGCCAGCGACTTCTGCGTCTCTTCGGGCAACTGGGCCAAGAGCGGCGTGAGGAACAGGCCCGGTGCCACGGTGCACACGCGAATGCCGTACTGAGCCAGGTCGCGCGCCATCGGCAGCGTCATGCCCACCAGACCGCCCTTCGAGACCGAATACGCCTGCTGGCCGACCTGCCCATCGAAGGCCGCGACCGAGGCCGTGAACATCACCACCCCGCGCTCGCCGTCGTCCATCGGGTCGAGCTTCGCCATCTCGGCGACCGCGAGGCGCGTGACGTTGTAGCTGCCGATCAGGTTGACGCCCACGACCTTGGCAAAGTCTTCGAGCGGCGCGGCGCTGCCGTCCCTTTGCACCAGGCGCTTCGCGCCGCCGATGCCGGCGATGTTCATCAGGATGCGCGCCGGGCCGTGTGCGGCCGCAGCCTTGGCGAGCGCCGCGTCGACGCTGTCGGTGTTCGTGATGTCGCACGCGCAGGCCACGCCACCGATTTCGGCCGCGACCTTCTCGGCCAAGGCCATGTTCACGTCGAACAGGGCGACCTTGGCGCCCAGGCGGGCGAGTTCGCGCGCCGTGGCTTCGCCCAGGCCCGAGGCGCCGCCGGTGACGATGGCCGAGTGTCCGTGGATCTTCATGGTGTGGGCCTGAAACGTTGAAGTGCTGTCAGCGGAAGTCGGGGTTTTCGATCAGCAGCGCCATGCCCTGCCCGCCACCGACGCACGCCGACGAGAGGCCGTAGCGCAGATTGCTTTCGCGCAGCTGGCGCGCGACCGTGATCGTCAGGCGCACGCCGGTGCAGGCGAGCGGGTGGCCCAGGGCGATGGCGCCGCCGTGAACGTTGAGCTTGTCCATGTCCAGCCCGAGTTCCTTCGCGACCGCGAGCGTCTGCGCGCCTTGTGCTTCGTTGATCTCGAAACGGCCGATGTCGGCGAGCGTGAGGCCGGTGCGTTCGAGCAGCAGGCGGATCGCCGGAGCCGGGCCGATGCCCATGACCTCGGGCGGCAAGCCGACCGCAGCGGCGGCCGCCACCCGGGCCAGCGGCTTGTGGCCGTGCGCCTTGAGATAGGCGCCGCTGGCGACGACGGCCGCTGCCGCCGCATCGACCAGTGCCGAGCTGTTGCCGCCGGTCTGCACGCCACCGGCCACCGGCTTCAACTTGGCGAGCACCTCGATCGGCGACGGCCGGGGGTGCGTGTCGCGCGCCACGCTCACCACCTTGCGTGGCAGGTCGAACCAACGGTCGCTGTAGCCGTCGAGCGCGAACGTTTCCTGCGTGACGGGGACGATCTCGCCGTCGAAGTAGCCGGCCTCCTGCGCCGCCAGCGCGCAGGCGAACGAGCGCGCTGCGAATGCATCGACCTCGGCGCGTGTGATGCCGTATTTCTTCGCCAGGTTCTCGGCCGTCTGGATCATGTTGATGTTCGGCGCGGGGTCGACCAGCGCTTCCCGCATGAAGTCCTTGGAGCCCACCGGCGCGCCGAGCCGATGTCGGAGGCGGGCACGCCGCTGCGCTTGAGCACCTCGCGGCCGACCTTGATGCCCAGGTCGGTGGCGCTGACTGCGCTGAACTCGCCGCAGTAGTGGACCATCGGCGTGCGCACGCCGTCGATCACCCACACGTCGTTGAAACTGCCGAAGAAGCCTTTGGAAGAGCCGCTGGAAGAACCGTTCAGCGCCATGGTGGTCACCTGCCTTGAAGTCGGTCGGGAAGCAACAGCGCATCGATGCTGCCATCGAACAGCGCGGCCACCCAGGCCACGCGGTGGGTAAGCACGGCGCGCTGGTTGATCGAGCCCTTGTCGGTGACCTCACCCTTGTCGATGGACGGCGGCTCGACCAGCACATGCATGCGCGCCACGCGGTTCGCGCTGCCGGAGCCGGCGTGCCACTGGCTGTCGGCCAGTTGCTGGAACAAGGCACGCAGGCGCGGGTGCGCCAGCACCTCGGCGGCGGTGGCGGCATCGGGCAGGCCGGCCAGGCGCCGGCACTCTTCGATGCGCGGGAACACGAGCGCGCCGACCTCGTCGCCGTTGATGCCGCAGATCACCGCGTCTTGCACCAGCGGTTCGCCGGCGCCGACGATGCGCGCCTTCATCGGGCCGACGCTGACGAAGGTGCCGGTCGAGAGCTTGAAGTCTTCGGCGATGCGGCCGTCGAACATCAGTCCCTGGCGGTGGTCGGCGGGGTCGGCCCACTTCACGGCATCACCGGTGCGGTAGTAGCCCTCTCTGTCGAACGCCTCGCGCGTGAGTTCGGGTTCGCGCCAGTAGCCGGGCATGACGTTCGGGCCGCGAAAGCGCACCTCGGTCTTGTCGCCCATCGGCACGAGCTTGGCCTCGGCGCCCGGCACCGGCAGGCCGATCAGGCCGGCGCGGCACGGGTCGGCCAGCGAATGCATGCAGGTGGGTGCGGTCTCGGTCATGCCCAGGCCGGTGATGAGCTTGATGCGCTCGCCGACGGCCGCTTCGGCATGCGCATCGAGCATGTCCTGCGTGCCCTGCGACAGGCCGGCGCCTGCGCACTCGAACGCCCGCACGCGCCTGAACAGCGCGTCGCGGAGCGCGGTGTCGTGAGTCATCGCGGAGCACAACTCGTCGAAGCCCTTGGGCACGTTGAGGTAGACGGTGGGCGACACGTCTTTCAGGTTGCGGATGGTCTCGGCGATGCCCTTGGCCGTGGGCTTGCCTTCGTCGATGTAGAGCGTGCCGCCGTTGTAAAGCGCGATGCCGACGTTGTGCACGCCCCCGAAGACGTGGTTCCACGGCAGCCAGTCGACCAGCACCGGTGGTTCGTCGGCCATGAACGCGAGCACCTGGCGGATCGTCTGCTGGTTCGCGCACCACATGCGCTGCGTGATCACCACTCCCTTGGGCAGCTTGGTCGAGCCCGAGGTGAACATGAACTTCGCGACGGTGTCGGGGCCGACACGCTCGTGCGCAGCGTCGATGCCGGCACCGGCGGCGGTGGCCAGCAGCGCGTCGAAGCGCGTGGTGGTGCGACCGGGGACCTGACCGTGCGTGACGACCACCTCCACGTTTGCGCCGACGCATTCGCCGATGGCGCGCGCGAACGCCTCGCCGTGGCATGCGAACACCAGGCCGGGTTGCAGCTTGGCGAGGATGTGGCGCAGCTTCGCGTAGTCCTGCGCGACGAGCGAGTACGCGGCCGAAACGGGCGCCGTGGGCACGCCAGCGAAGAGCGCGCCCATCGTGAGCATGAGATGTTCGAGGTCGTTGTCGGACAGGATCACGACCGGCCGCTCGACTGACAAGCTGCGGTCCACCAGCGCCTGCCCGACGGCCAGCGCGCGCTGCAGCATCTCGGCGTAGGTGATGCGCACCCAGTCGCCACCCCCCGGTGCGCGACGCGCGACGAAGGTGCGCTCGGGCGCGACCGTGGCCCAGTGCACCAGGCGGTCGGTGATGCGCTCGGGGTGGTCGGCGAGCGGCTCGACCGAGCGCAGCACCTGCGCGCCGTCTGCGCGTGTTTCAAGCGTGGCGTCAAGGCAGCCCCGGACGCGAACTTCGCGGTAGCGGGCTGGGTTCACGGCGGCGCCCATGACTCTTTGACAACCTTGCCCGCACGCCCTTCGAGGAACGCCTTGAGCCGCACCTGCGCCTCGGGTGTGCTGCTGGCCACGGCAGCCATCAGCGACTCGGTGAACAAGCCTTCGGCCGGCGACTGCTCGACGATGCGCGGCAAAGCGTGCATCACCGCGAACGCGGTCATCGGTGAGTTGCCGGCCATCTTCTGCGCCAGCGCAATGCCCTTGGCCAGGCCTTCGCCTTCGTTGACGAGGTACTGCACCAGGCCGGCACGCTCGCCTTCCTGCGCGTCGAACACGCGGCCGGTGAGCATCATGTCGGTCATGCGCGCGGTGCCCATCAGGCGCGGAATGCGCACCGAGCCGCCACCGCCGACGAAGATGCCGCGCTGGCCCTCGGGCAAGCCGAAGTAGGCCGACGGCTCAGCTACCCGGATGTGGCACGACGCCGCCAGCTCCAGCCCGCCGCCGACCACCGCGCCGTGCAGCACCGAGACCACCGGCACGCGGCCGTACTGGATGGCGTCGAATGCCGCATGCCAGCCGCGCGAGTGCAGCACCGCCGCGTGGATGTCGCGCTCGACCAGTTCCGACAAATCGAGCCCGGCACAGAAGTGGTCGCCCGCGCCGCTGACCACCACGGCGCGCACATCGGCCGGCAGGTTCAGGAACGCGGTGTGGATTTGCCCGATGAGCGCGTCCGAGATGGCGTTGCGCTTGGCCGGCCGGTTCAACCGCAGGTGCAGCACGGCATCGGCTTGGCTGACTTGCAACAGATCGAGCGACGCAAGCAGGCCGGTTGCGGGTTGGAATGGCGCGGTGGGCGCGGGAATCATCGGCCGCCTGCTTTCAATTGATTTTGTAGATTAACTATCAGCTTGTCCCGATGATGCAGAACTCCGCCCCCTGCAGCAACCCTGTTTTTACTCGGTTGACTCAATAGTTACCCGGTTTCATTCAACGGCAACTGATTACGAAGCGCAAGCAAATCGCCGACGTCTCACCCTCGCCGTGACGGACGCCTTCACAGCGTGATCACGCGCTTGTCGAGTGGCTGCGCATACAGCGCCGCCACATCGGCAGCGCGCCGCGCGAGCACGGCGCGCTGGTTCAGGTAACCCTTGTCGGTGATCTCGCTCGCCTCGGGCAGCGGCGGCTCGGCCAGCAGCAGCGCGCGGGCCGGCACCTGCGAAGACCCGCCTTCCGCACGCAGCGCCGCCAGGCCGGCGCGGATGCGGGCCACGAGTTCATCTGCGGGCAGTGCCAATGCGGCGGCCGACGGGAACACGAGCACGCCGATCTCGTCGCGCTCGTGGCCGGTCACGACCACGTCTTGCGCCATTGGCGCCAGTGCCGACACCACGCGCAGCCGCAGCGTACCCACCGACACCCAGGTGCCGCTGCCGAGCTTGAAGTCTTCGGCCACGCGGCCATTGAAGGCCACGCCGAGCTGCGGCTGCGCGGGGTCGATCAGGTGGCCGGCATCGCCGATGCGGTAATAGCCGTCTTCGTCGAAGGCCTGTGCGCTTTGCTCAGGCGCGTTGCGGTAGCCGGCGAACACCGACACGCCCTTCACGCGCATCTCGAGCTTGTCGCCGCTGGGCACGAACTTGATGGCCATGCCGGGCAAGGGCAGGCCGATGCACCCGGCGCGTTCCAGCCGCCAGTGCGCACTGGTGATCGCCGGTGAGGTTTCGGTGGAACCCCACGAGGTGGTGAACCACACCGGCTCGTTGCGCACCGTCGCGGCCACGGCTTCGAGCCGCGCCCACGTGGCCTGCGGCAACGCGGCGCCAGCGTAGAACACCATGCGCAGCCGATCGAAGAACTCGTGCGCCAGCCCGGCGTCGGCTTCGAGGTGCGGCAACAGCATGTCGAAGCCGCGCGGCACGTTGAAGTACAGCGTAGGCTTCACGTCAACGATGTTGCGCAGCGTCTTCTCGACCATCCCCGGCACGGGCCGGCCGTCGTCGATGTAGAGCGCGCCGCCGCTGCGCAGCACGAGGTTCAGGTTGTGGTTGCCGCCGAAGGTGTGGCTCCACGGCAGCCAGTCGAGCACGACCGGCTTCTCGGTGTCGAGGAAGCGCCAGGCCTGCGCGATCATCTGCTGGTTGGCGCACAGCATGCGGTGCGTGTTGATCACGACCTTCGGCGTACCGGTCGAGCCCGAAGTCAGCAGGTACTTGGCGTGGTCGTCCGGCTCGATGGCCGCGAACGCCTGCATCACGGCGGGCGTTTCGACGCTGGCCCGCAGCGCGGCGAGGTCGAGCGCCCCCGGCACCGAAGCCGCTCCGGCGCTGAACAGGGCTGGCGCGCTGACGCGCGATGCCGCAATGGCCGAGCCGTACACGGCTGCGTCGGCCGCATACACGAGTGCCGGGCCCAGCGCGTCGAGAATCCTGCCGATCTTGCTGAGGTCTTTCGTGGCGCGCGAGTAGGCGCTCGACACGGTGCACACCGGCCGGCCGATGTGGAGGCAGGCGAGCATCAGCACCGCATGGTCGACGGCGTTGTCGGACAGCACCACCACCGGCCGCCCGGTGGGCAGGTTCAGGTCGAGCAGGCCTTGCGCCACCGCGCCCACATCGCGGCGCAGCATGGCGTAGCCGACCCGGCGCCAGTCGCCCGAAGGCGTTCGCTCAGCCAGTGCGAGCGCATCGGGCGTGTAAGCGGCCCAATGCTCCAGCCACTCGCCGATGCAGCGCGCATACGCGGCAAGCGGCTCGGGCGAGCGGAGCACGAATGCGCCGCCGCCCAGGTCCTGGACCGTGGCGCGCGGCGCTGCGAGGGCGGGTTGGGTGGGTAGGGCGGCTTCGATGGGCTTCAACATGAGCAGGCCTCGGTGCGGCAGAGTCTGGTCAGGCACGACGGGCACGCCCCGAGCGGCGCGCCGATTGTGCCGGCGCGTGTGGCCACCTGACGGCACCTCACAGCGCCATCAAGTGGGGCATCGGGTGAGCCATCAGCGAGCGCCGTGGGGCCATGGCACCGCTTGTAGACTGGCCGGCTCACCACGCGAGGTTGCCCATGATTCTGGAAATCGCCGACATCCGCATCGCCCCCGGCCAGCAGGCCGCATTCGACGCCGCCATCCAACTCGGTGCCGAGACCGTGGCTTCGAAGGCCAGGGGGTTTCGCGGCTACATGGTCAACAAGGGTGTGGAGTCGCCAGAGCGCTACATCCTTATGATCTACTGGGACACGCTCGAAGACCACACCGTCGGGTTCCGCGAAGGCCCGCTGTTCGCGCAGTGGCGCGCCATCGTCGGCCCGTTCTTCGCGGCGCCGCCAGCGGTCGAGCACTTCACGCTGGTGGCACGGTCGTCGTGATGGGCTCGTCGGGGTACGGTGTGACGGTGCGCTGCGCCGGCCTGCTGATCGCCGCCTGCACCATGTGCCCGGCCGCAGCGCCAGCGGCCGGTGGCAGCATCATCGTGCCGCCGGTGGCCTACACCGAACGGGCGCTTGCGAACGGCCTGCAGTTCATCGCCGTGCGCAGCCGCACCAGTCCGACCGTGAGCGTGCAGGTCTGGTACCACGTGGGCGCGAAGGACGACCCGAAAGGCCGCTCGGGTTTCGCCCACCTCTTCGAGCACCTGATGTTCAAGAGCACGAAGTACCTGCGCGCCGAGCAGTTCGATCGCCTCACCGAAGACGTCGGCGGCTCGAACAATGCATTCACGAGCAACGACGTGACGGCCTACCACGCGGTCGTTCCGTCGAACCACCTGGAGACGCTGCTCTGGGCCGAAGCCGAGCGCATGGCCAACCTGAAGGTGGACGAAGCGAACTTCATCTCGGAGCGCGCCGTGGTCGAAGAAGAGTACCGGGAACGCGTGCTCACCTCGCCCTACGGGCGCCTCGGCAACGCGATGTCGTCGTCGTCCTACTTGGTGCACCCGTACAAGCGCCCGAGCATCGGCAGCATCGACGACCTGGAAGCCGCCTCGCTCGCCGACGTGGCGGCGTTCCACAGCACCTACTACCGGCCCGACAACGCCACGCTGGTCGTGGCCGGCGACTTCGACCCGAAGCAGCTCGACGACTGGGTCGACAAGTACTTCGGCGCCGTGCCGCGCCCGGCCGCCGCCCTGCCCCGCTTCAACGCGAGCGAGCCCGCATGGCGCGTCGACCGGAACGTCACCGTCACCGGCCCGCAGGTGCCATTGCCTGCGGTGGCCGTGACCTGGCTTGCACCCCCCGTGACCAGTCCGGACGCACCCGCGCTGCAGATCGCAGCGGCCCTGCTCAGCGGCGGCGAATCGTCCCGGCTCAATCAGGCGCTGGTGTACCGCCAGCAGATCGCAAGTTCGGCCAGTTTCGACGCCGACCTGCGCGCCGGCCCGGGCTTGCTGATTGCCTCGGCGGTGGCGGCCAGCGGGCGCCCGCTGGCGCAGGTCGAGTCGGCATTGCTGGCCGAAGTTCGGCGCCTGGCAACGCGGCCGATACCGCCGACCGAGCTCGCCAAAATCAAGACACAGGTGCTCACGGCCGCGCTGCTGTCGCGTCAGACGCCCACTGGCGTGGGAATGGCCATCGCCGAGGCGGCCGTGCTCGAAGGCGGCGCTGCGCAGGTGAATGCGGGCGTTGTGGCGCTGCAAGGCGTCACCGCCGCGCAAGTGGCGCAGGCCCTGAAGCACTACGTGCTGGGCGCACACAAGGTGACGATCACGTACCGACAGCAAGCGGGATCGGAAGGGGTGTCGAAATGAGCGCACGCCTGGTCAACGCCATCCTGCCGCGCGCTACAGCAGCCCTGCTGTGGGCAACCGTCATCGCAGCCGCAGCGCAACCCTTCGAGAGCGCGCCGCCGCCCTCGGCGCCGCGACCCTTCAGTATCGCGGCGGCTGCAGAGCAGCGCCTTCCGAACGGGCTGCGCGTGGTGGTTGCGCAGCGGGCTGGCGTTCAACTGGTGAGCGCGCGTCTGGTGGTGCTGTCGGGCAGCGAGGCCGACCCGCCCAACCGCGCCGGGCTGGCGTCGCTCGTGGCCGGCCTGCTGAACAAGGGCACCCGGCAGCGCAGCGCGTCGGCGCAAGCGCGGGAGGCCGAATCGTTGGGTGGCGCTCTCGACAGCAGCGCCGAGTGGGACGCATCGGACCTGTCGATCACAGTCGCGGCACCGATGCTCGACGCGGCCCTGGCGCTGGTGAGCGATGCCGCGCTGCACCCGACATTTGCCCAGCCGGAACTCGACCGCCTGCGCGCGCAGGTGCTCGACGGTTTGAAGGTGGCCTACACCCAACCGGGAACCCTGGCCCTGCTCGCCGCCGAGCGGCTGCGCTACGGTGATGGGCCCTACGGGCACCCGGCCAGTGGCACGCCCGCATCGCTTGCTCGCGTGTCCCGCACCGACTTGCTGGTGCTTCACCGCGAACTCTACCGTCCGGACAACGCCGCGCTGGTCTTGACCGGTGATGTCGACACAGCCACCGCAATGAAGCTCGCAACGCGGCATTTCGGCGCGTGGCGCGTACCGAGCCATGCCTTACCGCGGCGGCCTGAAACCGAGTCTCAAAACGGGATACCTGCTGCGTCTGCCGTCGTCGGGATGCCCTCGGCCGCGGTCATCGACATGCCCGAGTCTGGGCAGGCGAGCGTCGTGGTTCTGGCGCCACTGCCCCCGCTGGGCACCGACAGGGCAGCAGGCGCGGTGCTGAACGCTGTGTTGGGTGGCGGCTACTCGTCGCGGCTGAGCCAAGAAGTGCGCATCAAACGCGGGCTGAGCTACGGCGCCAGCAGTCAACTCGACAATCGGGTGCGGGGCGGCACGCTCGCCGCTGCGGTGCAGACGAAAAACGAGTCGGCGTCCACTGTCTTGGGGCTGGTGCAAACCGAGTTCGACAAACTGATCGACACCCCGCTCGGCGCGGACGAGTTGGCAGCGCGCAAGGCCACACTGATCGGTGCCTTCAGCCGCGCCGTTGAAACCACGGCGGGCCTCGGTGCGGTGCTGCGCTCGCTCATCGTGGCCGGATTGCCGCTCGCCGAAGCGGGCAAGCGCATCGACAACCTTTCCAGCGTCACGGCAGGCGACGTGCAGCGCCTGGCTGCTTCGCACATCGGGCGCGCAGGCAGGCGTGTTGCGGTTGCCGGCGATGCAGCGAAGTTTCGCGCCGAATTGCAAGCTGAGTTGCCGGGAGCAGCGATGATCAGGGCAAGCGAACTCGACCTGGAGCGTTCCACAGGTTTGTCCACTCGGTGAGCCCCCGAAGTGCGCTCCGAGAGCAATCCCCAGAAGTGCGACGAGGATGCGGGAAGAGCCCCAGCACGCAAAACCGAGTTTGCTGGGACAATCGTACACCTGGTCGATCCAGCACGCGCTTGGATCGGCTCGTATCACTCATCTTTTCAGGGACCGCCATGGCCACCCGTCGCCCCACCGCCCCCGCTGTTTCCGACACTTCGCAAAAGCTGCGCCAGACGCAGGCCGAGTACGTGGCCGCACGGCCCGCTGGCGAGCCCGGCGTCAAGCCGATGATGTCGAGTTCGAAGATGTACGTGTGCCGGCGCTGCCAGGCGAATTTCAAGACTGGCGATGGCAAGCCCGACGCCCGCTTGCCAGGGCTGGGCAAATGCAACAAGTGCCTTGCGGCAGCTACTGCCGCTATTGCTGCTTGACGCCGGCGGGCTTTCTGCCCGCGCGCAGTCGCCTCAAGGTACGACAGACTGTTTTGTTAGGCAGCCAGTAGTGGTTCGTGCCGGCGAATGACTTCGCGCGCCTTGCCCATTGCATAGCTCAGAGCAGCCTCTGGCGACTCCCACCTGTGACCACAGGAGAGGCTCTCATCGCGGAAAACCTCTGTGGTTTGGTGCGGCCGTGTTCGGTTGTGAAGCACGATCAACGCGGCGATGTACCCATCACCGATTGGGGACTCGATCGCGCCAGAAAATACCCGGTAGTCGCCGACTGTTGACTCGTCAAAGTTCATCTCTTGCTCCCGCTGACCAACGCGTCAGCCCAGGACCGAATCTTCACTTGCGAATGATCTACCGACCATCCACCGCAAGAGGGATGCCGCCGTTCAGCTGAACTGAAGCCGACCACCCCTGACTCAGGGGATACGCGAACTGAAAAATGAAGCGTAATTTCCGCTCGGAATGTAACTGTTCGTCAACATATTTTTGGTCTTGGAAGGGGTTGCTGTGAAACTAAAAGTGGCATTGAGCGCCATGGCGCTACTCATGAGTTCGACCGCGTTTGCATTGACGTCTCAAGGCGGTGATGCTGGCAATCTGGACAACAGAGCAGAGTTTCTGGCTGGCATACACGCAGCCGATGGTGCCAGTTTCATCGACATCTACTCCTTCTCGGTCACTGGCTCTGGCTTTGCGGTCGCCGGTTTCACGAAGGACGGCCTTGATCTCAGTGGGGCTGGCTCTGCACCGTTTACGTTTAGTGCGTTGGCACTGGCCGACTCAACATATACGTTGCTGGGTGGCGTCGCCGCTTTGGACACCAATGGCGCAGATGGCTGGCTTGTGGCGGCAGCATTGCCGTCCGCCGGGTCATACCGCGTGATCCTGTACGGATCGACACCCACGGTGAATGGCTCCCCGACGTTGTTGTACACGGGGTTGGTGGCGTCAGTGACCACAGCGGTGCCAGAGCCGTCTACTTATGGCCTGCTCATCGGCGGCCTGCTTGCCGGGGCAGCGCTGACCCTCCGCAAGCGCGTTCGCTGAACCTTACGCCGGGGGCAATCCCCGGCATCGTCGCTTGATTCCGGACGCCACTCGTGGCCATGTGTCCGGTGTGCCAATTTGCGAAGTGCGCGATAACGCAAGCGAGTGATCGCGACAAACGGAACACGACTGTGTTTTCATTTCGTCATGCCGATAACGGGGCATGCGACATGAAAACACCCACCTCGTCCCGCTCATCCATCAGCTACCTGCGACATGCAGCACCGGCCGGCGTCGGTGGCTGAAGACATTTGCTGTCTCGGCGTTCATTCCCGCATCGGCAGTTCTCGGTGGTTGCGGTGGCTCCGGCACACCGGTAGCTTCGGCGTCACCTGCGTCAACGGTGCCGGAACTGCTGAGTGCAGCTCCCCTCGCAGCGCGCAGCTGGCGTATGGGTTTCGGCGGCATACCGCCGGATTTCAAGGCCGCCACGGCGATTCAAGGGATTGATATCTGGAGCCAGCGTGCGGAGATGGCCGCCATTCACGAGGAAGCGCCGTGGACCGAGCTCCTTGCTGGCGCAGATCCAGACGCCTTGATTGCCCGCGACAAGGTCGACTTGGTTCGCTACTACAGGGCGAAGGGCCTGAAACTGCTGATCACGGTCGAACTGAACGACGGCTTGGCGCGTGACCAGGAAGCTCCCCAGCTTCGGGCGCTGGGCCGAAGTCTCGCGGAACCTGAGGTGCAAGCTGTCTGGCTGGCGTATGTCAATGCAGTAGCCCGCCTGTTGAAGCCGGACTGGCTTTGCCTTGCAGCTGAGACCAACTTGGTTCGCCAAATTGCCTCCCCCGGTTTGTACGCCGCCGTGCGCAAAACTGCCAACGATGGCGCTGCCGCATTGCGCTCGCCGAAGCTAGCGACCCCACCTCAACTGTTGACCAGCGTGCAAGTCGAGTGCGCGTGGGGCCGGTTGGCAGGACAGAGCAGTGATTTCGCGGGCATCCGGAACGACCTGAAGGACTTTCCGTTCAGCGAATTCGTCGGACTGTCGTCGTACCCCTATTTGGCGTATGCCACGCCGGAGGAGTTACCACGGGACCACTATTCGAAGCTTGTCGAGCAAGCTGGTTTGCCTGCCATGGTGGTCGAATGTGGGTGGACCAGCCATGTCGTTGCAGGCATGGCGTCGACACCGGAACTTCAGGCGCGCTATGTCAAACGACACGGCGAGCTACTAGACCAACTTGGTGCCTTGGCGGTCGTGCAACTTTTCTTCGCCGACTTGGATCTGTCAACCTGGCAACCGGCACAGAAGCAGTCGCTTCCGACGTTCGCCTACATCGGATTCGCAGACACAGATTTCAGACCCAAGCCAGCCCTTTCGGCCTGGGACGCGCTGCACGCCCGGCCTCTTGCCTGATCAGAGCGGACGCAGAGCGAGCACGCCGTCCAAACCTGACCACGCTGGGCTCTATAGCACCGCGATGAACGTCGGTGACACCGGCTCAACCGTCGAAGGCAAGTTCAGTTCCGGCTGCTTGACGCGCATGTTGATCTTGTAGTTGACGAACTCGCTCGGGTTGACGGTCAACCATGCCAGTTGACGCAGATGCTCCAGCGTGTCGGCCGGCACGGCCAAACCCTTCAGGATCGACTTGGTCCACTTCATGGTGTCTGTGTCGAAATCGGCATCCAGTTGGCCGTTCTGGATCACCATGTCATAGAGTTTGGTCCCTGGGAACGGAACCACAGCGAACAGTGCCGCGTGGTTCAGGCCGTGTTCCACGTGCATCTTCGCGAAGAGGATGGTGTTGTGGATCTCAGCCAGCGTTTCGTCTGGGTAGCCGATCATGTAGTTGCCGGCAGTCTTGATGTTGGCCTTTTCGCAGGCCTTGAGCAGTTTGCGGGTGTCGGTTTGATCAAGGTTCCACTTGCTGGAGGAATACTTCTCGACCAACCTTTGATTGGCCGACTCGAACGGCAGATGCAGCATCTCGAACCCGGCGGTGGACAGCGTCTCGAGGAACTGCACATCGATATCGAGCTTGCCGCTGAAGTTCTTCATCAAGTGAATGATGTTGATGCCGTTCACATCGGAAAGGTGCAGCCCCATCTCGGCCACCTTTTCAAACAAGGTGTACGCGCGTTTTTTCTTGGCAAACAGACTGTCGTCCTCGAAAAATATGTGCTCCGCGCCCAAGTCCTTGAGGGTCTGCAGTTCCTTCAGAACGCGATCAATCGACTTCACGCGGAAGTTGCCGACGGGGCCTGCGACTTCGTCGTCGACCTCCTTGGATATGTGGCAGTACAGACAACGGAAGGGGCACCCGCGAGACGTCTGCAAGGACGCATATTGGATGCGCGCACCCTCAGGGAATTGGCCGCCGTGCGGACGCGACAAATCCCAATATTTCTTGAGGGGAAGGAGGTCCCAGGCGGGCATCGGCAGTTCGTCGAGGTTCTCGATGGGCGGGGCCGTGCGGTTGATGATCTCCTTGCCATCTTGCATGAAGGCGATGCCGGGCACTTCGGACAAGCGCCGCTTCCCGCGAAGTGCCTCGGCAATCTGGATGATGATTCGCTCGGCCTCTGACAGCACGATGATGTCGACGCCGGCATCGAAGAACCGTTTACGAAGATTTCGCGCGTTCACGCCACCAGCGATGACGAGTTTGCCTGGGTCCGTCTGCTTCGCGAGGCGGATGAGGTCCAGCACCATCGTGGTTTGGGTCGTGAAAATGGACGACACGCCGATGACGTCGAAATCGGCGATCTGCTTCGCGACCTGCTCTGGAGGCATGCCGCAACGAATCAGCCCGCTGGCCAAGTGCTTCGTGTTGAAGAAGCTGTCTTGAAGTGGCTCGTCTTTGTCACCAACCGAGACGTCGAGGATCTTGACGTCGTAGCCTGCCTCGCGAATGGCACCGGCCAGATAAGGCAAGCTCAACGACCCGTCCGGCTTGGCCATTTCCTCGGGCCCGAACTGGAGCGCCGAGTACATCAGAAGGAAGCTCGGATTCGCAAATGAAAACGCATCAAGGTTCTTGATCATGTGGCCTCTCGTTGTAAATATGTGCCGCAGGGCAGGTTGAATTGTGCCGAATCCTACGTCGCTAGAGGAAGCGAGTCAAAGTGACGACGAACGCGTCTTTGGCGAAGGACGTCACGTCTTCTGGGACACTTTGGGAAGCTGCCCAGCCGCGCCAACATTGAGTTTGAGCGTTGGCGCCGGCAGCCGCTACTAACAATTTTCATGCCCGAATTTACCGACTCTAAGCGCCTCAGCGGCCGCGCCAAGCCCCTATGTTGGTGGTTCCTGCGTGGCTTTTCATTCACATCACTGACGGAAGCACCGACTGAACAGCGCGCCCGCGCCGGTAACTTCTCATTCCTGCGTGCCGGTCATCCACCGCTTTGCGCAAATGTGCAACGATCTGCGCGACGACTCGTCGAGACCGACGCACCAATACATCGCGCCCGCCACTACAGCGAGCAGTAAGTTCAAGCCAGCTATGCCCCACAAACCCGTACGCGCCGAGTCCGTCAGCAGTGACGACATCGCAGCGACGCCTGCTGCCGCGACCACGGCAATCGCCAATACTCGCAACAACGATGGCTGCAGAATCTGGATGCCGGTCAGCCGCCGGACCTGAAGGATGCGCAGTGCACTAACGAGCAAGCAAGTGACGGCAGTGGCCATGGCGGCGCCCAGGCTCGAGAACCAACGAATCAACACGACGTTGAGCACCAGGCACGCGGCAGCAGCGATAGCAGCGTTGAACGTCTCGTAGCGTTGACGCCCGCTCATGACCAACAGGTAGCCGGCCGTGCCGACAGTGCAAAGCGCTGCGTGCCCAAGTGCAAGCACGGCCAGGGTGAGCGCGCCAGAGACGAAGTCACGCCCCATCAGTGACAGCAGTTCGTGGCGGTTGACCACCAGGATGAGCAGCCATGCCATCGCAAGAGGAGCCATGAAGCCAGTGATCCGCTCGACCAGAGCTGCCAGTTCGGCTCGCTTCTGGGTGTGCTCAAGGACGGCATAGTGATTCCCAGCCGCAGCGTTGAAGGCAATCACCACCATGTCGAAAGGGATCACAAGCTGCATGCAGGCTCTGAAAATGCCCACATCCTTGTCGGACTGCATCGCTCCGAGCAACAGGATTGGCGTGCAGGCAACCACGAGGTAGAGGAGCTGGTTCATCAACACCGGCAGCGAATAGCCGTACAAGGCCCTGAAGGGCAGGGTGGGTCTCAGGCGGAACAGCGCAGCACCACCCACCATCCGTACTGCCACCACGCCGGTACAGGTGGCCAGCACATAGGCCAGACAAAACGCGGCAGGTATCCAACTCGGTTCGGCGTGGCGGTTGACAATGAACGTCAGGCTGAGCAGGAAGACGGTCGGCGGAACGAGGCTGCGCACGACCACGTAGTACGCGGCGTGGCCGAAGCCGCGCGTGACCACCCCGAGCACCTCGGACAAGCCCATGAAGGGAATCGCCAGCGCCAGCGCGCTGATGTAGGGAGCGGCGGCCACGTCGCCGAAGAACGAACTTGCCAACCACGGCGCAAGTGCCCAGAGCGCGGCACCGAATACGCAACCAATGACCAGCGGCGGCAACACGGCGGCGATCACTGTGCCCCAGACGAGTTGCGGCTGGTTCTGATCGCGGTAGATGGCAAGAAAGTGGAGCGCGCCCACCGGCATCCCGAGCGTCGAAATGCCTTCTGCGATCCGCGCGATGATCAATGCAAAGGCATAGAGGCCGTACGCGCCGACGCCGAGATACCGTGCGCAGACGATCTCGTTGATGATCGCCAGAACGCCGCCGAGCCCGCTGCCGAACAGCGTGATGTGCGCACCCCGCAACACGCCGCCGAGCCGAACGCGCGGTACTTCTGGGTTGTGGGCCGGGCGAGGTGCAGTCAGCCCTGGTTGAATCGCGGTGTCAGGCGTCTCGGTCATAAGCCCGGCTTGGGAGTTCCGGTGAAGATGATTCGAGCAGAGTCCCCGGAACCGTCGCCGGGAAAGAACGTGCTGTGCCCATACAGATAGCCGCGTGGCAAGGGGATCATTTTTCGGTCGTTGCCATCCGGCGTCATGGTGTACAGGCCGATCTCCTTCGGTTTTGCGCGGTCGACGTGGACAAACAACAGCAGCTTGCCGTCGCTCGACCACGTTGGCAACCACTCCAGCGGCCCAGGCGGAGTCAACAGTTTTTCCGTGCCGCTCGCGAGATCCAGCACCATGACTTTCCATGCCTCGCCACCGTCAATGCGCATGAATGCAACCTTCATTCCGTCGGGCGACATCTTCGGATCGAAGTCCCCGAACAGGCCCGGGCCGCCCTTGGTGCGCGGGGGCCGGGTGATCTGCCGAGGCGCGCTACCGTCCGGGTTCATGACCCACAACGAATCAGCGCCCTTGCCCTCATCGGCCTTCGCGGGGAACACGATCTTGCCGGCCTCCCAGTGCGGGTCGGTCGCACGCAGGCCGGCCGGTGTGGGCAGCTTGGCGACCTGCCTTGTCGCGAGGTCGATCTGGCGCAGTTCGGGCGTACGCTGCGCGTTGTCGGTCGAGATGTAGATCAACGACTTGCCGTCTGGCGTCCAGCCGCCGTTGGCCGACACGACACCTGGTTTGGTGGGAATGATCGTCTCCAGGCTCGACCCGTCCAGGTTCATCAGCAGGATCTCGGTGCCTTCGTAGCCCTGCTCTTCGGTCGCCTTGCCGTCTCGTCCGCGCTTGGTGTAGCGGGTGATAACGACCCGCGAACGGTCTGGGGACACGCGCGGGTGCGACATTTCCTGATCAGGGTTGCTGATCAGAATCTTCAGGTCGCTGCCGTCCTTCTTCGACGTGAACACCGCGAATTGCGCCGGCTCACGGGACGCAACGGTGGCGGATGAACGCGCCATGCGCGCGGGCGCAGCCGATGCCTCGGCTGCCTCCTGCGCCGGCCGGTCATTCCCCAGTGCTCGGAAGGCGGCCAGCGCGGGCTTGGGCTTGCCATCGGCCGCCGCCAAGCCAAGCCGCGCGGTGAAGAACACCAGGACCTTGACGTCGTGCAGGAAGGTCCAGGCCAGCATGGCGGGCCTGATTGACGCCACCAAGCGCGGAATGTCTCGAATGAAGGCCACCTGATCCGCTTCGCCATTGTTGCCTTCCGATGGCCAAGTGAGTTGCAGGAACAGCGCGTCGCCGCGGCTGTCGATGTCGGCGGCAAGCGCGTAGTAGTTGGCCGGCACCGAGGCCGGCCCGCCCTTCTCATACAACTTGCGCGGGTCGGAATTGAGCGTGAGCAGGTCGAGCTGCGAGCGGAACGGTGCGGTCACCTTGCGCATGCCGGCCAGGTCACGCCCCTGCAACGCTTCCCATTGGAACGACACGTACACCTTGGTTTGCGGCGAGCGCTGCTTGATCTTCGGATACAGCGCGCGGTAGACCTCCGCAAAGGCTTCGTACTCGGCCGGGTCGGACAGCGCAAGCAGGTTCGCATCGGTGGCAACAGCAAGGTACGCCGGCTTCAGCTCAGCCAGCTCGAGCACCGCCTTCGAGAAACGCTCTGCAACCGCCGGCACGGTGAAAGACACGCGCTTGCCCGCTGCATCGATCACGTCCTTGGGCGCATCGACGCTGGCACCCTTGATCTCGTCGGCTTTGAACGGCGTGAACTCGAGCACCGTGACGAGGTTTCGGCGCTCGGCCAGGCTCATCATGGCCTGCGCGGCTTCCCAGTGTTTGGGGTCGTTCCAGTTGACCCGCATCACGCTGAAGCTTCCAAGTTCCGCGTTGAGGCGGAACATGTCGGCAACGTCTTCGGCGCTGTGGTTCGGGAAGTTTTTCGGCGTCACGACCACGCCAAGGCGTGCACCGGTCTTGCCTTCCGCAGAGCTTGCGTCCCGCGTACCGGCGAACAACAGGCCGGCCGCCAGGCCAGCCGCAACGAGGAACTTGAACATGGCACCTCCGATCAAGCTGCGCACCCCTCGCCGAGCCGATCAGGGCTGATCCGGCAGGGCGCTGCGGCAGGCAATTTTTATTCTCTCACGCACGCTGCGCTGCGCTGCCAAGTGCGTGGAAGTCAGAACGCGTCACGCGCTGTCAGCACACAGCCCACGGTGCGCACAAGAATGCGCAGGTCCAGCGCGATGCTTGCGTGCTTTGCGTAATGCAAATCGAGTGCCACGGTCTCGGCCACGGTCAAGCCGTCGCGACCGCTCGTTTGCGGCAGGCCCGTGAGCCCTGGCTTGACACGGAAGTTCATGAAGTGTTCGGCCGCGTAACAGGAGAGCAGGCCTTCGAGTTCGGGCCTCGGGCCCACCAGCGACATATCACCGCGAACAACGTGCCACAGGTTCGGCAATTCGTCGAGGCTGGATCGGCGTAACCACCGGCCGACCCGCGTGACACGCGGGTCATCGACCCGTTTGAGCGGCACGGCGCCCCCCTTGGCGGCGATCAATGCATAGTCGTAGAGCTGTGGAAAGCGCTCGGCTGCATCCACATGCATCGAGCGAAACTTCTTGAACTCGAAAGGCTGCGCATCGAGCCCGAGGCGCTGCTGGCGAAACAGCGCCGGACCCGGGGAATCGAGGCGCACCAACACGGCGACGAGCAACTGCACCGGCAATGTGCACACCAGCAGCGGCACGGCCAGGGCCAGGTCAATGACACGCTTGGCGGCGCGAAATGCGAGCGGCCGATCCCGCCAGTGCGGGACCGCATCTTGCAGCCTGGAAGGCAGGTCAGTCGGTTCGATTGGCATGACCATGTTTCGGTGTTAGGGGGCCGGGGACGATGACGAAGACGATAGTCTCTGTCACGATATCGCTCGAAGCAATACGTGCCACGGCAGCATCGCGCTGCACTCAGGGAGCCCACAAGTGCAACTTGCCCACGACCGCCGCGTTCCGCTGTTTCGCCCTGACCTGGGTGCAGATGAACTCGACGCCCTGCGCGACGTCTTTGCTTCCGGCTGGGTTGGCCTGGGCCCGAAGACCGCAGAGTTCGAACAGGCACTGGCGGCGTATCAGCAACGGCATCACGGCGTCGCCACCAACTCCGCCACGGCCGCATTGCATCTCGCACTCAAAGTGCTCGACCTGCCCCCGGGCTCGCGGGTGCTGGTGCCTGCGATCACGTTTGTCTCGACACCGCACGCGGTGGAATACAACCAACTCGAGCTCGAATTCGTCGATGTGAACGAGACCGACCTGTGCATCGATGTGGCCGATTTCGAATCGCGCATCGACTCACACACGCGTGCCGTCATCCCCGTGCACATGGGCGGGCAGCCCTGCGCCATGGACGCCATCTGCCGCGTCGCGGCACAACACGGCATCACCGTCATCGAAGACGTGGCCAACGCGCAGGGCGGGCAATGGCAAGGCCGCCCGCTCGGGTCATGGGGTGAGATCGGCGTGTTCAGCTTCGAGGCCAAGAAGAACATGACCACCGGCGACGGCGGCATGCTGGTGTTCGACGACGCGCGCTGGAACGACGCGCTGCGCCGCCTGCGCTGGTGCGGCATCGACCGCGACACCTGGAAGCGCTTTGCGAATCGCGGCGAAAGCGCCTCCTGGTACTACGAGGTCGACAGCCTCGGCTTCAAGTACAACATGAACGACATTGCCGCCGCCATCGGCTTGTGCCAATTGCGCAAGCTTGACGCGGTGAACGCGAAGAAGCGCGAGCGCATTGCGCGCTACCTCGACGCGCTGGAAGGCGTGGGCGACCTGTACCTGCCGCCGCACGACCTGGCCCACGGCGGCTACTGGCTCTTCATCGTGCACACCGACCACCGCGACGCGCTGATCGACCACCTCGCGCGGCGCGGCGTGACCTGCGGCGTGCACTTCATGCCGGCGCATCTGCACCCCTACTACCGAAAGCGTCACCCTGGCGTTAGCCTGCCGGTGGCCGAGCGCGTCTGGAAGCGCATCGTCAGCTTGCCGCTCTTCGCCAGCATGACCGACGAAGAACAGGACCACGTGGTCGAATCCATCTGCAATTTCTTCGCCGAAGCCAACCGATGAACCGTGCCGAAGCCACCCAACGCATCAACGCGATCCTCGACGAGTACTTCGAGGAAGCCCCCGCGCCCTTCATTCCCGGCCGCTCGCTCGTGCAGTACGCCGGCACCTGCTTCGGACGCGAGGAGTACAAGGCCGCGATCGAGTCGCTGCTCGGCGGCTGGATGGGCTTGGCCACCGCCGGGCACCGGCTTGAAGAGGGGCTGGCCCGTGAACTCGGCAACGCCGCCGGGGTGGTCACCAATTCAGGCTCGTCGGCCAACCTGCTTGCGGTGGCCGCGATGCGCTCGAAGAACTTCCGGCGCCCGCTGAACCCGGGTGACGAGATCATCATGCCGGCAATGACCTTCCCGACCACCGTGAACCCGGTGCTGCAGCACGGGCTGGTGCCGGTGCTGGTCGACGTTGAAGCGGGCAACTACAACCTTCGCGTCGACCTGCTGGAGGCGTGCCTGTCGGACCGCACGCGCTGCGTGATGTTCGCGCACACGCTGGGCAACCCGGCCGACATGGACACGGTGGTCGCGTTCTGCCGAACCCACGACCTGCTGCTCGTCGAAGACTGCTGCGACGCGCTCGGCGCCACCTGGAACGGCAAGCCCGTGGGCAGCTTCGGCGATTTCGCGACGCTCTCGCTGTACCCGTCGCACCACATCTCGATGGGCGAAGGCGGCTTCGTCGGCGCAGCCGCTGCCGATGACGTGCGCATCCTGCGGTCGTTGCGCGATTGGGGTCGCGACTGCTACTGCGAAGGCCGCGAAGGCCTGCTCGAGAATGGCCGCTGCAAGCAGCGCTTCTCGGCCTGGCTCGACGGCGTGGACGCGCTGATGGACCACAAGTACGTCTATAGCGAGATCGGCTACAACCTGAAGCCGCTGGAGCTGCAGGCCGCCATCGGCCGCGTGCAACTGACGCGCGTGCCCGAGATCGTGGCGTCGCGGCGCGCCAACTTCGCGCGCCTGCACGCGTACTTCGCTGCGCACGAGGAGTTCTTCGTGCTGCCGAGCTGGGACGCCCGCGCCGAGCCGTCGTGGTTCTCGTACCCGTTGATGGTGCGTGAAGCCGCGCCATTCAAGCGCGCCGACATCGTGCGCTTCCTCGAAGGCCGCCACATCCAGACGCGCAACCTCTTTGCCGGCAACCTGCTGCGCCAGCCGGCGTACCGGCAGATCAACCACCGCGTGGTGGGTGACCTGCGCATGTCGGACCGGGTGTTGACTGATGCCTTCTTCCTAGGCGTGCACCCCGGCCTGACGGCACCGATGCTGGACTACGTCTTGTCGACGCTCGACGAGTTCTTGTCGCGCCTGCCGAGCACGAAATCGATCACGCTGTCGGGCAGCGACGCGTAGAGGCGGTAGACGAGCGGATTGCGCCGCGTCACCAACATTCGCGCGGGGGGCCGGGGCAGTGTGACCGCGTCGGACACGGCTTCGGCCACCCGCTTCGGCGGCAGGCCATCGCGCTCGACCTTCAACACGTGGTCGCGAAAGCCCAGGTAGCCGGTGCGATAGGCCTCGGCCGGTGGCGGGCCGGGGTCGAGCCGGCTCCAGATCGGTGTGCGCACGGCGCTGGGCTGCACAACCACCACCTTCACGCCGGTGCGCCGCAGTTCGCGCCGCAGGCTGTCGCCGAAGGCTTCGAGCGCGAACTTCGAGCACGCATAGGCACCGAGAAACGGCATCGCCACTCGCCCAGCGACCGAACTGAGCAAGACCACGCGACCCTGGTCACGGCGCAGGCGGGGCAGCAGCAACTGCGTGACCGACACCGCGCCGATCACGTTGACTTCGAGCATGCGGCGCAGGTCTGAAAGCGGCAGGTCTTCCCAAGGCCCGATGGCGGCCATGCCGGCGTTGTTGACAACCGCCGCGAGCCGCGCGCTGCCAAGTGCCTGCAGCAACGCCGCGCAGCCGGCTTCGACGCTGGCGCGGTCCGCCACGTCCATCTCCAGCGGCGTTGCGCCGGCCTGCGCGATGGCCACGAAGTCCTTCGGGTCGCGCGCGGTCGCAAACACGCGCAGGCCGCGCGCACGCAGCGCCACGATGCACGCCGCGCCGATGCCGCTGGAGCCGCCGGTCACGAGCACGCAGCCGGCCGTGGCGACAAGGGGTTCAGGGTTCATCGCACCCATTCAATTGCGCCCACCGCTGGACGTGGCCCGGCCCGGCCGCAGCAACTGCAGCACCAGCATCAACGCGCCGCGCAAGACCAGTGCGCCGGCCACCAACCAGCGCAACGGGTTGAGCGGCGACAGGCCATGTGCCTTGGCGTAGGCACGGTAGGCACCGTGATGGAACGCGCGCAGTGCACGCACCCGCAGAGCCCAGGTGCGCGTGCTGCCGCCCTGCCCTTCGAAGTGCAGCAGCGTGGCCTGCGGCACGCAGTACACGCCCAGGCCCAGCGCGCCGATGCGCATGCACAAGTCGGCGTCGCCCCAGTACATGTCGAATGCTTCGTCGATACCGCGCAGCTCGTGCGCGAGTTGGGTGCGCATCAGCATGCAACAGCCGGAGAGGATCTCGACACGGTACGGCTCGTTGCCCGTCTGTTGCCGCCCGACCATGAAACGGCGCGACCACGGGTTGCCCGGGAACATTCGCGTCAACCACGAACGGCGCCCGAACAGGCCGTTGGCCAGGCTCGGGAAGTTGCGCGCCGTGCCTTGGTCACTGCCATCGGGGTTGAGGATCTGGCCACTGCAGATTCCAGCCTGAGGGTGGCTCTGCATGAATGCGACGAGCGTCTCGAAGTAGCCTGGCCGCGCCTCGATGTCGTTGTTCAGCAGCATGACGAACCGGCCGCGCGCATGCGCCATGCCGATGTTGTTGGTGCACACCCAGCCGAGGTTCGCGCCCTGCGGCAGCAGCACCGCGTCGGGCCACAAGGCCCGCGCCTCATCGAGGCTGCCATCGGTCGAGCCGTTGTCGACGACGATCAGTTCTACCGCAAGGCGGCCGGTGGTCGCCCGCACGTTCGGTAGCGCGCGGCGCAGCCAGCCGGCCGAGTCGAGGGTGGTCATCACGATCGACAGGTCAGGCACGCCGGCGGCGGCGGCATCGAGGTGGGCGCTCATCGTGTGGGCTGCGCACCCTGCGGCAGCACGAAGATCGGGTTGGTCATGATCGTCTCCCCGGAAGGCGAAGTCATCTCCGCGCGGCAAGCGTAGCCGGCGCCGATGGGCAGCGGCAGCCCTAGGTCGAT
>Ga0123338_10000289_pt1 | contig 52384 bp, 50 predicted proteins | sample grotaG_FD_89793 | JGI IMG/M metagenome (GOLD analysis project Ga0123338, IMG submission 89793) | Glacier valley bacterial and archeal communities from Borup Fiord, Nunavut, Canada, to study Microbial Dark Matter (Phase II) -... | ecosystem: Environmental > Aquatic > Freshwater > Ice > Glacier ... | reverse complement strand
TAAGTCCATAAAACATAGCTTTAATAAACTCCATCAAGGTAGACTTGCCACTCTCATTGGGTCCATATATCACATTCAAGCCCTTTGAAAGGGTAATGTCAAAATCTTCAATTTTTCCGAATCCCCTCACATGAAGCCTACTTATTTTCAAATTACCCTCCACGAGCCGCTTAGCGACTATAAAATACCTGCTTTTTTCAGTTTTACTGGTCTACTCGTCCATTTTCTAAAGCTTGAAGTCCGTACTGAAGTGCCATAGACAAGGTTTCGCGTCGCGTAGGTAAGGTTTCCGACTCTTGCATATCCATTATCCTTCGTACAAATTCACCTTTAATTCCTGGATCTTCTAGGTACTGTTCATAATTAAACTGAATTGACGTCTGATTTTTTATTTTCATGAAAAAACAACTCTGCTCAAAAGCTTCTAATATATTTTTAACCCCTAGATTGTATTCCATTGGAATAAATCCTTTTAACGTAATACTGTATAGATCCATCGGAGAAAATTTTATTTGTTCAGTTGAACGCATTTTGGCAATAACCTCTACATCACTTGCACAATCATTAATATTTACATCTAGATTATGATAACGTCTGGTGGCATAGGGAACAAATTCTGCTTCAATGCTTTTTTGATTATCTTCCGAAAGCATTATTTTGCCCTGAATAAAGCCGTGCGCACCCTCTTCATCGAACCCCATCGGCTGCGGGCTTCCTGGATTAATCATTATCGTTTTCCCACTTTGTTTTTGAGAATAGCAATGCATATGCCCCAAAGCAACGTAATCCATACCCAATGAAAATATCTCTTTAGATGTTATGGAATTATAGTTGTCCTCCTCAAAAGGCATATCCACTGTTCCGTGAAAAAGTAGAATATTAAAATTCTGGCTTGAACTGTCTTTAGCAAGAACAATAGGGTAATCCTTGTCTACATTTCCTCTAGCTCCTAGGTTATAAATACAGGTATTATATTTTTCCAAATATAATACCTGTCCAGAATCCTCAAGAATGTGTACATTACTACCCCATTCTGAAGCTTTATAGTATGAATTTTCTTTCAGTGGATCATGATTTCCAGGACAAATAACTATTTCAGTTTTGTAAAGCTCCGAAAACAGGTTCTTAGCAATCAATATTGTAGAGCCTTTAACACAACTATCCTCAAAAAAATCCCCACTGATTATTAATAAATCCATATTCTGAGTCAGAACCTTTTCGACTATACTTTTAAGACAGTTTAGTATCTCATCTCTCCTGATATTGGCCTTATCTGCATCTCCAAGAGATGAAAAAGGTGCATCAAGATGCAAATCAGCCATATGTATAAACGATACTTGTTTCACGTGAAACGACCTCCCTGCAACAATAATACATTAGCCCTTCTCAATCGAAATTGCAACATATGCAACGGCATACTCTTTACAATGCGACATTGTTATGGAAATTCCTGAGGCGCCTAAGGTTGCATAGTAGTCCTTTGCTGTTCCATGTAGCAATACATAAGGCTTTCCTAAAGCATCATTTAAAATCTCAATATCATTAAACGCTGCATTCTTTCCTATTCCAGTGCCAAAAGCCTTTGATACGGCCTCTTTGCCTGCGAATCTGGCCGCATAGCTCTGATACTTCGAGGCATTTTTACTTTCACAGTATTTTATTTCATTAGGTGTGAATACCCGCGCTGAAAAACGCCCATTTTCGCTATTTTCAATAGCCACCCTTAATCTATCTATTTCTATAATGTCTGTTCCTAAAAGTAATTCCATTACTACACCACCTAATTTGTTCTAAGTCATCTATAGAGTTCGAAAAACTCAGCAAAGTTTTTAAACTCTGTACCTAATATCATTTTTTTTATTATTAGATTATCAAGTTTTGTGCAGTCTTTTATTTTGGCTTCTAATTCATTATCTTCGTCATTTTCAATAATAAAAATATTGTTATATGAGAAAGGATAAACCTTTTTAAAGTTTTCTTTTAAGCTCTCAATAGCAGAATTGCCCTTAAACAAGAATTCCCTATCATCTTCTATTTGTATAATGGTTAAATTTATGTTGTAATCTAGTGCTGCCTTTATTTCATCTTTCAAATCCTTCTTAAACAGTTCAATAAAGTTTGGCAGCATAAATCTTTGTTGCATCTGAATTATCAAAAGATTATTTAAAACTGGAGCGATATTCCCTGCTATTGTATCAATAATCAACATGTTCTCTTCATTATCTAGCTGCAAGTCGTTATATTTAAAAATAACTATAGCCCCAAGTAGCTCTATTTCCATCATATCAAGATATACAGGAATTATCAAAACACCTTGAGCCTCACCTATTTCATCGATAAACTCTTCTCCTATATATTTCGCAATATTTGCCTGTCCTATTGCATAAACACAATCTCCCTCAAAAGTCCGTTTCCAATTTTGATTTGGAGTTATAGTTTTATTCTTACATCCATCTATGTTAATAGTATTTGAAAATTCAAATTCATTTGTTTCCTTTTTATAAAGGCAGAATGCACCTTTATCGACATTAAAAGAAACTTGTAATGTTTTAGTCGTTATTTCTAGCAAGGTGTCTGTTCTTATTGAGCTGCTAATATTTCTTGTAAGATAATTAAGTGAAATTAGCTTATCTAACTTTTTTTGTATTAGCGCCTTCTGTTTATTCACTACTTCAAACAATTTGGCATTACTTAAAGCTGTATATGTAGACGCGGCCAAGCTCTCTATGAGCTCAAAAATTCCATCACTATATTCGCTGTCTGTTACTGTTTCACTTAATGTAACAAACCCAAGAATTTGGTTATTTGTAAGTAACAAAACAACATATTTAGCCTCCAGCTGATCTATCTGAGCACTAGCTAAAGCACTTATTTCTCCAAATAAGCCATCAAAATATTCACGATCTTTCTCGTTTTTGAGATCAATGATAACCTTATTAGGATTTATGCTATGAGGACTTTTTAAACTAAGACTTATGCTAATATTCTTAGTTTTGTAGAACACATCCTTAAAGCTCTTTAATACGTAACTATCACTTCTTTCATCAAAGAGTACAAAGCCTGTAATCTTACTACGAGTGAGCTCAGAAAATACGTCAACAGCTATACTATATAGTACATCCATCCTCAAGTCACTAAGCAATACCTTTGAGGACTGATTAATTGCGAATAGATTGAATATCTTTTCGTCTAGCTCTGAATTTACTTTTCTCAGTTTCTCATATCTGCTGAAATTTTCTAAGGCAGTATTTATAAGTCTCATAAGAGCCTCAGAAATTATGTAGTCATCTTCTCCAAAATTACTATTATGAAACAAAATAAATCCAAAAAGAGTGTCTTCTATTATCAATGGAACTATAGCATTTATATCAAGTGAATCAATTAAACTTGGTTCAAAAAACTTGACTATCTTGTCTCTCTCATAAAGTATATTCCCATAAAATTTAGCAAGATTTTTCAAATCTGAAGTCACTTCTATATTGTCCAGTTTCTTAGTATACCCCTTAACCTTTTTTGCCACATAAGTCTCATTTTCAAAAACATATATTGTTGATTTATCAACTATTAATAACTCATTTATAAAATCAAAAGCTGCCTCTATTATTTGCTCAAATACCAACTTTTGAGAAAAGTATTCTATAGCTTGCACCAGACCTGTGTATCTGTAAATTTTAGCAGAAAGAACTTCATCCTTTTTTTCATCTTCTATTCTCTTTAATATAGAATCGTATTTCATCATTATTACCTCCTAAATTAAGTAGTCCAACGATTGAACATTTATTACATCTCTTTGATGGTTCCTTCATTATAGTAATAGCTTACTCTGAGTACGGATTTTTGAATTTCTTTTTGGATTTTCTTAATCTCAAGCATAGTATTCGGAAATGCCTTTTTAAGGATAGTTATTTCTCCTTCACCCTTAGTTCTTAGATAACTCATCATATTTTTTTTGTTTTCTTCATTTTCCTGGAGAGCTATTCTAAGGTCGTTATATTCCTTATTCAATTTTTCATATTCATCTTTTCTAGCTTGTCCTCCATTGAATGCATTGGAAAAAATAGATATTTTCTGTTTATATTGATTTATCTCTACTTTAAGTAAGTCTATCTTTTGAGATAGCTCATCAAGTGTATCCTTATAACTATTTCTGTCAAAACCTTTTACGCTTACACTTGTTTTCTTTTCACTTGCTGAGCCCACTATGGCTGAAATCACTCTGATTTCAGCATTTATAGTCCCGCCCATTATCTGACCCTTCGTCGAATCTAAAATTACCTCTTTAGCGGTAATATTACTATTTAAGCAGTAGAACCCAACGTGTACGCTTGCATCACAAAATATATCAGCATCAGCTACATATTTAATATAAAGATTTTTTTTACATCTTATTATAGTTTTTCCTTTTCCGACTATTCCACCCTTTATATATATGCTACCCTCATGACTACGTATTTCTTTAACATTGCCAACTCCGTATTCGCTCAGTATTTCTATATCCTTAGTAGATGCTACTGAAAAATTATCCTCTATTGTACCCTGAACTGTGAGATATCCATCGAAGTCTACATTTCCAGTCTTAACACCAACATCATTTTTTATTTCAAGATGATTGGACACTCCTATACTATCTCCTTGAAAAAAAATTGCCCCACTTCTCATGGCATAAAGAGTTGACTTATCTCCTACAACAACCTCTTTAACTGTCTTTTTATCAAATAAGAGTGGATAGTTTTTACCCGGCATTGCCTTTAAAGGATTTCCTCGAACAGACCTACCCTCTTTACCCTCGGTAGCAAGAATTTTTTCACCAAGCCACTCGCCATTTTGAACCATGTTAATTAGATTCAATTCATAATGATCAACGTTGCCATCCTCTTTTATTTCAGGTCTTACCTCTTTTAATTTATAAACTTTATTTTGAGAATCCAAACCAGGTTCAGGTAACAAGCCCTCAGCTATAAGGATTGGCTGATTTGAATACAAATTTAAAAGGGCATCCTTTTTGATTCCGTAGATGACACCCTTTTGGTTTAACTTTGTAACTATTTCTTTAATAATAGCGGGACCCTCTAGCTCTATTTTATCTACACTTAGTGTTATGTACGCCCTTAATTCGTCTCCAGATACTTCCACTATTACTTTTTCTTTAATCGAAGCAAATCTTTTTGCCTCTTGTGGTGCAAAAACCAGTGCCTCTTTTATTACTATAAAATTGGATATTTGAATTTCTGGAAGAGAACCAATTATTTTGTTGAATTCATCAACATTTAAACCCTTTTTAAAAGATTGTAGGTAAAACCCATCACCAATTTTAGTAATCTCAATAAACGGAGAAGAATATATGGTAGTGTTTTCCATGTTTTGCCCCCTCAATTTGTGCAAATTTACAAATGCTGGTTGTATGATTATATTATTTAGTGTAATAGTTATTACATTCTAATCTGATTTCTTCTTCTCTCTTGTAATACGTTATCAAGTGCTGTTGCCTCATTCACGGCTGTCTCTAGTTTCTCGACCATTTCTTCAGATTCTATACTTGAAACAATTTGGTGTTTGAACATACCTAGCATACTCTCTATATAATCTAATCGGGCATGTATTCTCTCTAGTTCATTTTTTTCATCCTTAACCCTTTGTATAACCAGCTCATCCATTTCAATAATGCTACTGATATCTCCAAACATTCTATCATCCTTCATGAAACTTAGTTTTCGACGATTTGCATTTATCTTGTTCATCAAATCACCTATATTTATCTCAGATAGCTCTTTACTCCTAATAGAATAGTTCGTCAATAGCTTAGTGTAGGAAACAACTAAGTTTAGGCTCTTTTCAACTATTGTTTCTTTTAAATAGCTATGCTCATCTCCTCTTTTTAGAGAGTTAAATATATCATTTTTATCCTGCATTATTTTTCTCAGCTTTTGTTTTTGAATTGGTGATGCTGAATTTCTTGATTGCATTGACAATTTCATACATCTGCGATTTAGAGCATTTATCTCATTCTTTTTTTCTTTTCTTTTTACTTCTTCTCTATAACTGTTACTAAAAAGGCTCTGAATAACAAGCGCAAGGTAAAATATAGCGCCGACACCATATGCCCCTGTTATTAGTGCTGAAGGACCTATATTGGGAGCAAGGGCTTGAATATCCTGTGTCCCAATCCCACCACTCAATAAATACACAACTCCGCACCAAAATACTAAAGTTGCAAAATTTCTAAATCTAAAAAAAGCACTAAAAAATAAATTTCCGTTCATATTTCCCTCTGCTAACTTTTATTTGATATCAAATTATCAAATGATAAGTTGATAAAATACACAATCAAGATATCTGCCAAACTTGAACCCTACTTCTTTCATATGTCCACAAAACTCAAACCCTAGTTTCTCGTGCATTTTAATACTTATTTCATTATCCGCAGTAATCCCTGACATAATAATATGAAATCCGATTTCCTTACCTACCTCAATAATATATTCCATAAGTTTATTCCCAATACCACGCCTTTGATAATTAGGATCAATATATACCGACAGCTCGCAAGTGCTTTTGTACCCTTCCTTACTTCTAAATTCCGAAAGGCTTGCATAGCCTGCTACATAGCCGTCAATTTCATAAACAACTAGTGGATGTCTGTCACCATAGTGTGAAAACCAAATAGTCCGTTGCTCTACCGTTTGAGGGTTAATATCAAATGAGGCAGTTGTATTCTCAACTGCCCAATTGTAAATGTCAGTAATTCTAAATATGTCAGATTTTTCTGCTTTACGTATATGTGTCTCCATTTGTGATATTCCTTGTCATCAAGTTGATGCTTTATTTTCTGATTTTTCCTTGACCTCAAATCCACCATTGTCGCCACCTAGGAGAGCCTCTGCCCTTGCTTTTGCTCTATCTCTTGCAGAGTTCATATCCAGTCTCTTGAGCTTCATGTCGACATTGTCTTGGTTTAGCGATTCAACAGCATTTGCTCTTGCAGTCTTTTTATTTACAATCTCACGCGCTCTATCAAGGTTATCATTTACACTTCCGACACTGCTATTCTTTGATGTATATTGAGAATTAACAGAATTGATATTCTCACGCAAATTAGCCATTTTAGCCTGTGACTTCAAGGTCCTAAGTTCATTTAACTTAGCATTCATTTCAGACTCAAAGATCTTGTAATCTTCACGTATCTTCGCTACCTGTATCATAGCATTTTCATAAGTAGCCTTGTGGGTTTCAAATACAGTTTGGTATTCTTCCTCCTGCACTAGAAGCTCAACTAAAAGCTCTTTATCTCCAGCTCTTTGAGCAGAATCAACCCTTCCTGTTATTGCACTTAGGTTTCTTTCAGCTGTCTTCATCTCTATTTTAATCATCTCAGCACTAGTTTGGATTTCAATTATTTGCTGCTCTGCCTGTCGCCTTGCCTTATCAATCTGATTCTTTATATCTTCAAACAATGCTTCCGGGTTTCTCTCTTCTATATTACCAACAAACAATCCAAAAAAACCTCTAAACATGTGCCCAAGTCTACTAAATAAACCCATTGTACTTCCTCCTTAAAATATTTAAATTTATTTTCCATAATAGTTTTTAATTGCAATTATTTAATACTTTTAATTTATAATAAAAACATTATAAAGTAAATAACTATTTGATAAAAATACTTATTTATGGTTATTTCAGAGCTTTTTCAAATCTTGCCCAGTACTTTTTCGGTAATAAATCAATATCATCACACTCTTCAATAGCAAGTTCTGTCATAAATTCCACATCCTGTGTGCTAGGCCTGCATTTCTTTAGTGCCTCTTTGAGAATTGGTCCTGTAATTGAAGGATTATCTTCTTTTTTATTGCAGGCAAGCTCATATGCTTTCCTCACTACAGTATCTATCTCAGCACCTGTATAATTTTCAGCCAATTTTGCAAAAGGGATGAAATCCTGTATATTGGTTCCAATGCCGTATTTCTTTATTATAATTTTAAAGATAGCTGCACGTTCCTCGGCCTCCGGCAAAAGAATTGGTATCTTCTTGTCAAACCTTCCTGCTCTTTTTAATGCCGCATCGAGTAGGTCAGGCCTATTTGTAGCTGCAACAAAAATTATCTTACCTCTATTATTTGTATTACTGGTGAACTGTAAAAATTCACTAAATATATTTCGACTTACACCACTATCACCAGAGTCGCCTCTTCTAAAAGCAGTATCTATTTCATCAACAAAAACAATTACAGGCTCCTGCGACTTTGCTCCTAGCAAACACTTTTTAAAGTTTTTTTCGCTCTCTCCAACGTACTGTCCTAAAATTCTCGACATGTCTATTTTCACACAATTAAAACCACTTGATTTTGCCAGAGCCTCTACTAAAAGCGTCTTTCCAGTTCCGGATGGTCCACATAAAAGTATTCCCATTGGAACTCTCCTTGAGTCCCCTCTTCTTACAGGTTCAATAATGTTTTTAGTCAAGTAGCACTTTGCCGCCTCCATACCGCCTAAGTCTTCAAAGTCTATCTCTGGATAAATAAAATCCAAAACATCTCCATACTCCTTCTGGAGTACATCATGTTTCTTTTGTTTAATAAAGTCAAAGCTGATAGGTACTCCTTCAGCCTCTGCCTTTAGCTTAATATCCTTTATACTCTTTCTATTAAGTCCAGATGAAAGCTTTGCAAATTCCTCTATCGATATTTCTGACTTTGTAGAGTTATCTTCTAATAAAAATTCAATGTACTTCTTTCTATCAACTTCATTAGGCAACTCTACTAAAATTGGTTCAATTCGATAGGAGGGCTTTAAAAATTCACGGCTTATATCTACAATATTGTCGGTAAGCATAAATATTGTGCTTCCAACAGCAGAGATTCTAGTATTAACTGACCACTCGGACATCCAAATAAGCGCCATTCGTTCTTCTAACGTCATACTTCCTATATCCCCTGCTGGTACAATCTTCTCGGCATGATCAACAAACAATGCCATTTTAGTGCTTCTTAGTGCTATGTCTATAAACGGAAATATTTTAGATGGCATAGAATGAAATAGACTCGCTACATCATTCCCAGTAATCTTATTAAACTCACGTTCCATCGTAGGCTCTAAAAAGGTAAGACCTCTTGATATGTCATAGAACGCCACAATTCCAAAATTCCTCTGTCTTATAAATTCTTCATCTATATACCTAAAGAAATTCCTAGTGTTGTCCATAATATCTTTGACATTAAAATAAAACAGAAATTCATGAGATATACCTGATTTGTATTTTGATATAAAATTATTAAACCACATATTTTTTCCTTTTTACCTCTATAATAAGATCTTTTTTTGGTAGGAATGATTAAACACTATATCCTTAATTCAAGGGTCTACTTATAGGTATTTACTATTTAGTCATTCCTTATAATTATATACATAAATAATCAAAATGTCTGTAAAATAGTAGGTTTAAATCATATTTTTAGCAAAAGTGAACATCGATGCAGTATAAACGAAGCAAATCCGTCCTTTTGACTGCTGATTTAACTATTTAAGACATATTGGGAACGTCTATATTTTTAACTATAATTTAGGTTTTTGTGTTTTTATCGAACTCAATATTGTAGCCTCTTGATTTAAAATATGCGTTTTTGCAAAGCTTTGCGCAGATTCTATAGTTCTTGTTGACACAGCATCAAAAATATCATTATGTTCTTTAATAAGATTTTTGGGGCTACTGTAGTCTTTCAAATATATTACTCTAAACCTTTGTACCTGCTCTCTAAGATTATTCAAAATAGTTAGGAGCTTGTCATTTCTAGATGCTTTATATATAATGTCGTGAAACTCTGCGTCCTTTTTAATTGATCCGTTAAGATTTTCCTTTTCAATATATGAAGCAAACTGTCCATTAATAAACTTTAGTTCCTTCAATTCATCATCAGTAATTCTCTCTGCTGCTAATGCGGTTGCCAGCCCATCCAAAGATGCTCTAACCTCCAGTACATCCATTATGTCTTTCACAGAAAGCTCAGCTACATGTGCACCTTTTCTGGGGACCATGTCTACTAGTCCCTCTAACTCCAATTTTCTGATTGCCTCTCTCACTGGAGTTCTGCTAACTCCCATTTTGTCGGCAAGTTGTACCTCCATCAGTCTTTCTCCAGGCCGTAGTTCACCAATAATGATTGCCTCTCTCAGTGAATTAAATATGACCTCTCTTAGTGGCTTATAATCATTCAAATTTATTTTAGACAATTTACCCGACATATTAATACCCTCCTTGAGCCCCAAATGGGCAATAAATTATAATCGACTCTTTTAACCTATACAGTATACGTTAAGTAGCAATCATGCTTACTCTTTTTCAATATATTAAACGCACTTTTGGCCTTTTCCTCATCATCAAATATTCCAAAAACTGTTGGACCACTTCCACTCATCATGCTACCGAGAGCACCTTTCCCCATAAGATCCCTTTTAATTTTCCCAATTATAGTGTATTTAGCAAGGGTAACACTCTCCAATACATTGCTCATGTTTTCAGCAACAAACCTGATATCTTTCTTTTCTAATGCTGAAATAAGACTCGCGGTGTTAGGCCTTTGCGTCACTCTATCCAAATTAAGGCTTTTATAAACCCACGCTGTTGAAACACCTATTTTAGGCTTAATTAGGATAATAGGTACATTCCCTAATTGCTTTAGGCATGTAAGCTTTTCCCCTATTCCTTCTGCTAATGCTGTACCACCCATTATGCAATACGGCACATCTGCACCGATTGTTTTACCTATTTGCATTAGCTCATTTTGATCTATTCCAAGCTTAAACAGAGTATTAATTGCCTTTATCACCACTGCTGCGTCTGCGCTTCCACCCGCGAGCCCTGCGGCTACTGGGATCTTTTTGTCTATTACAATACTGACTCCAGCATCTAGCTTATACTTGGTAATCATGGCCTCTGCTGCCTGATATGCTATATTTGAGCTGTTATTTGGTACATACGGCGCAGCACACTTTATTTCCACTCCAGATGGAATTTCATGAAGAGATATAGTATCATGTAACTGTATCGTCTGCATAATCATTTGCAGATTGTGATATCCATCTTCCCTTTTACTTAAGACATCCAGAGATATATTTATCTTTGCATGTGCATCTAATGAAATCATCTATTCATATCCTTTAATCAGTTATTTAAGTACATTATATACAAAATACAATTGTATATCAATAAAATTCAAGAAACATATGGTTTACAACCTATATCCAATTGAATAATGTTCGAAATAAATACAATCAGACACCTATATTTGTTTAGGTTCTTTCACAAAGATACGAGGATGTAACAAAGTTTAAATTAATAGGTATATTCATAAGGCCGATACTATGCTACAAAACCTCAACAACAACAAAAAAGGCTCTTGATTTTTATCAAGAACCTCGTTTATGAATTTTCTAAAATTTATTTATTCATTTATAAAATATTTATTTAAGTACCAACTACATCATTTGTCAACTTACATTGCTTTTTTAAGAATTATAATGTGTTGTCCTGGCATTAATATATCCTTTTCAGAAAGATTGTTGATTTTCATTAAAGTATCCACAGTTGTGCCGTATTTCTTTGCAATTTTCCACAAGTTATCTCCTGATTGTGTAATATATATAATTACACTCGGTATTGATAGCGGTCTGTTTTCATCTAGCAAACTCTCATTTGCCTTATTTATTATAGGCACTATTTTTTTTGTTTCTACCCTTGTGTCTACACCAATAACAGCCCGGATTTCAACTTGGTCGGTAGATATCATGCTATAGTTGCAGTGCTCTATTTCCAATGAAATATCCGACTTCATATTGCTGTTTATACCCTTAATATCAACTTCGTGTCTAAAAGGTATTTCTTTCTTAAGGCAGAATACTGGTTGGTCTTCATTGTTTGCCAGGTATAAAATATTGTTTTCTACTGAGCCCTCGATAATTATCTTGTTATCTTCAATCCGACTTTCAGAGACATTATATTTGCACAAAACGTTAAATATTTCGGCTACTTCAGGGCTACATTCATTAAGGTCCACTATGTCTCTTATTACTATTTGACTCCTGTTTTCTGAAAATATTTCATCTAAGTCAAGCTGTTGTCTTTCTAAAATAATCTTTGCTTTTGGGCTATATGCATCAGATAACACCTCTACCGTTTTCTGACACAATCCATTAACATAAATATTTAATGCAATTTCAGCCCTAATATTTCTCAGCTCTCCATCGCTGTCCTCTGCAGCCTCAATCTTATAGTCAATTAAGTCATAGTCAACGTTTACAATTGTGTCTTCATCCACATCTTCTAACTCAACAAACTGGGTAAATGCCAGCTCATTCTCCATATACTGCATAGACCTAGCTTCATCGTCAGCAATATAAAGCGTAGAAATACCTATATCGCTCTTAACAAATATCTTACCATCCGCAACTTTAAAATCCTTACCTGATATTTTTATATCATTTCTAAGAATTTCACTGATAGTGGGTTTGCTAGATGGCAAATCTAAGTCCTCTTTTATTATAAAGTTAACTTTGTTGCTACCGAGGTGAGTGTGTAGCACCACGAGGTCTGTTAAAGCTTGAATATCTTCTAAACCAACAATACCAGATGAGATTTCTCTCTCAATCTCGTCATAAACCTTACAATTTAATGGCAGAATTGTTTTAACGTTTATCTTTCTCCCATTTAGTAGAGTATAGTCCATATGCTCAATTATACCTTTAGCCCTACACTTCATTCCGCTTCTCACGCCTTGAATATCCAAAGTGTACGAGAAAGGGATATTTGAAGTAATACCTTTTACACTCTTTGTCTCATCATCAGAGATATAAAGTATTTTACACACAATACATCCAGAAACTACTGCCCTATCAGTACCTGTATCGCAGCCAGTAATGAAAACATCTCCATCTAGAAGAAGCACCCTGGCGATGTCCGGTTTTGTATCCGGAACAATTATATCATTTTCGACAACAGTCTGAATTGTGTCCTCACCCAACAAATTATTTACCTTAAAGGCCTCTTTTAACAACTCCAGAGACATTTTTCCATCCTCCCTTATTATAAATATTACATTTCGCATTTTTATAGATGAAAAACCTATCAAACAAAATGATTCTGCTATGTAATATATATTTGTTGTAGGACTAAAATATGCCATAAAAGAAAAAAACTATTGGGACAACAAAAAAGAGACTCACTATTAGATCGTCTCTTTTTTGTTAAATTATATTATTAAGTTTTCTCAGAAAGCTTATGACATAAATTCCGAGGATGTAAATTCAAAATACACCCTCTAATAAAATCTTAAACAAGCTTAGCATACCTGAATTTGTTTATCATCCTTATATACAACTAATTCAACTGCTTTTGTTAGTATATCAGTGTAGCTATATGAAACTCTTCTGGTATTATCATACTCGTTTTCAAATTTTACTACGAAAATACTTGGATAAGTATTTTCAAGAACACCTTCTCTAATAAAAGATTTCTTGCGGCCTTTGTTTGCCCTAAGTTGTACCTTTTCTCCAATACAGCCTTCAATATCTCTTTTTATCTGAAAAAGTTCTCCTCTATCTATCATGATATCACCTCATCATCAGTTTAATTTATTATAGCACAAAAAAGAATGTTTGTCAAAAATAATCTATTATACAAGTGTATTGCGTCTATGTCAAGCATTTTTTTTGCCTTGCCGACCCTGTAGTGCCCATTTTTAAGGGGTTTAAATTTTTTGCAATAATTATTTCCCAAAAATTTGTTCTTGTCCTTTTAATATATCTAAATCATCTTCTTCTGCATCCGCTACTAACCTTACATAAACACCTTTAAGTATAATTATTTTTTTCCCTCTATTAAATATGATGTCAGATACTCTAAAAAGAACATCCTTTTCATAAGATTTTCTATATACTAAGCTTCCTATTTCAATTTGTTGCATAATTGTTCTTCCCCTCTTAGTTTAGTATGCCAATATTTGAAATTATTATTATTTTTTAATTAGCACATATAACCATAAGTAAGGTATAAAGGAGCAGCAGAATCAATAACATTTAGTATCGCATAAAGAAAATTCAGTTTAAATGGAGAATTTATAACGCCGCTGATTATAAAATATGTACTCACTTAAGGATATAACTCTATTCTAATACTATTTTATGCCTTTTTAATCAGCTTCGTGAATTGTATTACACAAACTTACTTAATTTTGTTGAATTACTTATATATAAAGTTATATAATATTTTTTATAACTGGATTACTAAGATTTTGTTAGAGGTATAACTCTTTTTGAATCTTAGAAATCATACAACAACACAATACTTCGTCATATTACATTTATTATAGCCAATATACAATTTTAATATTAACTATATATGCTTTTTTAGGAAGGAGAAATTACATTGCTTACAGATATACAGATTGCTCAAGGTTGCAAGCTGCTCCATATTTCAAAAATTGCTGAGAAGCTTGGAATAGAGGAGGAGTATCTCGAATTATATGGTAACTACAAAGCTAAACTTTCAGAGAATTTGTGGAATAAAGTTAAGAACAATCAAGATGGAAAGCTTGTTTTAGTTACAGCAATAAACCCAACCCCTGCTGGTGAAGGCAAAACTACTACCACTGTTGGCTTAGGACAAGCTATGTCCAGGATAGGAAAGAATGCTACAATTGCCCTCCGTGAACCATCATTGGGGCCAGTAATGGGCATAAAGGGTGGTGCCGCTGGAGGAGGTTATGCTCAGGTTGTACCTATGGAGGATATTAACCTGCATTTTACAGGTGATATGCATGCTATTACTACTGCCAATAATCTTCTTTCTGCAGCTATAGACAATCACCTTCAACAAGGCAATTTACTAAATATAGACCCTCGTCAAATAGTGTGGAAACGCTGCATGGATATGAATGACAGGGCCCTTAGAAATGTAATAGTCGGACTTGGAGGAAAGATGAATGGAATTCCAAGAGAGGATGGTTTTAATATAACTGTTGCCTCAGAGGTAATGGCGATATTATGCCTTGCTTCAGACTTAAAGGATTTGAAAAATCGCCTTGGACGAATTATTATTGGCTATAATTATGATGGAAATCCTGTTACTGCCACAGATCTAAAGGTTGCTGGCGCAATGACGCTGCTTTTAAAGGATGCTATTAAACCAAATTTAGTTCAAACCTTGGAGGGTACTCCTGCTATTATGCATGGTGGACCTTTTGCAAATATTGCACATGGCTGTAACAGTGTCACTGCTACAAAGCTCGCCTTAAAGCTTTCTGACTATGTGATTACTGAGGCTGGCTTTGGAGCTGATCTGGGGGCAGAGAAATTCTTTGATATCAAGTGTCGCTTTGCAGGACTTAAGCCTAACGCGGTAGTTCTAGTAGCTACTATTAGAGCGCTAAAATACAATGGTGGTGTCAAAAAGGAAAACTTGAAGGAAGAGAATATTGAAGCTCTCTCAAAGGGCTTTGCAAATGCTGAAAAGCATATAGAGAACCTTCAAATGTTTGGAGTTCCAGTAATCGTGGCAATTAATCACTTCGATACGGATACTGAGAAGGAGATCGAGCTAGTTCAAGATAGATGTAGTTCTTTGGGAGTCGAGGTTGCCTTTTCAGATGTCTTTCTAAAGGGCGGCGAAGGTGGTATAGAGCTTGCAAAGAAGCTAGTTGCCGTGACTGATACTACCGTTTCTAATTTTGCTCCTATATATGATTCTACTCTTCCTATAAAAGACAAGGTGCAGACAATCGTATCTAAGATTTATGGTGGAAATAATGTCATTTACAACGCTACAGCTGAAAAATCAATCGCGAAGATTGAAGAGATGGGGCTTGACAGGCTTCCAATTTGTATGGCAAAAACCCAATATTCACTTTCGGATAATCCAGCACTACTTGGTCGCCCAAAGGGCTTTGATGTGACGGTAAAGGAAGTTCGTATCTGTGCAGGTGCTGGTTTTATCGTTGTGTTGACTGGAGATATTATGACTATGCCAGGCCTTCCAAAAGTGCCTGCTGCTGAAAGAATAGATATACAAGAAGATGGAACTATAGTTGGTTTGTTCTAATGTGATCTCAAATAATAGGCGAATAGCGATAATTACTAGTTAATAATTTATAGTTAATAATTACTTCCGAATAATTAATAGTGAACAGTGATGGCATGCCGACTTGTCTGCCAATCTATACAACTAAATCGAGGTTGTGTAAATTGGTCGGCACAAACTGGCTACCCTCGCTATTCACTCTTTTTATTCTTCACTTCTCACTAATCTTTGGTCTTGATTTTGTCTATGCTGCACAACCAAAATAATTATATCTTTCTAACTATTTCAGAAAGCCCAAAGTATCATTGCCTTGGGCTTTCTGATGTTTTAACGGTTCACTATTACCTAGACTTAGTTTTTAATTTTACCCTTTACCGTGTTATTTCCCATCCTATATCGCACTAAACTTATCAAGAAACACTTTTAGATACTGTATTTCATCAATAACCTCTTGAAGGCGGCTTATATAGTTTTGTTCTGACCAACCTTTTCTGCTGTTGTAATATTTATTTATAACCCTCCAAAATTTTTGAGGAAACATGAGCATTATTTTCATTAAATCTAGCTCGCTCTCACCTAGTGATTCTATTTTACAGTACTCATTTAAAATTATAGCTGCCTCATTAATATCCCACTCACATTTTCTCATCTTTCGTCTTAATAGATTGACTAAATCATATACCTTTAAGTCATAACAACAATATTCAAAATTGATAAGATACATTTCATCATTTTGCACAAAAATATTATGATGATTAAAATCATGGTGCGATACATTCCTATTTTTTTCAGCATCCTCAACCAGCTCAAAATAATCTGAAGTATCCAGCATACTAATAGCTTTTTCACCAAGCTCATAAAAATAATCCACATTTTTACTCATCAAGTTATCAAACTTTAGTTTCCCTTTTTGAGCATTCTTTCTAAGCTTCTTAATCTCGTCCAAGCGTTTTCTATAGCAACTAGGTAGTCTACCAAGTTCGCTTCTGACACTGCTGTTTTCTGAGCAAATGCACCCATTAGAAGCTTTATGCATCTTTGCTAATAGCCTTGCACATTTAATAGTTTCTTCCCTATTATCAAGATTGCATTCCCGACCCTCAATATATTTACTCATATATACAGTTTGGTCATTGAAGGTAATACATGAGCTACCTGTATTTGTATAAATATTTTTATCTATGTTCTCAAATCCATTATTGAATAAATGTTCTTTAACTTCAGCTATAAAATTTATCCTGTCTGGTTTCAAAGTAGACATTTTAATGAGCCTTTTTCCATTATCAGTATTAGCAATAAACATATCTCTATAATTACTGATGCTATTTATTTTAATATTATAATTCTCCTGCAATTCCCTTTCTAATTCATGCATATTGACCTCCAAAGGCCGTATTATGGCCACAAAATATTATGAAATTGCTATCCTCCATGAGCTACCCCATTTCAGTCACAAAATAGACTACCTTAGCTTTTCACAATGCCCAAAAACCTCAATTTTAGCAAGCATGCGTTATTAGATTATATGAACTAGAAGATATATGTAGAATTAAAACTTCAGTTAACTAAATTCTTACTTCACCCGATTAGTAATTATAAGTATATTTAGAAATTATAAGGAAGAATCTAGAGTATCTTTTTCCGCAAACGGTGTTGTCAAGACGTCCGATGGTCGCGAGATAAATCTTGAATTAAATCTTAATATGTCCAGAACCTTTTATTCACAAACTAGTATATCATTCAAAGCCGGAGATGCTCTAATTGATCCTTTGGTTGTAAATCTGGGTAATACACCCACATCTCTATCTAGTAAAAAACTTTCTTTCGATATCAATATTGATGGAAACAAAGAAAATATTTCAATACCAAGCAGTTCTTCAGGGTTTTTAGTTTTAGATAAAAATAAGAATGGTAGTATTGATGATGGAAGTGAACTTTTTGGTCCTCAAACAGGAAACGGCTTTGATGAATTATCAAAATATGATACTTATAATAATGGTTGGCTTGATGAAAATGACCCAATATACGATAATCTTCAGATTTGGCAGCATGATGACAGCGGAAATTCTTCGCTTATTGCTCTTGGAAAAGCTGGTGTTGGTGCAATATATCTTAAAAATGTTGAAACAGATTTTAAATATACAGATAATCAAAACAAAACTGAAGGGGTTTTACGTCAAACAAGCATTTTCCTAAGAGAAAATGGTACAGCTGGTACTGTACAACATATTGACCTTGCAATCTAGAAATTAACTCAAAAAAATAGTATTATAAAATACGAGTCTAGCTGACATTTATGATGCTATTTTTAATGACTACTATACCATAAATTTTAAAAATATAAGTAACACTAACCCTGGAACTCCTAGTATACCTATAATAAATGCTGAATATATATTTAAAGCTATATTAAAATTGAAGTAAATACCAATAAAATTAATTACCGCAAGCAGAACTGCACCTAAAATAGTGTTTACCAACAGTTTTTTTAGTATTTTTGCTACGTTCATATTTTCCACCCCTCCTGATAAGGAGTAACTAAACAATAGTTTCAGTCATTCCTACGGTTTGTCCTTTATTAAATATATTTTGGGGGTGACTAAAATATTCTAGAAATATTTTATATATTGTTTAATCCAATCGCCTTTGCCTTTTTTACAAGATAATCAAATCTTGATTCAATTGCTTTAATTTGATATGTAAAATAGTCAACCATCAGAGAATCATCAACAAAATTTAAATTGTTATAAGCATCATTTAATTCGTTTTTTACATTTTTAATTTCTACTATAAGTTTAGTCTTTTCAGTGGCCAACACCTGTTCTTCAGATGTTGTTATCACTTTATTTAATGAATTATTCAATGAAATTTCCATAAAACCTCCTTAAATATATTGTAGTATAATAAATAATTGACCTTTTATTATACTATTTATACATTTATGGAAATATTCTTAATAACTAATGTAAGTTTATGATCAATACTTTTCTACCGATAGTGCGCCATTTTCTTTTATTATCTCAATGATTGATTCGATTCTGTCCTCATCAACCTTCATACTAAAAAGTGCATTACCATTTGATATTAAATTTTCATACACTTGTCTTCTGTTTTTGGGAATTCTAAGATCAAGTAAACCACCTATGATTCCACCTGTAGTCAACCCAATAACTAGCCCTGCTATTGGGCCTGCAGCAGCAACCGTACCTAACGTTTGAACAAACATGCTTGCTGCGCCGATAAAAATTCCAATCACCCCTCCAAATATTCCACCAGTAATAATTCCATCAGCTATTCTTTCTCTTTTACTGAGCTTATACGGAATCGATTTATTTTCAGCGAATTTTAAGTGGTTTAGTTGTCCATAACCATTATTTGACCTATAATATGCTTTATTACCGCTGTCCTTTACAACAATAGAGATATTATCAGTTCTGAGACCTTTATCCCGTACTTCATATGCTGCTCTTTCCGCATTATCAAATACTTCAAAAATAGCTACAATTGTCCTAGCCAATAAAATCACTCCTTCAAAACAGATTTCTTGAATTCAGTGAGCTTTTTGCTTCCCTTTGAATTTTAGAATTTGTGTAATTAGTTTAGCTTTAGTCAAAATGTAGCTATTTATTCAATATTCTATTAAGCTTCTACTATTATCACTTCTGTTGTATTGCAAACTTTTAAAATAAATTTACTAATACTTCTTATATTATTACATCTGCCGCTGATGTGATGATTTGTAATAGCTTTACTTAATATTTTAAACTAGATATTGTAGTAAATCACTTGGCCTTTCTAAAAATATGTCTGGCTCTACCTTCTCAAGCTCAGCCCTGGGGCTATACGTCCAAGCAACTGCAGCACTTTTAATTCCCGCATCTTTTGCACTAAGTATGTCTAATGGGCTATCTCCAACATACAAAACCTCTTCTTTATTAATAACATTTGCCTTTTCCATTGCTTTTATTAGTGGATCTCCATCGGGCTTGTGCTTTGTGGAAGCCTCTGAGCCATTTACAAATAAAAAGTAATCACTCAAATTGAATAATTTTAGACCTCTAATGGCTAGTTCTTGACTTTTTGATGTAACTACCCCTAGAATAATTCCTTTTTCATATAAGCTTTTAATTAGATCAAATATCCCAATAAAAATAGCTACTCGATTATCATGCTTTCTTTGATTATATTCCCTATAAGTTTTAGCGAGCTCTTCCTCTCTTCCAGGATATATATCTCTTAAATGATTCACTAAAGGCATACCTATATAGCTTATAGTTTCCTCCTCAGGTCTTGTTTCACCAAAATGATGATTAAAAGTGTAATTAAAGGACTCTAATATTAACGGAATTGTATCTATAAGTGTTCCATCTAAGTCAAAGAAGATGTACTTGAAGTTGTTCATTTATTACTTCACCCTTTTCTTTTTAATTTTTCGTTCCTTTACTTTATTCACTATCAATGGGATACCAACTGTAAGTATAACTAATACTACTGAAAAAATAAAACCTGGTGACATCGGATTCTTTATATTATGTCCCATAAACGCAACTGAAAAGGTTTCAATCATTGATCCTAATATGGTAGCTAGCATAAAGTCCCTATATTTGACCTTTGTTAGTCCTGCCGCATAGCTCAAAATATCTAGTGGAAATACTCCCGATATCCGCATGAAAAAAATAATCTTAAAACCACTCTTTTCCACTCGTAAGTTAATTTTTTCGACTCTCTTTTTGATTAATTTCTCAATAAATGACTTTCCTAAATGTCTACTAATTAAAAATGCAACATTAGAAGATATAATTATCGAAACCATAGCTAATAAGAACCCATAAACAGGACCATATATGCTACCTGAAATGAGCGTAATAAATGTAATTGGAATAAACACTGCTAATGGTCTAAGTGCCGAAATCACCAAAAATACTGCAATTGAGCCATTACCGTACGATTTTATGTAATCTTTAATGAGTCTTAGATTTATTTTTCTAATATCTTCTAAGTAATAAATAATTACTAATAGCACTATCAATATTAAAGCACATACTACTACCAATATCTTTCTTTTATACTTGTTTGTCATAATCAAACCTTTTATGATTTATTTACGTATACTGATTAACTAATTTAATTTACTTGTTAATTTAATCATTATTAATTATAATCTATATTATATATAATTTATATGCAATACAAATATTTAGGGTATCTTCTAAATCTCATTGTCTCCTTTGTATAAAATAGACTTACGCAATTATAATTTTTTAGAAGTAGAGGGTGGATTCATTGAAAAATAAAATTAGAAATTCGTTACCAAATCTCTTAACATTTATAAATCTATCACTTGGCATTATTGCTTTACTCTTTGCCTTTAAGGACGAGTTAATTCAAGCATCTTTACTAGTTATGGTTGCTGCATTAACTGATAGATTTGACGGGAAGGTAGCCAGAATGTTGGATAGCACTAGTGAATTGGGAAAAGAATTAGATTCTCTATCAGATTTAATTTCATTTGGTGTTGCTCCAATCATAATTGCATGGCAAATCAGTTTTCTCCCCCTTGGTATTCTAGGATATTTGCTTACGGTTCTCTTCCCTATAGCAGGGGCTTACAGACTGGCTAGATATAACGTTACTACATTTAATAATGTATTTTGTGGTATTCCCATTACTATTGCTGGAGCATTTCTAGCTATTGTAAACTTGTACAACAGCTTTTCTAAAATCCGTGGCACTTATAGCAATGTAAACACTATTGTTTGTGCTGTAATTGTTGTTTTGCTTTCTTATTTTATGATAAGTAAAATTCAAATTAAAAAGAGATAGCGTAGTATACATTAAAAAACTAAGCAATCAAGGCAAGCCTTGATTGCTTAGTTTTTTAATGTATACTAAAGAATGCTATCTACTGATAGAAATTTATATCTGAAGGTCTGTGAGCTTATAATGCTGTCCTCCTATACCTATGACACCCTGTACCCTTCTCCCCTTCATAAATCTTGACAGTAACACCATCAGGGTGCTTCAAGACTCATACCATCACAATACTACTTCCACTATATTTATAGTAAGCCCCTTCACCTACCATCTACTACTATTTTTCTGCGCTATTCACTTTAACATAATCAAATAGACAATTTATATATGAACAGATTTACATAATTTCTATTTAGAAGAATGAAAAAAAACACCCACTATTTGTGGATGTTTTTTTGGCGGAGAAGAAGGGATTCGAACCCTTGCTACCATTGCTAGTACTAACGGTTTAGCAAACCGCCCCCTTCGACCTACTTGGGTACTTCTCCATTTGTTATATGCTGACCTAACCAGTTGGCCAGCATATATTGGCGGAGAGAAAGAGATTCGAACTCTTGGTAGGCTTTCACCTACGCCGGTTTTCAAGACCGGTGCCTTAAACCAACTCGACCATCTCTCCACGATCGCGTTAAGCGACGAACTTCATTTTACAATGAAATCATCTATTTGTCAACACCTTAATTAAAAACACATCATCAAACACGAGCATTTCTAGTAAGTAAATAATCCCATTTAGGCCATTTCACTATATAATTCCTTCATATCCTTTATAAATGAACTTTTAGGATAATCAACAACAAATATAAGAATGAGCTTTTTTGCCTCATCAAATTTTGAAGTTTTATAGTAACATTTAGCTAAATAGTAGTATGCATCATCAATATAATACTCATTCTTTTGTGAAAAATCAATTGCTCTATTGAAGCTCAGTATTGCCTCACTATAGTTTTCATTTCTATAGTTCTTGTACCCATCTCTATAAAGTAATTGAGACGCTTTGCCATAACTTTTTAAAATTAAATCATTATAACTCTCCAAGGCTTTTACACTCAAAAATTCAGTATTTATATCATACTTAAGTATTATTGCACAGTTAATATAATCCTGCTTATTGTAGTAGTCATATGCAATAAGTAATAAATTATTAGAGATTACTGTATTATTATACTTGGCCTCAATATCAACACCCTTAGCTTCTTCTGTAGCTATCTTTTGTTCTGATTCCACTAGCTTACTTCGTAATGACTCCAGCTCTGTTGTAATCCTCTTATTTTCCTTCACAGCGGCGTTAAAATCAGTAACGACATTAATCTTTGCCTTTTCTTCCGAAGTAAGCTTGTTTTGATAATCACTAATGTTATTTTGAAATTTGACCTGGCTATAAGCAGTTAATAACAGCACTATAAATGCTCCTGCAAATAAAATTAAAGCATACATCCATATTTGTTTCTTTTCATTTTTATTTTCTTTATGATTATTAAATTTCAGATTCATAACTAAACAGCCTCCATATGCCAAACACTGGCACAATAAGTATCACGTACCTTAGTTCGTGTAGTTTCTTTCTATATTTGTCTTCCTAGCTATATCTATTGCCTGAATTTCTTCAGCCGATAAGGAATATTTCGATTTACCATATGAAACCGGCTTTGCATACGTTGAAGAGCTATCTCTTGCATAAATTCCACTTAATACTACTCCTGAGTCATTATTGTCAAGAAGGGCGATAGAAAAACTTAAATCACTTCCAACGTTATCAAAAGCATTGAACCTTACAATGCCTACCTTTTGGACACATTGAAGGATAGTCCTCTCTATTTCATTCATTTTTAATTCAATATCCCTATTTTTAGCACTTACAGAATTAACACTACCAAGGCAGGTCTCTAAAAGTTCTTCCATATTTCTGTCACTTAAACCATTCATAAATCTATTATACTTTGTTTTAATTCTATTAGTCTTTTTTATATTGGCTATAAGTAAAATACAATTAATAATTATAAAAATAAAACTCACTGTAAATAAGATTTGAATTTCAAATTGTACATTCAGTATATTACTAAAAAAATCGCTCATTTCTTATTACTCCTTATTTATCCATTCAGATATACATATTTATTATATTTCGCCACATTTAATATCTTTTACTATCTTATTTAGTTTTGGTACCTTCTTATCCTATTTAGCTATTTTAATACATAAAAAACCATCCACATTTTGATTATATCTCTTAATTAGCTTTATTTTTGATTTTAAGACGTAATAAAGTATTAAATACATATGTTATTATGAACACTTAAAAAATGTCTTAAAATTGATTTTAGAAGGTCACTTTTTTTTTAATTTTTGTAAAAAAACTCTAATAATCTATCTAACTCATCATTAGAATAATATTCTATTGAAATTTTGCCTTTGTTATGATTCGCAAGCAATTTAACTTTAGTACCTAAAATATTTTTCAGTTTATCCTCAACCACTGTGAAATCTGGATTTTCAATTCTTACTTTTTTCTTTTCTTTGTTTTTTAATAGGTTCCTAATATAACTTTCAGTTTCCCTTACACTTAATTTATTTTCAATTATGTACTGCGCTGCCGCCTTCTGCATTTCCTCATTCTGAATAATAACTAATGTGCGGGCATGTCCACTAGTTAAGTCACCACTTATTATAAATTTCTTTACATCATCTACTAGACCTAGTAATCTGAGCGTGTTCGCAATTGCAGATCTACTTCGCCCTATTGTTACAGCTATTTGCTCTTGAGTTAAGTTGAATTCATTCATTAGATTAAGAAAGGCATCTGCCTCTTCGATAGGATTCAAATCTTCTCTTTGCAAATTTTCGATAAGTGCTACCTCCATTACCTGCTTTTCTGTAAAATCCTTTATTAGAACAGGGACCCTACTAAGTCCAGCTAACTTTGCAGCTCTCCATCTTCTTTCACCTGCAATTATTGTATAGATATTAATATCTTTCTTTACAATAATAGGCTGAATAATCCCGTGCTGCTTAATCGAGTCGGCCAGCTGTACTAACTTTTCATCATTGAAAAATTTACGTGGTTGATCAGCATTTGGTTCGATTTCATTTATTCTTAGCTCAACAATACCAGTATCATCAGCAAGAGCTTCATTTGAAATTAATGCACCTAGTCCTTTTCCCAAACCTTTCTTTATCATAAACTTTGTACCACCTCTTCAGAATACTCAATAACTTCTTCTGCTAAATCAATATAGCATTCAGCACCCTTTGATTTTGCATCATATAAAATAATTGGTAAACCAAAACTAGGCGCTTCACTTAATCTGACGTTTCTAGGAATTACAGTTCTGTAAACTTTGTTTCTAAAATACTTTTTAACTTCTTCAACAACTTGAATTGATAGGTTTGTCCTTGCATCGAACATCGTAAGCACAACACCCTCAACGTCCAATTCAGGATTCAGATGTTTTTGAACAAGTTTTACAGTATTCATTAATTGACTAAGACCTTCGAGTGCATAGTATTCGCACTGTATTGGCACCAAAATAGAATCTGCTGCAGTTAATGAATTAAGTGTAAGAAGTCCCAAAGATGGTGGGCAATCAATTATTATAAAATCAAAGTCTTTACGGATATAATATAATGCAGCCTTCAATCTATTTTCTCTTGATATGATTGAGACAAGTTCAACTTCTGCGCCTGCCAGTTGGATATTGGATGGGCACAACATAAGGTTATCTATACACGTCTTAACCAGTGTGTTTTCTATAGCTTCATCGTTAATAATAACATCATATACTGACTGTTTTAAACTCTGCTTATCTACTCCAAGTCCACTAGTGGTATTGCCTTGAGGGTCTATATCAATTACTAGTACTTTCTTACCCTTATATGCCAAGCATGCGCTCAGATTTACCGAGGTCGTTGTCTTGCCCACTCCACCTTTTTGATTGGCTATGGCTATGATTTTTGCCAAAAATATCTCACTCCTCATTGAATTGCGTTAAGTTATTCTATCTTTGCTATCTTTTAATAAAATTTTATATAAAAAACAATTTGAATAAAACTTCATTTGAAAATTATATCATAGAGAAAATAATAATACAAAGAATATAATGGATTTGAGATAGTGTTTCACGTGAAACATCATTATATTTATAAAATATTTTCAATATTAAGAACATGGAGTTTATATATATATGTGAGCTATTGTCTCACTTAAACATTTTGAACATTTTTTAAAAGTGTATATCACTATTGAATGATAATAACTAGCAGTGCTAATTATAAAATTCATATAATTGATTATGGATAGTTTTACGTTTCACGTGAAACATTTTATTAGAAAAATAATATTAATTATTAATACTAGATACAAAATCAAATCATTTATTATGTATATTTTTATGTTTCACGTGAAACATATACTTATTTTAAAGTATATAGTAGTAAACTTAAATAAATAATAAATAATAAATAATAATTAATTATTATTTATTATTTATTACTAATTACTAATTACTAATTACTAAATACTAAATACTAAATACTAATTCTAATTCTATCCTTATAAATAGTTTAATGTTTGACGTGACATATTATTAGAAAACAATATTAATTATATACTGAATATAAAATTCAAACAATTTAGTATCAATATATAATGTTTCACGTGAAACCATGTACTTATTATATAAATTATATCAGTAGTAAACAAAAATAATTAATAAGTACTAATTATTAATTCTAAATCGAGTCCTATAAACAGTTCAACTTTCACGTGCCATATCATTATAAAACAATATTATTTAGATTTACTTAACATAAACTTACAATAATTTATTATCAATATGTAATGTTTCACGTGAAACATGTACTTATTATATAAATTATATCAGTAGTAAACAAAAATAATTAATTATACTAATTACTAATTCTAAGTCTAAGTCTAACCTTATAAATAGTTTAATGTTTCACGTGAATCATGTACTTATTATATAAAGTGTAACAGTAGTAAAGAAAAATAATTAACAGTACTATTTACTAATTCTATATCTATTCTTGTAAACATGTAACGTTTCACGTAAACATTACATATGTTAAATACTAAAAAACAATACTACAAGCTGTATAAATATAATTTTGTGCGTAACTACCATATAGTTAGTTGTATATCCTTACTTGTTTATACAACTATATGTTTTAATATCATTATATTTGAAATTACTATTTTATATACAATAATGATCAACACATAAATTACTCCAAATACACAACTACACATTATCCCCGTAATATTACTAACAAACTCATATTTGTGCCATCAAACCAATTTTTCGAGATAAACAAAACCATTATTTTCTGTTTTTGTCTCACGAAATCTTATAAATCCAAGGTATTCATATAAACTTATATTCTTAGGACACCTTATACTTGCATTGATTTCATAACGTGGAGCCTTATTAATAAATTCCAAAGCTCTAATCAACTGAGTACCAATACCTTTACCCTGTAAAATCCGGATGTACAAATGTCTTACCAACGTATGAAGTTCCATTTTCTTTATATCCACGGGTAGAGCCAATAATATTGCCATTTTCATCAAAAGCCTTCAAAAAGGTAAATTTTTGAAATTCTTCCTCGAGACCTTCAATCGTTTGTTTCAGCGGCTCTATTTCAAAATCATCGAATTCCTCTGCTTCTTTTCTAAATGCCATATACTGAATTTCAAGGATCTTTTGCAAATCTTTCTTATCTACCTTTTCTATATTCATGTCTATTACCTCTCTTTGTGGAAATTTGGTTTAGTCTAGCATGATATTAAGTAGCATGCTTAATATCATGTATTTTCACAACTACTATATATCAGTAAAAAATATTGTCTCTTTTATACACAAAATAATTAATAATAGTATACTAAACTGTTATTAGTCATTTATCGTTCTATTGTATCTTCCTACCATAGAGATTATATCCGTTATATAAATCTACACCTACTATAAAATCAAAATTATTAATTATATATATTAATCTACTTTTCCTTATTTTTAAGTATATAAGAAAATACAATCTGCCCTACTCCCATCCACATAAACAATAAAGATATATATGACAAAGAAATAGACATTCCAAGATTTTCTTTACTACCCAAAATAAATGTTATACCAATAGCTATGGACCCTATAATAGAAATAATTCCGATTATGAATCTATTTTTATTATTCATAATTATTACCTCCTATTTAAAACAATATATTTTGAAATATAACAACTTCACCTTTATAAATCTATCAATTTATTATGTTATCTGACTATACACAAGATAAGCAAAAATAGAGCAACAATAATTTGTTATCTATTTAGTAATAATATTTATTTCTGTTTTTGCAGTTCATAAATTACTTAATATTTATATTAAATTTAGTCACTATACTAATATTAATGTTTTGAAGCATTATAAATAACTATAAAACCAATAGCTGCAACAATATATAATAATACATCAAGCAAATATTTTTTCAAGAATTTAGGTATAGAAAGAATTATAAATAATATTGCAAAAATAAGACTTACCAAAGAACTTTTATTTTTATTCACTTTTCAAGCCCATCTAGCAAACTTGTTTCACGTGAAACATTTAAATTCTAATATATCGGTATAGGCTGTTAATTAAAAATAAATGCCCATTTCAAAATGAAATGGGCATTTATAAAGAAATTAATTAAAAATCAAGATTTGTAACATCTTTTGCATGAAGACGAATATATTCTTTTCTAGGGTCAACTTTATCACCCATAAATGTACTAAAAACTTCATCTGCAGCAATTGCGTCATCTGCACTAACTCTCATTATTGATCGTGTTTCAGGATTCATTGTTGTTTCCCAAAGTTGATCAGGATTCATCTCTCCCAAACCTTTATATCTTTGGATATTAACGTTTTGATCGTCTTTTCTCCATCCTTTGTCTTTATATATCCGTTCAACCTGTCTATCATCAAACGCATACTCTTCTTCTTTTCCTTTATAAACCTTAAACAACGGTGGCATAGCTATATAAACATGTCCTTCTTCTACTAATGGTCTCATAAATCTATAGAAGAATGTTAATAGTAACATTCTAATATGAGAACCATCAACATCTGCATCTGCCATTATTATTATTTTATCATATCTAAGCTTAGAACAATCAAATTCCTCACCTATTCCTGCACCAAGAGCTATTATAACAGGTAATAGTTTTTCATTGTCAAATACTTTATCAATTCTAGATTTTTCTACATTGAGCATCTTACCCCATAAAGGAAGTATTGCCTGAATTCTTCTTTCTCTTCCTTGCTTTGCAGAACCACCAGCAGAGTCACCCTCTACTATAAATATTTCTGTTAAAGAAGGATCCTTTTCAGAACAATCTGCGAGCTTACCAGGTAGTGTACTTGATTCTAGTGCACTTTTTCTTCTTGTTAGATCTCTTGCTTTTCTCGCAGCTTCTCTGGCTTTAGCCGCTGTAAGAGATTTCTCTAAAATAATTTTTGCTATTGCTGGATTTTCCTCCATAAAACTTGTAAGTTTATCAGTAACCATATTTTCAACAAAACCCCTAATCTCACTATTTCCAAGTTTTGTTTTAGTTTGGCCTTCAAATTGAGGATCAAGAAGTTTTATACTAATTATAGCAGTTAGTCCTTCTCTTACATCTTCACCAGATAGATTTTTATCAATTTCTTTTAGAAAGTTAAATTTTCGTGCATAATCATTAAATACTTTTGTTATAGCTGTTCTAAAACCAGTTAAATGAGTACCGCCTTCTGCGGTTGAAATATTATTAGCATAACTAAATACATTCTCACTATATCCAGTATTATATTGCATAGCTATTTCAGCTATATTTGTATCCTTTGTACCTTCAATATATATAACATTATCGTGAACAGCATCCTTAGTTTTATTTAAATATTCTACAAAGGATACAATACCACCCTCATAATGAAGATCTTTAATAATTTTTTCTTCAGGCCTTTCGTCAACTAGTCGGATTTTAACTCCGCCATTTAAGAAAGCCATTTCTCTATATCTTGTAATCATAGATTCAAAATCAAATTCAATTTCCTCAAATATTTCTGGGTCTGGCTTAAAATTAGTTGTTGTTCCATGCTCATCTGTATCACCTATTACTTCGACAGTTGTAACAGGTTTACCACGAGAGTACTTCTGTCTATATATGTGTCCCTCTCTACAAACAGTAACTTCCATACTCTCTGACAAAGCATTTACTACTGAAGCACCAACCCCATGTAATCCACCAGATACACTATAAGCTCCACTACCAAATTTTCCACCGGCATGCAAAATAGTATGAACTACCTCAAGAGTAGGGATTCCCATTTTAGGATGCAGTCCTACAGGTATACCACTACCGTTATCTATAACAGTAATAGATTTATCTCTATGAACAATAACCTCTATCTCGTCACATCTATCTGCTAAAGCCTCATCTATACTATTTGCAACTATCTCATAAATTAAATGATGTAAACCCTTGATAGAAGTACTACCAATGTACATACCTGGCCTTTTTCTAACAGCCTCTAAACCCTCTAATACCTGAATTTGACTTTCATCATATGATGAAACTATATGGTTATTATCACTCATAATCTTTTGCTTAACTTCCTTTCAAAATCATTTTATCTCAGAGTTCAAATACAATTCACTTGGAATGAACTATATAGGACTAAGATGTATTTATACATTAGCTATTTCACTTATAAAATGCGATCTCTTTTGAAGAGTAACTGATGATATAGGTGACAAATAAATTTTACTTTTTTTATCTGTTTCTGTAATAATAAACGATTTAGGAAGATCTTCAGAAATACTTTTAATAAATCCTTCTTCTTCTGCAATCTTTAAAAACTCTTTTGTATCTTTTGATATTGTTGTTGTATCAATATCCATAATAGCTATTACATTTTTCATTGGAATAACAACATCTCCACCGATGTGTAAAAACATTTTCCATGTCCTCCCATAAACATCTATATTCAATTTTACATTATTAATATATTTATTGCAAACTATCATTTCAAAACTCGTTTACTACACTTCCATTTCGAACTTCAAAATACTTAGATGAGCACTTTAACAAATTTTTAAAATGATTATCATTTGTGCAGGTAATGAAAGTTTGAACATTTTTTATACTATCCATTAAATATTTTTGCCTATTTTCGTCCAATTCAGACATAACATCATCTAATAGTAAAACAGGAAACTGACCAGTTTCACTATTTATAAGTTCAATTTCAGCAATTTTTAATGATAAAACTGCTGACCTCTGTTGACCTTGTGACCCATATAATTTAAGACTTTTAGTATTTATTAAAATATCATAATCGTCTCTATGAGGACCGCTTGAAGTATATCCAAGAGCAATATCTCTAGTTATATTTTTTTTCAATTGCTTTAAATATAAATCAATAAGTTCACTTTTGCTATTTGCTTCATTTATCTGAAAACTGCAATTATAATCAAAGGAAATCACTTCTTTTCCTGTTGTTAAAAACTTATGTTGCTTTTGTGCTAATTCTGAAAGTATTTTTGCAAAGTTCTGACGTGCGATAATAATAGCTGCTGCAACTTCTGCTAATTTAATGTTCCAAATATCAATAGTATCATGTAATCCGGCTTTAGAATTTATACTTTTTAATAGCATATTACGTTGTTTAAGAATTTTAGCCAATAACTGCAGATTGTAAAAATATGAAGGCTTTATCTGACTTAAAGTGATGTCTACAAATCTTCGCCTTTCCATTGGTCCTTGTTTGACAATGAACAAATCTTCAGGTGAAAAAAGAACAGCATATAAATTTCCCATCAAAGAACCTAGTTTTTTAAGAGGAATTTCATTTATTCTTATTTGCTTTTTTTGGTCTAGTAAGTAATTAATACTAATGTCTCTATCTAATCCGCCATTATAGACAAATGTATTTATATTATATGAACTACTACCAAACCGTACTAATTCAGAATCCTTTGAGGTTCTATGTGATCTTCCAGAAGCACATAAATAAATGGCTTCAAGTATATTGGTTTTTCCTTGTCCATTAGCTCCATAAATAATATTAAAACGGTCAGAAAATAAAATTTTAGTACCTACATGATTTCTAAAATTCTCTAAAACCAAACTTTTAACAATCAATTTGATACCCCATACGACTATTTTTGAACAACTGCATATTGTTTATTCTCAAATTCCACCGTATCGCCATTTCTCAGCTTTTTTCCGCGTTGCAATTCTACAATACCATTAACTTTGACAAAGCCGTCGATTACAAAGCCCTTAGCCATAGCCCCATTATCACAAGCTCCAGCCCATTTAAGAAATTGATCCAATTTTATATACTCAGTATTTATCTCAACGTTTTCCATATTTCCTCCAACATAATATCTGATACTCTTAGGTAACTTTAAATTCGTACAGCTTGAACCAAATAAGCAAATTCATTATTATTTTCAATGACTGGTCTTAGAGTACAAGGTGCATTTGTTGTAATAAAGTATATTGCTGCTCTTTCCTCATCAATTGCTTTTAATGCATCAATTAAAAAAGCAGGATTATATCCTATTTCTAGATTATTCCCCTCTATTTCGCCTTTAATCTCTTCACGAACAGCTCCTAATTCTGCATTTGATGTAATTACTATTTTTTCATCAGCAATATATAGCTTCACAGGACTGTTTTTATCATTCATAGAAATAAGAGATGCTCTCTCAAGACTTTGCTGGAACTCTTTAATATTTACTATTACTTTAGTCTCAAACTCTTTATTTAATAGACTATTGTAATTTAAAAATTTCCCCTCTATAAGTCTTGATACAATTCTCCAAGCTTTTGTATCAAATACTATTTGATTATTTGAGTTATAAATAAATACTTCATCAGCATTAGGCTGAAGTATTTTTGAAATTTCATTTAATGTTTTTCCAGGTACAATTACAGAAAAATCATCTATATTACTTTCAATGATTTTCCTTCTTAAAGCAAGCCTAAAGCCATCAATAGATACAAAAACTAATTCTTTATTTTTGACCTCAATAAGAGATCCTGTTAAAACTGGTCTGTTTTCATCAGTTCCTACTGCAAAAACAGTTTGTCTTATCATATCCTTTAAATTACCTTGTGTCAAAGACAAAACATTATCTTTATCAACTTTAGGCAATGTAGGATACCCAGATGGATTAATACCTTTTATTTCAAAGTGTGAATTTTCACATTCAACAATAACAAGATTATTTTCTTTTACATCAATCAGTACTTCAGAATCAGGTAATCTTCTAACTATGTCACCAAACATTTTAGAATTAATAACGATAGCTCCAGTATTTCTTATATCTGCTTCTACAAAACACTCTATTCCAATTTCGAGATCATTTCCAGTTAACTTAAATTTATCATCAGCATTTATTAGAATACCTTCTAGAATTGGTAATGTAGTTTTAGTTGAAACCGCTTTTTGAACTATATTGATACCATTTAATAAATTTTCCTTTGAGCAAATTATTTTCATGGCTACCTCCGCATTTTTATATATATTTAAAAGATATTAAATCAGTAATAATAGTAGTAAGTGCTGTTAAAACTGTGTATAACTCTTGTAATTAAGTGATACAAACAGCTAAAGGGTGTTAACAATATGTTGAGTAATCGCAACAAAATATTAACAAAACATTTGATTTATTCAAAAATCCAAGTTATACACAGAATATAATCACCAAATCAACATAAACTGTGTATAGATTTTCTTTGAAAAAAAATCATGTACCTATTATATTTTTTTTAATATCTTCTATGGTCCTTCTAAGTTCTGCACTTTTTTCCATGTCATTTTTAATTTTTTCACATGCATGCATTACAGTAGTATGGTCTCTCCCACCAAACTCGTCACCGATTTTTGGTAATGACATATCTGTCATTTCACGACATAGGTGCATTGCAATCTGTCTTGGGAAGGATACATCTCTTGATCTTCTCTGAGACTTAAGTTCATCTGTTTTCAAATGAAAATATCTAGCAACTGCTTCTTGTATAGTTTTAGAATTTATAATAACGGCTTTATTATTATTAAGCATATCCTTTAGTGCTTCAGTTGCCATGTCAACATTAATTATATTTTCAGTCAAAGTTGAATAAGCAATTACTCTATTTAAAGCACCTTCAAGTTCACGAATATTCGATGCAACTTTATCAGCAATAAAAACCATTACGTCATCGGGAACATCAAGATTTTCAAGTTGTGCTTTTTTCCGAAGTATTGCTATTCTAGTTTCTAAATCAGGTGCAGCGATATCTGCTATAAGTCCCCATTCAAATCTAGACCTAAGCCTGTCCTCTAGAGTATTAATATCCTTTGGAGGCTTATCACTTGATATGATAATTTGCTTGTTAGCCTCATACAAAGCATTAAAAGTATGAAAAAATTCTTCCTGAGTTCGTTCTTTACCAACTATAAACTGAATATCATCTATAAGAAGAACATCGATATTTCTATATTTATACCTGAATTCTTCATTTTTAGAATCTTTAATAGCATTAATTAATTCGTTTGTAAACTTTTCAGATGAAACATATAAAACCTTTAGTGCAGGATTTTGACTTAGAACAAAGTGTCCTATAGCATGCATTAGATGTGTTTTTCCAAGTCCAACTCCTCCGTATAAGAATAAAGGGTTATATGCTTTAGCCGGCGCTTCTGCTACCGCTAATGAAGCAGCATGAGCAAATCTGTTACCATTTCCTATTACAAAAGTATCAAATGTATATTTTGGATTTAAAATTAAATTTGATGTATCTTCAGTGTACTCTTGAACAGGCGGTTTAGATTGGAGTTGTGAAGGTATAGAAAAGTAAATATTGTATTCCTTGTGAGTTATTTGCCTAAGTGAATTTTTTATTAAAAAGGAATATCTAGATTCAAGAATTCCTTTTTGAAAGTCAGCGGGTACAGCTAAGGTTATAGTATTAGAATCTATAGAAATAGGTTCTATTGTTAAAATCCATGTGTTATAACTTATATCAGTCATTTCATCTTTCAATAATTCCAATGTACGAGTCCAAATTTCATTTAGTTGCACGCTCATGTTCTTTCGCCCACCTTGGTTAATCATAATAATTATTTCTTAAAGCACAATATTGTTACATGTTACAAAAGCAAATATGTTTATAACAGAAACAAATAAATATATATACAAAAAATGGTAATAGGAATTATCTTATGCGTCATATGTTTAATCTTTTGTGAAGTGTTTTATAAAAAAACGCAAAAAAAAATAAAAGTTATTAACATGATAATCAACAAAATACACAAGTTATCAACAAGTATTTATTAATATATCAGAGTTTTGTGGAAAATTCAATACGAAAAATGCAAGATATCCACAAATAAATATTTTTCAGACAGATATATCCACAGGGTTTGTTATAAATAATTGATACAGTAACTATATATTGAAAATATAATAATTTAATGTACCATATATTGATTTTTAACCATTTTAAAAGCACCAAAAAATATATTAAACAAATACAAACGGAAGTATGAGTTTAAATGAACCTTGACAGGTTAAAAAGGATTAAGATATAATAGTTTCGGTGTCTTTAAAAGAAAAGACTTTAATTGTTTATATAAAGGAAAATGGATCGGGGGTGTACCAATGTTAAGAACATATCAACCGAAAAGAAGACATGCTAAAATGGAACATGGCTTCAGAAAAAGAATGAGCACTGCTAACGGTAGAAAAGTATTAAGAAGACGTAGATTAAAAGGAAGAAAGGTTCTTTCAGCTTAAGACCGCATAAATGTGGTCTTTTTCTTTAAACCGTGCTATTCTCAATACAAACTAATAATAATAAAAAGGTAGTATGGTATGATAAGAACTGAAATGCTAAAAAAAAACTACGAGTTTGCAAAAGTTTTTAATAAAGGATCGTTTTATGTTGGGAGGCACATAATAGTATATGTCCTTCCAAACAAACAATCCTTTAACAGGTTGGGGATTTCTGTTTCAAAAAAGGCTGGAAATGCAGTTATGAGAAATAGAAAGAAGAGAATTATTAGAGAAAACTACAGGCAATACGAGGATTGTATTCTAAATGGCTATGACATAGTAATTGCAGCTAGAGCTGAAGATACAGTTCCGAAGTATGCTGCATTGTTAAAGGAATTCAAATATTTGATAAAAAAATTGAAAGTATTTGATCAGGAGAAATACAATTGTTTAAAAGAGCTTTGATTTCTTTGATTCGGTTTTATCAAAGAGTTTTATCGCCATTAAAAATGAAGCCTACATGTAGGTTTTATCCTACTTGTTCGCAATATGCCATAGATGCTATTATGAAATACGGTTGTATTAAGGGTGGCTATATGGCAATAAAGAGAATATTAAAGTGTCATCCCTTCCATCCTGGAGGGTTTGACCCTGTGAAATAGATATAATAAACAATGGGTTTAGGAGAGCGGAAATTATGGGATTTTTAAACTTTATTGCTGAACCACTAGGTAAATTTCTTTACTGGATTTATAGTGGTGTTAATAACTACGGTTTAGCAATTATAATATTCACAATACTGGTAAGAGCAGCAATGGTACCGCTAACTTTAAAACAATATAAGTCCACTGCTGAGATGCAGAAGGTTCAGCCTCTACTAAAAGAAGTACAAAGAAAATATGCAAATGATAAAGAAAAACTAAACCAAGAAACAATGAAACTTTATCAAGAGCACAAGATAAATCCAGCAGGTGGTTGTCTCCCATTGTTAATACAAATGCCTATATTGTTTGCTTTGTGGCAGGTTATCACAAGGCCGCTCCAATTTATGTTAGGTTTTTCAGCTGAACAGTTAGCTGAATTAGCTACAAAAGCAGGTGTTAAAGGTGCGTACACGCAAATAGATACAATTACTTACTTTATGAAAAATGGAATGGGAGAGCAAGTAGGAAATTTAAACATGTTTTTCCCTACTCAGGGTGGGATAAACCTTGGCTCGATACCTACTTATCATTGGGACCTATTGACAGCAGATCCACAAAAATTTATTTTGTTACTGCTACCATTGATTGCGACAGTAACTACCTACTTAACAACACGTATGTCAATGCCAAAAACTACAGATAAAGCATCTAACCCAATGGGAAACACTATGATGTATATTTCTCCTTTAATGACATTAATATTTTCATTCCAATTCCCTGCAGGACTAGCGTTATATTGGATTGCCGGTAATATATTTGCTATTGGACAGCAATACTATGTTAATAAATATGTCCTTAAAAAGAAGGAGGTAGCGATTAAATAATGTCTTACAGTATCGAAAAAACAGGTAAAACAGTGCAAGAAGCCATTTCAGCAGCATTGTTAGAATTAAAGTTATCAGAGGAAGACGTTGATATCGAGGTTATCGAAGAAGGCACTAAAGGAATCTTTGGAATTATCGGATCAAAAGTTGCAAGAATTAAGGCTAGTGTTAAAGAAGTAGAAACTAATAGATGTGATATTGCTTCGGATTTTATATTCACTATATTAAACAACATGGAAGTTGAAGCTGAAATAAGTGTAAATGAAGATGATGAAAATATAGTAGTAGATGTTAATGGTGATGATATAGGTATAATCATTGGACGTAGAGGAGAGACTATGGATGCTCTTCAATATCTCACCAGCTTAGTTGTCAATAAAGGGTATCAGGATTATAAGCGTGTAATATTGAATGTAGAAAATTACAGACAAAAGAGAGAGGAAACTCTTGTAAAATTGGCTAACAGGTTAGCTGAGAAGGTTATTAAATACAAAAAGCCAGTTACTCTGGAACCTATGAATCCATACGAGAGAAGAATTATCCACTCATCTCTACAAGGTCATAAATACGTTGAAACATATAGCACCGGTGAAGAACCAAAGAGAAAAGTAGTTATAGCTTTAAAATAATAATTAATATGTGAAATATATCTCGAAATGGTTCAGGAGTTATTCCTTGAGCCATTTTGTGCGTTTGCAGATATGATAAAAAGAAATATTAAGAGGAAAAAAATCAACCTCTTAAACAGGTAGTTTAATAATATAATGGAAAGTAATAGAGGTTAATTATGTACTTTGAAGATACTATTGCAGCACTTTCTACCCCATTTGGAACTGGTGGAATCGGTGTTATAAGAATAAGTGGTGAAAAAGCATTTGAAGTGGTATCCAAGATTTTCGTATCAGAGAAAGCAATGGATGAAATAACTTCACATTCTGTTACCTATGGTAAAATAGTAGACCCTGTTACAGAAACTGTTGTAGACGAGGTATTGCTTCTGAAAATGTGCATGCCGAAAACCTTCACTAGAGAAGATGTTGTTGAAATTAATTGTCATGGCGGGATAATTGTTATAAATAGAATACTTGAGCTTTTGCTCAAATATGGAGCACGTCCTGCTGAAGCAGGTGAGTTTACAAAACGAGCATTTTTAAATGGCAGAATCGATCTGTCACAGGCAGAGGCAATTATTGATTTGATAAATTCAAAAACAGTTGAAAGCTCCAAGGCCGCTGTTAGCCACTTGGAAGGGCGCTTGTCAAAAAAATTAAACTCTATTAGAGACATACTAGTGGAGCTTTTAGCCCACATAGAGGTTACAGTTGATTACCCTGAACACGATATTGAAGAAATAACTGGTGAAAAGGTAATAGAGAGTCTAAAGGTAATTAAGATTGAGTTAATGACACTATCGAAAACCTTTGATAGAGGCAAAATCCTTAGAGAAGGAATAAGTGTTGTTATTGCTGGAAAGCCGAATGTAGGAAAGTCTTCTCTTTTAAATCAGCTAGCTGGAAGTACTAGAGCAATTGTGACAGAAATACCTGGTACAACTAGAGATATAATAGAAGAATACGTCAATATTAAAGGAATACCAGCGAAAATTACCGATACAGCTGGAATTAGAAGTACTCAAGACATTGTTGAGAAAATAGGTGTAGACAAGGCTTATAAGGCAATAGAGGATGCGGACTTAATAATTGTAGTTATTGCTGCCGACACAGGAATCCTCGATGAAGATGTAGAGGTGTTAGAAAGTATTAAAGGCAAGAAAAGCCTAGTGTTGATTAATAAAACGGACTTAGTAGATAAGCAAAAAATCGATGAGGTTAGAAAACAGATTAACGTTGACATTGTACTAGAGGCTTCAGTGATTAAAGAGCAAGGAATAGAGGGTCTTGAGGAAAAAATTTCTGAGATGTTCTTTAAAGGGGACATATCTCAAAATGATGAAATTTTATTAACCAATGCTAGGCATAAAAATTTAGTAGATCACGCAATTATAGCAATTGAGCAGGCTATTAATTCTTTTGATTTGGGAATGCCGTTGGATATGGTCACTATAGACATTAAAAATTGCGCAGATTGCATTGGTCAAATAACTGGTGAATCAATAGATGAGGATATTATGCACAACATATTCAGCAGATTTTGTATCGGTAAGTAAGAGTTTGATATTTGCTAAAAAAGTTGTATTATATTTAATAGATATAGAGATTAGAATATTTGAATTTTTTGATATAGAAAGGAAGAATCCACATGGATTATTTCGCAGGAAGTTATGATGTAGTAGTTGTTGGAGCTGGTCATGCAGGTTGTGAGGCGGCTTTGGCAGCAGCAAGATTAGGCTGCAAAACAATAGTTTTTTCAATTAATCTTGATAGTATAGCAAATATGCCCTGCAACCCTAATATCGGTGGCACTGCAAAGGGTCATCTGGTAAGAGAAATAGATGCCTTAGGTGGAGAGATGGGAAAAAACACTGATAAAACCTTTATTCAGTCTAAAATACTTAATTTTTCAAAAGGTCCAGCTGTTTATTCTTTGCGTGCCCAGTGTGACAGACGTCAATATCAATTAGAAATGAAGCATACTTTAGAACTTCAAGAAAACCTTGATATTAGGCAGGCAGAGATAGTTGAGATACTAACTGATGAGACAAAAACGAAAATAACGGGTGTAAAGACACATACTGGTGCAATATTTGAGTGTAGTGCTATAGTTCTCACAACAGGGACGTATTTACAGGGACGGATAATTTTAGGAGAAGTTAGTTACAGTGGCGGACCTGATGGAATTTTTCCTGCTAATAAGCTCTCTGCAAGCCTTATGGATTTAGGGATAACACTATTAAGATTCAAGACTGGAACTCCAGCAAGACTTAACAGAAGAAGTATAGATTTCACAAAAATGCTCGAACAACCAGGAGACGAAGTGATTATACCGTTTTCGTTTGAAACTGAGAGTATAGAAAAGGAACAAGTTTCATGCTGGCTAACCTATACCAACAAGCAAACCCATGATGTAATAAAACAAAACTTACATCGTTCACCTCTCTACAGTGGAACCATAACTGGCATTGGGCCTAGATATTGCCCATCAATAGAGGATAAGGTTGTAAGATTTGCTGATAAGGAAAGACACCAAGTATTTGTAGAGCCAATGGGGCTTGAAACTGAGGAAATGTATTTGCAGGGCATGTCAAGCAGTCTACCTGAAGATGTGCAGATTGAGTTTATGAAGACAATTCCTGGACTAGAAGATGTGAAGGTAATGAGAAGTGCATATGCAATTGAATATGATGGTATAGATGCAACACAATTAAAGCTATCACTTGAGTATAAAAATATAGATGGGCTGTTCTCCGCAGGCCAGATAAATGGCAGCTCAGGGTATGAAGAGGCAGCGGCTCAGGGTATCGTAGCAGGAATAAATGCTGCTATGAAAATAAAGAGCAGAGACCCTATGATATTAGATAGGTCGCAGGCCTACATCGGAGTTTTAATCGATGACCTCGTGACAAAAGGAACTAAAGAGCCTTATAGAATGATGACTTCAAGATCAGAGTACAGATTACTACTAAGGCAAGATAATGCTGATTTAAGGTTAACCCCAATTGGTAAAGAAGTTGGACTTATTAGCGAAAAACGGTTTGAAATGTTTTTGCATAAGAAGGAACTTGTGGAAAAGGAAATTGAACGAATTGAAAATATTTATATACCACCTAGCGAGAAGGTGTTGGCTTATCTCGAGAGTAGGAATAGCACTGCAATAAAGAGTGGTTTTAATCTTGCAGAGTTACTCCGAAGACCTGAAATAAGCTATGAGAGCTTAGCCGAAATATGTGAATTACCGGAACTGCCGAGGTCTGTTAGAGAGCAAGTTGAGGTAGCTGTTAAGTATAAGGGATATATAAAAAGACAAATACAGCAGGTTGAGCAGTACAAAAAGCTAGAAGGAAGAAAAATACCTCAAACTGTTGATTATGCTGAAATCCAAAGCTTAAGGCTTGAAGCAAAACAGAAGCTAACTCAGATAAGGCCAGACTCTATTGGACAAGCTTCAAGAATAACAGGAGTGTCACCTGCAGACATATCTGTACTACTTATATATCTTGAGCAGCTCAATAGAAAGAAAAATTAAGTTTGGAGGAAAAGATGGCATTAAATATTGAATTGAGAGAACTTCTTCAAAAAGGAGCTCTATATTACGAAAAAACTATTACAGATCAGCAGCTAGAACAGTTTACAACATATATGGAGATTCTTAAGGATTGGAATACAAAGATCAACTTAACTGCTATAGAAGATGACAGGGAAATAATTATTAAGCATTTCATAGATTCTATGAGCATTCTACCATATGTTAAGGATAAGGAACTAAGGCTTATTGATGTTGGGACAGGCGCTGGATTCCCTGGTATTCCCTTAAAAATAGTAAATAAAAAAATTGAGGTTACTTTACTTGATTCTTTGGAAAAGAGAGTTAAGTTTTTGAATGAGGTAATAAAATCAATAAATATTTCCAAAATAAAAGCTATTCACGGCAGGGCAGAGGATATGGGAATAAGTCATATTTATAGAGAAAAATATGACATAGCTGTCGCAAGAGCGGTAGCAAATTTACCAGTTTTACTCGAATATTGTCTCCCTTTTGTGAAAATAAATGGGATTTTTATCGCAATGAAGGGAAGTAATACAGAAGAGTTTGAAAACTGTGGTAAGGCACTCGACATATTAGGTGGAAAAATTGAAAAAATTGAAAATATGGAGTTACCTTTTACTAATATGGAAAGAAATGTAGTAGTGGTAAGAAAGTTTAGACAGACACCGACAAAATACCCAAGGAAAGCAGGAAGTCCTGCAAAAGAGCCGTTGATATAAGAAGTAAAACCCAATATTTTACATTTTTTTATCGAACGAATCTGTGTAGGCAATAAAGGAAATAGCATAAAATCAAGAGAATCATCCTTTGTACGTAATTTACAATATATGGTAGATTATCGATAAAAAAAAAACAAAAAATACAAAGGATGGTGCCGTTATGTTAGAAAGTAAGATTCAATTTCCTAAGCAAGAAAAGAAGGATGAGCCAAAGAATATCACGTATGTTGGTATTGATTTTATTAGGCCAAATCCATACCAACCAAGAAAGCAATTTAATAAGCTAGCTCTTGAAGAACTATGTGCATCAATAAAACAATATGGTGTAATGCAACCAATTAATGTTAGGAAAATTTCACTTAGTACATATGAATTAGTAGCAGGAGAAAGAAGACTTAGGGCTGCAATAATGGCAGGTCTTAACGAAATTCCAGCTATAATAATAAATGTTGATGATAACGATTCAGCGGTTATGGCTCTTATAGAAAATTTGCAAAGAGAAGATTTAAGCTATATGGAAGAGGCTGAGGGGTATAGCAACTTAATAAATGAACATGGCTTTACTCAAGAAGAGCTAGCTCAGAAGATAGGAAAAAGCCAATCCACTATTGCCAATAAAATTAGACTGCTCAAGCTATCCCCACTAGTAAAAAAAATTCTTGCAGATAATAATCTTACTGAGAGGCATGCAAGAGCTTTACTAAAACTTCACGATGAGCAATTGCAGTTAAAAGTACTCAAGCTGGTGTGCGAGAGAGGCCTCAACGTTAAAAGGACAGAGGAACTAGTTGAGAGGGCAATAGACAAGTTCTCAAAGGATATAAGACAAAAGCCAAGTGATAGAAAAGTAACTAAAGCAATAAAGGATGTTAGAATTTTTGTAAATACTATAAAACAGGCAATAGATTTAATGAAGCAATCTGGCGTAAATGCAAAAGCTGCTCAGATTGATAGAGGAGACTATATCGAGTTTGTTGTACGTGTTCCAAAAAACAATATGGCATAGAATTTGCAGTTAGACTACGAAATAGGGTTCCTGTTTATTCTAAGCGTGGAGTACTTAGATACTGCTTATAACCGATAAGTTGGAGTAAGCCATAGAGATAAAAACATTTCTTGGCTTTAGGGTGAGTTTAAGTAGTTATAGACATCAGATAAACATGTGTATAAAAAGTGGATGGTTAGCCAGACCACTTTTTTGTTGCATTTTTTTTCGAAAGGTATTGACAATATAAGTAAATAGATATACTGTGTATATATGATATATACGGTATATCTATTTTGCTATTGTGGTTCGTTTAGAGAAGGTATTTACATAAGTCAGTGGAGGTGAGAGTATGCATTTTATTTTGAATTATAATAGTGGTCAACCGATGTATGAGCAGATAAAAGAACATATAAGACAGGACATTTATGATGGAAAGCTTAAGCATGATGACCTTTTACCATCAGTTCGGCAATTGGCAAAGGACTTGAATGTCAGTATGATAACTACAAAGCGGGCATATATGGAGCTGGAGTTTGAAGCTTTGATTTACACAATAGCGGGGAAGGGCACGTTTGTAAATGCCGCAGACTTTACAAAAATTATTACTGATAGGAATGAGAAGATACTTTCTGGGTTTAAAGAGAAAGTTGAAGAGATCAGAAGTGCCGGAATTGATAAAGACACGGCAATAGATATTATAAAAAAAATATATTTAGAAGATGGAGATGAATAAGCATGGATAATATTTTGCAAATAATGAACTTAACTAAGAATTATAAGGACTTCAAAATAGATAATGTTTCGTTTGAACTGGAGAGAGGCTGTATTATGGGTTTCATAGGGCAAAATGGTGCTGGTAAAACAAGCACTATTAAGCTTATTTTAAATGCCATTGGGAGAGATTGTGGAAATATATCAGTGTTTAGCAAGGATAATATTACTGATGAGGTATATGTAAAGTCCAAACTAGGATATGTACCTGATGAGGATTATTTTATTATCACTTCCACACTAAGGGGTCATGCAAATGCATTAAAGTTGTTCTATGATAATTGGAGTGATGAGATATTGCAAAAATTCATTGAACTTTGGGAACTACCTGTTGACAAGAAGCTTCAGGAATTTTCAAAAGGAATGAAAACAAAAGCAATGTTGGCACTTTCTCTATCACATCAACCGGAGCTACTTATACTAGATGAGCCCACAGCAGGCTTGGATCCAGTAGCTAGAATTGAGGTTCTAGATATTTTGAGGGAGTTTGTAGCAGATGGGCAAAAGTCAGTCTTGTTTTCCACACACATCACATCAGACCTGGATAAAGTTGCTGATTTTATAACAATTATCAACAGGGGAAAAGTGATTGAGAGTCTTTCGATTGACAAAATAGAAGAAAAGTATGTAATTGTGATGGGTGCAATAGAAGAATTAGCTGGTAAAGAAAAGGAATTCGTCGGGATAAGAAAGGGAGCAGGTAGCTTCGAAGGACTGATCTTACGAGAAAAAGCAAATTTATTATATAAAGGCTTTGCGGTGCATACACCAAACATTGAGAATATGCTTACTTTTAGTATTTGGGGGAATAGGGTATGAGAGAAGCACTATTATTACTAAAAGCCAAAAAAAGTATAAGCGATAGTACTACGGTGAAATTAAGAAAGCTATTTGTTGGTATCATGATATTTCAAATGATAATTAATATTGTATTAATAATTACTCTTCATGATAATGACTACTCAGGAATTGTTATCAATTTTGTTAACATATTGAATTTATCAACAATGTATATAATTGCATACGGATATTTTTTTAGGAGCAATTCAGAAAAAGTAAAAAATGATTTTTTAAAATTCGCAATACAAATACCTGTTAGTAAAAAAGCCGTAAGTATATCAAAATTCATACACATATGGATTGCCTTTATACCTTTATTTATAATCTTAATAGTTCAAAATGTTGCATACTATGTGAAATCATTTGAAGGGATGTCGGGGTATATAGGACTTTGTACAATATTAGCGTGTAGCCAATTTATTATACTATCCTTGGTAGGCGGGTTTAGTCCCTTTATGAATCCTAGAAGGCGATTTTCAAAAGCATTTAGTTTTCTGACAGTGGCAATTGTTTTATTATCCTTAGTAATTATTTTTGCAACTATTGGATTGAACAATGAAGAAATATCTTATGGAATGTTTGGTCCTAGATTTGTTGGTATTTTTGAGAGGCTGGAATTCTTGTCTGGAAGTACAGGTGGTGTAGTATCAATAGTATCAATTGTTTTAGGCTACCTATTAAGCTTCACTATACCAAACAAAATATTTGGCAAAAAGGGGTGGGAGGTATGAGGTCTGTGTTAAATGGATATTTTACTTTTAGAAAAGCGGGTTTTTTTAAAAGTAGTAAAGTTATTTTGGTTATATTACTATTGCCTTCACTAATTACTTTGCTTTTTAACAGATTAAGAGGCGATGAATTACCTACAATACTATATGTCTTATTTTCAACGGGAGATATACTTTTTGCAGTTTTGGTGCCTTTATTTATAGTAGGAAATTACAATTTCAATAAATACAGGCTTTATACTACTTTGCCAATAAAATATGATGACTTATTTAAGTATTTATATATTGAAACGTATTCAATAATTATTCTAGCCTTTAGTATAACAGGGATTATTAATTTTGCTATATTTGATTTATATTCTTTATTTGTTCAAATTTTTAAAATGGTATTAGCATTAGGTTTAAGCAATATATTCATACCACGGGTCGCTACTGAAGAGTTTATAACAAACTCTGAAATGCAGCAGACTAATTTGGTGGTAATAGCAATGTCAGTAACCTTCGCAGCAACCATGTTCGTATTTATTCTTATTTTAGCTGGACCTGAAACAATGAGTAGTTTCTTTGATAATACTATAACGAATATTGTGATTATATCGCTTTCTCTTGCCGGTACAGTAATAGCAGTTCTAACATTAAAAAAATCATATTTTAATACTGTGAATAAAGTTAGGCTAATGAAGTACGCAATTGGTAATAATAATACTAATAGGCATTAAAATAACAATAATTATTTATAAACGAGTGATTACTAGGTCGTATGCCAAAAGTAATGATAACTCAGTGCAAAGCAACTCTTTCCGATGTAATGTCTATACTTCAGGTATTTAAACAGTTACTAACCGTTTAAAGGTAAACTAGTATAAGCAAAGCGTAGTATAAAACAGTTAAGGAACAGCTAAATAATAAAATATAGGTTCTCCAAAAACAGGAAGGTATAATTTGGGTAATTATTAAATAGATAAGATGACAAAAAAGTGGACAGGCGACGAAAAGTTTATTACAATATATAGTGGATTAGATTGTTTTTATAAAACGAAAAGAGGTAAAAAGTAAGATGGCAGATGAAATAAGGGAGCAAAATATTATTCCCATAGATATAGAAGTTGAAATGAGGAAGTCTTTTATAGACTATGCTATGAGTGTAATAATAGACAGGGCACTACCTGATGTTCGAGATGGATTAAAACCAGTCCACAGGCGTATACTTTACACCATGTTTACATCTGGTTTTACACCGGATAAGCCATACAGAAAGTCTGTTGCAACTGTTGGTGAAGCATTAAAAAGCTTTCATCCGCATGGTGATGCCGCTGTTTATGATAGCCTTGTACGTATGGCACAGAACTTCTCACTAAGACAGCCACTTGTTGATGGACACGGAAACTTTGGCTCAAGAGATGGCGATTCTGCAGCTGCAATGAGATATACTGAGGCTAGGTTGGCAAAAATATCTATGGAAATGCTTTCAGATATTAATAAGGATACTGTTGATTTTAAACCAAATTTTGACGAGCATGAAGTTGAGCCTGTTGTTTTACCATCAAGATTTCCAAACCTACTGGTAAATGGTTCTTCAGGTATTGCTGTTGGTATGGCAACAAATATTCCACCTCATAATTTGGGTGAGGTAATAGATGGCATTTGCGCAGTAATTGATAACCCAGAAATAACTATAGACGAGATAATGCAATATATTAAGGGCCCTGATTTCCCAACATACGCAAAAATAATTGGGAAAAAAGGAATTAGAGATGCATATAGAACTGGTAGGGGTAGACTTGTAGTACGTTCAGAAGCTACTATAGAAGAAATGCCAGGAAATAGACATAGAATAATTATATCTGAAATACCTTACTTGGTTAATAAGGCGCGCCTTGTAGAAAAAATTGCTGATCTTGTTAAGGACAAGCGATTAGAAGGAATATCTTTTCTGCAGGATGAATCGGGAAGAGAAGAGGAAGTAAGAATTGTAATTGATCTTAAGCGGGATGCCAATCCTGGAGTAGTATTAAATCAGCTATACAAGAACACTCAGCTCCAAGAGACGTTTAGTGTAAACATGGTAGCTATAGTGCCTACTGATGATAATCTATATGAGCCAAGGACGCTTAATTTAAGAGAAGTTATTGATTACTACATAGCCCATCAGGAAGAGGTTATCAGGCGAAGAACTAAGTTTGAGCTTGATAAGGCTGAGGCTAGAGCTCATATATTAGAAGGCTTGAAAATAGCGCTTGACCACTTAGATGAGGTTATTAGAATAATTCGTGCCTCCAAAACTGAGGCTATTGCAAAAGAAGGCTTAACCGAGAGATTTGCATTTAGTGAAAAACAATCTCAAGCTATTGTCGATATGAGATTGGGTAGATTGACAGGTTTAGAGAGAGAGAAGCTAGAAAATGAGTACAATGATCTTCTTGAAAAAATTGCCCACTATAGGGATATACTAGCTAATGGAATTCTCGTGAGTGAAATAATAAAAGACGAGTTGATGGCTATAAAAAATAAATATGCTGACAGTAGAAGAACAAAGCTAGAGATTGATGAAGACGAGATAGATATGGAAGACCTTATTCAAGAAGAGGATAGTGTAATAACTATGACTCACTTTGGATATATCAAGAGGCTACCTGCTGACACCTACAAGAGTCAGAGACGTGGCGGTAAGGGTATAATAGGCCTAAGTACGAGAGAAGAGGACTTTGTAAAGAATCTCTTTGTTACCTCTACCCATCATTTTATTATGTTCTTTACTAACAAAGGAAGAGTATATAGGCTAAAAGCTTACGAGATTCCTGAGTCTGGCAGACAGGCAAAGGGAACAGCAATCGTAAACCTATTACAGCTTAATGGTGATGAAAAGGTTACGACAGTTATTCCTATCCAAGAGTACAAGGAAGGCCAGTACCTTATTATGGCTACACGTAATGGTGTAGTTAAAAAGACTGACCTTATGGAATATGACAGTATTAGGAAAGGCGGACTTGCTGCCGTTACATTAAGAGAGAATGATGAGCTTATAGACGTTAAACTTACAGATGGAAATCAGGACATTATGCTTTCTACTGTCAATGGTATGGCTATACGTTTCAATGAAACTGACGCTAGGCCAATAGGCAGAGTATCTCAAGGTGTTAAGGGTATCGATCTTAGTGAGGATGACCAGGTTATTGGCATGGAAGTTTGCACTGATGATACCACACTTTTGGTTGTAACGGAGAATGGCTTCGGAAAGAGAACTGAGCTTGAGGAATACAAGGTTCAGAACAGAGGCGGTAAGGGCGTTCTTACTTACAGAATTACTAAAAAGACAGGTAAGTCTATAGGTATGATGCTTGTGTCTGATGATAATGACATTATGCTCATTAGCTCTGATGGAACAATTATTCGTATGAAAGTAAATGAAATTAGTATTCTTGGCAGAGCAACCCAGGGCGTAACGCTTATGAGAATGCATGAGGGTATTAATGTCGTGAGTATGGCAAGAATGATAAATGAAGAGGTTGAAGAAGTTGAAGACGAAGAAGGTATCGAAGCCGAAGATGATGACAATTTAGGCAATGATACTCTAGATAGCAAAGCAGCAGATGAAAAGTCTTCAGATGAAGACGGTTTATAAGTCTAAATCAGCTCAGGTGTAGTCTAAGTGACAACACTGTGATATAAAACTATTAAACAAAGGTATTTAAAAAGCAGATAGGGTAATGAGATAGAACAAACTTCACAAAAAAGGGGTATATGAGAAATCATGTGTCCTTTTTTTGTAAGGAAAGGTGATGTGTATGGACAATTACGATGAACAGCTTACAATAGAGAAGTCATATTTAAACAAAATAGTACAAGTGATTGAAAATCAAATAGACACGGAAACCGCGAAGAGAGATATTAAAAAAGATGCGCTAATCGCTGCGCGATTGGAAATGTATGAAACAACTACTCATTCGTCTAATGATTTTGATAAACTTTCCGAAGCAGTACAGGTTTTAAGGCTTCTTGACGTACAGACCAAAGATTATGAAGCAACCGAGGCAAGGTTACAAAAATATAACAAAATGCTTAAAGCGCCTTATTTTGCAAGGCTGGATTTTATAGAAGATGACTACGGTTTGGAAAGTATATATATTGGAATTGGAAACCTTTCAAATGATAGAACACACCAGATATATATATGTGACTGGCGAGCACCGATTTCAAGTGTTTTTTATAGATATGGACTTGGAAAAGCAAGCTACCTGGCACCCGGTGGCACAATATCAGTGGATATCAAATTAAAGCGACAATATGTGATAAAGAACAGTGAGATACAATACTTTTTTGACTCCAGCTTTACGATAATGGATGATATGTTAAAACAAGCACTATCACAAAATTCCTCTGCAAAAATGAAAAACATAGTAGAAACAATTCAGATGGAGCAGGATATAATTATCCGAGATATCGAAAATGATGTGTTAATTGTACAGGGAGTTGCAGGAAGTGGAAAAACTTCAGTCGCGTTACACAGAGTGGCATTTTTAATGTACCATGGTGTAACAGCGGGACTAAATACTAATAATATTGTTCTAATCACACCAAATAATCTTTTTGGTAAATATATTGACAATGTATTGCCAGAACTAGGTGAAAAAAACATCCAGACAACTACATTAGAGGATATGTTCGATAATAATTTTGAAGAAAGTATAATAAGTCGCAATTCCTTAATTGAAGAAATAATAAGCACCGCTGATATAGATAGGAAGAATTTACTAAAATCGTGTATAGAATTTAAAATGTCAAAAGATTTTATAATCATTCTAGACCGGTTTTTAAAATACTATGAGCATAGGATGATTGAATTTAGTGATATTTTTTATAATGGAGAATGTATTGCAAATAGATATTTATTAAAAGAAGATTTAATTAAATATAATGATATATCTATGCCATTAGAAAAACGCCTAGCTATTATTGAAAGCCGGATTATGAGTAAAATACACGACTTGAGGAAAATCCGTTTAGTAAAGCTAGAGAAGTTCATTAGCAACTATCCAGCACATAGATATGAAATAAAGCAATATGCAAGGTTGTTATCACTAAAGCAAAGTGTTTCCTTAAAAAGGGTGATAGACAAATTTACTAAAATTGATGTTATGAAAATGTATAAGATACTAATAAAGGATAAAAGTTTATTCTACAGACTTGCACGAGGATTGAGTATTCCTAAAAACATAGAACAGATTTTAGATTATACACATGACAATTTACAAAGACAACAGATAAGTTACGAGGATGGAATGGTACTATTATGTCTTAAACTTAAACTGTCAGGATGTGATCTATATAGAGATATTAAACAGGTGGTTGTTGATGAAGCACAGGATTATTATCCGTTACAGTTTGAAATATTAAAAAAATCATATACGCATGCGAAATATACAATTATGGGTGATATTAATCAATCAATAGAAAAAGAAGCGGATTTATCTATATATGATGATATAAAGTTAATTCTTAATAAGAAAAGATGTTCTACCGTTTTTATGAAAAAAAGTTTTAGGTGCTCATATGAAATTAATAAATTTAGCACCCATTTTGCAAATGAGAGTATAGAAATAGAAAGCTTTGACAGGCACGAAGGTGTACCTAAAGTTATAGAGGCAAGTGACGAGGCACAGTTAGAAGCAGAAATCATAAAAGAGGTTGTTGACTGTCAAAAGGCTGGCTTTGAATCTATTGCTATTATATGCAAGAGCATGAGTGACTCAAAAAAACTATTTGAGAACATTGGAGCGATAGTAGGTGCATCGTTACTAAATAATAACTCCGCCAATACAGTGACCGGAGTAGCTATTCTACCAGTATATATGGCAAAGGGCCTTGAATTTGATGCAGTAATAATATATCAAACGAATGATGACAACTACAATGATGATGATGACAAAAAGCTTTTATACATTGCAAGTACAAGAGCCCTTCATAGGCTATCCCTTTATTACACTGGAGAGGTGAGTAGGCTAATTCAAATACCAAATACAGAGGGGACTATTTAGTTATATCCGATGTAGACATAGCCTAGCTGTAGCTTGTTTGAATATTAACTTATAGAAATTACTTAGTTCTAACAAATGTTTTAAGATTCTGAGAGAGGAATAACTCTTTCTGAAACTTAGAACATTTGCTTTTAAACGCGATCTACTGGTATATAAGCGATATATAAAACCGAGCGGTGTTATCAAATATACATTGAAGATATGGCGTTCTACTATAATATAGGGAAAGTTGTGTTTTGTTAGTAAAGTCAAGTCAAGTAATACAATTAATCAATAGGTTATCGATATGACTTATTAACAAGTCGATTATAACATGGGCGCTTGAAAATCAATTATGATATATATTAAGAACGTCTTATCGTATTTGATGATTAACGCGATGTGTGAATACTCCTTGCTTCTATAAGCAACGGATAGGCAGAAGTAGGAATCTGTCAATGGGTGCTATTTTTGTGCATACAAAGAGAGGATAATGCCTAAGAGCTTATTCATAGGAGTTATATAATCATTTTTCAACACAGAGCATATTTGATGTAAGATGAGGTATTTATATGAATATTAGAGTATATATTGGGTAAATTAAATTAACAACTGAATTTAGAAGTATAGTACCGTTGTTACTGAACTCAGTATGGTGGTATACTAACCAAGCTGTCGAAAGCGGCAACACATAAATTAATGCTTGCTAATGGGTTTCATAAAAAATCTAAAAACAAAAACTAAAAAAGTGTTGACAAAGAAACAGCAACATGGTATTATAACTAAGCTGCTTGCGACAAGCGAACAGCAAACCTTGAAAAGCAGCAGTAAGAACGCTCTAAAGGAAAATGGACTTTGAAAAGTAAACAGTGATAAACATGTAAAGGGACTCGAAAAATTCCGAAATCGTTAATACGATTTCAAAGAAAATGAGTAACTTGCGAACTTTAT
>Ga0123338_10000288_pt1 | contig 52486 bp, 44 predicted proteins | sample grotaG_FD_89793 | JGI IMG/M metagenome (GOLD analysis project Ga0123338, IMG submission 89793) | Glacier valley bacterial and archeal communities from Borup Fiord, Nunavut, Canada, to study Microbial Dark Matter (Phase II) -... | ecosystem: Environmental > Aquatic > Freshwater > Ice > Glacier ... | reverse complement strand
TTAGGACCCTCATGACCGGTGTCAGAGGCATGCCCACCGTAGTGAGCTCCCGTCGGCGCAAGTTGCGCCGACCCAGGCTTTGGGAAGCACCACAGCACGGCCAGCACGCAAATCCACAGAATGCGTTGTCTCGTCATCACGACCTCCTGCAAAGCCACCGAGGTCGTTTGCGGCTGCGGATGCAACCAGAGACCTCGCGAGATTCTTTCTACGGAAGGCGAGCCACCACGGTCAACGCAGCAGAACGTTGCGCTTCCGACGAGCTTGTCCGACTTTCGGACACAGCGTCGTCAACCGTAGGAACGCTCTCATCTTGCTCTCTCGAACCGTTTCGGTATCGTGTACGAGATGGCGGAGTGGTCGGGCGATCGAGTTCTGCAAAGTGTTCTCGTCGTCGACGACGATGAACTGGTGCGCCGAGGCTGGGAACGCGCGCTGAGCAGCGCCGGAAAAGACGTACACGTCGCCTCGAATCGCATGGGAGCGCTGGCCGTACGGCGACTCGCAGATGTCGCGATCGTAGATCTGCATCTAGAAATGGGTGAATCGGGCTTGGAACTCTTGCGCGAGCTGAAGTTTCTCGATCCCGCCCTTCACACAATCCTGATCAGCGCTGGAATGTCGGTTTCGATATCGGTCGAGGCCCTTCGCGCTGGCATCGACGATTGCGTAGTCAAGCCGATCGCCCCACGGCAGCTTCTGCACCACCTCGAGCACGGCGACTTTCGTACTGAAGACGAGCTCCTGAGCCTCGAAGACGTCGAGTGGGAACACATCGCTAGCGCGCTGCGCATCCATGACGGCAATATCAGTCACGCCGCAAGGGCGCTTCGGATGCATCGCCAGAGTCTTCAGCGAAAGATTCGCTCGCGGCTGGCTCGCTCGATCGACGAGCTCTGCTGATCAAGCCGCGGGCGTCATCAGATCGCGCTTTACCGCGCGAACCAGGGCCCACGCGAAGATCAGGCCGATCACGCAGAGGGCGATGGTGATCGGCAGGACGTACCAGTAGTCGGCGGGATTCTCGTCGGTGATCAGCGCGTACGCGTCACTCGGAATGCTGCGCGCGACGTAGAGGCCGAGCAGATCGATCTGGGCATCGGGGATCGTGGTGCCCTTGACGACGAAGCCCGCGGGCGAGCTGCCTTGGAGTGCGGCCCACGTGGTCTCGAAGTGGTGGGTGCTGGCTTCGATGCGCGCCGGCGACAGGAGGTTGGCGGCCTGCAGCTTCGCGGTGACGGTCGCGAGATCGCCGATGACATCGAAGTGGATCGTGTGATCGGTCGGATCGCGCGTGGTAACGATCGCGACACCCGCCTTGCCGAGCTCGGTCGCCCAGACTTCCTTGGTCGGTAGCCGCGAGTTGAAGGTCGCGATCAACACCGCGACGTTGGGATCGACCGTATCGAACGCGACGCGATCGTTGGGCTTGAGCTCGAGCTGCTCGCCGGTCACGGTCGCGACCTTGCCGCCCGCAAACGCGTCGCGAACGGAGGTCGGTGGCGCGAACAACGGTCGCGGATGATCCTTCGCGTAATCGACGAGCTGCGACGAGAACGCGAGGTCGCGGAGCGGGCGCAGCCGGCCGGTGAAGTTACCGAACGTGGGCGGATCCCAGCCGTCGCCGGTGGTCACGATCCAGACCTTCTCGCCGGTACCGCGCACGGGCACGACGCGAAGGCCGAGGCCCTTGTTGTTCGAGGCGCGAATCGAGTGTGCCATCGCGAGCTCGGCCGCTTCGATCTTGATAAAGCGATCGTCGCTGATCTTGCCGGCCGCGATGTCGGCGAGAGTGACCTTGGCGGGCGCGGGGGTCGCGCCGGCGAAGCGCCGATCGGGTGAGAGCCTCAGCAGGAAGAAGCCGCATAGAAAGACCAGGCCGGCGGCCGTGATGATGCCGACGTGGGGCCGCTTGCGTGACAGGCGGATGAGCTCGGGATCGATCGCATCCTTGGCGATCGGAGCTCCAGTGGGTGCGGGTTCGGCCATCGCGATCGTCATCGTACCGGTGATAACGACACCGCGCCACACCGCCCGGTTGCGACGAAGATGGGCTAGGTTGCGATTGTCATGGTGGGGGCCGCGCCAGGTAGCCGCGACAAGCCGATGGGCATCGCGGAGGTCGTGCGCCTGGCCCACCGGAGCCTCGACCAGCTCGGCCTGCTGTGGCTGGAGGGCGAGGTCACCCAGGTCTCGCAACCGCCCTCGGGTCACCTGTATTTCTCGCTGCGCGACGGCAGCGCCGTGCTCTCGGCGGTGATGTGGTCGCGCGACCTCGCGCGGCTGCGATTCAAGATCGTGCCCGGGCAGACCTTGCGGGTTCGCGGCCGGCTCGAGGTCTACGAGCGCGACGGCAAGATGCAGCTGTCCGCCGATTTCGCGGAGCCCGCCGGGCTCGGTGCGGCCGCGCTCGCGCTCGAGCAGCTCAAACAGAAGCTCGCCGCGGAGGGCATGTTCGCGCTGGAAAAGAAGCGGCCGCTGCCGCGATTCCCGCGCCGGATCGGAGTGGTGACCTCGCGCAACGGCGCCGCGATCCACGACATCATCCGCACGGTCCAGCGCCGCTTACCGACTCCGATCTTGATCGCGGATGCCGCGGTCCAGGGTCCGAACGCACCGGCACAGCTCGTCAACGGGATGGGCATGCTGTATCGCGCCGGGGTCGACGTGATCATCATCGGGCGCGGCGGTGGTGCGGTCATGGATCTCTCGGCGTTCAACCACGAGCGGGTCGTGCGCACGATCTCGCGCTGCCCGATTCCCATCGTCAGCGCGGTCGGCCACGAGACCGATCTGTCGCTCGCGGATCTCGCGGCCGATGCGCGCGCGTCGACGCCGACCGCGGCGGCGGAGCTATGCGTGCAGGATGGGTTCGCGCTGCGCGAGCAGCTCGTGAAAGAGCGGCGCCGGCTCGATCGCGAAGTTCGCCACATGTTGTCGCGCGCGCATCAGGATCTCGATCGCTGCAGCGAGGCATTGCACGCGCGCGGCGAGCGCGGGCTCGCGAAGCATCGCCACGATCTCAACGTGCTCGCGCACCAGCTCGCCGGCCTGCATCCCCGCGCACAACTGCTGACGCATCGCGCGGAGCTCGGCGAGCTCGAGCGGCGGCTCGCGGCGGTGCACCCCGGGCCGCGGTTCGCGCGCGCGAAGCAGGCACTCGCGGCACTCGTCTCCAGGCGCGAAGCCGCGATGCGTTCGCACTTCGATCAACGCCACCGCATGCTCGGCAAGCTCGGCGCGCAGATGGCCGCGCTCTCGCCGCTCGCGGTGCTCGACCGTGGTTATGCAATGGTGGCGAAGCAGGGAGCGATCGTCCGCGACGCCGCCCAGGTCGTAGAGGGTGATACGCTCGAGGTCAGGGTCGCGCGTGGTGCGTTCGAAGTCGTCGTGAAAGGTCCGCCGAGGTGAGCCCCTCAAAACCGAAGCGCCCGGGCACGCGCTCGGGCAAGCCCAGAGCCGATAGCGTCGGTCCGACCGATGGATTCCGGACCGCGAAGAAGCGCTCGGCGAGCGAATTGCCGGCCGATCTCGCGGAGGCAGCCGAGGCCGCACTCGACGATCTGCTCGCAGGCCCGGGTGATCGCTCGGTGAGCCTCTCGATCGATATTGGCGAGGTCGAGTTCTCGGGGACCACCGAGGCGACGGCCGAAGCAGTGATCCAGCCTGCGCAGGCTGCAGCCTTGGAGGCGGCCAAGCCGGCGCGCGCGAAACCGCCCGGGCCGCCACCCGGCAAAGCATTTCGCGCCAAGACCCAGCTGCCGGGCCCGCCCCCCGCAGTCGCGATCTCCGTCAGCGACGAGCTCGAAGAGACCAACCTCGTCGAGGTGCCGCAGCTGCGCTTCGCGATCTACGAGCAAGCCGAACACCTCCGCGCCGCGCGCGATGCGATCGTTGGAGCCGGTCATCTCGCGATCGCGGGTGCTTCGGGCACCGCCGGCATCGCGAAGATCGCCGACGAGATCGTGACGGGTGTCGATGTCGTGCTCGTCACCCTCCCCGGCGGCGAAGCGGTGCTCGACATCGCGCTCGCGCAGGATCCGCGGCGGCCGATCGTGATCGCCTCGGTGACGGGCAAGCCGACCGATGGCATCCAGCTCGCCGTACTCGCGGGCGCAGACCTCGCGACGACACGCCCGCACGACATCGAAGGGCTCGCACCGATCCTGCTCGCGGCGGCGCGGTTGCACACCGAGCGGCGAGCGGCGCAGAACGCGCGCGGTGCCGAAGCCGTGATGCGCGCAAAGCTCGAAGAGCTCTCGGATCCGGAGCTGCGCGGGCTCCAGCCGCTCGAGACGTTTCAACGCGTCCTCGAGCTCGAGTTCAAGCGCGCGCGGCGGTTCGAGTATCCGCTCTCGGTCGCCCTGTTCGCCGTCGAGGTTGCCCCGCCAGCACCCCCCGCAGGTATTCGCGGCATCTTGCGCGCGCGCGCCGGCAACGCACTGATCCATACGATCCGCGATATCGATCTCGCGACCCAGCTCGATCACGAGCGCTTCCTCGTGCTCTTGCCGTATACCGATCTCGCAGGTGCCGCGGGGCTCGGGCGCCGCGTGATCGCCGCGGTCGCGCAAGGCGATCCGGTGATCTCGGGCGGCCGGTCGTTCCCGCCGCGCGTGGTCGGTGCGGTCGCGGGTGCGCGGCCCGGTCAGGAGCTCAGCTTCTCGAAGCTGATGAAGGAAGTGACCCTGGCACTCGCGCAAGCGCGCAGGGACGGCGCCGAGCTCGCGGTCCAGCCGACGTGATGAAGCAGGCTGCGGTCCTTGGCTGGCCGGTCGAGCACTCGAAGAGCCCGGCGATGATGAACGCGGCGTTCGCGGCGTGCGGGATCGCGGCAGAGATGATTCGCATCGCCGTTCCGCCCGAAGGCTTCGCGCAAACGATCGCGGAGCTCCGTGCACGGCCGATGCTCGGTGCGAGCGTGACCTTGCCGCACAAGCTCGCGGCGCATGCGCTATGTGACGAGCTGTCTCCTGCAGCGACCGCGATCGGCGCCGTCAACTGTCTCGCGCTCGAGGGCGACTTGCTCGTCGGTCACAACACCGATGCGCCGGGATTCGTCGATGCCGCGCTCGCGGCGGGCATGCACCTCGGAAATTCGCGCGTCGTGTTGCTCGGTGCGGGTGGTGCCGCACGCGCGGTCGCCTACGGCTGTCGCGAAGCCGGTGCGCAGGTCGAGGTCGTGGCGCGCACCCCGGAGAGCGTGAGCTGGATCCGCGCGCGGCCGTGGAATGCGCTCGAGGCGCTGTTCACCGCGACGGACCTCGTCGTCGATTGCACCTCGGCAGGCCTCGATCGCGAGCGCGATGCCGAGCTCGTCGCATCGCTGCCGCTCGAGGGCCTTGCACATCGCGCGTGGGTTGCAACGCTCGTCTATCACGCAAAGACGATCTTCATCGAACGCGCGCAAGCGCTCGGTCATTCCACCCTCGACGGCCGGGCGATGCTCGTCCATCAAGGTGCGCGTGCGTTCACGCTGTGGACGGGAGTTGCAGCGCCGCTCGACGTGATGGCAGCGGCGCTCTTGAGCACGCTACCTGCAGCTTGATTGCAGCACGGTGACCAACCCCTCCAAGTCTCGCATCGCGAAGCTGGGCACGGCGCTTGTCGTGTGCCTGGGATTCACAGGATCCCATGTCGCATGGGCCGATGACGCCCTCTTCCCTTTTGACCCGGTCGACCCCGTACCGAGCAAGATCGACACGGCGCTGGGCGGACCGCCCCGCTCCGACCTCTACGTCGAAGACCCTTATGCACCTCACGAGACCTCCGGTTCCGAAGCGCGGCTCGGGACGGTGGTTGGCTATGTCTATGGCGAGCCCGATACCGTGCTCGCGATCGGCGCCTCGGTCGCTGGCGGCTATCGCTTCGGTCGGCTGACGCTCGAGTCCGAGCTGACGATGCTCAAGCTTCGCGGTCACGGCACCATCATGACGCCGATAGGGCCTGCGGATGGTGACATCGACATCGGTCGTGGCGAGCGGCTCTCCGCGATCGCGCGCTACGACGTGATCCGGCTCGACTCGCACGTGGTCGGCGCGAACTCGATGATGTCGATCTACGTGGAAGGCGGCCTCGGCACTGCGTGGAACCACTGGACACAGCCCGCGTACAACGAAACGCTGCGCACCGTTCCGAACGACACCAAGCAAGTCGAAGGTCAGTTCGGCTTCGGCGTCACACTCGATCATCGGCTGCAGGAACCGATCGGCTTTCCGCGCCGCATCGCGTGGTTCCTCGGCTGGCGAATGGCGCTCGCGCCGCACGAGGCGATGACCGGTACGCTGTGCCGAGGCATCACGTGCAACATCGTCACGTCGAAGGACGATACCAGCACGAACTACGTCGACCGCTCGATGCTGTTCCAGTCGAGCCTGCAGTTCACGTTCTAACTACTGAATCGGCGCGTTGTTGTTCGGCGACAGCATCGGGGGAGGCGGCACGCCGTTGCTCTTCATCGCCGGTTCACTGCCGGATTTCGCGCCGTTGCACTGCACGTCATCGACGCACTCGCCGTTCGAGGTCGAGCACTCCATGCGAACCGCCATCGCGTACTGCGGGATGATCTCCTTGTCGTCCGTGACAGGAATCGTCTTACAGCAGCAGGTCGGCGCCGTATCCGAGCCCTCGTTGACGAGCGCGCTTTCTTTTTTCGGTGCCGAGCCGCACGCTATGATGACAGTCGCGACAAAGAGCGAGGCCAAAACAATCCGCATGGCCAGGTCCTAACACGATCTGTATGCTCACAGGATGTCGAAGGTCGCCGTCGTGGTCGTGGCATCGCTGTTGGGCTTCTCGACGATCGCTGCGGCGGAGAGCGGACCGACCATGCGGTTCGGCCTCACGGGCGCGATCAGTAACGGAGATGCGCCCGACAAATGGGAAGCGGGTCCCGCGATCGGGATCGGTCTGCGCAGTGGACCGTTCGTCGGAGAGATCGAATACGCGTATCTCAGCTTCTTCGATCCCGACACGATCGGTGGGGGCGTGCAGCGCATCGGGCTCTCGCTGCGCGCAGATGTGCTGCGTTCGTTCGCGACGCGCTGCTTGTTCCAGGGCGGTTGCACGCGCGCGCAAGCACTGTGGGTCGAAGGGGGCGCGGGCGAGCGCTTCGGGCAATGGCAACTCGATGCCTCGCACGTGACGCCGGTCGGCGATCACCAACCCGAAGCGCACGTCTCGGTCGGCATCGAGCTCGACAATCAGATCCATCCGATGCGCAACGGCTTCCAGCTCGGTGTGCGCTTCGCGATCGCGCCGCGTGGCAGCGATCAGAGCTCGGCGTGCAGGAGCACCGGCGGCTGCATGTCGACACCGGCCGACCTCTCGAACCACGGTGGCTACGCGACCTCCGTGCTCGTCGAGTGGATGTTCCTGTTCGGTCACTGACTCGAGCCTCGTGACATAATCATGAAGTGCCCGGGGATTCCGACGATCGCGACAGCGTAGCGGACCTGGTACCAGCGACGATCCAGATGCCGCGTGGCTGCGCGATCGCACCGGAAGCGACGACTCCTCCGCCGATCGGCGAGACGCTCGTCCCCGTCTCTGTCGATCACGTCGCGACGAGCGAGCCACCACCGATGCCACCCGCGCATCGCTACGAGTACGGTGCCGAGATCGCGCGTGGCGGCATGGGCCGCGTGATCGAAGCGACCGATACCGTCCTGGGTCGCACGGTCGCGCTCAAAGAAGCATTGTCGCTCGAACCCGATGTCGTGCGCCGGTTCGCGCGCGAGACCCGAATCACCGCGCGGCTCGAACATCCTTCGATCGTGCCGGTCCACGATGCGGGCATCGCCGAGAATGGCTCGCCGTTCTACGTGATGCGCAAGATCGGCGGGCGTCCGCTGGAGGTCCTCGTCGCCCAGGCGCTCGAGCTCTCGAGCCGGCTCGCGCTGCTCCCGCACATCGTCGCCGCGGCGCACGCGATCGCGCACGCCCACGCACGCGGGGTCGTGCATCGCGATATCAAGCCTTCGAACATCCTTGCTGGCGAGCTCGGCGAGACGATGGTCATCGACTGGGGTCTCGCGAAGGCGATCGGAGAGCCCGACGAGCCCCGATCGATAAAACCTCCGCGAGCGCGCTCCGTGCTCGACGATGATGATCCGGATGCGATCAAGACTCGCGACGGCATCGTGTTCGGTACGCCTGGCTTCATGGCGCCGGAGCAGTTGCGTGGGGCTGCGCCCGACGAGCGCTGCGATGTCTACGCGCTGGGTGCGACGCTCTATCACTCCCTCGCGCGCAAGCCGCCGCACTACGCCAAGCATGGCGGCGACATGATGCGCAACGCGCTCGCAGGTCCGCCGGAAGCGCTCCGCGACCTCGTCCCCGGCGTGCCGCCCGAGCTCGCGGCGATCGTCGACATGGCGCTCGCGCACGATCGCAACCTGCGCTACCCGAATGCGCGCGCCCTCGCCGATGATCTGCAGCGGTTTCTCACCGGTCAGCTCGTCGCCTCGCACCACTACTCGAACCGCGAGAAGGTCCGGCGCTGGGTCCACACGAATCGCGCGCTCGTCACGGTGACCGGCGGCGCGCTCGCGATGCTGGTCACCGTGGGTGCGTTCGCGATCAGTCGGATCGTCGTCGCGCGCGATCGGGCCGACGCGGAGGCCGTCCTCGCGCGCGAGGCGCAGCAGAGCTCCGAGGCGCAAAAGAACCTCGCGATCGATCGGTTGAACCTGGTCACGCTCTCCGAGGCGCGGACGCTCGCCCAGACCGAGGCGACCCGCGCGGTCGCCCTCGTCAAGCCGCTCGTCACCACGGCGCGCTGGCGTGCGGTCCGCGACGTCGCTGCCGCCGCGCGCGCGAATGGAGTCGCATTTGCCTTGCCCGGTTCGCCGCATACGTTATCGCTCGAGCTCTCGCGCGATGGTCAGCGCGCGATCACCGCTGGCGATGACGGCTTGATCCGGATCTACGATCTCACTCGTAAAGAGCCGGTGCGCACGCTGTTCAAGGCGCGCTTTCCGACGCTGGCGCGGTTTGGCGATGCCGAGCACACCGTCGTGTTGTTTCACGATACCCACGTCACCCTCGTCGATGTCGCCTCGGGTGCACATCGCGATGTCGAAGCTCCGACCTCGATCGTGAAGCTCCAGGTCGCGGGTCCGATCGCGTACTACACCGATACGCAGAAGGAGCTGTGGAAGCTCGACCTCGCGGGGGGCGCACCGACAAAGATCGCGGTGAACGAAGCGATCGAACAGATCATGCCGTCACCGGACGGGCGCTGGGTCGCGCTCGCGGGTGCGCAGCACCTGTTGTTGATCGACCGCACGACCTCCCTGCCGCCCGAGAGCATCGCGGACGGCGCGGTGCAGGGGCTTGCATGGCAGGCGGATGCGAGCGAGCTGTGCGCGCTGATCGAGGAAGAGGTCGTCGAGATCACGCTCCGGCCGACGCCCACGATCATCCATCGCTACATGGCGGGTGCGCTGGCCGCGCTCGGTGTCACGCGCGGTCGGATGCTCGCGGCGAGTCCGAGTGGCGTCGTCTGGGTGCTGCGCCAGAACACGTTCGTGCGCGCGAGCGGAAGCGATTTCTCGCTCGGGCTCCACAACTCGCGCGGCGACGCCATCGTCGCAGGTCGACCGACCGGCTTCACGGTGCTCACCGATCAAGGCGACCTCGCGGTCACCAGCCCCTCGCCACTGATCCATGTCGATGCGTCGTCGCGGAGCTCGTTCGTCGTCGGCACAACCGATGGCAAGGTGCTCGTGTGGGAGCTCGACGCGATGCTGCCGCGCGTGGTCGGCGACGAGGGGACGGTCGCGGCGGCGTTCGTCACCGGCGATCGAGTGGTCGCGACGTACGTCGGCAGTCCCGCGCAGTGGATCGATCTCAAGACCAACAAGGTGTCCGAGCTCGGCCCGATCGCAGGCATCTCGCGGCTCGTTCCAGCACGGGATGGCGATCGGGCGGTGGTGATCGACGGAACCCATCACGGTCGGATCGTCGCGCCGGTGGGCGAGCCCGTCGATCTCGGTGACGATCTCGAAGCCGCGGCCTTTCTCGACGACAACCGGCTCGTCCTCGCGACCTCGCACGGAGAGATCTCGGTCGCGAACGAGGTGCTCGTGCAGCGCGCCGCAGCGGTCACGGCGCTCGCGACCGCAAGCGGCGGCTGGATCGCCGCAGGATTCGCCGACACATCGATCTGGCGCACGAACCTCGCGACCCGCGCCGCGACCTCGCTCGCCGTCGAGCTCACGACCACACGTGACGCGCTCGCGTTCGCGGGTGATGGCGATGTGGTCTACGGCGTCGGTACGGAGCTGCGGGTCTGGCGTGCCGATGGTGCCAGGGCGGTGATCGCGAAGCTCGGTCGCCCGATCGTGACCGTCACTTCGATCGGTGAGGGTCGAGTGATCGCGATCGCGACCGACGGCAGTGCAGTGATCGCCGACAAGCTCCGACCCGCCGGCTCCTCGCCGATCGCCTTGCCGATCGCGAACGCGTCTCTCGCTAGCGATGGTTCACTGATCGGCGCGCTCGCGATGAACGGCACGATCGAGCTGCTCGATCCGGTGGTCAACGAACGCTGGCCACTCGCCGAGCCTCGCGATCCGGAGATCCCGAATACCGTCCAGACCCAGCGCGCGTTCGTGCGCAGCGTGGCGCTGGCGCCCGATGGTCGCCGGCTCCTCGCGATCACCGCGAATCACCTACTGGTCTGGACGATCGCGCTACCGCCATCCGCCGCCGCCACCGCCACGTGGGCCAAGGCACTCTCGAACGCGACGGCGAGTGCGTCCGGTACCCTCGAATGGAAGCTCTAGTGCTACAACCACGTCGGTGACTCCGTTCCGTTTGTACGATTCGTGGCGCCGTTCGAAGGTGGCGTTCGAGCCCCTGGTCCCTGGCCACGTCGGCATGTACGTCTGCGGACCCACGACCTACGCGCCGGCTCATATCGGTCACGCGTACTCCGCGATCGCGTTCGATACTGTGCGGCGCTGCCTCGAGTTTCTCGGCTGGCAGGTCAAGTACGTCCGCAACGTCACCGACATCGACGACAAGATCATCAACCGCGCGAACGAGCTTGGCGAGGATCCGTTCGCGCTGTCCGCGCGGTTTGCTGCCGAATACAACCGCGACATGGCGCGCTTCGGCGTGCGCTCTCCGTCGGTCGAACCGAAGGTCACCGAGCATATCTCGCAAATCACTAGCGTGATCGCGAAGCTGATCGCGAACGGCCTCGCGTACGACGTCCATGGCGACGTGTTTTACGAGGTCTCGAAGTTCGCGCCCTACGGCAAGCTCTCGGGCCAAACCCTCGACGACCTTCAAGAGGGCGCGCGGATCAGCGTCGACGAGCGCAAGCGCGCCCCTGCGGACTTCGCGCTGTGGAAATCGGCAAAGCCGGGCGAGCCGTCCTGGGATTCGCCGTGGGGAAAGGGCCGCCCCGGCTGGCACATCGAGTGCTCTGCGATGACGGTGATGCATCTCGGAGAGACGTTCGACATCCACGCCGGTGGCAAGGATCTGATCTTTCCGCACCACGAGAACGAGATCGCGCAATCGCAGGGCGCCGATGGTCCGGATACGTTCGCGCAGTACTGGATGCACAACGGCTTTTTGAACTTCGAAGGCGTGAAGATGTCGAAGTCGCTCGGTAACGTCTTTAACTGCGAGCAAATCGCGGAGGCGATCGGCGGTGACGCCCTGCGCTTCTTCTGCGTCTCGCACCACTACCGTTCGCCGGTCGATTTCGAGGTTCAGGTGGTCTCGCAGACGCCCCCGGTCGTGCAGTTCCACAGCCTCGAGGCCGCCGATCGCAGCCTCTCCAGGTTTTACGAGACGCTGCAGCGGATCGACGCGTTCATCGCGCAAGGTGGCGATGCGGGCGAAGGCGCCGTGCTGCCCGAGGTCGAGAAGCTGCTCCCGGACGCGCACGCGGCGCTCGCCGACGATTTCAACACGCCGGTCACGATGGCGGCGCTGCACGCGGCGGCGCAGCTCGCGAACCGCTTGCTCGACGAGGGCAAGGGCCTCGACAAGCAGGTCCGTCGCCGCACGCTCGCGCGGCTCGGCAAAGATCTCCGCACGGTCGGAGGTGCGATCGGCATCTTCGAGCGCTCGCCCGCCACGTACCTCGCGGAGCGTCGCGCGCGGTTGGTAAAGAAGAAGAGCATCGATGTCGCGCTGGTCGCGACGAAGATCGCCGAGCGCACCGCCGCTCGCGCCGCGAAGGATTGGAAGCGTGGCGACGAGATCCGCGCCGAGCTCGCGATGCTCGGTGTCGCGCTCCACGACGGCACCGGAGGCACCGACTGGTCGGTGCAGGATTAGCGTGGCCTCCGACGACAACAAGAAATCGCGCGCCCTCGTCGTCCAGCATGACGAAGCCGCGCTGGAGCGGCCGATGATCGCTACCAATCTCGATCGCGCCGGTAAGGGCCAGCTCGTCTACGTCGGCCGCGATGGTGAAGTAAAAAATCCGGCGGCGGTGCAGAAACGTCAGTTCGCTGCGTACGTCACGTTCGGTGGAATCACCGCTGCGGGCGTGGCGTTGGCGGCAACGAGCTTTCCCATGCTGGTGCCGTTTTATCTCGCGCTCGGTGGCCGGTTTCTCGGCACGGTCCGGGCGGTCAAGCGCGTGAACGAAGCGAGCGTCGCGCTCTCGAAGGGCGACTCCGTTCTCGGTCGCGCGCTCGCCGAGCCGGTCACGCGCGCGTGGTGGGCGCCCGCGCGCGTGCGTGCGCTCGCCGAGCTTCGCGTCGCGATCGCGGACGCGCTGGAGGGTCACGGCGAGAAGGCACTCGATCGCGTTCGTCACGCGCGCGCGAAGCTCTCGCCGAGGCTGATCCAGCATCAGTTCTCGCACTACACCGAGATCAACTTGCTCACGGCGCTCGGTCGCACGAAGGAAGCGCGCGCGATCCTCGAGGCCCGCGGTGGTGTGCCGCAAGGTGAAGTGCTCAAGCTATCGTACTGGATCGCCGAGATGCATCTGTGGGTCGCCGAACCGCCAGCTCGGCTCGATCTGGACGACGGCGAGCTGCACGATCGGATGCGCAAGGGGCTCTCGATGACCGCGGGCGCGGATCTACTGCTGCTGTGCTCGTGGGCCTATGCGTTCAAGGGCGAGCACGACGAAGCGCGCTTCGCCTGGCGCCAATCCAAGGAGCGCGAGGGTTCGCAGCGCCTCGAGATCTCGATGCCGAAGCTCGCGGCGTGGATGGAGCAGTACAGAGCTCAGCATCCCGAGGTCGACGAGCCCGAGCCCGATCCGATCGACGAGCTGTAACGACTCGGCCGAGCGGCGGCCAGTAGAGTTTCGGCGAACCCTTTACCCATCGAGCGATTGATCCAAGCCGAGAGAGCGATCCGAGGGACTATTTCTCGTCGGCGTCTTCGCTCAGATACGCGAGGATCACTTCGTCGAGACTCTTCTCGCTGATCAGGCCCTGACCGAAACCACGGCCTTCATCCTCACGCGCCATGCGAACTTTCGGAGCAGGCGTCCCCGGCGACTTCGCCGGTGCACCGATGATCACCGCAGGCCTCGTCATGACGACGTTGCCCGACGAGTGCGGTCCCGTGGCGCTCGTGCTGTTTGTCGCCGTGCGGCTCGTGATCGGCGCGGTGAGATGCGGCGTCCGAGGCGGCGTCTGCGTGCGCCCACCGTCAGGCGCGTGCGGAACGCCATCGGACGGTGGAGCCGTCGACGCGCGCGGAATGCCATCAGACTGCGGCGGTCGCGCTTGTGGCTGCAACACACTCGGAATCGGCGGCGTCGACGGTGCGCCCGTGCGAGCCGGACCGGGCGGCGAGGTCTGCGCTTGGGTCGGAGCGCGCCTTGGTGGCGCCAGGCCTGCGGGTACCGCGACGCGACCGGTGAGCTCGCGCAGCGGCACGTTCTCTTGCGAGGCGACATCGCGACGCCGCATCGAGTACTGCCCCGGGCGTTCGGAGCGCTCGCCCGGTGGCGGCTCGACCGACGGCGGCGACGGTGCGTAGATCTCGATCGCTTCGCTATCGCCGCGATTGCGTGATGCGTCGGGCGGCAACGGCCTCGACATCACCGAGGGTGACGTCACCGCAGGACGCGAGGGCGGCCGCACGGCGGGCAACGTGGCGGCACCGTGGCTCGGTGGCCGCGACGGATTCGCCATCCGCGTCGACTGGTGCTCGGGCGCCGCGCGCGACGGAATGCCATCGCTCGGAATCGTGTTGTCAGGAGCGATCGCCGAAGGGATGCCGCCTTCGTACGGATCGTCGACGGCGGTATCGCGCGGCGTGCGCATCCGACCGCTCTCATTTGGATCATGCTTGATGATCTCGATCTCCGGTGACGAGTCCATAGACAGCGGGATCGAGGTGCGGCTGTCGGTCGCCGTGCGCCCCGGAATCGGCGGCGGCGTGAGGCTGCGATGCGGGACCGCAGGAGAACGAATGCCAGGGTTCGAGGGCGCGGACCTGGGACGCTGCGCGGTTGGCAGCGTTGCCTCGGCGTGCACGTCAGCGACGGGTGCGGCGGTCGATCCGCTGCCGGCGGTTGCGACCGTCGAGGGCGGCTCCATGCTGCGGAACTGCGAGCTCTTGCTCGTGCGATCCGCGGTCTGCGTCCTCGGCTTCGCCGCTTCCGTGGGCGGAGGAACCGTGCTCTCGCGTTTCGCGCGAGCACCGGGTTGCTCAACCTGCTCGGCGACCGCTAGCGGCATGACGGCGAGCTGTTCGGTCGGTGGTCCACCCGGATCGGTGCCTGCGCGGTCGACCACTTCTTCGACGCCGCGCTCGATCGTGATCTCGGGATCGGAGACCCGGAGCGCCGGATTCGCGGCGACCTCGCGCGGCTCGAGCCCCTCGATATTCGCGAGGTACACGTCGATCTTGTCGTCGAACGTGTGGATCTTGAGGTCCCTGAGCACCGCTTTGTGCTGGGACTGCATCAACGACTTGATCGCGTCCTCGGACGCACTTCCATCGTAGACGAGCTTTCTGGACGAGATGATCACGCCCCCGTGAAAGAGGTGCGTGAACAAATGGGGGCTCATCACACCCGAGTCCTCGGTCTGGACGTGAAAAACCAAACCTCGGTACCGGACGTTATGGTTGTACCCGAGGATGGGTGAGCGCTTGGCCACCGGGGTTTCAGGGTACCACGTCGGCGCGGGCTTGTAATTCCAGCGCCAGGTTGGTACTCACACGAACTCGGGCTCCAATTCAGGAGCCGATTTGGAGGACCCCGCCTAGCGGGGTGAGCATATCTCGTGGCTATCAATGCGGAGTCCCAGTTCGTCGAGCTCGTCCGGTCGTGGATCGTTTCTTTACCCCATGACCTGAAGATTGCGTTCGACGCTATGGACGACGAGAACCTGCCGCGCCCGACGCGCGAGCTGGCTACCGGCGTCGCAATGTATATTTGCTCCCCCAAGGAGTCGGTTCAAGGCAACGACGCGGTGGTCAGCTTCGCTGACGACGCGGTGCTGCTGCGGCTCGCGCTCCAGAAGGCGCTCGGCAAGGGTGAGGACGAGGACGCGTTCCGCGACCGCTTCCCCGAGTTGTTCGAGGGCATCGAGGCAAACCTCGCACTCTGCAAGTCCGTCATGGGCGAGCTGATGTCGTGGCTCGAGTCGAAGGTCGGCACGCTCGCGTCGAAGACCGCCAGCTACAAGAGCAAGAAGCTCGCGGTGTACCTCGACAACGAGGAAGCGCGCGAGCAACTCGTCGACGATGGCTTGGTGTTCCGCACCGACTATCCCGTCGACGAGAAGACCATTGGCGACAAGCTCAAGAAGGTGACCACGATCATCGAAGCGATGAAGCGTGCTCGCACCGACGAAGCTCGGGCCAAGGGCATCCCGGCCTGATCTACAGGTCGACGAGCTCGAAGCCGGTGAGCGGCTCGCCGAGAAAGCGGGGCGCTAGCTCGTCGAGTCGCGACGTATCGGTAGCGAAGCAGTCGAGCCGACCCGCAGCGCTACGGCGATTCGCGCCGCTGCCGAGCGCTTCTTTCGCCATTTCGGCCATCGCCCCCGCCGAGTCGACGACGGCGACCTCGTGCTTCGCGAGATCGTTCGCGACGCGCTGGAGCACGTTCGCGAGCAGCGGGTAATGAGTGCAACCGAGGACGAGCGTGTCGATCGCCGGATCCTGCACGAACAGGTGCGTGAGATAGCGCCGCGCAACGAGCGACGCGATGTCGTCGTCGGTCCAGCCTTCCTCGGCGAGCGGCACGAGCAACGGACAGGCGAGCTGGGTGAGCTTCGCGCTCGGGTCGCGCACCGCGATGGCGCGGCCGTACGCATTCGACCGCACGGTGCCGAGGGTACCGATCACGCCGATGTGACCGTTTTTCGTTGACGCGAGGGCGCTCGTAGCGCCGGGCTCGACCGCGCCAATCACCGGCACGCGCGTGGCCTCCTGGAGTGCGGGCAGTGCGTTCGCCGAGGCCGTGTTGCAGGCAATCAGCACCATCTTCACGCCGCGATCGAGCAAGAATTGCTGGCAGCCGAGCGAGTATTTCTCGACGGTGCGAGGGCTCTTACTTCCATAAGGAACGCGCGCGGTGTCGCCGAGATAAACGATGTCCTCCCCGGGCAGCGCGATACGAAGCGCTCTCACAACCGTGAGTCCGCCCACACCGGAATCGAACACCCCGATCGGGTGACGCTTGGTCATAGTTTTCGTCCCCTTCTCCGAGGAGGAGAGGGTTCTATAACTGACGACGTCGACTCTTGCCCCATAGCGACTCCGGATTGTGACTGACTGTCACAGCCGGCTAAGTAACTTGCCATGAGGCGAGCCACATTCGCTACGGAAACGCGTCAGCGACGCGAACGCTTCCGCGATGTTTTAGAGGCGGACCGACGGCTCTTACGCCCTTCGAATGCCCACAAAAGATCGAGGAAGGTCGCGGGCTTCTGTGAGAGCCCCGCGTAAAACTGCGTGATCCCGGGCATGCAACGCTCGGCTTCAGGCAGCTGATGCTCGGTAATACGACCCTGCATTAGCGCGAGCCCAATGAGCACGATCGGGACCAAGCTGTGAACCCGCCATTCTCCGACGGAGATTTCGCACGTAACGTACGTTCGTATGTGCGGGTAGTCTCGTGATAGAGGTTCCACGCCGTGTCGTCCGAGCAGACCGCATCCGACCGTATTCATGGCCTCGTCGAGGCGAATCCCGTCGTCATCGTCGAGGTCGCTGGCGCCATCGCGTCGGAAGGGCGAATGCCGCCCGAGGGCATCACGCGCGCTGCGCAGGACCACGTAGGACGCCTCGTAGACTCCGACAAGGCGCATCTCCGAGCTGCGGTCGAGACCACCCTCATGGGCCGGGAGATCGACGTCGCGCTCGAATGGCTGCAGCAGGTCGGCGCGATGAAGGTGCTGTTCCCGGAGCTCGAGGCGACGGTCGACCTGACCCAGGAAAATGACCGCCAACACAAGGACGTATGGGCTCACACCAAGCAGGTCGTGAAGCAGACCGTCCGGCGCCCGCTCGTTCGCTGGGCCGCGCTGCTCCACGATATCGGCAAGGTCCCGACCCGGACGTTCACCGAGGCAGGCGTCCACTTCCACGGTCACGCCGAGGTCGGCGCGCGGATGTTCGACAAGATCCATGCGCGCTTTGCCTTCGCGCGCGACGAGCGCCAGACGATTCGCTTTCTCGTGAAGCATCACCTGCGCACGAACCAGTACAGCCTGCAGTGGACCGATTCGGCGGTGCGGCGCTTCCATCGCGAGATGGGGCCGCACATGACGGACCTCCTGGATCTGTCGCGGGCCGACATCACGTCCAAGCGACCGGGCCGCCGCAAGTCCCTGCTCGAGCAAATCTCGGCACTGCACGATCGCGTCGAGGTCCTCGTCGAAGCGGATGCGAAGTTGCCGCCGCTTCCCGGGGGCGTCGGGACCGCGATCATGGACGCGTTCGAGATCGCGCCGAGCCGGCTGATCGGCGATCTCAAACGCTTGCTCGAGGCCGCGATCACGCGCGGCGAGCTCGAGGCGCGACGCGAAGACGGCTATTACGTGACATTCCTCGCGCGCCAGCACCTCGTGCCGAACGTCGCAGAGGAGCTGCGCGCCAAGATCGCCTCGGGCGTGATGTTCGAAGATAGTGATGAAGGCCTGCACAAGGGCGTCGAACTCGATGACGATTCGCCAGGCGTGCTGTCGTGCGGTCACGATCCCGAGAACGATCCATGCCTGCATCGCGACGTCGATCCCGAAGCCGTTCGCCGCTGAGCGAAGCCGTGGCTTGCCCGCGCTGTCCGGCGTCTCCGACCGTGGCCTACAGGCTGCGCTTCGGCGACACGACCGCCGACGCGACGAGCAACCCACACGCGATCGCGAGCGCGACGACGAACATCGCGAACAACGTCTCCACACCCGACATCGTGTTCTTGTCGAGTAGCGAGGTCATGCCGCGAAAGCCGAGGCTACCGGGCACGAGCAGGAACACGGCCGGCACCTGGAGGACCTGCGCCGGCCGGTTGAGATAGCGCGCGTAGAGGTTCGAGAGCACGCCGAGAGCGAACGCACCGACGAGCACGCCCATCTGGTTGCCGAGCCAGATCGTGCCGAGACGGCTGCCGACGTAGCCGGTCGTGCACGCACCCATGATCCAGCCGATCTGCTTCCACTTCGCCTGGACCACGACCGCCACGCCGAACGACGACACGCCGAGCGCGACCCATTGCGCCCACTCGGGCAGCGGCACCGGCGCGTTACCGCGAACGTGCACGATCGCGTGTGCGAGCTGCTCCCCGAGCGCCACCCCGACGACGAGCTCGAGCAACACGATGACCGCGGCGACGAGCCGCGCGGTGCCGGAGATCAATTGCCGGGAGGCGAGCTCGCTCATCGCGATCGTGAGCGACATGCCGGGCAGCAAGATGATCAGGGCGGCGACGGTGACGAGCGACGGATCGATGGCAGGCCAGAAGTGCGAGCCGACCGAGGCCGCGAACGCCGCGAATGCCGCCGAGACGAGCTCGAGCACGCGCGCCTGATCGATCGAGCGTGCGAGGTACTGGGTGAGAAACCCGAGCACGAGACCGATCGCACCCGCCGCCGCGACATCTTCGATCCCACCGCCGAAGAACACCGCGAGCGAGGCCGCGGTGACGCCACCCATCAAGGTGCCGACCGGGCGATTGAACTGCGATGCCGAGGCGATGATCTTTACGAGCTCGATCACGCCATCGGCTGGCGAGAGGTGATGTGCCGCGACGTCCTCTGCAAGCTGATCGACGAGGGCGAGCTTGCCCATATCGAGCTCGCCCGCTTCGACCCGCATCATCCGGGTCTTGAGCTCGGTCGGTCGACCGAAGCTCATGATGATGGTGGTCGGTGTGGTGAACAGCTCGGCTTCGAGGCCGAGCCGGTCGCAGCAGTTCTTGAGCCCCTGCTCGAGGCGATGCGCAGGTGTGCCGTAGCGATGCAGCGCCCGACCCAGGGCCAGCACGAAGCCAACGGCGGACTCGTCCATCACTGCAGGCACGGCATCGCAGAATATGGGGTGGAGCCCGAAAACACGAACGCCCAGGCGGCAACCCAGGCGTTCGCGCGGTCCGAAGACCCTAACTAATTATTTTAATGGCCGTTTGTCGGAATCAAGAACGTAGCGGCAAACGTGGCGGGAGGCAGCGACCTCATCGCGTACCCCAAGTAGAGCAACTACCGCGCCATCGCGACCCACCTCACGCAATGGCTTGTTTTTGTGGAACTCCCGTGTTAACGAGGCTAACGAATTCCGCTTCAAGCGAGCCCGATATGCGACATCCGTGTCGCGCGGCTCCGGAGCATACGCAACGAATTGCAGAGCGGCTTTAAATGCAAAACATGTTGGTGGTGAACGCCGAGGGCCCCGAGACCCGTGTTGGGGTCATGGAAGAGGGCTCGCTGGCCGAGTTTTTTGTCGAGCGCAAACGCGAGCGCGGCATGGTCGGCAACATCTATCGCGGCAAAGTCTCGCGGGTGTTGCCGGGAATGCAGGCGGCGTTTGTCGATCTCGGCCCGAAGGTGGAGCGCGCGGCGTTCCTCTACGTCGCGGACATTCTTGGCGGTGATGCCGCGAGCCTGTTCGAAGACAGCGAGACCGACGACTCGGGAGACGAGTCGCCCGAGGGTGCTGCGTCGCGGATCGCGCGCTCGCGCAAGCAGCTCGCGAATCGCAAGATCGAAGACCTAATCAAGCCCGGCCAGAACGTCCTGTGCCAGGTGACCAAGGATCCGATCGCGCTCAAGGGCGCGCGCGTCACGGGCTACCTCTCCTTGCCCGGTCGCTACTCGGTGTTCATGCCGCACGTCGCGCAGATCGGCGTATCCAAGCGCATCGGCTCGGATAAAGAGCGCCGCCGCCTGCGCGACATCGTCAACGCGGTACGGCCGAAGGGCACGGGCTTCATCGTCCGGACCGCCGCCGAAGACGCGAACGATCAAGAGATGCGCGACGACGTCGACTTCCTCGCGCGCCTCTGGGGCGAGATCGAGCGGCGCGAAGAAGGCATGACAGGCCCTGGCCTGGTCTACGCCGACTTCGATCTGGCGCTGCGCTGCGTGCGCGACCTCATGCGCGAGGACACCTCCGAGATCGTCATCGACGACGAGGAAGAGTACGAACGCGTTCGCAAGTTCACGATGGCGTTCCTCCCGCGCTTCACCGAGCGCGTGAAGAAGTACGAGCACCGGCGCCCGATCTTTGACCACTATCATATCGAGCCCGCGCTTCGCCAGGCCGTCGCGCGTCGTGTACCGCTCCACAGCGGTGGCTCGCTCGTGATCGATCAGGGCGAGGCGCTCACCGCGATCGATATCAACACCGGATCGTTCACGAACACCGGCTCGGGCAACCTCGAAGACACGGTCACCGCGAACAACCTCGAAGCCTGTGAGGAAGTGGCGCGCCAGCTCCGGCTGCGCAACATCGGCGGCATCATCGTCATCGACTTCGTCGACATGGAGAAGGAAAACAACCGCCGCAAGGTGTGGGACGCCTTCCAAAAAGCGCTGTCGCGCGATCGCTCGCGCACGAACGTCACGAAGATCAGCGAGCTCGGGCTCGTCGAGATGACGCGCAAGCGAACACGTGAATCGCTCGTGCAGTTGCTCACCGAGCCGTGCCCGACCTGTGAAGGCTCGGGCGTCGTCAAGTCGGTAATCACCGTCGCCTACGAGATCCTGCGTGAAGTCCGACGCAGTGGCATGACCGTCGAGAACGACAAGGTCGAGCTCGAGTGCGCCCCGCGGGTCGCCGAGATCCTGCAGCGCCAGGAGCGCGACTATCTCGATCTGCTCGAGAAGCGCTTCCAGAAGCTGATCACTGTCGTCGGCCAAAAGGGCTGGAAGCCGGAGCAGTTCCGCGTTGCCGGCAAGATGTCGACCGAGATCGCAGCCGAAGCTGCGGCCGAAGCCGCGCCGCTCGCGCCGCGCAACACGCTCGGCCCGGGTGGTGGCAACCGCGGTGGCGGTGGCGGCGGAGTTGGTGGTGGCGGCGGAGTTGGTGGTGGCGGCGGCGGTGGCGGTGGCGGTGGCGAAGCTAGCGGTGGTGGTGGCGCGCCGGGGGGACGTCGTCGTCGTCGCGGTGGCCGCGGTCGCGATCGCGCCAGCGCCTAGCTCCCGCGCAACTCGGTCAGGGCGGCGGTCATGATCTGCGTGGCAAGCGAATCGTAGGTGCACATGATCACGCGCATCGGAAGCGCATGCACCTCGAGCTCCGCGTGCACCGTTGCGAGCGCGGTATCGGCTGCCTCGCGCAGCGGATAACCGTAGATGCCCGTCGAGATCCCGGGAAAGGCGATCGTCTGGAGCTCGTTCGCGCGGGCGAGCTCGAGCGAACGGCGATCGCAGCTGACGAGCTTGGCTCGCTCGCCGAGGGTGCCGCCGTTCCATTTCGGACCGACGGTGTGGATGATGAAGCGCGCCGGCAGCTTGTAGCCCTTCGTCAGCTTGGCCGCGCCGACCGGACAGCCAGCCGTTCAGCATCCGACACTCCGCGAGCAGGTCGGCGCCCGCCTTGCGATGGATCGCGCCGTCGACTCCGCCACCACCGAGCAGGCTCGTGTTCGCCGCGTTCACGATCGCATCGACCTCGAGCGTGGTGATATCGGCTTCCCAGATAGCGATCCGCTCCCACACTCACATGGTGTACATATAAAACCACCATCCGCCCGATCTCGCCATGCGCGACCAGGTACTCAGGTGCGGTCCGGTCGAGTAGGCTTGCGCCGTGACCACCCGCCACGTCATCAAGATCGCGCGCGAGCAGTACAAGTTCTCGTGCGCACACATGACCGTGTTTCCGGACGGCACCAAAGAACGGTTGCACGGTCACAACTACTCGATCGCGGTGGCCCTGGAGGTGAGCTCGATCGAGCTCGCGAAGATGATCCCGTTCCAGATGCTCAAGCAGGTGCTCGCGGAGCTGTGCGCCACGTTCAAGGAGCACGTGCTGATCGCGACGAACAATCCGCACTTCGTGATGAAGACCGAGCAGCCCGAGCTCGAGTTCACGCTGTGCGGCGAGCGCTACGTGCTGCCGCGCGGTGATGCGCTGCTGTTACCGCTCGACAACATCACCGCGGAGAGTCTCGCGGCACATGTCGCAGAGCTGCTCGCGCCGAAGCTGCGAGGGCCGACGACGTTGGCGCTCGAAGTCACGGTCGAAGAGAGTCCCGGTCAGGGGGCGACGACGACGATCTCGCTGAGCTAGTCCGACGGATCTCGGCCTCATCGAAACGCGAACCGGAGGTGTTACGCGGGCACATGGACGGCTCATCCCATGACACGCGCCGACCTCGACGAAGTTGTCCGACCTTCGCGCGCGAAAGAACGCTCGAGGAGCAACCAGCTCCTCGAGCCGAATGACGACAGCGAGCGCGTTAACGGCGCGAGGCGAGGCGAGAGCGCCAGACGAGCGCGTTAACGGCGCAGCGCGAGGCGCGCGAGCACGAGGCAGACGACCGCGTTGACCGCGAGCCAGATCGAAGCCGCGACCGGCACGTAGTGCAGCGACATCATCGGCACGACCGCGAAGAACGCGAGGTGAGCGGCGACACCGACCGCAAGGCCCGCGAGCGGTGCGCGCAGCTTCGGCATGCCGTACCCGATCGCGAGGGCCGCGAGCGGAATCAGCGCGCTGAAGAACAGCACGTTGCCGTGACCGTTCACGCCGAGCAGCGAGAGGTCCCACGAGGGGAGACCGTGCGTGAGCGCGTGGATGACCGGCAGCGATGAAAGCGACGGCGCGATGTAGGGCAGGAAGAACAGGCCCGAAGCACCGACGCCGACCCCGGCGAGGTAGCCGAGGCCGAGCTTGGTGCCGAGTCCCTTACGACGTGCCGAGGCGGCGACTGCTGCGGCAAGGAGGAGGCCGAGGCCAAACTGCGCGCCACCGGTCTCGCCGCGTGCTTTCTTGATCGCGGCGGGCGCGTCGATGATGCCCGCGCCGTACTTGTCGGTCGAGAAGCTCTGGTTCGACGGTTTGCGCGCGCTCGCCTTGAGGATTGCTTCGACCTTGTCGGGGTTCGTGATGCCTTCGCCGACCACCAGTGCCGCGACGCCCGCCGCGTGGGGCGACGCCATCGAGGTGCCCATGAACGTGAAGTAGCCGTCCTGGCTCGGGTCGCCGATCTTGATCGTGTTTTGCAGCACGCCGTCGGGCATGCCGTCGTTGTTCTGATCGACGCGGGTGTTGCCGCCCGGCGCCGCGATGTCGATGTCCTTGCCGTAGTTCGAGTAGAACGTGACGCTCTCGTCGAACTGGGTCGCCGAGACCGCGACCGCGCCGGGGTAGGCGGCCGGATAGCCGACCTTGCCGCGCGATTCGTTACCAGCGGCGCAGATGATCGTGACGCCCTTGTCATGCGCATACGCGACGGCCTTCTTCAGCACGTTCGAGGGGAACGCGCCACCGAGCGACATGTTGATGACCTTCGCGCCGTGATCCGCGGCGTAGCGCATCGCGTCGCCGATGCCCGCGACCGAGCCCCCGCCGCCGGCCGAGAGCACCTTGAGCGGCATGATCTTGACGTTGAGCGCGACGCCCGAGACGCCGATCCCGTTGTTAGTCGCTTGCGCGATCGTGCCGGTGACGTGCGAGCCGTGGCCATTATCATCGCTCGCGTGGGTGGTGTCGCCGACAAAGTCGTAGGGGTCGACGAACGTGAGGCCCGCGAGGTCCGGGAGCTGGTGGAACTTGCCGTAGTTCTCGTACGCGACGCCGGTATCGAGGACCGCGACGATGACGCCATTGCCATCGCCGAGCTTCCACGCCTCGGGCATCCCGATCTGACGGAGGTGCCACTGGAACTTGTAGTCAGGGTCGTTCGGGAAGCCGGGCTCCGCGGGCGTCGGGGCTGGCGTCACTTCGGTCATCTCGCTCGGATCGAGCTTCATGTACGAGTCGGGCTCCACGATCTCGACGAGCGAGCTCGCCGAGAGCAGCGCGATCGTCGAGGCTTCGTTCGCGGCATCGACGTGCGCGCGGAAGAGCTTGGTGGCCGCCGCCGTCGAATCGACGAGCGCCAGCTTCACGTGAGCCTGCGCTTCGAGCGCCGCTATCTGAGCAGGCGTCGCGTCGTCTTTGAGATCGACCAAGATGTCGTCCGGATCCATGGCGAGCACCGCCTCGGGATCGGTCGCTCTGATCTGCGCCTCTTTCGTGGATTCCGGTTCGCGGAACTTCCACCAGATGATCACGAGTGCCGCGATCACCAACAGCCATACGATGCGCGAAAAGCCGCTCTTGCGCGGCGGATGCTGCTCGTCGTCCATGACTACAAGTATAAGGCTTAAATCAGAATTCGCTCGTCCGACAAAATGTCGCCCTCCCCCAGCAGGAGCTGGGTATCGGTCTCGCGACCTTCGGCCAACACTCCGAGATAGCTCTTGATTTCGGGAATCGCGCCGACGCTCGGGTCGACGTCCTCGCGGACCAGAAACAACACTGCGACGGACATGGGCAAAACGACGCCCGGTCGTAGGGGAAGCGATGACCTTCGATCCGCGACGCGGATTCGCACATCGTAATCAAGCGGCGCAGCGGAGGCGATCGCGCCGTAGAGCTAAAGTGCCCGAGGTTGGGACCTCGCGCGAACCATGACGCGGCACCGCGCTTCACGTCCCCGAGACTCACCGTGCGCAAACGGTCATGTATAGTGCGGGACTCGTTCGGGGGATCCGTGAAGAAATGCGCTAGCTGCTCCAAGGACCTGCCGGACGCCGCGCTGCATTGCGTGTTTTGCGGTGCGAAACAACCTCCGGCGCCCGCAGTGCAAGGCGGGCTCGCGAAGACCGCGTTCGGTTATTCGAACGAAATGATGGAGCAACTCAAGGGCTCGCAACCCGGCGTGCCGCCGCTGCGGCAACAAGCGCCGGCGCAACCACCGACGCTGGTCGCGCGACCCCACTCTCCGTCACAGCAACCGCCCTCGGGGCTCGCGCCTGGCGCCGCGCCGAATGCCGCGCCGAATGCCGCGCTTGGCGCCGCGCCGAACGCCGCGCCGAACGCCGCGCCGAACGCCGCGACGATGTTTGTCACGGGTGGTCCACCGGTCAATCAAGCCGCGTTCATGCAGACCGCTGTCGCGGCACCCGAGCCGCAATATCGGCCGGCACAGCCGCTCCCGAATCTCCAACCCCCGGGCATGGGTGGCATGGGCGTCCTCGGCCCGCCTGGAACCTTCACGCAGGCGATACCGCCGCCGTATCAAGGTGGTCAACGTCCCGGTCAAGCACAGCGAACAGGGCGACCCGTCGAGCCGTGGAAGCACGCCCTGCCGCTGCTCATGATCATCTGGGGTCCAGCGACGCTCCTCGCGTGGGCAGCGCCCACTCACATCAGCCCGATTCACTTCGCGTGGGAAGGCCTGATGGATGCGCCTGGCACCCTCAAGATCCTCGCGCTCCTGCCGCCAGCGATCGGCCTGCTCGGCGTGGTGCTCGGCTTGATCCCGATGACGATGTTGCCGCGCGGCATCCTCGCCACGCTGATCGGTGCCTCGGGCTTCGTCGTTCCAGTCGCGATGATTGGCGAGCTTCCAGATTGGCATCTGCTCGCGCCGATCGTCGGCGTCGCGATGATCGTGCCCGGCCTTGTCGTGCGTAGCCGCTACGTCGACTCGCTCTTTGCGCGCCTGCTCGTGACCTTCGGCGTGATCGCCGTGCTCGTGCCGTTCGTGATTCCGGACCACGGCGAGATTCCGCTGATCATGTTGTTCAAGTCGCTGATCGACGGCCACATGCACGGCGAGCAGATCTTGACCGTCGCGATGGTCGTGTTCGTATTGCTGCATTTCATCGTGTGGCTGCCAGGCCCCTCGACGGCAGGCTCGGCGCTGTTCGCGTGGGTCTGGATGCTCGCGCCGCTGATCATCTTCGGCTCCTCGATCAGCGAGCACCTCGATCAGGTCGCCGAGATCGCGAAGACGAGCCCGTCCATGCTCGTCGGGTGGGTACCCGCGAGCACCTTCATCATCTTCGCCGGCTACGGCCTCGCGTCCGTGTTCGGCAAACAACTCGAGTAGTCGTGGGTCTTCGTCGCGAAGTCGTGATAGGCCGGACCGTCCTCGGGCGATCGATCACGGCGATTCACTTCACGCCGCCTGGCTACGCAAAGCCGCGGCCGCCCGCGATCCTGTTCGGCGCGATCCACGGCGACGAACCCGTGAGCCAGCTGATGATGGAGCGGCTCGCGGAGGAGCTCGTCGAGCGGCCGCCTGGTCGCGACACGTGGATCGTACCGGTCGTCAATCTCGATGGCTTGCTCGCGGGCACCCGCAACAACGCGAACAACGTCGACCTCAATCGCAACTTCGAATGCCCGAGCTGGGGCGAGCAACTCCGACCTGGCTACCACCCAGGAGATGCGGCCGAGGATCAACCGGAGACCCGGGCGCTGTCCTCGTTGATCGAGCGCGTCGGCGCCGAGCGCCTGATCGCGTGTCATGCGACGTATCGGATCGTCAACTGGGATGGCCGTGGCGAGCAGCTCGCGAACGAGATGTCGGCGCTGTGCAACTATCCGGTCGAGCACGACATGGGCTATCCGTGCCCGGGTTCGTTCGGCACGAAGTACGGCGTTCACGCCGGCCTCGAAGTCATCACGCTCGAATCGCCGTACTTGGTGGCCGACGATGACGGCTGGCTGGAAGTTCGGTCAGCGCTACGCTGGTGCGTCGATCTGCCAGCGTAAGTTTCGGGCCTGATTTGACGAACCTGTGACCGGTTGTCACACTGCTGTCGATGAGGGGCCGTTGGTGGCAAGGCCTGGATCTACGCGTGCTTCGACACGTTCGTGGGGTGCTGCGCCGCCGTGGCCTCGAGCTGACGCTGGTCGAGCACCGACCTGTCGATGCGGGCGCATTTGCGGCGATCGACCCGGCCGAGCCGAACGGCGCGGGCCTGGCGCTGATCGGACCCGAGCTCTCGGCGCCCGAGGTCGAGCTGATCGAGCACATGCTCGGCGAAGCGGCGCTCGATGTCAGCCTCGCACTGCGCGATCGCGATGAAGAGCCGGATCTCGAGGCCGGCAAGCGCATGCGGTACGCCGGCATCCTCGGCGGCGCGCCGAACATGCAGGAGCTGTATTCGTTGATCGAGCGCGTCGCGCCGACTGATTCGACCGTGTTGATCCAGGGCGAGAACGGCACAGGCAAGGAGCTCGTCGCGCGCGCGATCCATACGCGCTCGCTGCGCAGCGGACATCGTTTCGTCGTCACGAACTGCTCGGCCTTCAACGACAACTTGCTCGACTCCGAGCTGTTCGGGCACAAGCGCGGCGCGTTCACCGGGGCGGTCGCGGACAAGGCCGGCTTGTTCGAGACGGCAGATCTCGGCACGTTCTTTCTCGACGAGATCGGTGACATGTCGCCGACGCTGCAAGTGAAGGTGCTGCGCGTGCTGCAAGAGGGTACGTTCAATCGCGTCGGCGATACCGAGACGCGCAAGGTCGACGTCCGGATCATCGCCGCGACGAATCGCGATCTGACCGCGATGGTGCGCGAAGGTTTGTACCGTGAGGATCTGTTCTATCGGATCAACGTTATCAACGTGGCGCTGCCCGCGCTGCGCGAGCGGCGTGGAGATGTCGCGCTGCTCGTCGACGCATTCCTCACCCGACAGAGCACGCAGGCGAAGGCGCGCTCGAAGAAGCTGTCCGCGGAGTGCATGCAACGCATGCTCGAGTACCCGTGGCCGGGTAACGTGCGCGAGCTTGAGAACGAGATCGAGCGCCTCGTCGTGCTCTCGGGCCACGATCCGGTGATCGCGGAGTCATTGCTCTCGCCGCGTATTCGGACCTACACACCGGATCCCGCGGCGATCGCCGATGCCGATGTCGATTCGCTGCCCGCTGCGGTCGAGGCGCTCGAGCGCAAGATGATCAGCGCGGCGATGCGCCGGCACAGCGGCAACAAGACGCGCGCCGCCGAGGAGCTCAAGGTGTCACGGCGAAACTTGATCCGACTCGTGCAGAAGTACGAGCTCGAATAGGCTCGCCGAGCTCGAGCACAAAGCTCCGACCACGTCGCGCACCCGAGATCACGCGAGCTCTGGTCGCCGGCGAGCTCTAGCAAGGGCAACCGATGAACGGGATGTCGTAGGTCGCGAGGGTCTCCAGCTCCGCGCTGTAGAAGGCGTGAGTCGGCTCGAGCCAGCCGCGGCCGAGCAACTCGGGCACCCCATCACCGTCGAGATCGACGAGCGCGTCGAGCGCGCTGAGGTTGTCGCTCTTCATCTCGCTCATCGTAATGATGCCGTCGCCCGCGACGCGGTACAGCCCGAAAAAGTTGATATCGGGGCCACCGCACGAGAGCTCCGAGCTGACGTGCACCGCGATCCAATTATCGTGCGTGCGTGGATCGGTCATCTCGATCGAGTGGATCTGCGCCGCTTCCTTCCACAACTTCTCGATGTTCAACTGGGTCGAATCGACTGCCATCGTCTGGTCGTGCGCGAAGGCCGCGCGCACTTCTTTCGCGACCGCCGAAGCGAGCAGCGTCTTCTCCGCGATCGCGACGTCGGAATCGGGCTCGACAGGCGTGAACGCGACGAGCGGCATCGCGCTCGCGGCTCGTGCATACGTACCTGAGCAGTGCTCGAGCTTCGCGGCGACATACGCCGTGCCCTGCGCTTGCACTGCCTTGACATTCCATTTCTGTTGACCGAGCTCGTCGAGAGTCACGGTATCGGTGTCTTCGATCAAGCCGGCATCGCCCGAGAGCTGCGTGATCAGTGCGAAGTCGCGTAACGTGTCGACACACCCACCTTGCACGCTGACCTTGACGTCACGCCACGCGCGGAGCGCGGGCGTGACGTCGCGCGCGCTCAGCGGTTCGATCACCTGCTGGATGCCGTCGTTGTTCTCGAGGTGACCTCGCCGAACCCGATGCTCCGCGAGCTTCGTCGCATCGACAGGCAGCACGAACCAATTGCCCTGCTTCGTGCTGATCACGAAGCCGACTCGATCCGACGGCGCGATAGGCTCGCTCGAGATCGCGATGTCGAGTCCTGGAGCCGAGGCAGGCACGCCGGTCACCTTCGAGGCAATCGTGGCGCCACCGACCGCGCCGGCCAGCCCGAAACCCACGCCAAGCAGCGAGAGCCCCAGGTAGGACCGGAGCGGGAACGAATCGCGAAGCTGCATGGAGCGGCTGATTGCAACCACTAGACCGGTGCTCAGATCTAATTATTTCAGTTACTTAGACAATAGCGCGTACGTGAAGACACGCTCGTGTGGCTAGGCGACAGACATCAACGCCTCGGGCAGATCCGGATGTTTCCAAGAAAACCAGAGCGTACGTAAGCCCGCCGGGACGACCCTGCGGCCATTCAGTAAAGTCTCCGCGAGCTCGCCCACTGCGATCCGCAAGGCAAACGCCGGGACGGGTAACCAGCTCGGGCGATGGAGCGCGCGACCGAGCTGCTTGGAAAACTCGGCATTCCGCACCGAATCGGTGACGAGGTTCAAGGGCCCGCGATAGCGCGGGTCGTCGACCGCGGCGAGATACGCTGCGATCACGTCGTCGACGTGGATCCACGAGAACCATTGCTGGCCGCTACCGATGCGTCCACCTGCGAACAGCTTGAATGGCGTCTCCATCTTCGCGAGTGCACCGCCGCGTTCACCGAGTACGACACCGGTCCGCATCATCACGACCCGCACGCCGAGTGGTTCCGCGGTGCTCGCTTCGGCCTCCCACGCCTTGCACAGCTTCGCGAGAAAATCGTCGCCGGATGGGTCGGTTTCGATGACCGCGTCGTCGTCGAATTCACCGACAGAGGTCTGTGCAAACGGGTAGTAATCGACGCCCGAGGCCGAGACCAGCACGCGAGGACGGCTCGCCGCTTTGCCGATCGCCGCGACGATATTACGTGTCGATTCGATCCGGCTATCGCGCAAGATCTGCTTCTGACGCGCATCCCATCTCTTGCCCGCGATCGATTCGCCAGCGAGATGGATGATCGCTTCGATGCCGTCGAGCGAGGCTTGCCACGAGCCGGCCTGCTCGAGGTTTGCCTCGACGATAGTCGCCCCGCGCACCTTGTCTCGCGCGCGGATCGCATCGCGGGTCAGCACCGTCACCTGATCACCGCGAGCCACGAGGGCGGCGACCAGCTTGGTACCGATGAAGCCCGTGGCTCCTGTCAGGGCAATTTTCATCGTAGATCCGATGCTCTCACGACCGAGGCCGTTACAGCACAGACGCTGCGCCACGACCGGGGCGAGCCGGATTCGCGATCCGCTCGGCGACGTACTGCTTCGCCTCGCCGCACGCCGCGACGAGGTCTCGGCCGAGCGCGAGATAGGCAGCGATCGCCGACGCGAGTGCGCAGCCCGTGCCGTGCACGCTCTCGGTCGCGAGCCGCGGTCCACGAAACTCGTGGCGCGCATCGCCGTGAATCAGCACGTCGATCGCATCGACGCCTTCGAGGTGACCGCCCTTGACGAGCACAGCCGTCTCGAGGCTTCGCGCGAGCGCGCGGCCTGCAGCTTCGGCGGTGGCGAGATCGTTGACCGGCATCTGCGCGAGCCGCGCGAGCTCGCGCGCGTTCGGTGTGATCAGCGTGAGGTGCGGGCGTAACGCCGCCACTGCTTCCGCGAACGATTCGTGGAACGCATTGCCGAGCGTGGGCCCACCGACCGGATCCCACACCACGGGCGCACCCGTCGCGTTGAGTGCATCGCCGATCGCTCTCGCGACCTGCAGCGAGCCGATCATCCCGAGCTTCACGGCGCGCATCTCGACATCGCCGAGCAAGAACGATAGTTGGTGCCCCACCATCTCCGCATCGCACGGCGTGAATGCGCTGACGCCGGTCGTGTTCTGGACGGTGAGCGCCGTGACCACGCCGTTCGGGCGCGCGCCGAGATCGGAGATCACGCGGACATCCACGATCAGGCCCGCGCCACCCGAGGGATCGAGCCCGGCGCAGATCAGGACCTCGGGCCTCATCCGTCAAAGGCCGCGAGGCCGGTCACATCTTGACCGACGACGAGCGTGTGAATGTCGTGCGTGCCTTCGTACGTGTAGACCGATTCGAGGTTCAGCATGTGACGACCACACTGGTACTCGTCGGTGATGCCGTTCGCGCCGAGGATATCGCGCGCATCGCGAGCGACATCCCGCGCCATCGAGACGCACGCTCGCTTCGCGAGCGAGATCTGGCCTGGCGTGATCGTGCCGGCCTCCTTGAGCTTGCCGAGCCGCCACGTGAGCAGCTGCGCTTGCGTGATCTTCTGCACCATCTCGACGAGCTTGTGCTGGACGAGCTGATAGCCCGCGATCGGGCGGCTAAACTGCACGCGATCTTTGGCGTACGACAGCGCTTCGTCGTAACAAGCCATCGCCGCACCGACCGCGCCGTAGCAGATCCCGAACCGCGCTTGCGACAAGCACGAGAGCGGACCGCGCATGCCGGCGACATTCGGAAGCAACGCATCTTCGCCGACGACACAATCCTCGAGGACGAGCTCGCTCGTCACGCTCGCGCGCAGCGACCACTTGCCATCGATCTTGTGCGCGGTGAAGCCCGGGGTCGTGGTCGGCACGAGGAAGCCGCGGACCTTGCCTTCGAGCTTGGCCCAGATCAGCGCCACGCCAGCGAGGTTGCCGTTCGTGATCCAGCGCTTCGTGCCGGTGATCGAGTAACCGCCCGCGGTCCGCGTCGCGGTCGTCAGCATGCCGGTCGGGTTCGAGCCGAAATCGGGCTCGGTCAGGCCGAAGCAACCGATCAGTGTGCCCGCTGCCATCGCGGGCAGATACTTTTGCTTCTGCTCCTCGGAGCCGTATGCCCAGATCGGGTACATCACGAGCGAGCTTTGCACCGAGACAAACGAGCGGACGCCCGAGTCTCCGCGCTCGAGCTCCTGGCAGATCAACCCGTACGAGCTCGGCGTCACGCCCGCGCAGCCGTAGCCGGTCAGCGACGGCCCGAGCAGGCCCAACTCGCCGAACACCGGCACGAGCTCGCGCGGAAACGTCCCGGCGCTGAAATGCTTGCCGATGCCGGGCATCACGCGCGTGCTGACGAGCTCCCGTACGGTGTCGCGAATGACCCGCTCCTCGTGCGTGTAGAGCTCGTCGAGGGCGTAGTAGTCGAGCGCCGCGTATGCCATCGCTGGTCGATATACGACGAAAACTGCAGCTGCGGACCAGGTCCGAAGCGAAACCTACATCACGACGCTATACTCGGTGGGTGAAGCGGGTCGCATTCGTGGTGATGGCGATGGCAGCGCAGGCCGGCGCAGCGCCAGCGCGCGACCAGAAATCCGCGGCCACGGCGCTCGGGGACGGCTTTCGCGCGTACGACGCCGGAGACCTCGCGACCGCTCGACGGATCAGCGACAAGCTCGATGCGCACCTCGCGAACCACGATTACGCGTTGTGGCTCAGCGGCATGGTCGCGCTCCGACGCGGCGACGCGGCGGCCGCGAAGCAAGCATTTAACAAGCTCGGCAAGCTCGCGAGCTCGCGCTACGCGGCGCAGGTCCCGTGGCGGCTCGCCGATACGGCGTGGAGCGCGGGCGAGCGCCAGGCCGCGTCCGCGCAGTACACGCGCTTGCTCTCGGTGACTAATGCCGCAGACGCGGGTGATCTCGGGACCGCGATGTTCCGGATCGCAGAGGTCGCGCAGACCGCCGAGGCGTATCGCGCGCTCGTGATCGCGCATCCCTCTCATCCGCTCGCCGACGAGGCCGAAGCAAAGATGCTCGCGCTCGGCGGCGCGCCGCTCGGTCCCTCCGATCGGATCGCGCGTGCCAAGCAGCTGACCTCCGCGCACCTCTGGGATCAAGCGATCGCGGAGCTCGCGTTGGTCCCCCAGGTTGGCCTGCCGCAACGGCTCGGCGATCAGCGCGACTACTGGACGGGCACCACGCTCTACGAGATGCGCCGCCGCTACGGCGATGCCGGCAACCTGTTGCTGGGCGTGTATGTTCGGCTCGGCGATGCCGCCGCCGAAGCCATGTTTCACGGTGCGCGCGCCTTATCGCGAGCGGATCGCGATGACGACGCGATCGCCTGGTACCACAAGGTTGTCGACGCATTTCCGAACACGTCGTACGCCCAAGAGGCGCAGTTTCTCTCAGGCTGGCTTGAGTTCAATCGCGGTCACTTCAAGGCGGCGATCCAACCGCTCGAAGCGTCGCTCGCGAAGTATCCGCACTCGAAGTGGGTCGATGACTCGCTGTGGTTCCTCGGCATGTCGCACTACTTCCTCGGCGAGTGGGATGCCGCGCGCGTCCACCTCGCGGCACTCGCCAAGTTGCGCGGTTCGCTCGAGGCGGGCAAAGGCAGCTACTGGCTAGCGCGGATCGATCAGCGGTTGAACCATCCGGACGCGGCGATCTCTGGCTACAAGGAGACAGTCGCGAAGTATCCATTCTCCTGGTACGCGCTGCTCTCGCATGCGCGGCTCTCCGCATCGAGCGTGAAGCTTGGTCCGTTCGGCGACGCCGACGTCAAGGCGCGCGGTCCCAAGCTTTTGGCAACCGTCGACGAAGCCTTGGCGAAGGACGACCTGATCACGCGCGCGGACGAGCTGATCGCGGCAGGGCTCGGCGTCGATGCCGGGTTCGAGCTCGCACGCGGCGAGAAGGCCTTCCTCGGTCGCCACGCCAAGGCCGCGGCGATCGCGATGCTGCTCGATCGCTATCGCAAGGCGGGCAACTACAACCGGCCGTGGATGCTCGCGGTGAGCTACTCGGGCGCGGCGCTCGACGGTCCGCCCGAGGACGATGCGAGGCGCTGGTGGGAGAACGCGTATCCCCGCGCCTATCGAACGCTCGTCGAGAAGTACCAGGCACTCGGCAATAACCCCGAGGGCTACCTCTATTCGATCATGCGCAAAGAGAGCGGCTTCGATCCGCACGATCTCTCGTACGCGGATGCGCAGGGCCTGTTGCAAATGATCCCGCCGACGACCCAGCGAGTGGTCAAGGCGCTCGGCATCCCATACGACGCTGGCAAGCTCTACGAGCCCGAGTTCAACGTACGCACGGGGAGCTGGTACATCGGCCACCTGCTCGAGAAGTTCAAGACGCAGATTCCGATCGGCGCGGGCTCGTTCAACTCGGGGCCCAAGCCGGTGATGAAGTGGCTCGAGACCACCGGCGACAAAGAAATCGACGAGCTCGTCGAGCTAATCCCCTACACGCAGACGCGCGAGTACATGAAGAAGGTGACAGAGAATTACGCGCGCTATCGCTACCTCTACAACAACGAGATCTACGAGCAGCCGCTCACTGTTGACAAGAACTACGTCAAGGACCAGCTTTCGTACTGAGAGGTGCGTCCAGGTGGGAGGTGAAGTCGCGGCATTTTGCGCTACAGCGGGCGCATTTTTTTTCTTATTATCGCGGCCATGAGTGGACCCGAGCTAACTCCTCAAGGCGAGACCACTCAGGTCGGTCCGCAGCAGGCGCAACTTGTGCCGGCCGCGCCGGCTGCAAAGGAAACCCCCGGAATGGGGAAGCTGCGCACGCTGATGGCGGGCAGCGAGCAGGCAGATCCGAACGAGGTGGCGAAGGTCGTGCGCGATGCGCGGCCCGCCGAGCGCGATGAGATGTTAAGGAACCTGCAGCAGTCGTACGGCAACGGGTACGTGCAGAAGGTGATCGTCGCGACGCAGCAGCTGCCACCTTCGGCGGGCGAGCCCAAAGCCATTGGCAGTGCGTCCGATAGCGCGGTCGCCGGGAACGCTCTGCCGAAGACCGGTGCGAAGAATCCCGCAGATGCGCTGTCGTCGAACATGACGACCGACGAAGCGAACACCCTCCGCGCCGAGACGAAGAACGGCTACGACTACTGGCCCAAAGAAGCGCTGCCGAACGGCCAGCATCCGATCAACGAAGCCGAGACGCCGAAGTACGTCGGCACGCCGATTCCCGTGCAGCCCGCACCGGGCAAGGTCGCAGCGACGGCGGATACGTCGACGTCGGCCGATGGCAAGCGCCTGACCGAAACCGCGACGACGACGAACGGAACGGGCTCGATGCAGACGACGGTCGACGGGCAGAAGCTCGTCGGCACCGACCCTTCGAGCCTCACGCCCGAGCAGCAGACCGCGGCGCTCACGAAATACCGCGCAGCCGTGAGTGCGGCGCTCGGTCAACAGATCACGTCGGCCGAACCGCGGCATCAGACCACGAACACCGAAGCGGGTCTGGAAGCAAAGGCTTATCAGGTCGCGCTCAAGGAACAGAAGTCGCAGGTCGCGACGGCGACGAGCGTACAGCTGGACAAGATCATCGCGGACAACAAGCTGCTCGTCGCGCGCCCCGAGGAACTGCGCGCCAGCACCGTCACGACCACCACGCAAGGTACGAGCGCAGCGGGCATCTTCGACGGCAGCCCGCTGACCGCAAACAACCAGCGCACCACGAATGTCACCGTGGCAGGCCCGGGAACGACGACCACGGCTCACGACGAGACGAAGGAGGTCTCGCTCAAGGGCGTCAACCGCACCACGACCGACAGCACCACGGTCGACGACACCGGCACCGGAACGTTGAACAGCACGACGAAGAAGTCCGGCCTGACCGGCGGCATCATCGATCCGCTGAAGTACGGGACCTCGACCACGACGGTCACCGCCGACAACGCGACGGCGACGAGCCGTGTGACGAACGTCTCGGGCGGCGTCCAGAGCGGCAACGGCTTCGCCGGCGGGACGGCCGCCGCGAGCATTTCGAAGGGCGACAAGGCGCCGCAAGATGGCGGCGCGCCCGATAGCAGCACGTTCCGCCCGAGCGCCTCGGTCGCTGGCCAAGCAGGCGTGATCCAGAACGACAAAGGCCTCGGTGTTACGGCTGGCGTTACGGATGGCCGTGTCGATCTCGGCACCAAGGCGACGTCGTACGGCGGCTACGGCGCGATCGATGGATCGCTGCAAGTCCTCGTCGCACCGACCCCCGATGGTGGCGTCACGCTCACGTTCACCGCGACCGTGCACGGCAAGCTCGGTGCGTTCGCGGCGAAGCGCGGCAGTGCCGAACCGGTTACCACCGGGAACGAGACGTCACTCGGTGGGGGTGTGGCGGCGGTCGGCAACCGCACGGTGACCCGCACGCACAAGTACGCGAAGGCAGAAGCCGATCAGGTGCTCGGCGATCTCGACAAGCTCGCGAGTGGCACCGATCCGCAGGGCAAGAAGACTTTCGGAACAAAGGCTGCGGAGACCGCGTACATGCGCGTGTTCAACAGCAAGCTCTCGGATCTCGTTGGCGCCGATCCGAAGCCGGGTCCGGGCGAGAGCGTGTCCGTGCAGAACGAAGCCGGCGGTACGGCCGAGATCAAGAGCGGCGCCTCGACGGGTGATGGCGCGAATGTCCGCACGGGCATCGGTGGTTCCGCGAGCGCCGAGCATCTCTGGCTCAACGGACGCGAAGAGGCTCCGAACGCGAAGGGTACGACACTGCGGCTGATGTTCGGCGAGCGCAACTCCGGCACGGTGGGCGTGAACGGCAACGTCGGCGCCGCAGGTGGCAGCCTCGGTGGCGCGCATATGGATCAGCACACCACGACGTACGTGTTCTCGATCCCGAAGGACAAGCAGAACCTTCTCGACGAAGCGCGTGCGATCTCGAGCGAGAAGGCGGCACAGGACTTCGCGGCGGTTCACAAGGAGCTCGTCGGTGGCACGGTCGGGGGCAGCATTGCTTCGAACGGTCACACGATCGGCGCGAGCGTCGGCCCCGTCGCGATCCAGGGCGGATCGACCTCGACGACCGACGAGAATCTCGGCAAGGGAGTCCAGACCACGGTCGACGAGCAGGGCCGCAAATCTGAAAAGAAGACGCTGTCCGGAACCGAGGATGGATCAAAGGCCGACAACGCGAACGTGAGCGTCCTCGGCGTGAAGCTCGCGAACGGCTCGACGAATGCGGGCTCGCACGCGACCGTCGATGCCGACGGTCAAGCGTCTCTCGCTTTGAGCCAGACCGCGGCCGAAAGCAACGCCATCGATGCGGTGCCGAAGAACCTCAAGGCGAACGACAAGACCGACCTCGCGACCGCGGCCGCCACCGGTGGCGGGCCGATGGGCCTCGTGAAGAAGCTCGCCGAGCGCGTCGGCGAATCGAGCACGGTCGGTGCTCACCTCAACGATGCGCAGTTCAATCAGCTCGTCGGTGCCGCGACTGATTTCAAGCGCTGGAAGAGCGCAATCCTGGTCCAGTATACCGACGAGTGGTACCAGCTCCGTGGCGAGCTCCTGAACCCGAAGCCGCCGCAGGCGTGGATCGATCAAGACGAGGCTTCGCAGGATCACCTCGCGGCCAAGACCCTGATGCAGATGAAGTCGCTCGCGAGCTTCTGCTCGAAGGCCGGCACCTACGGTCAGGATGCGCTCGCGAGGATTCGCGGCGAGTACTCGGCGCACGCGATCGGCATCACCACGTCGTGGCCGCCGTCGTTGCAGGACCAGAAGTTGGTGTTCGACGATCTGACGAAGAACGTCGAGCACCTCAAGCAGAGCCTCGCGCCGTACGCCGAGGCTGGCGACCTCACCGGCGGCAACGCCTATCTCGACAAGCTGACCGCGGACCTCGGCACGCTACGCACGAACATCCAGAACGCGCCGGATCATCAGGACCCGACGCTCGGCATCCGCGCGGCGAACGGCATCGGTGATCTGCAGCAGACCGTCGCGACGTTCAAGGGTCGCTTCGCGAATGCGCTCACGGCCTTCAACGCGAAGAAGCCGGCGAAGGACATCGACGCGGAGCTCGACGCGAAGGCGGTGAAGTCGCAGCAGATGATTGCGACGAGCGACGACGCGAGCGCGAAGGCCTGGCAGGCCAAGCAAGCGGCGAAGAACGCGGACGCGAAGAACGCCGACTGGGACAAAGCGCAGCACGCGGCCGACGACGCGCAGGTCGAGGCCGACAAGGTCCGTGCCGCCGAGAATCAGCAGCGTGTGACCGAGGCGGCGGACAATGCGAACCGCCAGATCCCGGACTTCGAGCAGCGCTGCCTCGGTGCAAAGGGCCGCACGTGGGCCGCGACCGACAAGGCGAAGCACGATCCGACGCTGAAAAATGCGATGGCGATCGGCAACCTGTTGAAGGAATGGCAGCAGGAGTGGAAGCAGCTCGAGCAGTTCTACAAGGACGCCGGCAAGTTCGTGCGCATGGATCTGGCCGCCGGTCTGCCCACGAACATGCTCGCGGATCTGCAGAGCGCCGCCGGCATCTCCGACAACGTCAAAGGCTACGTTGCCGAGCTCAAGCAGACGTGGGGCGTCTAACTGCGAAATCCGAGTTGCGGCAACGTCCACGCGCCCGCCACGCGCCCGCCACGCGCCCGGCTGGCTGCACGCGCTGGCCCTCGAGCTCGTGCATGCCGTCGGTCCGCCAGCGGACCGCCGCATCCTGGAGAAACAGCGCGACCGACTGGAACTCGTGATGGCGAGTGTCATTCGCATCGATCGCGAACAGGCTGATTGGTGGCCCCGCGGTCGATCCGTCTGCGTGGCGACGAGCAAACTCGCCGCACACCACGACGAGTGGCAGCTCCCACATCACGACCCCGGCTGCGGCTTGTGCCGCGAGAAGCACGAGCGTGACAAGGCTTTTCACAACGCGGTGATCTTGTCGACCGTGAGCTGCGCGCCCATCATGCCGAATGACATCGCGCCCTTGTCGACCTTGCCTTCGACTTCGGCGCTCATGCCGTCCTTCGCCGTGCCGAGCGCACCGTTGAGTTGGTACTGCTCGCCATCTTCGGCGACGAGGATCCACTGACCGCCCTCGAGGTCGCTACGGCGAATGGTGCCCTTGAGCTTCATCTCCGAAACGATAGCCTACTTGGGCCGGGCAGCTATCTACCTTCGCACTGCCTTCGCACTGCCTTCGGCGGTGCGAAGGCGCCGGTACAAGTTCAGCCTGCTACTGATCTGAGCCGGCGGCCGGCGCTACGGGCTCGACAGGCGCTGGAGCGTCGGCAGAACCCGTGGCCGCGGTCGCCTTCTGGGCGGGACGCGGACGCGGACGCGGACGCGGCGCCGGAGTAAGACGAACCGGCGCGGGCGACGGAACCGCTGCGGCGCCAGAACCAGCAGAGCTAGCAGAACCCGCAGAGCTGGCAGAACCCGCAGAGCCGGACGCAGCCGAACCGGCACCTGTTCCAACCGGCACCGACGCATCCGAACCAGTGCCCGGCGGCGATGTCGTATCGACACCACCGAAAGTCACTTCAGTACCTTCGTCGGCCGAGTTTTGCGGACACTCGATCGCGGTACCCGACGCATCTGACGACGCGACCACGCAAGACAGCTTCGTGTTGTCCTTCGTCACGAGGATCACGCGCGACTTCGGGCCCGCAGCCGGATCGACCTGCTTGAACGTGACGATGCGGGTCGGCTCGCGAACGAGCATGCCGACTTCATCCGTCGGTGTGACCTTCGTGCCGGTCTTTGCCTTGGCCGTGAACGTGCCGTATGCCGGCGACTTGAGCTGGAGCTTGTCCAGATCGGCCTTCTTCGAGACGATCTTCGCCTGCTTCTCGTCGAGGCTGGTCTGGCGGGCCGCGACCTTGGCTTCGGCGCTGGTCTGGGCGGCCTTGTTTCCCGAGGCAATCGCGGCATCGCGCTCTTGCTGCGCCCTGAACAGCTCGGTCTTCACACGTTGATCGACGTCCTTCTCCAGCGCGGAGACCTCGGTGTCGAGCGCTTTCGCGCCGGTGAAGCGAACGAGGGCATCTCCCACGTTCACCTTCGTGTCGCTCGCAGCGATCATCTCGATCGTGCCGACAGAGACGGGCTTGATGCTCTCGCTCGCCGGTGCGTTCGTGACGAGCTTCTCGCTCTCGGGCGCGGGCGGCGGTGGCGGTTTCACGGGCTCCGTCTTCGCAGGCGCCGGCGTGTTGTCGGTCTCCGTGGCGTTCGTCGCAATCAGGTTTTTGTAGACAAGAAACGCGATGACCGCGAGCACCACGACGACGAGGCCGACGAGCAGCGGCCGGCTGACCTTTTGCTCGGGAGCATTGGGGGCGGTTGACTTGGTTCCGGCCGGCTTCGCTTCGACAGGTTTCGGCAGCGGCTTTGCTGCGGATTTCGCGGCCTCTGCCGCCTTGACCGTCACCGCGGTCCTGGCTGTGTCGCCCACCTTGGCAGCAGCCGCGGCTGTTGCCGCTCCGGCTCCCGTTTTGGCAACTTCCGGCTCCGCAACTTCCGCTGCTGCTTTTGCTTCGGCCGCGGCCTGCGTCTTTGCATCGACGACCGGCGCACCCTTTGCTGGGGTCGGCGGTGGCCGCGTCGGTTTCGCGGCCGGTTTCTCTTCGGCTTGCTCGAGTGCGTTCTTGAGATCGTCCGGCAGATCGACAGCGTTCATCACCTTCGAGGCGCGAACCGCTTCCTTGACGTCGTTTGGACTTAGCTTAACCTGATCGCTGAGATCGACCGAGACGTCGACGCGACCGGACACCCCGAGCGCGATGTCATCAGCCTGGGCCGCAGCGGGCGCGCGAGCGCCCGTGCTGACGCCGACGCCGAGCTCGACGTTCGCTGCCGGCGGTGCTTCCTGAGCAGATGATGGAGGCGCGGCACCCGCGTTACCGAGCTCCATGTCTGAAACCGGCGTCTGCGCGCGCTTCTGACCGACGACGACGCCCGCCTTGAGGTAATCGTCTTCGTTTGCTGGGGTTGCTGCCGCTGGCGAGGGGGGACCGGCGTCCCACAGCTTTGATGACGCCGCGGGTTGCGCCGCGCCCGCCGAACGAGCCTGTGCCGTCACGCCACCCTCGAGGAATTGCAGCGAGCCGAGCGTGGCGATCACACTCTTCACTTCATTCGCGGTGGTAGCGAGCCCGAGCTCTTCTTGCGCCCAACGAACGACGCCGGCGACATCGCGCTCGCCATCCATCGCGCATGCGAGCGAGTACTCGACTTCGTAGAACCGATAGACGGCGTTGCTATCCGGGTCCATCACGTCGATGAACTTGGTGTTGCCGTCTTCGATCGGCTCGGCAACGAGATCCTGTCGAAAGCGAGGACGCTCGAGCTGCATGCGAATCAACCGCCCTTTCGAAGCTCGGTAAGTACGAGCTTCGCGACTGCCTTCAATGTATCGAACACGCCGACGCCCTTGGGGGCCACAGCCTCGAACGCAGGAACCTTCGTGGGGTTCAACGCTTCTTCGAGCTCGGCCATCGGGATGGCATTCGGCAAGTCGCGCTTGTTGTACTGGACAACATACGGGAGCTTGTCGAGATCGTAGCCCTGCTCCTGGAGGTTCATGCGCAGGTTGTCGAGCGACTCGATGTTCGCTTCCATGCGCTCCATCTGCGAGTCACCGACGTACACCACGCCATCGACACCCTTGAGGATCAGCTTACGACTCGCGTCGTAGAAGACCTGGCCGGGGACGGTGTAGAGGTGAAAACGCGTCTTGAAGCCGCGAATCTCGCCGAGCGAAAGCGGCAAGAAGTCGAAGAACAACGTGCGCTCGGTCTCCGTGGCGAGCGAGATCATCTTGCCCTTCGCCTCGGGGTTGGTCTTGTTGTAGATGTACTGGAGATTCGTCGTCTTCCCGCACAGACCGGGACCGTAGTAGACGATCTTGCAGTTGATCTCGCGCGAGCTGTAGTTGATGAAGCTCATGGCGCGCTAATCGTTGAAGAGGTTGTCGATGTCGTCGTCGGTAATCTCCGAGAACACCGAAGGTTGAGTACCCGATGCGGACTTCTTCATGAGCAGATCGAGGATGCCCACGAGCTCCGCGGTGGCCTTGCGCACGCGCAGGCGCACGAGACCGAGCGAGCTCCGCTCGTCGAACAAGACGACCATGATCACCCGTTGACCAATGATCGAGATGTGGACGTTCGTCTTCTCGCCCTCGTGAAATTGCCCGGCAAACTCCTTCTCGGAGAGCAGCGAGGCAATCGCTCCGGTAGCCGCGACGTTACCCGCGGTCAACGATGACAGCGACGTCACGTCGAGCTGTTCGACCTCACCGGCTTGCGCGAACGCTTGCCCGTTCTTGTCGATGACGAGGACGGCCCTCGCATTGGAGTCTCGGTGGAGGATTTCGCAGACATTATTGATCTGCGCAAGCTCCTCCTCGTACATGACGAGCTGTTGAATCATCGCGCTCTGGCTCCCAACAGAATCCGGCGCAAGGTTTGGCCTTCTCGCGAAGGGTCCCCGACCGTCGGGCCACGGTAGCAATCCGCCCGATTTGCTTCAACTCGTGGGACCACTGATCGTGACCCCAAGAGAGCTGAGCCTCTGACCTGAAGCCCCTTACGATGGAACGTGAGGTCTCGTACTTACATGGTTGCTCGGCCGGCGAGGGCTCGAGCAATGGTCGCCTGGTCGGAGTATTCGAGCTCACCACCGACGGGGAGGCCGGTCGCGATCCGCGAGACCTTCACACCGAGCGGCTTGATGGCACGCGCGACATACATCGCGGTCGCTTCGCCATCGACGTTTGGACTGGTCGCGAGAATGACCTCGCGCACCGGTGGGGCAAGGCGGCGAATCAGCTCGGCGACCCGGATGTCGTCCGGGCCAATCCCCTCGAGCGGTGAGAGCAAGCCATGAAGCACGTGATAGCGCCCGCGAAAGTGACCACCGCGGTCGATCGCGATCAGGTCTGACGGCGTGGCGACCACACAGATCACCTCGTTCTCGCGCTGCGAGTCGCTGCAAAGCAAGCACGGGTCCGCTTCGGTCATGTTCATGCAAACCGAACAAAGTCGAATCTTGTCGGTAACATCGACCAAGGCTTGGGCGAGGTCGAGCGTGTTCTGACGCTGGCCGCGAACCAAGTGAAACGCGAGCCGGGTGGCGGTCTTCTCGCCGATGCCAGGAAGGCGCGAGAGCTCCTGCACCAGCCTACGGATCGGGTCACCAGCCATCGAGCCGGGACTCTGACAGATTCACCGGGATCGGCCAAGCGCGAGATCGTCTCGGCACCGACGTGCCGAGATGACCCCAACGCGATGTTTCAGAACATACCGGGCATCCCCGGCATACCGCCGAGGCCGCCCATCACCGACGACATCTTCTCTTTGCTGACCTCGCGGACCTTCGCGGCCGCCGCGTTGACCGCCGCGGTGACGAGGTCCTCGAGCATGCCAATATCGTTCGGGTCGACGACGGCCTTGTCGATCTTCACGCGGACGACGTCGAACTGACCGTTGACGGTGGCGGTGACCATGCCGCCACCGGCAGCACCGTCACAGGTCATCGCCGCGAGCTCCTCCTGGACCTTCGCGACGTCACCTTGGAGCTTTTGCGCCTGCTTCATGAGCGCGTTGAGGTCGGGCATTTTGCCGTTAGACATCGGTTTTGATCTCCTTGATCGAGGCGCCGAACGTTTGCAGAACGTGTTTCGTAATCGGGTGTTCGCGCGCTTCGGACTCGCGCTGCTTGCGGTCCGCTGTGCTTCTCGCCTTCGTCGACTCGACGATCGAGCGCGCGGGCGACGCCTTGGATTGAGTCTCGTCAAGGAGCCGGACGTCGACCTTGAGCTTCTGGCCGAGCTCGCCAAGCACGATGCGGAGCTCGTCGACATTCTTGGTTTCGGCGAGACTCTCGCCGGCCCAGCGACTCTCGGCATCGTTCGCAAAGCCGATCTCGATCTCGGTCGCCGTCCATCTGAGAACCCGGGCGAACTCGCAATAGCCGCGCAACGAGATCCGGCGCTGGGTCTCGAGGTAGTCGATGACCTTGCTCCAGTTCGCGAGCGCCTCGGCCGCGTTCTCGGGGACGGCGAGGGTTGGCTTTGCAGCCGCGCCGGTGCCCGGCACTGTCGAGCTCTGGGCGCTCTGGACGCTCTGGGCGCTCTGAGTTGGCTTCGCGGATTGAGGGCCCGACCCACTCGCCGCTTTTTCGAGCGAGGCGGGGATCGGTCCACTCGGAGCGATCGCAACGGGCGGAGGTACGCCTTCGACAGTCGACGTGAAGCCTTCGGTACGCTTCGCAAGTGCGGGTGGTGCCGGTGCCGGTCCCGGTGCCGTCGGGACGCCCACACGCGTGCCTGGTGTGGTCGATTTGAATTCGCCACCACCGCCACCGCCACGACTCGAAGCCGCGAGTGCTCGGACGGCACCCGTGCCCGCGAGCCGACCCTCGAGCTCGCCGAGCCGCTCGATCAGATCGCCGAGCGGAATCAGCGGTTCGATCGTCGCGACATCGATCAGCGCACAATCGAGCACGAGTCGCGGTTGCAGCGTCTTGCCGAGCTCGTCACAGCATCGCAGCATGCGATCGAACATCTGTTGGACGCGCGAACGATCGAGCTGCTTGGCCTCGGCCGCAAGCTCCGCGCGTTCGTCGCTACTCGACGTATCGACGAGACCTTCGCGATCAGGCGCGACTTGCAGCACAGAGAGATCTCGCAGATAGCGCACGATCGCGCGCGCGAGCTGGACTTCATCGACGCCTCGTTCGATCGCCGCTTCGACTGCCGCCAGCGCCGCCCCTGCATCGCCCGTGGCGAGCGCTTGCACGAGCGTGCGCGTCAGCGTGCGATCCGCGACGCCGAGGACTTCCGCGACGTGTTGCTCGGTGATCTTGGCGTTACCGACGTACGAGATGATCTGATCGGACAGCGAGAGCGCATCGCGCACGCTGCCCCCCGACTCGCGTACGAGCAGACCGATCGCTCCAGCATCGATGCCGAGCTCCTCTTTCTTGAAGATCGAGGTGAGGTGTTGCGCGAGGCGCGAGGTCGGGACGAGCTTGAAATCGTACCGCTGGCAGCGCGACAAGATCGTGTTCGGCAGCTTGTGCGGCTCGGTCGTCGCGAGCACGAAGGTGACGTGCGGCGGCGGCTCCTCGAGGGTCTTCAACAGTGCGTTGAACGCCTCGGTCGTGAGCATGTGGACTTCGTCGATGACGTAGACCTTCTTCTTGAGCATCGCGGGCTGGTAACGCACCGCTTCGGTGAGCTCGCGAATCGCATCGATGCCGCGGTTGGATGCGCCGTCCATCTCCTGATAATCGGGCGCGCTCCCGTTCTGGATACTCACGCACGCTTCGCATGTGCCGCACGGCGCGCCATCGGTCGAGACCAGGCAGTTGAGTGCCTTGCCGACGATACGAGCCACCGAGGTCTTGCCGCAGCCGCGCGGGCCGCAGAACAAGAAGGCGTGGTGCACGCGGCCGCTGACGAACGCGTTCGCGAGCGTTCGTGTGACGTGGTCTTGACCGACGACTTCGGAAAATGTCGTCGGTCGGTATTTACGGGCGAGTACGAGATAGGACATGTGGTGACCAATCAGGCCAGGTGTGGACTATACCCGGTGACTCTGTCGCTACAACGCCAAGGTCTCGCAGATCTTCTTCGCGGTATTGACGACCTTGTCGCGTAGGTCAGGGCCGAGCGCCGTCGAATCTTTATCTTTGTAGAGCGAGCCCGAGCACGTGATGCGCTTGCCGCCGTACGTCACGAGCATGCGAAATGCCGGATTACCTTCGGGGTCGGTGCCTTCGAGATACCACGCCGCTCCGCGCTGACGATCGAGTGTGACGTCGAGCTGCTTCTGATCGGCGAGGAACTTCTTGTAGAGCTCGCGATCGGTCGGCGCGGCCGGCAGATCGTAGCCGTAGTGAAACAGGAACACGCGTTGCTCGGTCGAGCTCGGCACCTTCAGCACGAACGAGATCGTGCCGGCACTCTCGAAATCGCGATCCCAGTTAGGCTCGAGATCGAGCTTGATCGCACCGAGTGAAGGCCCCGGATCGACGTGCGCGCGCGTGGGCGTCGGCGGCTGCGGACCCGGCCCGTGCGAGACGATCGGCTCGGGCACCGAGTTGTGGTTCGTGTCGGTCTTCGGATCGATCTTCGAGCCCGCGACCGGAATGCCGGTCTTCGGATCGACCTCGGTGACCTGCGGTTTGACGTCTGGCGTCTTCACGTCTGGCGTCCTGGCGCCCGACGGCTTCACGTCCGGCGTCTTGGGGTCCGGGGCGGCCGAATCTGCCGGCGTGGCCGAACCCGCTGACGCAGCCGAACCAGACGCGAGCTCCGTTGACAGGCTCACAGAGAAACCGCTGCCCTTTTTCGGGCCAGCCGATCCACCGCTGCCGACCGGATCGGTACCGCCACCGCCGGTGAGCGACGTGCAGGCCCTGAACAACATGAGTGCAATCGCGAGCTTCACGCTCGTTCAGTGATAGCAGACGCCGCACGCCACCGAAAAGAGTTCGAGCGACGATCGTCAGAATCGTCGCTCGGCGCTTGCGCGGCTTAAAGGTGGCCCCAGACACCCACTATCTCCGCTACCGTTGCTCCCTTCCGGGCCTGGCGGGGTTCACAGCATTCGCGTCATCCGGGACCATAAAACATGGTCAAGCAAGTGGTTTAGCAGCAGCGGCGGAGGGAGAGGGATTCGAACCCTCGGTACCTTACGATACACACGATTTCCAATCGTGCACCTTCGGCCACTCGGTCATCCCTCCCGAGATTACTTCAGCAGGGCAAATTGCGGAGGAGGAGGGATTTGAACCCCCGTTGCTTGCGCAAATCTGATTTCGAATCAGACACCATCGGCCACTCGGACACTCCTCCAAACTTACGAACCGTAGCTCGGTCCTTTTCGCAGCTCCGTGAAGAACTGCTTCAACAACTCGGCGCACTCGACGGCGCGGACCTCACCGAGCACCTCGATCCGATGATTGAGACGCGGGTCGGTCGGGATCTCGAACAGCGACTGCACCGCGCCGGCTTTCGGGTTCAGACATCCGAACACGAGCCGCTTGATGCGAGCGTTGACGAGCGCACCAGCGCACATCGGACAGGGCTCTTGGGTCACGTATAACGTGCCTTCGATCCGCCAGTGCTTGGTGGTTTGCGATGCATCTCGAAGTGCGACGACCTCGGCGTGTGCCGTGGGATCGTGATCGAGCTCGCGACGATTACGGCCCCGCCCAATCACCACTCCATCGAGGACAATGATGGCTCCGACCGGCACATCCCCCTGTGCCGAGGCGGCGCGCGCTTCCTCGATTGCGTGGGTCATCCATTCTTCATCATTCATAAAATCGGGTGGTACCGACAGGGCTCGAACCTGTAACCCCCGGCTTCGTAGGCCGGTGCTCTATCCATTGAGCTACGGAACCAAACTTCTACTCGTTCGCTGACTTACTATTTGCGGAGAGAGAGGGATTCGAACCCTCGGTACAGGAAAAAACCCATACGCCGGTTTAGCAAACCGGTGCCTTCAGCCACTCGGCCATCTCTCCAAAAATGGGCCCGACCCGGCATCGGACGACTGATTTGCCTAAAAAACGTAGTTGGCGCGGGACGCCTGCTTCCGAGGAAGACCGACGTCCCGCCCATGACCACTTGCGTGACACTATTCGATTATCAGAACCGGCGGAGGAGGAGGGATTCGAACCCCCGGAGCTTGCGCTCGGCGGTTTTCAAGACCGCTGCCTTCGACCACTCGGCCACTCCTCCAGGCAGACCAGGAGGCAGGGGCGTATTTATAGGGATCGCATTTGGGTTGTAAAGGAGGAACTAGGGCTTTCGGGCGCGCGGGCATTGGATCGACCACGGAGTCGACCCAGTCGAGCGGTTAGCCCACTCTGGAGGCCACACGTCGAGCCGGTCTATCGAGCCCGTCGCTCGCCGGTCCATCTGCGCCATCCGCGCCATCCGCGCCATCCGCGCCGTCAAGAGTGCATCCCCGAGCACCGCGGGGCGGCGGAGCACCGAGTACGGCGGGGTCTCGAGCTCGGCCTCGGTGGGGCACCGACCCTGCCGGACGAGCTCGGCATGGATCCGGAGCTCCGCGAGCCGGGCCACGCTGTTCGCGATCGACAAGACCGAGTCCGCCACGTGCTCGCGTTCGTAGGGGAGCTGCGCCACGATCTCCGCGCGCAGCGCAGCTGGATCCTCGCCATGGCGCAGGCGCGAGCCGAGCTGCTTGTAATCGAGGCGAGGTGGCTTTGGGGCGTGCGGCTCGAGTCGCTTGGCACACCTGGCGAGTGTTGCGGGCCGCGGACACTCGCTCGCGTCCGCCCTTGCCCAGGCCTTGCCGAGAGCGAACGGGACGCCAGCTTCATCACGAGGATCGCCGAAGTGAACGCCGCGATAGGGTCGGGATTCGAGCTCCTCGCGGTCACCGTCGAGCGTGTCGGTGTACGGCGGCACGTTCGCGATCAGCTGATCTAGCGTCGCTCCAAACGCGGCCGCTTGTGCCGGGGTGAGCTTCGAGATGATCGGATCGAGCTTGGCGCTGACGCGCGCCATCGCCGAGCTTGCGGTCGACGCGATCCACTGTGGGACGTGACCGCGGCCGATATCTTGATAGAGCTGGAGGGTCTGGCCGCCGAGGGTGACCGCGTGCAAGGGATCGGTCGCGCCGAGCTGGACGATTCGTTTCTCGAGCTGGTCCAGCGCGCGCAGCGCACGCTGGGTGGTCTCTGGCGGCGACCGCACGCCGATCTGAAACGGTGAGCAGCCATGCGTGTGCGACGCGACCAGCATCTCGAGCGTGGCCGTCGGGAGCGCGGGACCATCGATCGCAGCGACCAGGTCGGGCGAGCAGTGCGGCCGCTCGTTCGCGGCGAGCCGCACGGCGAGATCCTTTTCGTAGGCGGCGAGCTCGTCGTCACTGAACAGGCGCGGCTCGGCCTTCTGGTGACACGCGACCGCGACGACCGCGACGACCGCGACGACCGCGACGACCGCGACGACCGCGACGACCGCGACGACCGCGACGATCGCGACGACCGCGGCGCGCTTCACTTCGTGATCAGCTCTTGGCCGTTCATATAGCGACGCAGCGCTTCGGGCACGACGACGCTGCCATCCACCTGCTGATAGTTCTCGAGGATCGCGACGATCGTGCGACCGACCGCGATACCCGAGCCGTTCAGCGTGTGCACTGGACGCGGCTTCTCGCCCGCGACGGGGCGATAGCGAATCTTCGCGCGCCGGGCCTGGAAGTCCTCGAAGTTCGAGCACGACGAGATCTCGCGGAACGTATCCTGGCCGGGCAGCCAGACTTCGATGTCGTACGTCTTCGCTGCGCCAAAGCTCATGTCGCCCGTGCACAGCGTGACGACGCGATAATGCAAGCCGAGGCCTTGGAGCACGCGCTCGGCATCGCCGCGCAGTGCTTCGAGCTCGGCGTAGCTGGTCTCGGGCGCCACGAGCTTCACGAGCTCGACCTTGTCGAACTGGTGCTGGCGGATCAGCCCGCGGGTGTCCTTACCTGCCGCGCCGGCTTCGGCGCGAAAGCACGCGGAGTACGCGCAGTAGTGCTTCGGCAAGTGTTCGGCGTCGAGGATCTCGTCGGCGTGAAGGTTCGTGACTTGAACCTCGGCGGTCGGCGACAGGAACAGATCATTCTCCGCCACATGGTCCGGGTTCGGCGGCATGTGGAGCTTGAATAGATCGTCTTCGAATTTCGGCAGCTGGCCCGTGCCGCGCAGCGAGCGCCGCGCGACGATCGCGGGCGGCCACACTTCGCTGTAGCCGTGCGAGGTGTGGAGGTCGAGCATGTAGTTGATCAACGCGCGGGTCAGCTTCGAGGCACCGTTGCGCAGCACCGTGAAGCGAGCGCCCGTGATCTTACCGCCCGCGTTGAAATCGAGGATGCCGAGCTGCTCGCCGACTTCCCAGTGCGGCTTCGGTTGAAACGCGAAGCTCGGCTTGGTACCCCACGTGTGAAGGAGTGGATTGTCCGCTTCGGAGGTGCCGTCGGGCACGCTCGCATGCGGCGCGTTCGGGATATTGAGGAGCTCCGCCTCGCTCTGCCCTTCGAAGATCGTGAGCTGCGCTTCTCCCTCTTTGATCGTGGTCGATAGCGCCTTGAGCTCGTCGCGCATCGTGGCGAACTCGGGCGACTTCTTGTCGGCCTTCGCCATGCCCTCGTTCGCCGAGTTGCGCTGCTTGCGGAACCCGTCGAGCTCGCCCTGGAGTTTCCGGCGATGTTCGTCGAGACTCTTCCAAGCGCTCACGACCTTGGCCACTTCGCCGCCGCGGCGCAGCACGTCATCCATTCGGGTCGGATCGAGCATTGGGAACCTTAATAAAGACTGGGAGTTGGGATGGAACCCTACCGTGCGATTAACCAGTCTGGCAAGGGTGGGGTCAGACCCATCGTGGACATCATTTCTCTGCGTCCAACCGCGCTCCTCGCGACCGCGATGACCGAGACGATGGACCCCGATCGCGAGCTGGTCGAGCGCTTTCGCGCCGGCGACCGCAGCGCCTTTGACGTGCTGGTCCGCAGCCATCAGAAGGGGGTCTGGCGGATGGTCCGCCGCTACATCAAGAGCGATGCCGACGCCGCCGATGTCACCCAGCAGGTGTTCGTCCGCGCGTTCAAAGGGCTCGTGACGTTTCGCGGTGCCTCCTCGGTTAAGAGCTGGCTGTTCCGGATCGCTATCAACTGCTCGCTGTCGTGGATCCGCGATCACCGCCGCGAACAGCCAGGCGAGCTGGCAGTCGATGACAACGCGCTTACCGAAGAGCCCCGCGGCATCGCGAATATCAGCGGTGATCAAGAGGGTGATCGCTTGCGGGCCGCCATCGCGCAGCTGCCGCCGCAGCAGAAGCTCGTGCTCGAGTTACGCGTGTTCGACGATCTCGCATTCAAGGATGTCGCCGAGCTCGCGGAGTGCAGCGAGAACACCGCTAAAGTGAATTTTCACTACGCGGTGAAGCGGCTACGCGTAATCCTGGGGTCGACCCGTGAATGATCGGAACCTGATCGCCGCGTACCTCGACGGCGTAGGCGAGCTGACGGCCGAGGAACGCCAGCGCATCGAGACGCTGCTGCGCGACGAGTCCGAGACCGCGGCCGAGGCAAAGGCAGCGAAGGCCATGATCGGTCGACTGCGCGCGTTGCCGACCGAAGGCGCCGAACCCGACTGGTCCGCGCTCGAGCGCGAGATCCGGATCGCGGTCGGCCCGCAGGTGCCGACCGGGTGGCGGCGGCGGTGGTTGCGGTGGTTGATCCCGGTCGGTGCGCTCGCGGTCGGCGCCGCGCTGGTGGTGTTGATCGCACAACCTGCTCGCTTGATCGTGGCCCCCGCGCCGGTCGCGGAACGAACCCCCATGGCGGCACCGCCTGGCGTCGAAGATCACGCGCCGACCGAAGCGTTGTGGCTCGATGGTGAAACGGTCGAGCTAGGCGATGTCGATCCGAGCGCGCTGATCGAAGATGACGGCTCGGGTGAAGCGCTCGCAGACGACAGCGGCCTGTTGCCGGCATCGAACCTCGATTGGATCGATTCGCTCGATGAGCAAGCCCTCGATCGCGCGGAAGCATGGTTGGATCACAAGAAGGGTCACAAGAAAGGATGAAGTCTCGGTTTCTCGCGCTCGTCCTGCTTGCGGCCTTTGCCGGCCCTGCCGTGACGAGTGCGCAGCCTCATCCCGGCAAGACCAAAGAGACCAAGATCGAGCGCGTGAAGAAGCGCGTGCGCGCGCTGCGTGCGTATACGTTGACCGAGGAGCTCGGGCTCGACACCTATGGTGCCGGCACGTTGTTTCCGGTGCTCGCGAGGTACGACGACGAATTCGATCGCTTGCTCGCGGCACGCGGCGTGCTGACCAAAGCGCTCGATGGCGCGGGCGATCTCAAGGACGCCAAGGCGGCCGACAAACTAATCGACCAGATGCTCGCGAACCAGCGCACGTTCTGGGATCTCGAAGAGAAGCGCGTCGCGGAGCTCCGAAAGATCCTCACGCCAGCGCAGACCGCGCGGCTGTTGGTTGTCCTCCCCGCACTCGAGCGCAAGATCCAGAATCAGCTCCGCCATGCCGCGCAGGGCGGCAAGAATCAGAACTCGCGTCGGATCGAGACGGATGCTGACTACGATGACGTCGAGCCGAACGAGAAGCCGGCGCCAATGCCAAACCAGGCTCCGGCACGCAACCCGAGGGCTAACCCGTAGGGATGGGATCCGTGCTCGTCCTTCCACTGCAACCGCTAGATGTGCTCGGCTGGAATTAGGAGCCGGTTATTGCAAGTGGAGAGCGTGAGGATCATGGTGCCGTGATCTTCCGAGGAGGAGCGCGTGGGTCCGAAGTCGATCACGGTCACAGTAACGGC
>Ga0123338_10000287_pt1 | contig 52501 bp, 38 predicted proteins | sample grotaG_FD_89793 | JGI IMG/M metagenome (GOLD analysis project Ga0123338, IMG submission 89793) | Glacier valley bacterial and archeal communities from Borup Fiord, Nunavut, Canada, to study Microbial Dark Matter (Phase II) -... | ecosystem: Environmental > Aquatic > Freshwater > Ice > Glacier ... | reverse complement strand
TACATCAATAATAGAAAAATGAGCTAATAAACCTTCAGGTAAAAAATTGCTGATTATATCTTTGTCCAAGTAATTTATTTTCTGCCAAAGTTAATTTACTCCCCACTATATAAAACTGAGCCGACTTTACCAGGCAAGTCCCGCTTTCTTTTCCAACAGTAGTTTCTTCTATACTTCATCTTTTTTAAAGAGTCGGTTGAATTTAATTTATCTAAAATTCTTCCGCAACTTGGAAATAAATTGGTCGGAGTAGCTACATTTTCCGCAGCCCGTTATAAAATTAAGTCTGCATTTTTTCAGTCATTGAATGCACTGGTAGTAAAGCACATTGAAACCTTTAAGCAAAAAACCTGGAACGGATACCAGCTTATTGCAGTGGATGGAAGTACTGTTTCATTGCCACCTTCTGCTAAGATAAAAAATCATTTGGCATTTTTGCAGAAACAAATAAAGGCATCAAAACCTGTATGGCACAAGTTTTAATATGCTTCGACGTACTTTCCAATTATGTGCTGGCCAGTAAGATTGACAAAATTGATGTTGGTGAAAAAAGCCTTTTGAGAATGTTGTTACCAGAAATAAAAACAGCCAAAGCCATTTTTATTTTAGACAGGGGGTTTGGAAATATAAGTATGTGTAAAATGTTCGAAAAACATAAACATCATTATTGCATCCGGCTAAGTACCAACATTTCATCTTTCGCAAAAATTGCAATGAAGTCTGGAGATAATGATTTTCTGATGCTTTGGGTACCCAGTGAAGGGGAACGGCTGAACTGCATAAAACATGGCCAGGATACAAAAGTAATACAGGTAAGGATAAGTAAAGTATTACTTGATACAGATGAGATAGAATTACTTGTAAGTAATCTTTTTGACATAGCAGCCATTAATAAAATTGAAATGAAACAACTTTATTTTATGCGTTGGGGTATTGAAAAAGGGATAAAAAAGTTGAAGCCCAAGATGAAACTGGAACATTTTGGCTGCAAAAAAATGGAAGGAATCTACCTGGAATTTTATGCACACATTTTTATGCTGAACATGGTTGCTCTTGTTGGAAAGGAAGCCCAGCAAATCATTGATGAAAAATTAGCTCACCGAAAACGTAAATATAAATACAATTTGCAAAATGCTTATAGGCATGTGAGGGATAAAATTGTGATACTTATCAATAACAGGAATGTCTATAAGATTTTAAATGATCTTGTAAAAAAGATAATACAATCGATTGTCGCAATTGTTCCAGACAGGGCTTTTACGCGGGAAAAGAAAAGTAGCAACAAATCACGACTTTTTCAATGTTACAAATAAAAAATACAAGCAGCATTTAAACAAAACAAAAACTCACAATATTGCCAGTAACAAAAAATGTTCCTTTAAAGGGAGCATTAAATTGTCATGTCTTAACGTGTATCTTCATGTTTAAATTGATTGATAATAAATGCTAACCAAAGTAAAAACTGACTAATTTGATAGCATTGGTATCATCCGTGACTAGACAATCATATTGCTAAGATTTTATTCTAAGAAAGATTACCCTGAAAAGATGTGAATGATGAAATATAAGTATGCTGAAACAAATATTACCTATGAGTTCATTACAAATAATTTTGAAACTGAAGTCATCAATATTTGCAAATTATATAAACAGCGATGGCAAGTGGAGTGATTCTTTAAATGGATATATAAAAACCTACTTATAAGTGTATTTTATGGCAATAGTAAAAATACCTTCTATCCGCAAATTTGTATTGCCGCCTATGTTTATGTCTTGATAGCCATCATCAGGAAGGAATTGAAAAGCCACTATTAGTTAAATAAAATATTACAGATATCAAGTGTGTGGGTTTTTAAGAAAATCCAATTAAATAAAAAATTGATAAGTATTGAACTATCAGATAAAATAACAGATCCCTGCAAATAGTTCATTTTGTTCGATTGATAGTTGAACTGTACCTAAATAAAACATAATGTTATAAACAACGGCCGGATTATATCGTATAATGAGCCTAGATGTAAAGTTGAGTCAAAAATTTCTTTGTTAAAAAAGTATATATATTGAATGGAATATTGAATTTTTATAGACTTAAAAGAACATAATTTTAAACTGTCAAAATGATACCGTTATTAAAAAGTTATTTAAATAAACAAATGAACGGTTGCCTGCCTTGTCTGGAGAAAAGGATTATATTATCAGTGAGTGGTTTTATCTTTAGATGAACAATAAAGAAAGAATTTCGTCATCAGGGGATCAATGAGATTTTTTCTTTTCCTTATTTTTCATGGAAAATTTTTCATGATGTATTTTTTGTTTAACTGATTTATCAGTAATCCGTCAGCAATATTTAATACTAAATTAAATAACCGAGTCCACTACGTTTGTAAGGGGCCACTGGGATAGGTATATCTATTATAAAACTGCTTTTTTAACCTAAATACTACATTGTATGCATTTAAAATTCATCTTTAAATTTCGCATTGGTGCGGAAGTCAGCAAGGTAAAAATACCTTGCAACTTTTTTGCCGGAACAGCGGTTTTTAAAAAGTTTCTATTTTTACTTCTTATGGCTGTATCCTTTCAGTTAAAGGCTGTTAGTGATCCCACTGATAACGGCATTCCGGCTTCTGTAATTACCGGTAAAATAACAGACAAGGCAACTGGAAAGCCCATTGCAGGTGCTACTGTAAAAGTGAAAGGCCAGGCATCTGGTACTTTTACAGATGCAGATGGATTGTTTAATCTTGATATTAAATCTTCCAAAGCTGTACTTGTTATCAGTTCTGTTGGCTATCTGCCGTTAGAAAAATCAGTGGATGATAAAACAGGCATTATTACGATTGAACTAACAGCAGACCAAAAAGACTTAGAGGCAGTAATTGTTACTGCACTCGGCATTCAGCGTTCTGTAAAATCACTTACTTACTCTGCACAAAAAATTGGCGGCGACCAGATAAACGAAATGAGGGATGCTAACTTTACCAATACGCTTTCCGGTAAAGTAGCGGGTCTTAGCATTACTCCATCCGCAGGCGGGCCGGGAAGTGCTACCAGAGTCTTGCTTAGGGGTAACCGTTCTATTGCCAGTTCTAATAATGCATTATTTGTAGTGGATGGCGTTGCTATTGACAACTCTACGCCTGTAAAACAATTAACCGATGATGCTGGCAGTAATGGGGGTGGCCATAGTGGTAGTGACGGAGTTTCCAATATCAACCCCGATGATATTGAAACCATTTCTGTATTAAAGGGCGCAGCAGGTTCTGTACTGTATGGTAGCCGTGCTGCAAATGGTGTCATCATCATCACCACAAAAAAAGGAAAAGCAGGCAAGATTGCTGTTAATATAAACTCTGGTGTAACTATGGACAAAGCCATGATGTTACCCGATTTTCAAAATGAATATGGCCAGGGTGCAGGGGGTGCTTTTTCAACTAATACCGGTAATAGCTGGGGGCCAAAAATTACTGGCCAGACAGTGACTGACTGGACAGGTAACAGTATAAAGCTTTCAGCTTATCCTGATAATTTTAAAGATTTTTTTCGTACTGGTGTTTCTACAAATAACGCGGTAAGTATGAGTGGTGCTTCAGATAAAATACAATCTTATCTTTCTTATGCCAACACAGCAGCAAATGGCATTGTAGATTATAACCATTTAATGCGGCATACTTTTAACGGAAGGATTGGATTCAATATTACCAGCAGGTTGAGTGCTGATGCCAAAGTTACTTACACCCTTCAGAATATTTATGATAAGCCAGGTATTGGAGGTGATGGTATGGTAGCTGCCAATATTTACAGGATACCAAGATCTGTAAACCTGCAGGATATTAAACACTATCAGAACGTGGATGTAACTGGTATTCAAACACCTACTTACTGGACCTCGAAAGACCCCGTGTATATGAATCCTTACTGGACAATTAATAACACCCATCGGGATGAAAACAGGAGCCGAGTAACCGGGCTGGTTTCATTAAAGTACAAACTTACTGACTGGCTGAATATACAGGGCAGACTGAGTAACGATAGTTACAATGATTACAACACCCAGAAATATGCCAACAACACTGTAAACTATGCCCGTAAAGCAGGCGGGTATTATGCGGAAGGAACAGACTATGTTTCTGAAAGAAATGCGGATGTATTACTTACTGGTAACAATAAAATTTCAAGCTCCTTAAAAGTAAATTATAATATTGGAGGGTCTATTCTTACAAGAGGGTTGCGTCACAGAAATCTTATGGCGGATGGATTGGCTTTCCCCAACAAATACGACCTGAGTTATGCCAGTACAGCATTACAAACAGATGTATACACTTTTACCAGAGACCTGCAGTCGGTTTATGGAACGGCACAAATTTCTTACAAAGATTATCTATACCTGGATGTAGCAGCAAGAAACGATTGGGCAAGTACCTTACCCAATCCTTATTCTTACTTTTATCCATCTGTTGGTTTGTCTGCTATTTTATCAGATATGCTGAAAATGCCTGACTGGATCAGTTACAGTAAAGTAAGGGCATCTGTTGCCAAAGTTGGTAACGATGCAGATCCATACATGCTCTCCCAAACTTATTCTTATATTGCCGGAGGCTTTGGTGGATATATTGGAAGCAGCAATACCAAACTGATCAGTAATTTAAAACCTGAGCTTACAACATCACTGGAGTTGGGAACTGAATGGCGCTTTTTTAAAAGCAGGCTCGGTATAGATTTGAGTTACTATAAAACCAATTCAAAAAATCAACTTTTTAAAGTTAACACCCCCTCGCCTTCGGGTTATTCTTTTGCCTATATTAATGCAGGAAATGTAGAAAACAGAGGGGTAGAATTGATGTTAACTGGAAAGCCAATTGTGGGTAGTGGAATCAATTGGGATGTTTCAGTAAACTTCTCAAAAAATAAAAATAAAATAATTGAATTGTATCCTGGAAGTTCTATTTTGCCGCTTGGTACTTCAGCAAACATACGTACTGTTATACCTGTTGTAACTGTAGGTGGTTCTTACGGAGATTTGTATGGTTACAAATGGATGCGGCAGAATGGCCAGTATGTGGTAGATGCCAGCGGAGCACCGGTTAAGGAAACTGCCATTGAAAAAATTGGAAATTTCAATCCTGATTTTTCATTGGCTTTAGGCAATACGTTTACTTATAAAAACTGGTCATTGAATTTATTGATAGATGGTAAGTTTGGTGGAGAGATTGCTTCAGGTTCTGCCGGGCAAACAGCTTACGCAGGCACAGCGGCTATTACAGAAAAATACAGGGATGCAGGTTCGCTGGTATTGCCGGGTGTGTTGGCAGACGGAACAAAAAATACCACTGCTATCAACGGAGAAAAATTATGGCAGACAGTAGCACAAGGCGATTACAACTGGGCTGAATTTTTCACCTTTGATGCCACTGCTGTAAGAGTAAGAGAATTATCAATCGGGTATGAATTTAAAAATATACCGGCTGCATTTAAAGATATAAAATTATCACTGGTTGCAAGAAATCTTTTCTTCATCTATCGTGGAAGTTCAATACTGGATATACCGGGCATAGGGAAACGTAAAATGGATTTTGATCCTGAGGTTTCTTTTGGTAACAGTAACTACCAGGGTATTGAGTACTATACGCTTCCTTCTACCCGTAGTATAGGATTGAATCTGAAACTTTCATTTTAAGGATAAAAAATAATTTTATGAACACAAAATATAAAACAAATTTCACAATGAAAATCTCCTTTTTATTGTTGGTGTCGGGTATCATTTTTTTTGCTGGTTGTACCAAAAAATTCGACAACGAAAATACAGATAAAACAAAACTGAGCAGCGTTTCCAAAACAGAATACCCCTTTATGTTTTCTTATGCGCTGATGTCGCCTACTTTAAGCCCTGATAATTTTGAAGTGGGAGAGGGAACTATTGCAGGCGTATATTCCCAGTTTTATTCGCAGGCAGCCCAGTCTTTTCCTACAGACAGGTATGTAATGGTGCAGGCGTGGAACCCATCCGTTTGGAACCCAGTCTACACACAGGCCGTGCCGCAATTAAAAACAATCATTGAAGGTTCTGATGCAGGATCTGCCGAAGCTGCCATTGCCAACATCTGGTGGGTATGGTGCTTTCACAGATTGACCGATCACTTTGGGCCAATACCTTATTTTGATGCAGGCAATGCACAGCGTTCGGTACAATATACACCCCAGGATTCCATCTATTTTGATTTTTTTAAAAAACTGGAAGCTGCTACAACAGCACTAAAAAATCATACAATTGAAAAACCATTTGGCACCTATGACCTGGTGTATGCAAAAAATGCAGCTCCAGTAAGTGCTTGGATAAAATTTGCCAACACACTTCGATTGCGGCTTGCTTTGCGTATTTCAAAAGTAAATCCTACACTTTCAAAAGCGCAGGCAGAAGCAGCAGTTGCAGGAGGTGTAATGACAGACCTAGCTGATGATGCCTACATGCCAAAAAACACCAGCTATTATAACGAATATAATGGCCTTGCAGTTACTGCCGGTTGGGATGATATTCGGATGAGTGCTTCTATGGAATCAATATTGAAAGGGTACAGCGATCCTCGCATGCTGGTATTTTTTCAACCCGCTATTGCTACAAGTACTTACGAAGGTGTACGGAATGGTTTGTACACTTCTGAAAAGATCATCGACATCAATTCAAGATTGTTTAACTCTAACCTTGGTACCCGCTGGTGCAACTGGGTAAATGGAGATTGGAAAACAAACTACGGTGTGCCACAAGATATTATGCATTGTGCCGAAGCTTATTTTTTAAAAGCCGAAGGTGCATTGAATGGTTGGAATATGGGTGGTGGAAGCGCCCAGGAATTATATGAAACCGGCATTAAAAAATCAATGGCACAATGGGGCATAACAGATGGTGGTGCAATAGACACTTATATAGCCAACACGGCAACACCCATTGCACCAATGGATGGCCAGAATTCTCCGGCAGTAAATGATTACCCAGTTAAATGGTCTGCCAGTACAACAATGCAGCGCAAACAACTGGCACAGCAAAAATGGCTGGCATTGTTTCCTGATGGTATGGAAGGCTGGGCTGAAGTTCGCCGTACAAACTATCCTGAATTGTATCCGGTGGTGCATAGTGAAAATGCTGATCTGCCACAAGGTACGTTTATCAAACGCATACCATTTTTGGATATAGAAACATTAACCAATGGAGATGCAGTGACCAAAGCTGTGCAGATGTTGGGCGGGCCTGACAATACAGCTACCAGGCTTTGGTGGGATAAAAACTAATTGAAACATTTGGTAAATATTGGTTTTGGTAATTTTAATGTAACACCTGTGAATGGTCAATGGTAACATATTGACCATTCACTATTTAAGTTTAGCAACATCTTTCAAAAAAATCACGAATATGAAAACAGCCGGGTATACTGTGGTATTGCTGTTGGTGTTTTTAACAGGCAAAGCACAGGTTCATTACATTGACACGGTACAATTTATTGACCGTAGCACCCCGCTGCCACCGCACCCAAGAATATTGCTGCTGAAAGGCGAAGAGGAGCAGTTGAAAAAAAGCATCGCAAACGACCCCTCCTGGAAAAAAGTTCATGAAAATATCCTGCTGCAGTGTGATACCATCAGCCCCTTGCCTGCGGAAAGAATCATGACGGGTATACGGCTGCTGGCTGTTTCAAGGATGTGCCTGAGCCGCATATTTTATTTATCTTACGCATGGCGGATGACGCATGAAAAAAAATATTTTGACCGGGCAGAAAAGGAGTTGCTGGCATTCTGTAATTTCAGCGACTGGAATCCTTCTCACTATCTCGATGTGGCAGAAGGAACAACCGCCGTCGCCATCGGCTACGATTGGTTGTACGATAGTTTGTCTGCAACATCAAGGGCTGTAATCAGCAAAGCCATCCGTACAAAGGGGCTTGCTACTTCGTACGACACTACCTATCCCTCTTACAGAAAATGGCTTTCGGTGACCAATAACTGGAACCAGGTGTGCAATACCGGAATGACCTTTGGAGCACTCGCCACCTATGAGGATGATACTGCACTTGCAGTGAAAGTAATCAACCGTTCCATCGTCAGCATTGATATACCCATGAAAGATTACGGGCCTGATGGTGCTTTCGCAGAGAGCTATACTTACTGGGGATATGGCACCACTTTTAATGTGATGTTTTTAAGTACCATTGAAAAAGTATTTAAAACTGATTTCGGTTTAACCAACACAAAAGGGTTTTTGCAGACTGCTGCTTACCTTGAAAATATGGTCGGTCCTTCAGGAAAATGTTTTAATTATTCTGATGCATCTGAGCCTTCCCGTTTGCAGCCAGCCATGTTTTGGTATGCGGCCAGGTTAAAAAATAATTCCCTGTTGTGGAATGAAAAAGATTTTGTTTATAACATCATGCAAAAGCAACCAGCGGAAAGATTACTGCCTTTGTTAATGATCTGGGGCGGCAATACCGATCTCAGTTCCATTAAGCCGCCTGCCGAAAAATTATGGACGGGCGGCGGTAAAACACCTGTTGCTTTAATGCGCACATCCTGGACAGATTCCAATGCCATCTACATTGGATTTAAAGGCGGTTCTCCGTTTGTTACACACGGGCACATGGATGTAGGTTCTTTTGTAATGGAAGCAGCAGGCGAACGCTGGGGCCTTGATTTTGGCATGCAGGATTACACTCCGCTTGAAATGAAAAACATCGACCTGTGGGCCAACCAGCAGGATGGCCAGCGCTGGGAAATATTGCGCTATCATAACCTGGCACACAATACCCTTACAGTAAACAACCAGTCTCAGCGGGTAGATGGTAATGCCGTCATAACGGGTACCTCTCCCAATCCAATATTTATGAATGCTACTACCGATATGAGTGCCTTGTACAAGGGCAGCCTGTTAAAAGCAAACCGGGGTATTGCTATCTGCAACAGGCAATACGTAGTGGTAAGAGATGAAGTAGAAACCCTGCCGCAGGAAGCAACCATAAGATGGACCTTTGTTACTGGTGCGGCTGTAAAATTATCCGGTCGCAACGAGGCGACCTTAACAAAAAACGGAAAGATGCTCACCATACGGGTGCGGGAGCCTGCCAGTGTTATAATGCAAACCTGGTCTACGGATTCGCCCCGTGAATATGACGACAGAAACCCCGGTACGGTCATCGTGGGCTTTGAAATAAAAGTACCCGCCAACAGCAAACAGGATCTGAATGTATTGCTGATACCGGGTAATGGAAAGATTGACAGTAAGGCTACACTGCCATTGAGTAAGTGGTAAAGATGGAAGCCTGGATAAGCTGCGCCTTCTTTTGTTAAAAAAGTATACATTTTAATTACTTTTTCAAAACGATGGCGCTGTTTAAATTTTTAGTTTTGAATGACCTGTTTAAAGAAGGCGGTAAGAAGCAAAATTTAAATTTTATTTTCTTGCATGCAGCGTTACATTTATGATCATTTAATATGCTTCACCGGAAAATAAATATGAAAAACTGTAAGACCATTTTAGTTGCCATTCTTTTTTTTACTTCCTCACTGGTGGCGCAGCACAGGCCGGTATTGTTTCCGCAACCGTCTCAGGTAAATTATGCTGTTGGAACTAACGGTTTATCACTAAAGGATTTAACTATTTATCTTCCGGCCAATGCCCCAAAAGATATTTCATTTGCATTGAATGAATTAAAGCAGGTGATTGAAGAACGTGCAGGTAAAGCAACCAGGTTTGTAAATGTACCGGCTTTGGCAAAGATCAGTTATACCATAAAAAATAAAGGGCTCGAATTACCGGTGGTAGCCGATACCATTCATACCAACCAAAGAGAAGCATATAGCTTATCCATCACAGCAAACGCTTTAAAAATAGAAGCCAATACAAGTGCCGGTTTGTATTATGCCATTCAAAGCATCAGGCAGTTGATACAGGGGCAGGGAACAGCCGCAGTGCTACCGGCAGTAATCATCAAAGACAATCCCGTGTTACCATTTCGTGGAGTGATGATGGACTTTGCGCATGGCGGATTGTTAAGAGTGGCAGAGATAAAAAAACAAATTGATTTTTTAGCAAGTTACAAGGCCAACCAGTATTATTTCTACAACGAAGTATCGATAAAAATGGATGGCTATCCTACATTGAATTATGGCGCTAATTATACCAAAGAAGAAATAAAAAATATCATCGGTTACGGTAAGGAAAGACATATGGATGTGATTCCTTTCGTAGCCATGTATGGCCATTTGCATGAGTTGATCCGCAATGAAAAATATGCATCGTTGGCCATCGGAAAATATGGCCATGAAATTGACCCGGCAAATCCGCAGGTAACTGTTTTAATGAAAGACTGGATGAAACAATACACACAGCTTTTTGAAAGTCCGTTTATACATGTTGGCTTTGATGAAACCTGGGAAACCAAACAAATCTCAGAACGAGCCGGTCAGCAGAAAATTGATCCGGAAAACCTTTTTATAAAGCAACTGACTTTCATTAGCAACGAATTAAAACAATACGGCAAAACGGTACTGGCCTGGACGGATATGAATAATTTTTATCCCGATATCCTCGCTAGGTTTCCAAAAGAAGTGATACCGGTGATATGGGAATACTCGCCTGATACTGCCGCCATCAATCATTACCTGCGGCCGGTGCTAAAAGAAAAGCGACCGTTTTTTATACAGCCTGCTGTATCCGGCTGGGGGCATGTGTATCCCAACACCAATTACACGTTTGATAATATCAATCTTTGCCTGGAGGCTGGTATGGCGAACAATACACTGGGTTTTATCACTTCGGTATGGACAGATCCGGTGGAACCTTTTGTGCGGCCCTCCTGGTTGTTTATGGCTTATGGTTGTATTGGTGCATGGCAGGGAAAGGTGGCTGATAAAAATATCTTCACCGCCGACTATAGTTCGGTTGAATATGCCTCCATTGCAGGTGACATGCAGCAAGCTATTTCGGCCATTGCAGCAAGCGGTGAATATCTTGGGAAATGCCTTGGGAAAAATACCGGCGGTTTACCAAGAGGCACTATTGTAGAAAGCTGGTCAAATCCTTTTCAGGCTTATTACCTTGAAAACACAAAAGTGCATTTAGATGATTTTATTGCCTCCAGAAAATTGAGCGAAGAAGCCCAGGCGATACTGATCAACTTATTGGAAAAGGCGCCGGAAAAGCAGCGCAGTTTTATCAACTCATTGCTGGTAAGTGCACGGTTGATCAACTACACGGCTTCCCGTTTTATCTGGGCCAAAAGAATTTGTGACCGCTGGAATGAATCAATCCTCACCAATAAAAAGGATGACTTTGTGATTTACGATATTACTTACAGTTGTCATGGTTTGCTGGTAGATATGATGGATGAATGTGGTGAACTAAAATCAGCATATGAAAAAGCCTGGCTGGATGAATACCAGCCTTATCGCTTAAACACCATGCTGGGCCGCTTCGATGTAGAGCAGGGATTATGGCGCAAGTTGTTTTTAAAAGTATTGGATCACCGCATTCAGTTAAAAGATGATGAAGTAAGCAAATCGTTTGAAGAGTTGTTTAAGCCGGAGTTTTAGGTGGTGAATGGTGAATAGTCAGTAGTGTGTGGTGAGTTCGGTGTGTCGAATCGGGCGTGGTGTATGACAAGTTCATGAAGTAATAATGATGATTGCCTCCGATACTTGTTATGTTGGCTTAGAATACTCTTGTTGAATAAAGGGCAAATGAAGAACTGGAAGAACAAATATTTAGTAAATATATAAAGTGCCGCTCCTTCCCCTCAAGGAGAAGGAGGATGAGGTAAATACAAGCTGTGCGATCAGCCTGCTATTGATTGGTTGAAGTGTATTCGATTTAGCCGTTCCTCATAGCTTTAAAAGTATAAGTGAGTCTCGAAAAAATCGGGATTAACATAATACAACGATGTTGAGCAAAGGTGTTATCGCTTGTAAAAAATATTTTGCGAAATTCGATGCAATCGGGAACGCCATGAAAGACAACTGCTGGTAACAAATAAACCAATAATTTAAAACGCATAATCCTAACAATAACCGATTTTTAAAAGCAATACAATGAAAACAAAAAGCATCTGTTTTATAAATCCGGTAGAAGGCGATATGTTGCATGCAAAAGATGGCGAAGTGATTAACGGGTCATTAGAAACGATTGTTTCAGTCAATGCCACAAAAGGTAGCAGCATCAGTATCAACGGAGAAATAGCAACGGCAATCCGGGATATCTTTATTGCAAAGTTGAGTTTTAAAAATTATAAAAATACCATTGAAGCAGTGGATAATAATACCGGCGAAAAGCAAACCATCACCTTTTACTGGTTGCCCGACTTTGCCAATAAATACCGGTTGTCAATTGATGATAATATCTGGTTCCTCCGTGACCTGCACAATGAAAATCCGGCTTCGCTTTTTGATAATACTTACCTCGCTTTTCTTAAAAATGTGCATGAAAAATACGGCACAAAAATTCACCTGAATTTATTTTATGAAACAGAAGGATTTAATCTTTCTGAATTAACGGACAACTATAAAAGTGAATGGGAGGCCAATGCACATTGGTTAAGATTAAGCTTTCATGCGTTGGGTGAGTTTCCTGATAAACCGTATATCAATGCCGGTTATGATAAAGTAAAAGCAGATGGTACATTGGTAGATGAACAGATCAAACGCTTTGCAGGAAAGGCTTCCATGGGACCCTTCACAACGATACACTGGGGCGAAGCAACCAAAGAAGGCGTACGGGCAGTAAAAAATTTAGGCTACAAAGGATTGCTGGGCTATTTTGGATTGTACAACGAAGTGCCCGGTGTGTCATACTATTTGGTAGGCAATAAAAGGCAACGGGTTGAAAAAAGATTTGTTTGGAAAGACGATGAAACGGATATGGTGTTTGTGAGAACCAGTATTGTTATTGACAGGGAAAAAATTGATACCATCATTCCATTGCTCGATAGGTACAAGACCAGCAACAACATGCCGCCTTATCTTGATTTTTTGGTACATGAACAATATTATTATCCCGACTATTTTAATTACCAACCCGATTACCGGGAAAAGATAATGACGGCCGTACAATGGGCGGTGGACAATGGATATGAACCGGCCTTTCTTGCAGATTGCGTTTTTGAAAAATAATTAATCAGAAAAAATTGTATGAATAAGAGAAGAGATTTTATAAAACATACCGGCCTTTCCGGCCTGGGCCTGATGGTTTCAGGAATGATGCAGGCTTATGCAAGTACCACCGAAGACCTCAACCGCATCAAAGAACAGGCTGACAGAACGCAGGTGCAAAAGTTCAATATGTGTGGCTATGCAGCACCAAAGCTGGAGGTAGTAAGAATTGGCGTAGTGGGTATTGGCAACCGAGGCTATGGAGCACTGGAAAGACTAATTAAAATTGAGGGGGTAGAAATAAAAGCCCTGTGCGATCTTCGGTCTGAAAGAACTGCCCTTGGTAAAAAATTTGTTGAAGCATCCGGGCATAAACCCGACGTGTATGATGGTAAGGTTGATTCGTGGAAAAAGCTCTGCGAAAGAAATGACCTTGACCTGGTTTACATTCTTACGCCCTGGGAATATCATACCCCCATTGCCCTGTTCTCCATGAACCATGGCAAGCATGTTTGCGTGGAAGTGCCCGCAGCAAAGACGTTGGAAGAATGCTGGCAACTGGTAGAAACATCAGAACGCTCCCGCAAGCATTGTATGATGGTAGAAAATTGCTGCTATGATTTTTCTGAATTGCTTACACTCAATATGGCGCAGCAGGGCTTTTTTGGAGAGATCATTCATTGTGAAGGTGGCTACCTGCACAACCTGCAGGAGCTGATGTTTAGCAAAGAACATTTTTACCAGATGTGGGAATTGATTGAAGCTTATAAACGAAAAGGTAATTTATACCCAACTCACGGACTGGGGCCACTTTGCCAGGTATTAAACATCAACCGTGGTGACCAGATGGATTTTTTAGTATCGGTTTCTACCAGCGATTTTATTTTAGGTGACCTGGCCAAAGAATATGCAAAGAAGGATGATTTCTACAAACCATTTGTAGGTAAAAATTACAATGGCACGATGAATACTTCTACCATCCGCACAAAAAATGGCAAAACGATTATGTTGCAGTTTGATGTAGGCTCGCCGAAGCCTTATTCTCGTAACCAGTTAATAAGTGGTACCAAAGGCATCGGGCAAAAATACCCGGCACCTGCCCGTTATGCAACAGGTGATGAATGGATGAGCCCTGCAGAATATAAAGAGGTGGAAGAAAAATACCAGCCACCTATCATTAAAAAAATTGGGGAGTTAGCCAAACAGGTGGGCGGACACGGCGGTATGGATTTTATTATGGACTGGCGTACCATCGATTGCCTGCGAAACGGACTGCCGCTTGAACAAAATGTGTACGATGCAGCCTTATGGAGTTCCGTATCACCATTGAGTGTATGGTCAGTAGCCAATAATTCTAATTCAATCAAAGTGCCCGATTTTACAGGCGGCTCCTATAAAACAAACAAACCAATTGATATTTCGATGACAACTGGTGGAAATACTCAGGTAAAGTTATGAAGAGTGAATTGTGAGTAGTGGATAGTAAGTATGTACTTCTATGTGCGCAATGGATTTTGGACTTGTAGAAAAAGTATACAGATAAGACAAAGAAACATAATTCTTATCCTGCTTTCTTTTTTAATTTTAGTTGAAGCAAATTAAGCTAAAATAAACAACAGTTTTGTTCTGGTAGGAGGTTAATTTAAAATCATTTTGCTTTTCAAACTGTCCTTCGAGTTGAAAACAGTACCTTGATAAGCCGCCTCTTTTTCTCCTCTTCCGACGTATTCGGAATTGAAAAAATGCATAGCATATTTTTTCAAAGGGGAAAAAGCAGCGGCGATTCAGTAACTCAGAACGCCTGCTATGGAGGTGAAACTTCAATTCAAATGCCTAACTAAAAGGGAAAAAGCAATTATAGTATGAGCATGCAAAATTTAAACCGAAGAAAATTTATTCGTACATCAACCATCACAGGTATAGGCCTGGGTCTCATCCATTCTTTGCCCGCAATAAGTGTATCAAAAAATAAAGCCAATGGTAAAAGAATCGGTATCATCGGTTTAGACACCTCCCACAGCACAGCCTTTGTGGAAGCGCTTAATAGCTCCACACCATACCCAGCCTACGACGGATACAAGGTAATAGCCGCCTATCCGCAGGGAAGCAAAACTATCAAAAGCAGCTACGAAAGAATACCCGCTTACACAGAACAGGTTAAAAAATTAGGGGTAGAAATAGTAAGTTCCATTGCAGCGTTGCTGGATAAAGTAGATGTAGTAATGCTCGAAACCAATGATGGTCGTCCGCACCTGGAGCAGGCATTGCAGGTAATGAAAGCAGGTAAAACTTTGTGGATTGATAAACCGGTAGCAGGTACACTCGCTGACGCTATTGCATTGTATGATGCAGCAAAGCAGTACAAAGTGCCTGTATTTTCAGCCTCTTCACTCAGGTACGCCACTAATGTGCAGGAAGCAGCAAATGGTAGCAACGCCGGTAAAATATTGGGTGCCGATACCTATAGTCCCTGTCCGCTGGAAAGTACCCATCCTGATTTTTTCTGGTATGGCATTCATGGCATAGAAATACTACTAACGGTGATGGGCATGGGCTGCAAAGAAGTTAGCCGGGTGCATACAGAAGATACAGATGTAGTAACAGGTGTTTGGAAAGATAACCGCATTGGTACTTTCCGCGGCAATAGGAAAGGGCCCAATGAATATGGCGGTACGGCCTTCGGAGAAAAAGCCGTGGTTCACCTGGGGCCTTACGCTAGTTATGAACCCTTATTAAAAGAGATCATTAAATTTTTCAACACAGGTATTGCCCCGGTAAGGCCAGAAGAAACTTTGGAAATATATGCCTTTATGGAAGCAGCAGATGAAAGCAGGCGAAGAGGAGCAACAGCAGTAACCATTGAAGCAGTTATGAAAAAAGCAATGACTCAAAAGAAGCATATTTTTTAAAAGCATCAACTCCAGCATACAACTGCAACAATAAATTGAAATCTTATGGACAATAAAAAAAATACTACAACACAAAATAAAAACCGGCGTGCTTTCATAAAAACAACGGGCGTAATGGCAGCAGGTTTCTTACTTTCTCCCCACCTGATTGAAATGACGAAAGCAACTCCTCCAAACATGACAGGCACACCAAACATATTTAATACTGATGCTGGTGTAGCTGCATTATTGGGAGGCCAGCCCATAAGAACAAACAAATGGCCAGAGTGGCCCATTTGGAATATAGAAGCAGATGAAAAGATTGTGGTGGATGATCTGCGCAGCGGCATTTGGTCAAGGGCCGGAATGGTAAAAGAGTTTGAAGAAAAATGGGCTGCCGTGGTTGGTACCAAGCGTTGCCTTGCGGTGGTTAATGGAACCAATGCCCTCACCACAGCACTGCTACAACTCGGCATAGGTGGTGGTGATGAAGTATTGGTGCCTTCCTATACTTTTATTGGTACAGTAGCGCCGGTCCTGGCAACTGGAGCCATGCCAATATTTGTAGATACCGATAGAGAAACATTTCAAATAGATACCACAAAAATAGAAGCAAAAATTACGCCCAGAACAAGAGCCATTGTACCGGTACATATTTTGGGCCTGCCGGTAGATATTGAAAAGATTATGGCCATCGCAAAAAAATACAATTTACTGGTTGTAGAAGATGCCTGCCAGGCACACATGGCCGAGGTAAATCACCAGCGTGTGGGATCATTTGGCGATGCTGGTTGCTTCAGTTTTCAAAACTCAAAAAACCTGGCCATAGGAGAGGGCGGGGCTATTACCAGTAACAATGATAAGTTTATGGACAAGTGTTACTCCTACCATAATTATGGCAATCCTTATGGCTCAGTTGTTGGTGCAGTGGATGCCGGAACTTTGATAGCGGGAAATAAATTACGACTTACCGAATACCAGGCTGCAATTGGTCTTTCGCAATTAAAGCGATTGAACGAACAAACAAATTTGAGAAACGAAAATGCCATTTACCTCCGTAATAAAATAAAAGATTTGCCGGGTATTATACCCTATAAATTAACGCCCAATGTAACCAAAGCAGCCTTCCATTTATTTCCGTTCCGATACAATAAGGAAGCCTTCAAAGGCTTGTCAAGAGGAGCATTTATCAAGGCACTCACGGCAGAGGGTGTGCCGGTTTCATCGGGTTATACACCGCTCAATAAAATGCCTTATTTGCAGAATGCATTCGAATCTAAGAATTATAAAATGATGTATCCTGCAAAAATGCTGGATATCAAAGCCTACATGAAGTACAACGATTGTCCCAATAACGATAAGCTTTGTAATGAAGAGTCGGTTTGGTTATTTCAATCCATGTTATTAGGATCAAAAGCAGATATGGATGATATAGCAAGTGGTATTGAAAAAGTATATAGCAATGCCGAGGCGATTAAAAAGGTGGATAAATAAGGAATGGTAAAGTGTAAATGTTGCTTGCTGAATAGCGTAACTATTCGGATCGTAAAGGGATAAAAAATAAAATAAAACTCCGCTTTGGTTTAAATATTTATTTGGGAACATGCAGTTGTTTTTTATAGCATCATCTTTGTGTCACTCACTTGTACGTTATACCATTTTTGAACATTTTTTGCCAGCTCTTAGCTAAGAAATTATAAAATTAAATTATCAACATGAAATTATATTATTTACTTTTTTGTATGTCTATCTTAGTAACAACACAAGCCCAACAATCCAAGCCTACAACATTGGAAGCCACCACTTACAATTCGGGTTTTGAGTTGGCACATGATACTTATAACGGCATGTATGCCGCCAGTGACAACAAGATTTATTATGTACTAAGTTCGCAGTCGATCGATATTGGTGGAAAGATGTATTTGTTTGATCCCGCCACCAACAAAATAAAACTATGTGGAGACCTCACCGAAGCCTGTGGTGAGAAAGGACTTAAAACAATTGTGCAGGGAAAGAGCCATGTTAAGTTTGTAGAGTCAGATGGCAAATTATATTTTGCTACACACATCGGTTATTACAGCACGGTAGATGGCATGGAGAAAATGGGTATTCCTCCCGCAGGATACAAGGAATATCCCGGCGGTCATTTATTGGCATACGATTTAAAAACTGGTAAATATAATGACTTGGTAACAGCGCCGCACAAAGAAGGTATTCTTGCAATGAACATGGATACCAAAAGAAAAATAATCTACGGACTTACATGGCCAACTGGTTATTTTTTTCGGTATGATATCGCAAAGAAGGAAATGCAGGATATGGGTTCCATGGCCGGAGATGGTGAAAATGGAATAGGTAATAAATTTAGAACAGTGTGCCGTTCCATTGCAGTAGATCCTGAAGATGGCTCTGCTTATTTCACTACCTCAGAAGGTATTATCTACCGTTGTCGTTATGGAGCCATCAGCCTGCAACCATTGGAAGAAAACATGAAGAAAGATTATTTTGGATTGTATGATCCTAGTTCACCGGGACATATGGGGTATAACTGGCGGCAGGCTGTGTATAGCCCAACAGATAAATGTTTTTACGGCGTTCATGGTAACTCAGGTTATCTGTTTAAATTCGATCCAAAAGCACAAAGAATAGAAGTACTCGATAGGCTCACTTCCAACAGCTCCAAACGCAGTGGTATGTTCGATCAGTTCAGTTATGGTTATCTTGGTTTTGAAATCGGAAAAGACAATCGCACCCTCAATTATTTAACTGGCGCACCCATTTATAAAGATGGCAAAAGAGTAACCGGTAAATCAAGTACCGCCATGGGTGAAGCCAAAGGCCTCGAAGATTTACATTTGGTCACCTACGATATTTTATCCGAGAAAATAAAAGATCACGGTGCCATATTTTATAAAAACGGCGACCGTCCACTGTATGTAAATTCAATTGCGGTTGCCAAAGATGGCACTGTGTACACATTGGCAAGAATTACTGAAAATGGAAAGACAAGAACTGATTTGGTGAAGATACCAGTGGCATTGAAAAAGTAAATCAAGTATAACTAATTTAAAAAAATATTCAAGTATGAATAAATTTCTCTCCATAATAGCTTTCTGTATTTTGTTGCATAGCAGTCTTGTATATGCAGGTGAAATAAAAGCAGGTGCAGCCCGAATCTCGATCACACCATTAAAACAAATGTGGCTGAATGGCTATGCCGGAAGAGAAACACCAGCTACGGGTAGCATCCATGAGCTATGGGCCAAAGCATTGGTACTGGAAGAAAATAGAAACAGCAGGATAATTTTTGTAACAACAGATTTACTTGGTTTGTCACATGAAATAGTAGAAGCTGTTTACAAACAACTTGCTGCAAAGTATGGCATCACAAGATCACAATTGATCATGAATGCATCGCATACACATTCTGGCCCGGTAGTATGGCCATGTCTTGATGTAATCTATGATTTTAATTTAATCGATCAGGCTACTGTTGTAACATATAGCCATATACTAACAGATAATATTGTGAAGGTAGTAAATGATGCCATGGTGAATCTTACTGGTGCAAAATTATACAACGGCCACGGCACTGCAGGGTTTGCTATTAACCGCAGAAATTTGAGAGATCACAATAACAATGGTTCTATTGATCATGATGTGCCGGTATTAAAAGTAGCAACACCTCAAGGCAAGTTGCTAGCAGTGTTATTTGGATATGCATGTCACAATACTACAATCACAGATAATAACTTTCTTTTTAACGGCGACTATGCTGGCTTTGCGCAAATAGAAATCGAAAAAAATAATCCCGGCGCAGTCGCCTTGTTTTTGATGGGTTGTGGCGGAGATCAGAATCCGGAACCAAGGGGCACGGTGGCATTGGCAACAAAGTATGGAAAAGAATTGGCGGCTGGTGTACAAACTGCCTTAATTGGAACAATGAAACCAGTAAACACACCATTACGTACCAGCTATGTAAATATCCATTTAAACTTTCGTTTGTTTGATCTTGCCATGTACCAGAAAGATATAACGGGCGATAATAAATATTTTCAACGTAGGGCCAAGCTAATGTTGGAAGCATATAACAAAGGCTGGGATGTAAGTAGGTTTCAATACCCAATTCAGGCGGTACGTTTTGGGAATGACCTAACCATACTGGCTTTGAGCGGAGAAGTAGTAGTTGACTATTCCTTAAAAACAAAGAAAGAATTTGCTGGAGAAAATTTATTTGTGGCAGGCTATTGCAATGAGGTAACTTGTTATATCCCTTCCAAAAGGGTATTGAAAGAAGGAGGCTATGAAGCTGATGAAAGCATGGTGTATTACGGATTGCCTGGCCCCTTTGCGGATGATGTGGAAGAACGGATTTTTAAAACCATCCGGCAAGTGTTAAAAAATACAGGTGTTAAAGCCAGACTGAGTAAGTAATTATTTGGTGTCGATTAATCAATGTTGCGGAATCAGGAGGAGAATTTTATTTAATAGCAGTCGGCGGTTAATGCCGATAGCTATCGGCACTGACGACGGTTAAAAAGAAGATTTAAATGGGAATAAATTTTACGTCTTTGTTTTAAATAAAATAAATTTCATCATCAAAAATTAATCTTAAAAAATTGAATGCCCCCGTCAGCGTAAACGCACTCAGCAAAAGAGACATTGTTATTTCAATGGCTTTCATCGGCATGCTCTTTTTTATATTTGGTTTTGTTACCTGGGTAAATGCTATACTAATACCTTACTTTAAAATCGGTTGCGAACTCACCCACTTTCAATCTTACCTAGTTGCATTTGCGTTCTATATTTCTTACCTCGTTATTTCTGTACCTGCCTCTTATCTGTTAAAAAAAGTAGGGTTTAAAAAAGGAATGATGCTGGGCTTCTGGATCATGTCTTTCGGCGCATTTGTTTTTGTGTTGGCTGCTTTTGGCAGAACCTACGAAATATTTTTAGCAGGCCTGTTCTCCATCGGTGCCGGACTCGCCATTCTTCAAACAGCAGCCAATCCATACATAACCATTTTAGGTCCGTGTGAAAGCGCCGCACAACGAATCAGCATCATGGGCATCTGTAATAAAAGTGCAGGCATACTTGCACCGTTATTATTTGCAGCGGTCATCTTTCGGCCAAATGACACAGAGCTTTTTAGGCAATTAAATTTAATGGGAATTGATGAAAAAAATTTACAACTCGATGCACTCATCAGAAGAGTAATCGTTCCTTACACAGTTGTTGGAACTGTTTTATTAGGGCTTGGATTTTTAGTAAGATTCTCACCCTTACCTGAAATAGATACGGAGCATGAAACAAAAGAACTTGCCACCATCAATTCTGGCAAGAAAAGTATTTTCGGTTTTCCTCATCTCATACTCGGCGCAGTCGCCATCTTCCTGCATGTAGGCTCGCAGGTAATTGCGGTAGATACCATTATCAATTATGCAGGTTCCATGGGCATTAAATTACTGGAAGCAAAAGTATTTCCATCTTACACGTTGTTTGCCACCATTACAGGTTATGTACTTGGCATTATTTTAATACCGAAATATATCAGCCAGTTAATCGCACTGCGAATTTGTACCTTACTGGGATTGTTATTTTCATTGCTGATATATTTTACTCATGGGCAGGTAAATTTTTTAGGACATTCTTCAGACATCTCCCTTTGGTTTGTGGTGGCATTGGGTTTTGCCAATTCGTTGGTATGGGCAGGTATTTGGCCGCTTGCTTTAAAAGAATTGGGTAAATTTACAAAGTTGGGTGCGTCTGTTATGATCATGGGCTTGTGTGGCAATGCCTTTCTGCCGCTCATTTACGGGCATTTTGCAGATGTGTACAGCGTTCGGACGGCTTACCTGGTATTGCTGCCCTGTTATGTGTACCTGATATTTTATGCAATGCATGGATATCGGTTAAGAAGATGGGTTTAAGATAAATAAGGCAAAGGTTTCTTATGGTGAATTTGAGAATGGCGATAATGCAAAAAAATTGTTTTTGATAGCATCATTATTGTAGCTTGTCCGCCGTGGTTAATCACTCTTTTTTACTTTTACAGAAACAACTACCAACCAAACAAAGCATCTATTTTAAATGGCGGTAAAATTTGAATTATAAAAATGAATATAGGGAATTTTAAAATATTTAATGGAAATATCATCACTCCTGATAAGATTATTGCAGGAGGAAGTTTACTCATCAGCAATGGAATTATAACAGCTATTAGTGAAAAAAATATAGATGCGAAAGGTGTGGTTGAAATAGACGCAGGCGGAAATTATATTTCACCCGGCTTTATTGATATTCATGTGCATGGTGGTGGCGGTTATGATTTTATGGACGGGCATGAAAAAGCCTTTCTGGAAATAGCGGCTACCCATGCCCGGTATGGTACCACTTCCATGTTGCCCACTACACTCACCAGTTCAAAAGAAGAATTATTTCATACATTGGATGTATACGAAACTGCCAGCAAAAATAATAGTAACGGTGCCAGTTTTTTAGGGCTTCATTTGGAAGGACCATACCTATCCATCAAACAATGTGGCGCACAGGATCCCAAATATATCCGCAATCCTGATCCTGCTGAATACAAGGAAGTACTGGCGTCTACCAGCTTTGTAAAACGCTGGAGTGCAGCACCCGAGTTGGAAGGGGCGATTGAATTTGGAAGATATTTAACGGAGAAAGGAATCCTTGTTGCGATGGCGCATACCGATGCTATTTATGAAGAGGTATTAAAGGGATTTGAAAATGGCTATACGCTTGCCACGCATTTTTATTCAGCCATGTCAAGCGTTACCAGGCGCAATGCCTATCGTTATGCCGGTGCAGTAGAAGCAGGTTATTTAATAGATGAAATGGATGTTGAAATTATTGCAGACGGGATTCACTTGCCTGCGCCTTTATTAAAACTTGTATATAAAATAAAAGGTGCTAACAGAACAGCATTGATCACCGATGCTATGAGAGGCGCCGGTATGCCCGAAGGCGAAAGTGTATTGGGAAATATTGATACTGGGTTAAAAGTGATTGTAGAAGATGGCGTGGCCAAGCTACCCGACCGCAGCTCATTTGCAGGCAGTGTAGCCACAACAGACAGGCTGGTCCGCAACATGGTCAACATGGCGGAAGTATCGTTGGTGGATGCGGTTAAAATGATGACACTTACACCAGCCCGAATAATGAAAGTCGATCATCTTACAGGTTCATTGGCAGCAGGCAAGGTCGCAGATATTATAATTTTTAATAGCAATATCAACGTACAAATGACCATGGTAAAAGGAAGGATTGTTTATAAAAGTGAACTGTAGATAATACGAAATATCAGAATGAAATATAATGAAAGGATTTAAAACAGATAAGTTACAAGCAAAAGTTTATGCAGACAGAACAGCGATGGGTGAAGCTGCAGCCAGTGATGTGATGAACAAGATCAATGAACTGTTGACAAAGCAGGATTTTGTAAACATCATTTTTGCAGCAGCACCTTCTCAAAATGAATTTTTAGTAGCACTCACCAAAAGTTCGGTAATCTGGAGCCGTGTACGTGCATTTCATATGGATGAATACATTGGCTTGCGTGCGGATGCTCCGCAGGGATTTGGAAATTTTCTACAAGCCACAATTTTTGGAAAGCTGCCTTTTGCAGCCATTCATTATATAAATGGCAATACAGCAGCACCGGAAGAAGTATGCAAAAGATATGCAGATTTACTGATGCAGTTTCCGGTTGATATTGTCTGCATGGGAATAGGAGAAAACGGGCACCTCGCATTCAATGACCCGCCGGTAGCGGACTTCAACGATGAGCAATTGGTAAAAATTGTAGAGCTGGATCAAGCTTGCAGGCAACAACAGGTAAATGACGGATGCTTCGCAACAATTAATGAGGTGCCGAAAAATGCAATAACTTTAACCATTCCTGCATTGATGGCTGCGAAGTATATTTATTGTATAGTGCCTGGTCCAACTAAGGCGGAGGCAGTTTTTAATACATTGAATCAGGATGTTGTGGATCAGTATCCGTCAACAATTTTAAGAAGGCATGATAATGCGATATTGTATTTGGATGCGTTGAGTAGCGGTAACTTGTAATGCCCTGATGTTGTATTAAGTTTTTAATCTGCAAGTTCTTTTATTTAATTGTCGCTTATGCTTACGTTTTTTGTTTTGACACAAAAAAAGTAACAATAAAAAGTCAAGGCATCAACGAATACAGTCCGTTGCTGCCGTATAGCTTTGTGGAACTTTTGTTCATAGTAATTTCAGCTTTGGTAATTCTATTGTTAGCCTCGTTACAGCCAACGTATCAATACCTATCGCCCCAAGGCGAAGGTTGTTACAAGTTATTCGTTCCAGTCACGCAGTCCGCCGGCTATGGAGGCGAAAACAACGAGTTAAAAAAAGCTAACAAATGCAGAAGGGCTTACTAAATGCATTAACGAAAACTGACAAATTCGAAAACCAAAGCTGCCATAAAATCAACTGTACAAGAGTGCGACGCCCATGAAGCCGCCATGAAAGATAATGCTGGTAACAAAATTATTTATTTAATAAAAATAGTATGCAGGTATTTAAAAATCTATGGATTAAATCAGGTTTATTTATTGGATCATGCACATTTATTTTCAACACAATGAATGGACAAACAAACAAATTAAAAGTACAGTTGATTACATTAAACCCCGGGCACTTTCACGCTGCCCTGCTGCAAAAATCAATGTACACCAACATTAGTCCTGATGTGTATGTGTATGCTCCCAAAGGGAAAGAATTGGAAGCACACCTTGCGATGATTGATGGCTACAATGCCCGTACAGATAACCCAACGGCGTGGAAAGAAACCGTGTACACAGGCGATGATTATGTAGCAAAAATGATCCGTGAAAAAAAGGGCAATGTGGTAGTGCTGGCAGGCAATAATAAATTAAAGACAGCTTATATCAGCCAAGCCGTGCTTGCAGGATTTAATGTGCTGGCTGATAAGCCGATGGCGATTAATAAAAATGGATTCAGGCTGCTGGAACAAACTTTTGCTGCTGCAAAAAAAAAGGGAGTGTTGTTGTATGATATCATGACGGAACGTTCTCAGGCAACTAATGAATTGCAGCGGGAATTGTCGTTGCTGCCGGCAGTGTTTGGGATCTTACAAAAGGGCACGCTTGAAGAGCCGGCTGTTATAAAAGAAAGTCTACACCATTATTTTAAAACTGTTTCGGGTAAGCCCTTGATTAGACCGGCCTGGTATTTTGATGTAGCCCAGGAGGGAGAGGGCATTGTGGATGTAACAACGCATTTGGTAGACCTGGTACAGTGGGAATGTTTTCCTGATATTGGACTTGATTATAAAAAGGATATTCATGTGGACAAGGCTAAAAGATCGGCCACCATTATTACGCCTGCACAATTTAAGCAATCCACGCAATTGGATAATTTTCCTGACTATTTGCAGCAATATGTAAAAGATGGGGCTTTAAATGTATATGCCAATGGAAGTATTGATTATACCATCAAAGGCGTGCATGTAAGGGTTGCTGTTACCTGGAATTTTGAAGCGCCTTCCGGTGGTGGAGACACACATTATTCCATTGTGAAAGGAACAAAAGCAAATCTGGTGATTAGGCAGGGAGCGGAGCAGCAATACAAGCCGGTGTTGTACATCGAACCGTTTGACAACTCTTTGGCTTATGAACAATCATTGACCGCTGCTATTAACCTTTTGGAAAAAAAATATGTAGGTCTTTCTTTAAAAAAACTTGGCAATGGATGGGAAGTGATAATTCCTGCTAAATATGAATTGAACCATGAAGCCTGCTTTGCAGAAGTAACCAAAAGATATTTAGATTATTTGCAAAAAGGAAAAATGCCAACATGGGAAGTGCCAAATATGCTGGCAAAATATTATACTACGATAGAAGGCTTGAGGATAGCAACAGTTGCAAAATAATTTATTATTGTTCATTACTCCTGATTGAATTAAAACTATTAAAGATGATAACACTACAATTGTTTAAATGGAGCATGATGGTTTCACTGGCATTTTTTCTGTTGCTGCCTGTTGACTTATTGGCAAAAGGGGATCCGTTTATTTTAAAATCAAAAACGATAACAATTGAGCTTAGTAAGCAAGGGAGAATTACAGGCATAACCTTTAATAAAACCGCTGAACATAGGTACGTGGTTGCTTTTACAGTAATAGAAGGTTTTATTAGTACAAAAGACATTGCTCTACCAGCAGCAGATAAAAAGTCCATTCGTTTCGAACACCAGTTGTATTCAGATTCATTAAAGCAATCCTGTACATTGGTTGAAACCTTCCGGGCAACAATTAATAGCATCCGCTGGGAGATGGAGCTTACAGGAACGGCTTCTGGATGGTCTTCTGTAATTAAAACAGTGGTGCAATACCCAGCCGGTAAAGAAAGTCGTTTCTGGACAAGTTGGGGAGAGCCGCAATTTGATTCTGCCAATTGCGATGCTCAACTAATTGCTTCCCTTTCACCCTATAAAAATAAACCGACAATAAAAACCTGGATGGATCCCTTGGTGCCGATGCCTTTTTCAAACAGTACGCTCTATTATGGAGCACCACCTTTTAATTATAAAGATATAAATGCTGGTTTTGTGCCGTTTCAGGGAAACCTGTTTGCCATTCCCTTTGCATCGGTGTTTGAAAAAAAATCTGCCCTAGGATGGTCTTTGTTTTTATCACCGGAGGATAATATTATTAATTTATTATTGAAGACAACTACTGATGGCAGCATCCAGTTTGAACGTCATTTTAATAAGGTAAGTAATGATAAAAAACTTCAATTTTCTTTAGATATGGTGTCACATGAAAGCGATTGGCGTAGTGCTTTACGTTGGTTTGCCGACAGGTATCCAGAATACGTAAATCCAAAAAATTTAGCGGCTGCTGCTTTGGGTGGAACAGCTGCCTACTCCAATTTTTTTGATGATTTTGATGTTAAAAAAATGAAGCAAATGGCTTTTACCGTTAACTGGCAGGCGAGCTTCGATTTTCCATATATGGGCATGTTTTTGCCACCATTGAAAAAAGTGCAGCAATGGACAAGATTAGGCGGCGGATTAATTTCTGTTCAACAAATGGATGACTATGCAAAGCGCATGAAACAAAAAGGTTTTTACGTTCTGAGTTATTTTAACGTTACGGAATTTGGAAGCTGGTTTAAATATCCGCAGCCACCATTAACGATTACAGATAGCAATGCCTTGTGGAAAGATTGCAGTAATTATTTATATAAAAATTTTCCTAAAGCAATGTTGGCTGTTGCAGATAATGTAACTATCACGGATGCATTGGATTCAAAAACGGTGCATGGTGGACCTTATTTTAGTTGGAAAGATGCCGTGGTAACAGATTGTGGAGACCCGGCTTACCAGCAATTTTTATTGAACCAGGCGCAACGACATATCCAAGATATTCCCAATTCATTTGGCATCTGTATTGATAGGCTCGACTGGCTGCGTTTCTTTAATGAAAATGCAGATGATGGCATTACATGGTTTGACAATAGACCAGCAAGGTCATTGGTAAATTCATGGAAAGGCTTGATGGAAAAGTTAGGTCCGTTGATGCACAATGCCGACAAATCTATTTTAGTAAACAATCATTACAAACGCATTGATTTGTTGAAACATGCCGATGGGATATTGGATGAATTTACACATGCAACGAGTCCATTAAATCTCACTGCTTTTCTTACATTGAACAAACCTGCTTTGGGTTGGACGCCCGGTAAAGAAGTGATTGAAGAAGCCGGCGGCGATAATTTTTTTCAGAAATATTTGTATCTGGGTGTGTTTCCTATGTGCCCCTTTCCGGGTAATGACCATGCGCTGCAACCGGATAGTATGGTAGATAAATTGTACCTCGATTATGGCCCGTTAATGAACCAGTTAAAAGAAAAGCAATGGGTACTTGTTCCGACGATTGTTTCTGTTAAAAATGATAAAGCCAAAGTGAATATTTTTAAAACCAACAGCGGCTACTCAATACCGGTTGTTTATGGCGATCAAAGTATTGTAAAAGTTGTTTTAAAGGATGCACTGTTTTTAAAAGGCAATTTTAACTACAAAGTATATCAGCCCGGTATCAGTAATGCTGTGAAATTAAAATTCAAACAAAAGGGAAACGTTGTTGAAATGGAAGTGCCGTTGGTTAGAGGGGCAGCCATGGTAACTGTTTCAAAATAAAGTTTGGCTAATATCAATTTTTATCAGGCTAATTTAAACGAACTGATCATGAATCATAAAACCAACCGCAGAAAATTTATAAAGACTACAGCTTTAACCGGTGCAGTTATGGGGCTTGCCAATAGTTTTCCGGCTTTGTACGCAGGGGGTGTAAAGAAGATAGGCAATGCGACAAACTCTCCTGCTTCTGCATTGAATAGCTTTACACCAAACCGTGTAGCTAGCTGGTGGACCACCATCGAAGACCTGCAATGGCCGCAAAAAAAAATCACTGATAAAATAAAACGAAGGGCAGAAGGTTTTGCTAAGGCCAATATTGATACGGCAGTTAATTTTGGCTTTCATATCCGTTTTGATTTTGCGGATTATTTTGGTCAGTTGCATGGCTACTACGCCGATGTGTGTGAAGCTTTGCACCAGCATGGTATTTATTTCATGGAGCATTATTCATGCAATCATATATCCAGGCCAAAAGACGAAGTGGAGTTAAAAAAGATGAATACTTTTCAGCGGCACCATGTGTTGTTGTACCATGATGCTTTTGCTGCAAAATATGCCCAGTACGAAGGCCATTTATTCAATGATGTTTGCCAGGTAGATCTGAGAGATGGTAGTATTGGTTATGCGCCGCAATACCAGTTAAATACTTTCTGCCATAGCAATCCTAACTACCTGGATATGCACCAGAAATATTTGCAGCGCTTAATAAAAGAAGTACCGCTGAATGGGATTATGGTAGATGACATGTGCAATTATGCAGGCCCAACGGTATGCGGATGTAAGTTCTGCCGGGAACGTTTTAAAAAAGAGTATGGACAAGACATTCCGCCTTTTGGCGAACCAGGTTTTTGGGGAGATACCAGCAAAGAAATACTGGAATGGGGCAATTATGAAAACCCTGTTTTCAGAGATTGGTTACGGATGAAGGTGGATGCTGTTACGGATCATTTAAAAATGATTAAAGCTGCCATGGGTGAAAAAGCATTGATGACCTGTTGCTCCAATACCGGGCCGCTTATAATAAATGCATTGTCGCTTGACCTGGAGAAGTTGGCACCGCATCTTGATTTTTTTGTGCTGGAAAATGTAGGTACCAATGTGCAGAATGTAGACTGGATGAAGATGGATGCAGAGGCGTTGCTACAGAAAGATATCGCAGCAAAAGGCAACCGGCCAGCCATGGCCCTGAGTTATACCATTTATGAAACAGGGGCCTATTTAGGCTGGGCACTCAGCCGTTTCTGGGGCGTTGCCAACTGGAGCAGTACGCTCAATGCAAGGCTGGTAGAAGATCCCCCCGATGCCATGGAGCAGGAAGCAGTGATCAGCAAATCCAACCACTGGGAAAAACAATACAGCGACCTTCATTACAGCAACGGTAAAGATGTAACAGAGGTGAGGATTGTGTACAGTCGTGATTGCAAAGTAAATGGCTGGCGCAATACCGATGGCCATGAGCATTGGGATGGTGTGGCAGCATGGAGCCGGCAATTGGTAAAAAATAATGTTGGCTATCGTTTTGTGCGATCGGAAGAACTGGAAGATGGGGCTGCATTACTCAAAGAAAAAATACCCTTGATTATAGATTCCGTTGCCTGCGTTTCGGTTAAACAATTTACAGCTATTAAAACCTATCTCTCCAAAGGTGGCCTTGCCTGGCTGGCATTGCCGTTTGGTACCCATGATGAAAAGGGTGTTGTGCGTGCAATTGCTTTGTCAGATGAGTTGAAGAGGAACCAGTACAAAAATTTAGTGCTTATTGAATCTGCTGTTGCATCAACGCCATTACAACAATTGATAGCAGCAGGGAAATTCAAACCCCTTATCAGACAAACAAAAGGTGATGCCCGGTGGGTGGCAAGAATCCGTTTGTACAATGGTAAACCAGCTATTCATTTTATGAATACCGCATTATTACCGGTGCCCCATGCAACCTTAAAAGACCTTACAGATATACCTATTCTGATTGGTCTGGAATCTACTATTACAGACAATGATTTGGTGTATGAAATAAACACTACTGCCTTTTCTTTATCTGCTTTATCAGTGATTAGTCCGGAATTGAATGAGTTGCAAAGGCCGGTTTCAATTGTTGGAAAAGGCAATGGGGCTATTATATTGCAGGTTAATTTGAAGGGAGTGAATGTGTATGCGGTTGTGCAGTAAGAGAACGAATGGGTAGAAGGAATTATGAAAATTTAAATTATTTATACCGTGGGGATTTTTACAGCATGTTTTGGAAGTTACTTTCTAATAGTGGTGTATGCTGTGAAAAATCGAATGGTACACCCTTCTTTCAATCATTATCATATTGAATTTCCGTGAGCACCGTTGTTGCGACTCTGACCACCAACCGAAGCTTCAACTAGTTTAATAAGTCCTTTTATAATGCCCTTCTTTCTGTTGTTCCACATTACTGTAATTGTACAAGTGAGTGACACAACGATGTTGAGTAGCGTTCATTTGCTTGTTAAAAAATCTACCTTTGAAATTCCGATGTATTTTGGGGCTCAATTGAATACTTCGACATCGCTCAGTACAACTGCCTCACAAACAAATCAATTTCTTATTCGATACTTTTTGTTTTTAATCGTTAAAAAAGTATACATTTTAAACCGATTAATGGAAAATAAAGTTCTGGTAAGGTGGTAGATTTGAATAAGCAGTTTTATTTAAATCTATCGGCATGAATGGAAAAACCAATCGCAGAAAATTTATACAAATGGCGGCTATCTCCGGTGCAGGGCTTGGCCTTGCAAATAGTTTTCCGGCTGTGTATGCAGAACGGCTTGCAGCATTTGGTAGTGAGGCTGCCGCAAATACAGCGACGGCTTTTATACCCAACCGTGCCGCAAGCTGGTGGTGTACCATTGAAGATTTACAGTGGCCACAAAAGCAGGTGGTGGATAAAATAAAACGCCGGGCGGATGGCTTTGCAAAAGCACAGATTGATACCGCTATCAATTTTGGTTTTCATAACCGGTTCGACTTTGCCAATTACTTCAGCCAGGTGCATGGGTACTATGCCAATGTTTGTGAAGAGCTGCACCAGCGCAATATCCGCTTCATGGATCATTATTCCTGCAACCATGTTTGCAGGCCGAGGAATGAGGCCGACTTCAGGTATATCAACAAATACGAACGCCATGCGGTATTGCTTTTTCCTGACGCCATAGCTGCAAAACATGCACAGTACGAAGGGCATTTGTTCCAGGATCTTTGTGAAGTTGATCTGCGGGATGGCAGTCGTGGTTATGCGAAGCAATACCAGTTTGAAGCGTTTTGTCACAACAATCCGGGCCTGCATGATATGCACCGGAAGTATTTGGTAAGGCTGATGAAGGATGTACCTTTTGATGGTATTGAAGTAGATGATATGTGCAGCTATCCGGGCAATACTACCTGCGGATGTAAATATTGCCGAGAACGTTTTAAAAAAGATTATGGTCATGATATTCCTGATTTTTCTGACAAATCATTTTTTGGTGATACAACAAAAGAAGATATCCTGGAATGGGGCAATTTTGACAATCCTGTTTACAGGGATTGGTTAAGAATGAAATCGGATTCGGTGAGGGATCATATAAAAATAATTAAGGGAGTGCTGGGAGATAAACCATTGATGACCTGCTGCTCCAATACCGGCCCCATTGTTTTAAATGCCGTGGCACTTGACCTGGAAAAGATGGCACCTTACCTTGATTTATTTATGCTGGAAAATGTGGGGACGAATGTGCGGAATACAGACTGGATGGAGATGGATGCAGAGGCCTTGCATCAAAAAGATATTGCGCAGAAAAGAGGCAATGCCGCGGCTATCGCATTGAGTTATGCACTTTCTGAAAAGGGCGCTTATTTGGGGTGGGGGCTTGGCCGTTTTTGGGGCGTAGCCAACTGGAGCAGCACCCTGCATGGAAGGCTGGAAGAAGATCCACCCCATGCAATGGAGATGGAAGATGTGATCAGCCAGCCTAACAACTGGGAAAAAAAGTACAGTGATTTAAATTACAGGGAAGGTACCGACCTGGTGGAAATACGGGTGATGAACAATAGCTATTGCAGGGAAAACGGCTGGCGGGATGAAGCAGGGCATGAGCACTGGGACAGATCGAAAGCATGGAGCATACAGTTGGTTAAAAATAACGTGGGTTACCGTTTTGTACGGTCAGATGAATTGGCGGATGCGGCTGCTTTACTAAAGGAAAATACGCCGCTTGTTTTAGATGGGGTGGGTTGTATTTCGGATAAACAATTTGCTGCTGTAAAAATGTATCTCTCCAAAGGCGGCATTGCATGGATGGCGGTTCCTTTTGGTACGCATGATGAAAAAGGCTTTAAGCGGCCTGTTGCTTTATCGGATGTTTTGATAAAGGGCAGGTATAAAAATTTATCGGTCATCGGTTCTGCAGTGTCATCAAAGCCTTTGGAAAAAATGATGTTGACGGGCATGTTTATGCCTGTTTTAAAACAACTGAAAGGAGATACCCGGTGGGCTGCAAGAATCAGAATGTACAATGGTAAACCGGCTATACATTTTATGAATGCTGGCCTGCTGGCGGTACCGGATGAAATAAAAGACCTTTCTGGTATAGCGCTGATAAAAGATATTGATTCGCTGATAAAGGATAATGCACTTGCTTACCGGATAAATACGGATAAGGTTAAACTCACTCAATTAGCGCTTATGAGTCCCGAACTGGATGCAGCACAAAGGCCGGCGGAAATTAGTAAAACCAATAAAGGATTTGCTGTGATTAGTGTTAATTTAGATGCAGTTAAAATTTATGCAGTGGCTCAATAGGGAGCAGTTAAAAAAGTATAGAAATCAGCAGCATAAATATAATTGTACCATTTCTTTTATTTCTATTTTTATTACTCAAACTAATTATTCATTGCATGATTTTTTCTGGTTCCAGTTATCCTCTAATCAATAAAGAAACCGGCAATAAAATTATATTGTTACCACTGGGCGCAATAGAGCAGCACGGGCCACACCTGGCGGTAGCTACGGATACGGATATTGTAACGGCGATAGCAACCTATGCCGAAACCCTGTTGCCGGACTATATCCTGTTGTGTCCAACGCTGGCTTTTGGGTCAAGCAATCATCACCTGGCATTTGGCGGCACCATCAGTGTATCACCTGATTTGTACACACAACTGATCGTAGAAATAGTCGAATCATTTTTAAAGAACGGCTTTACAAAAATTGTTTTATTAAATGGACATGGTGGTAATATTACACCGGTAAAACAGGCGCTGTCCATTTTAAGCAACCGTTATGATGCCACTTTGAATCCTACGATTGCATTAGCTACTTACTGGGAGCTTGCCGGTAAAATATTTGCCGGTGAAAGCCCGATGGAAAGTCCGGCCCTGAGCCATGCATGTGAATACGAAACCAGTTTGATGTTGCATCTTTTTCCGGGTAAAGTGCTTATGGAAAATGTGCAGCGTGCTGCAAGGCCGGAGAGCAACGGCTATATTGCGTGGGAAGATGATGAACCATACAACGGTGTGGTGGTGGTGAAGCAAACCGAATTTGTTTCCGGCAATGGCAGCAGCGGCGAACCTCAACTTGCTACCAAAGAAAAAGGGCAGCATTTATTTGAGCATGCAGCAAAGGCTGTGGTGGATTTTCTTAATTCTTTTAAAAACTGGGCCACCATAAAAAATTTAAAAAACTAACATGTCTAAAATTGAAATCAAGCACCCTGACAAAGCTGTTTCTACCGGGGCGTATTCTGCCGGTGTGTTAAAGAATGGCATGTTGTTCATCAGCGGCCAGGGGCCGTTGGATTTAAGTACAGGTGAAGTAATTCATGGAACAATTGAAGAAGAAACATTGCTTACTTTATCGCATATAAAAAAAGTAATAGAAGCTGCCGGTGGTACTATTGATGACATTATGAAGTGTACGGTACACCTGGAAAGCATTGAGGATTTTGACAGATTCAATGCGGCTTATGCTACATTTTTTACATCCATAAGGCCCGCCAGAACAACGGTTCAATCGGTGCTGTCGGATGGAATTAAAATTGAGATTGATGCGATTGCCATCATTGGCTAAGTGCAGGAGATTACTTAATTACAATTAAAACCATGGATCAGAAAATAAAAATAGGTACGGTTGGATTGGGGCTGATGGGCTGTAGTATTGCAACCTGCATCCTTGCGGCAGGGCACCAGGTAACATCACTGGTTAGACGAATTGAAACAGCAGAAGAAGCAAAGGAAAGGATACTGGAATTTTTGCAGCAGTTAAATGCAGAGGGGATATTGAAAGAAGATCCGCAGGTGATTATTGCAAGGCATACCATCACGGATGATGTTACTTTATTGAAAGATCATGAAGTGGTGATTGAAACGATCATTGAAAATGTGGCGGAGAAAAAACAACTCTATCAGCGACTGGAAACGGTTTTATCAACCACTGCAATCATTGGCAGCAATACATCTGCCATACCGGTAACCATTTTGCAGCAAGGCCTGAAACATCCTGAAAGATTGCTGGGTATTCACTGGGCCGAGCCTGCACACATTACCCGTTTTATGGAAGTGATTTGTGGCAATGAATCGGATATTGATAATGCTTATAAAATAATTGCCATTGCAGAAGGCTGGGGCAAAGAACCTTCTTTACTGAAGAAAGATATCCGTGGTTTCATCACTAACCGTATCATGTACGCCATGCTGAGAGAGGCTTTCAACTTGGTAGAAAATGGCTACGCCACGGTGGAAGATGTGGATCGTTCTTTAAGAAATGACCTCGGCTACTGGATCACATTTGCCGGGCCTTTCCGCTTTATGGATCTTACTGGCATACCAGCTTATCTAACGGTGATGAAAGATTTGTTTCCTGATTTAAGCAATACTACAATACCACCTGCCTCAATGGAAGCGTTGGTACGTGCCGGTGCCAAAGGAGTGAGTAATGCCCATGGCTTCTATCCTTACACAAAAGAATCTGCTGAAAAATGGGAAGAGCAATTCATTGAGTTTAGTTATGACGTACGTAAACTGGCAGAAAAATATGCACCGAAATCATGAGTGAAAATAGCAATACCATCATACAATCTATAAAGGCAACGGAAGTAGTAGTGCCTGCAAAACCGGGTAGTCTCAACTCTGATATGGTGCTGGATAAAGACACTGAATTTGCAAAGAAATTTATGACCGGCGAAAGCTGGACGGAATTTGCCAATCAACCAAAATGGATCATTGAAATAAGGTTGAACAATGGATTGGTGGGTATTGGGGAAACCTACCGCAGTGCCAGTAAAGAGTTGATAGAAGACGCAATGCATGCGTTTGTTGGGCTGGATGTATTGAAAATGAACTGGAAACATTTGCCATTAAGCGACCAGAGAATTTATGAAGCCTTTGAAACAGCTATTCTTGATTTGATTGGAAAAATAGTACACGTTCCTGTTCACCAGGTATTAGGCGGCGCTTATCGTACTACTATCGATTGCATGGGCTGGACAGGAAGAAGAACGCCCGAAGATGCCGCACAAAAAGCGTACGAAGCGATGCAGAAAGGGCACAAGGTTTTTAAATTTAAATGCTCGGATGAAGACCCGGTAAGATTATGGACCGAAGCCATCAGAAAGAAATGTGGCGATGGAATAAAGATCGTACTTGATCCCAACCAGCGCTGGACGGATGTAGCCACCACCATGCGTTTGATGGAAGGTGTGGATACCGATGTAATGCTCGGATTGGAAGATCCTATCTTGCATGAAGATGTAGAAGGCTTTAAATATTTGAAAGAACATTTAGGCGTACCAATGATCCGGCATATCTCATTGCCTTACACACAGGATATCCATGACATGATAGCTTTTGTAAGAGCCGATGCCGTGAATGATTATAATTTTAATGGCACCGCATACAACTGTATTTTACTGGCAGAGATTGCTCACCTCGAAGGCAAGTCCTGCTGGCGTGGTTCAGAAGTTGACCTGGGTATTTCAGAAACCATGGGTCTGCACATCGCCGCCGCCACCATCAATTGCACCATCCCTTCTGATATTTTTGGTGAGCTGGTAAGGGTAGATGATTTAATTGTTGATGGTATCGTTTTTGAAAATGGTGCAGCCATAGTTCAGAAAGGTGATGGTCTGGGAATTACACTTGATTATGATGCTGTAGAAAAATATAAGACCGGCAATCACTTAATGGTTTCAGCTACAACAAAAATTGCGGCATTCAATTAAGAATAATAAATATCCAGGAAAATTTGAAAAATATTTTTAGTGAGCTTTCCTGTTTTCATAATTATTAATTGTAAATAAAGAAAATTTATGAAGAAAGGATTTATTGCCTGGTCGGTGCTGCTGTTTTGTAACCTCATATGGTCGTTTCATTTTACCAGCATCAAATTGGTGCAGGACCAGGTGGGGCCTTATTTTACGGTATGGGCACCCATGGTGTTGGCTACTGTTTTTCTATTGCCTTTTGTTATTAAAGATTTCAGAAATGGAAAGAAAAAAATTAAAGACGTATTGATTTTTGTACAATTGGGTGCATTGGGCGCCTTTCCATCGCAAGTGCTGATGACCTATGGTACACAGTATTCACTTGCCAGTAATTCAGCCATTCTTGTATTGGCGTTGCCGATTATTACAGCCGTGTTTGCCTTCTTTATTTTGGGTGAAAAAATGAACAGGTTAAGGTGGATTAGTTTTGGAATCGCCATCATCGGCGTGCTGCTTTGTTCTACAGATGATATAAAAAATATGGACCTCAGTACAAAATATGCATTGGGTAATTTATTGATCTTCCTGGCCATCATTGGGAATGGATATTATAATGTAGGCTGTAAAAAAATTGCAGAACAATATACCGAAATGGAGATGGTTTTTTATACTTACCTCGTGCTGGTGATTATGCTTACGCCGCTAGTGTTGCATTATGAGCCGGAGATGTTTGCAAAAGTACCATCCTTTACAACAAAAACCTGGCTAGGTATGGCATCTTTAACACTTTTTCATAATTTTCTTTCAATGCTGCTGTTCTTTAAAGTATTAAAATACCTGGATGCAACACAGGTTGCCTTATCTAATTATATGATCACTTTTTTAGGTCTGCCTATTGCTGCTATTTTCCTGGGCGAAACATTAAAGGCAACTGCAATTATCGGCGGTATCCTTGTTCTTATCTCCACCCTTATTTTAACCATTGTAGATAACAGGGCAAATAAAAAAAGTATAGTACAACCAACTCACATAAATAATTAACCGTTATGAAAGAAACACCCAAGGGATTAACCGGTGTACTACCAATTATTCCAACCCCCTTTACGGAGGACGAAGAAATTGATGATAAGTCATTGTGTAATTTAATCGATTTCGCTATTGCTGGAGGTATTGAAGCAGTCTGTTTGCCTGCTTATGCAAGTGAATTTTACAAACTAACAGACGAAGAAAAATTACATGTAGTAAAGGTTGCCGTTGACTATGCTGCCGGAAGGATACAAATTGTAGCACAGTCAAATAATCCATCTTTAAGAGGAGCCATCAAACTGGCACATGCTAATGTAAAAGCAGGTGCGGATGTGGTTTCACTAGCTGTACCCCGTATTTTTAATCTCCCTGAAGATTCATTGAAAGAATATTTATCAGGGTTTCTCAATTCCATTCCCGGTACACCGGTTTTGATACAGGATTTTAATCCCGGCGGTGCATCCATCAGTGCGGGGTTTATACAGGACTTAATGAACGAACATTCCAATTTTAAATACCTGAAACTGGAGGAGCCTTTGTGTGCACCAAAGTTTGACGACATCATTAAAAGAACGGATGGCAATATAGGCTTGTTCGAAGGTTGGGGCGGACTATACATGCTGGAGCTGATTCCATTAGGGATAGCGGGGGTAATGCCTGGCTTAGGTGTATCCGATATTTTACAAAAGGTATTTAACCTTCGCAAAAGCGGCGAAGATAAAAAAGCATTTGACCTCTTTGAAAAAGTAATGCCGCAAATTTTCTTCTCCCTGCAAAACATGGAACTCTTTCATTATGCAGAAAAAGAATTGCTGATGGCAAGGGGAGTTTTATCTAACAGCATTGCAAGAAAAGCGGCTTACAAGCCTGATCAGTCTTCTATAAAGTATATCCGGGAATTAAATCAGCGCATTGTTGAATTGGTAAACAGTGAGATATATAGTTTGGAGTGTGTATAGTTTTTTAATTAATAAAGAAAAATTGCATGAATAGTTTTACTAACCAGGTGGCAATTATTACGGGTGCTGCTTCAGGTATTGGGTTGTCAATTGCCCACAAGTTATTGGCCATGGAGGCACAGGTAATTCTTTTTGATATGAATGAAGATAACCTGCATGCTGAGTTTGATAAATATGGGGAAAAGGCACATATGGTTGCGGTAAATGTAACAGCCGAACTGCAGGTGCAGCAGGCCATTTCAGATACTATTGCAAAGTATACAAAAATTGATATCCTCATTAATTGCGTAGGCATTACCGGTGTTACCAATATCAAGAGTCACGAAGTGGACAGCGAAAATCTGCATAAAGTAATGGAAGTAAATTTTATGAGTTGCTTCTTTACTTCCAAAGCAGTATTGCCGAATATGGTTGCCAACAATTATGGAAGAATACTGCATATAGCTTCCATTGCAGGTAAAGAAGGCAATGCTGGCATGCTTGCTTACTCTACATCAAAAGCTGCGGTTATATGTATGGCCAAAGTTCAGGGTAGTGAATATGCAGAGATGGGCATTACTGTAAATGCACTTGCTCCTGCTGTGATACAAACACCATTGGTGGATGCTATGCCCGAAGAACAGGTAAAATACATGACGGATAAAATTCCAATGAAACGCTGTGGTACGCTGGAAGAAGCAGCAAATATGGCGGCTTACATTGTATCACCACAAAATAGTTTTACCACTGGTTTTACATTTGATTTGTCTGGCGGCAGGGCAAGGTACTAAGCTGTATAAACCATATAATATTTACCAAAATAATACTCCTGCATGAAAATAGTATACTTTAAAAAGAATGACCAGCCAGCCGTAGGGATACTTACGGTAAACGGCATTTTAGATGTAGATGCTTACCAGCAATGCAACGGGCGAAAAATATTTTCTGGCCATAACATTAGGAAAAGTGAAATAAAAGAATTAAAAAATATTATAGAAGATGCCCTTTTAGATGATCGGTTTTTTCTTGAAGAATCATCAGTAACCTTCTGCCCATCTTCACCAAAACCTTCCAAGATAATTTGCATTGGATTAAACTATAGCAAGCATGCTGTTGAAAGTGGAATGGCTGTGCCAACAGTACCTGTAGTGTTTACAAAATATAACAACACCCTGATAAATTATGGCAACGATGTACCGTTGGGGAAAGTAGGAGAGTAGTTTGACTATGAAGTAGAACTTGGTGTTATTATAGGCGAAAAATGCAAGGATGTTTCCAAATCAGCCGCACTGGATAATGTGCTTGGCTATTGCGTAGCCAATGACATGTCTTGCCGGGATCTGCAATTCAGAACAAGCCAATGGCTGATTGGTGAAAGCTTGGATTATTTTTTACCCCTTGGCAAATACATCCTTACAAGTGATGAAATAGAAGATGTACAACAATTGAAATTAACCTGTACACTGAATGGCGAACTCCGACAAAATTCAAATACGGCAGATATGATTTTTACGGTAGCTGAAATTATTGAAGACCTCTTGAAGCACCTGACATTAGAACCTGGCGATCTGATCTTAACAGGTACACCTGAAGGGGTCATCATGGGTATGGCAGAAAAAAAATGGTTAAAACCCGGAGATATAGTTACTGTGGAAATTGATAAATTAGGCAGTACTACCAATAAAATAATCTAGTTATTTGCTGATACTATACTTCAATATCAGAAGTGTTGTTTAAAAACCTTGCCTTGTATTCCTTTGGAATAACGCCTGTGAATTTTTTAAAATGGCGGTAAAAGTTTGATTGATTCTCAAAGCCACTCATATAGCAGATCTCAGAAATATTATAATGACTATCCATCATTAACCTGCAGGCATGGCTAATACGAATTTCAGTAACGTAATTGGAAAAGGTTTTGTGCGTATGGTGTTTAAAGTAGCGGGAGAAAGAGGCAATGCTCATATTTAGTTTACTGGCAATCTCTTCTATATAAATATCATTTTTATAATTTTTTAGAATAAATTGAATTACTTTGTCAATCCTGTCGGTATCATTGTCGTTGCTGGCAATAAAACTTTTTGATAATATGGGACTAAGCTCTTTGCTGGTAGACATAAACACTAGTATTTCGAGCAAATTCATCAGTCGGTTTGCAGGTTTTTGCTCTTTCATTTCGACCAGTTTATCTTTTACATAAACATTAGATTTCCCGATCACTTCCAAGCCCAGTGATGACCGCTCCAATAATTTTTTTACCTGTTTCATTTCTGGCAGGTCAAAAAAAGAATTTCCTAAAAAGTCTTCTGTAAAATGAATAAAGATCGACTTGGCTGTAAGCTTGTTGTTATTATAATACTCCTCACTGTTTCTGTAAAGGTGTGGAATATTGGGCCCAAGCAATACAAGGTCGCCATCATCAAAAAAACTTACCTGATCGCCAATAAACCGGCTGCCTTTGGTTTTAATGATGTACACTAGTTCGTATTCTTTGTGGAAATGCCATGGTTTGTCAAAATATTTACATTCCTCATTAATGTATAAAAAGGAAGTATCGGGGGCTATTGGTAGTTTGTATAATTGCGGCCTCATAAGTAATTTGTAATTTACCAATTTTTAAAATATAAATCTTTATTGCAATTTTTTTAACCAGAATTTATCTTTTAGAAAGTACTTCATTTTAAGAATTTGTTGTGTTAAAATTATAATCAAAATTTCGTATTTTTTGATAAGTGAATAATATTATCTGTAGTTTCCTTATAAATTAATTAGCTTAAAAGTGTAACCTATTTTATGCTATAAGAGAAGTAATTATTTAAAACTTACGAGAAAAAAATTGATGTATACATAGAAAAGCTACAGTATAAAACAATGAAAATAGCGTTCATCAATGAATTAATAAGCCCATGTTTGAACTTATTGATAAGAAGATTCTGTAGAATACTAAAACTCTAATTCGGCAGAATTGCCAATTGGTATACAACAGCTTTCATCATTGATGAAAAAGAGCAGTCGTATCAATATTAATTAGGTACAATAAGTATCGGTTAATCATTCTTATAAATTCTAAATGAAATAATCTATTTCAAATTTATTAAAAGTACTTCAATAATAAAGGCTAATTATTTGTTATGAAAGTATTCTCTTGGCTTTAATATTTCTGTGGTTCAAAAATGTATTGTAGAGTGAATTTCCTGTAAGAAACAGGAAGGCTCTTAATTGGTGCATCTTTATACTATTGTTACTTATAACAATTGCAAGAGGTAAGTAAAATACATAAGAATATATCCGTTATAATCCTTCTTGAAGTTATTATTATAGGAGTATTATTTATATTGTCAATGTTATTAAATAAGCCCTGTTATTTTATTACAATATTTTGTAAAAGGCCTAAATCTTCATTAAATTTGTAGTCTAGCTTTGCAGCTAAAGTAAAAATATATTCTGGTGAGTATTTCGGTGAGTATAAATTTTTAAACCACTTAAGAATATTGATTTTATTGGTGATTTATTGATGGGTTCGAGTCCCGTCCAGTCCGCAACAATCAATATCAAATTAAGCTAAAAGCCTGCAAACACTATGTTTTCGGGCTTTTTTCATTATGGGGGATGAACAAAACTCACAAAGAATAACAAAACAAAAGTGAGTTATTCGGTGAGTCTACGCTTCATAAAATCTTACTCACCAAAATTTAATATTGCCAATTGCATATCAACGTGTTCAAATAATGAACATCTTGTTTTGCTTTAGATGCTTTGCTAATTTTATTCACTCTAAATGATTAATCATGAAGACAAATTTTAGCATGCTTTTTTATACGAAAAAGCAAAAGAATTACAAGTCCGGCGTAGCTCCTATTTATTTAAGGATAACTGTAGATGGCAAACGTTCAGAAGTGCCGCTTTCTTAGTATAATAATTTAGATTTCTTAGCATGATAAAAATAGAGATTGTGATAATCAGACCTACCATTCAAAAAAATAATGCCCGAACTCGGTTTTTACAACCATTCCTTCTTCTAATAGCGGTTTTAATGCTGGTTTTTATCAGTGGCATTTTTAATAAGGTTACCGCTCAATCGAAAAAAATATACATCGCCAACGATGATCATACTGATTATATGTGGACGGGTGATGAGGAGACTTATAAAAAAGTCTTTTCAGAAATGCTGGACTACTACATTAAACTCAACGATTCTACTGCTCATCTACCATACAATCTTCAAAACAAATGGAACTGTGATGGCTCATATTGGGTGTATAATTATAAACAAACACGTAATAAAGAACAGTTTGATAAACTGATTGCGCAAATTAAAAAAGGGCAGATTACGGTGCCTTTAAACTCAATGGTTGTTTTAATGGGGGCTGCCCCGGCAGAGGCAACCATAAGGGATATGTACTATGCCGGTTCATTAAAAAGAAAGTATGGGCTGGATTTACAATTGGTTTTAAATATGGAAGACCAGGTATTGCCACTTGGGCTTTCATCTTTATGGGCTGGGTCGGGGGCAAAATATAGCTGGAAAGGCGTTTGTGCATGTGCCACAAAAGTTACCGGTTTAGAAAGGTCCAGAAATCAAATGTATTGGTATAAAGGGCTGGATGATCAAAAGGTATTGATGAAGTGGTATTCGGTAAATCCATCCATGATAACCAACCGTAAAGAGTACCGTTATAATTTAGGGGATTATTTAGAGGCAAGTAACCAGGCAAATGCTATTACAGACTGCAAGGCTTTAATGAACGATTCTGTTTACCCATACAACATTGCAGCAGCATTTGGCAAAGGTGGTGATGACCTTAAAACCTTAACCGATAATTTCCCAAAAATTGCGAAGGAAAAATCAGATGCTGATTACCAGGTGATCGTATCCAACGAAATAGATTTTTTTAAAGACTTCGAAAAACAATACGGCGCTTCACTTCCATCTGAAACAATCTCTTACGGTAGTACCGAATGGGGTAACAGTTTTGCCTCACTGGCTGAAGTATCTGCTTCGGTAAAACGTTCCATCGAAAAGTTAAGAACTGCAGAAGGATTGTATACCATGGTTGCTATGAAGGATAAAAAGTTTGCCACCGATCTGGCAGAGCAAAAAGAGAAGGCCTGGCTGGCCTGCGGTATGTATTTTGAACACGATTGGACGGCTGATGGACCGCACATTACCCGTAAACAAAGGGCAGACTGGCAAAAGAAAACGGCTAAAATATTCAACAGCTATGTAGATACTTTATACAACCGGTCACTTAACAAGCTGGGTGAGTTAATTGCAAAACCGGCAGGCAGTAACGAGGCATTTTATGTGTACAATCCTTTAAGCTGGGCAAGAACTGATTACAGTGATTATCTGTACAATGGCCCCGCCTCAATTAGTGTGACAGATAAAGCTGATTCAAAAGAAGTGCCTTTTCAAATCGTAACAAAAAAGAATAGAAATTACCTGCGTATTTGGGCACACAACATTCCATCGTTGGGTTACAAAGTATTCGAAATAAAAAAGAAAGCTACCTCTTCCATTTTTCCAACCAGTCTTTCAGTAACAGACAGCACTATTGAAAATGGATTGTATAAAATAAGTTTTACCCAACAGGGAGTTATTACCAGTTTGACCGACAAATTAAACAACAGGGAATGTGTGAAACCTTTGGATAAATTATATTTCAATGATTTGGGTTCAGGTATGGGAAACGATGGTGAAAAAGTTAAGATCGAAAATAAGGGGACTGTGTCAGTTACATTGTCGGCTTTCTCTTACAAGCCAATAAAGCATACCTCAAAGCTTACACTTTTTGCAAACAGCGACCGCATTGAGATTGAGAATTACATCACCCAGAATGTAGATGCAAAACCGGTCACCTATACGTTTTCATTAAACCTGAACAAGCCCGATACCTGGCATGAAGAGGCCGGTGCCATTTTACATGCTAAAACAGTTGCCAAAGGGGGCCATTATGCTGATACTGCCAACAGGGTAGATTGGCTGGCATTAAATCATTTTACAGATATGTCTGATGCAACGAATGGAATGATTATTTCTAACAGGGACGCCTATTTTATGAAAACAGGCAATAGCACCAACAGGCTACTGGATGACAGTACTCCGCAAATAAAGGTTTTAGCCACAGCACAGGTTGATAATGCACTTGGGTTAATAAACCAGGATGGAGATTCTTATTTCGAACATTTTTTAGCATTGAATCCGCATACAACAGGTTTTAATTCAACAGAAGCAATGCGGTTTTCATTGCAGCATCAGAACCCGCTTGTATCAGGAAAAATTAAAGGAGGGAAAGCTTATAACGCGAATACATTTTCCATGTTTACTATTTCAGATTCCAATATAGTAGTTTGGGCTTTAAAACCTGCGGAAGAAGGAATTGAGAAAGGAATCATTATGCGTCTCTGGAACCTTGCTGATAAAGATAAGCCGCTTACTATTTCTTCGAAGCTCCGAATTACAAAGGGATACAGCACTACTCATATTGAAACAGATGACCATGCTATGCCAGTTGAAAAAGGAACCCTCAATACAAGGATTGGACATAACCGGATACAAACTTTTAGATTGTTTTTAAAAAGTAATCTTGACGAGGTAAACAAAACTCTGAAGTAATATGGCATAAATCCTAATCAACAGGTAAGGCAATTAATGTCGCGATTGTTACTACTTCCTTCATTAAAAAAATAATTTTTTTTATGCAACAATTAGCAATAGGCGTAGATATAGGTGGCACCCGAACTAAGTTTGGCCTGGTAAATATTGTTACCGGCGATGTATTGCACATAATACTTGAGCCAACAGAAAAGAAAAATGAAGCCGCTTTTTTAAGCCAGGTGGGTTTGGCAATTCAGCAACTTATGGAATTAGCGTCACAAAAAGGAAATGCTGTAAGTGGTATTGGCATTGGGGTTCCGGGCTTTACCAATGAAGATGGAGTAGTTATAACAACGTATGGTTTTTTAGAGTTTATGGAAAACTATCCTTTGAAGTCTCTTGTTGAAAAAGAATTTTTATTATCATGTTTAATTGATAACGATGCAAGAATAGTTTCATTGGGTGAGGCGTTGTATGGCAAAGGAAAAGGTTACAAAAGAGTGTTGACATTAACCTTAGGAACCGGTGTGGGTTTGGGATTTGTAGTAAATGGAAAATTTACAGATGCATTGCCTTTATCCCACATGGGAGGCAACATAACCATAACCAATGACGGAGGTGAATGTTATTGCGGAAAGACGGGATGTTTGGAAGCACTCGTTTCAGCAACGGGTATTGAAAACCTTGCAAACAAAAATGGTTTCAATGGAAAATTATCAGTAGAAAATATTTTTGAATCAGCAAAAGATGGTGATGAAAAAGCGATTGAAGTAATTGAAAAGGTTATCAGCTATATGCACATCGCCATCCATACTTATGTAAATCTTTTTGCTCCTGATATAATTGTACTGGGTGGTGGTATTGCAAAAGGTTTAACACCTTACCTCGAAAAAATAAAAGGAAAAATGTACATGGGTCCGTATCCCGGTTATACCTTTGAATTAGCCGTTTCAGAGTTAGAAGAATCATCAGGAATGTTGGGCAGCGCTGCTTTATTTCAATCATTTAATAACAATAATAAATAGGAGTTATGAATTTAAAAAATAATTTATGGTTTGTGTATGCCGTTACTGCAGGTCTTTTTTGGGGTATATGGGGCGTTGTTGCCAAACTGATCTCCGAAGATGTAAACCCCTTCATGAACCATTTATTATTTACCGGCGGCATGTTATTAACGCTTCCATTTGTAATTAGAAAATGCAATCGGGCAACATTTAGTTTAAGAGGAATTATTTGGGGCTGCATCGCAGGTTGTTTTGCTATTGCAGGAAACGTGGCAGTGTTTTATGCATTCAGTAATGGTGGACAGGCATCTATTGTTATACCCGTTACCAATCTCTATCCGCTGGTAACAATTGTAATTGCAGTGCTTGCATTTAAGGAGAGACTGAACATTGTAAATGTTGCAGGAATATTATTGGCAATCCCTGCAATCTTATTATTGTCAGGCGAAACGTTATTATTTACCAACCCATCGGGATTTTTTAAAAGTATAGGATTGAATGAATGGTTTCTTTTTTCTTTAGCAGCCATTTTTTGCTGGGGTGTTTTTAGTGCTGCGCAAAAAGTTACCACTAATTATATTTCAGCAGAATGGTCGTATGCTGCTTTTGTATTTACATCCGTTATCATTACGATCGGGTTTGTGTTGGCAGGAAAAATTCATTTCAATCTTTCAACAAAAACAATTTCATTAGGCGCCATCGCAGGTATGTTAAACGGACTGGGCGTACTGGCAAGTTTTGCTGCCTATCGTTCAGAAGGGAAAGCTTCTGCTGTTACAACGATCGCAGGAGCATTACAACCCGTTTTCACCATTGTTCTCGCTGTTGCTTTTCTCAAAGAAAGTTTATCCGGCATGGAGTTGCTTGGTATTGGGCTTGCCATTGGCGGAGCATTAATGTTGTCTTATGAAAAAAGGAAAGAGAAAATTGTTTATGTATAACTTGGTAAGAATTTGATTGTAATGAAGAAAATATCACGCAAAGAAAACTAAGGAGCACAGACACAAAGCGGAACTGTGTTTTTCTTTGCGCCTTTGCGTAATATTCCTTTGCGCTCTTTGTGTGAATAAAAATGTTTAAGTAAGCAATATTGATTAATAATTAAAAACCCTATGTCGTTTATTTAAGATTGTCTTTGCTCCATTGGAGCGTCCTGTTTATAGCTGAAGCAATTTAATTTAGTTATGACTCCGTAGGAGTCGCCAATAAACAAGAAGCACCTACGAAGCTTTAATAAATCCTGATTTTGTTTTCTATAAACAGGTAGCTCCTAACAGAGCTTAACTAAACAACATTGTTTTAAACTTATATTTCGCAGAATGATCTCAGAAATAAAATCAATGCCGCAAATGGCAAGTGAATTTTTAAAAAATTCTCCTTCATATTCCTTGCCCACATATGTGCCATACATTGGAATGGGCTCCTCTTATTTTGCTCCCCTTGCATTTAAATACATGGGTATAAATATTTATCCTGAGTTGGCTTCAGAGTTTTATAATTATTTAAACCACGATAAAAAACTTTCATCCGGTGTTTTGCTTTCACAATCAGGTAAAAGCACCGAAGTATTGTGGTGTGCTGAATTGTTTGAAAAATTCACAGTCATTTCCAATTATACCGATAGCCCGCTTTGCAAATTTCACCGTGTTGAAAATATTATTCCTTTATTGGCAGGAGAAGAAAAATATTCTTCTTCCAAAACATACATCAACACGTTGCTTGCTTTGTTTAAAGGTTTTGACATGGATGTTACAAATGCAGTAAAGCTGCTCTCAGATAAAATGGAGCTGTATGAGGAACAAGGCAGGATGATAGCAGATAAAGTCTTTGAATTATTGCAGAAAAATAAATTGAATGGCTTATATATCACCGGCAGCGGACCCAACATAGCCACAGCCATGCAGGCTGCATTAATTATGAGTGAAAGCACCAAGCTTAATTTTAATGGATTACCTATGGCACAGTACGATCACGGACCAAAAGAAACAGCAAAAAATAGTGTAGTAATAAATATTATTGCCAAAGGAAGATCTTATGAACGAGGTAAAAAATTGGAAGACACTATCAAAGCTGCAGGCGCAAATGTATTTACAGTTGAAGAGCCTGAGGCTAAAGAGAACGAATCAATTCTTCACAACATTATTCCTTTCAATTTTATGGCGTATTACCTGTCAAAAAAATTGAACATAGAGGAGACATTTACAGTGGGTGGAAAAGTAACGGAAGTAAATCTGTAGTGATTAACCAATCTTAATTATTAAAAATTATAAAAAAATATATGATCATGAAAACTTCAATCAAATTATTTTACCTGTGTTTACTCTTTACAACTACAATATGTGTTGCGCAAACTCCACTTGAAGTCAAAGTAATTGTAGCTCCCGATCATACTGACTGGACTTATAAGTTAAATGAAAAAGTAAAGTTATCCATCACCATTTTAAAAAACGGAAACCCGTTACAAAACGTACACATCGCATATGAAATTGGGCCTGAAAAAATGGACAACACAAAAGCCGACAGCCTTACACTTTCCAGCGGTAAATTAGAACTGGATGGGGGCACATTGAAAATCCCGGGCTTCTTACGGTGTATTGTAACCGCAGACGTTGATGGCTTTAAATACAGGAACCTTGCCACCGCAGGTTTCAATCCTTCAGACATAAAACCAACGGTTACCTTACCCAATGATTTCGATAATTACTGGATTAATGCAAATTCAGAATTAGCCAAAGTTCCTATGGATGCAAGAATGCGTTTTCACACTAACGTATCCGTTTGAGAAGTAATGAGCAAACTTGCTTTTTAAGAAAGGGGTAAAAGAGATTTTTTTCCAGGTAATAACAGACGGGTAGATACTCCATTCTTTTATTGCCGCAACTAATGCTTTTTCATAAGAGTAAAAGTCAAGTAAGCCGGGTTCCAAGTTGATGAGCATATTCAAATGATTTACATAATCATCCGGTTTTACCGCTTTCCTGAATTCCCCAAATAGTTTTTCAAAATCAACATAATTATTTTCAGCTTCTTCCTTTAATTTTTCAAATAAGCGTATAATATCTTCATTAGAACTGAGGTCAATTTTTTTTATGCTCTTGCCATAATTCGTGTGTGCCCTATTTCTGATTTTAAACTGCTTTTCAGCTTTCTCAGACTTAGTGTACTTTTTTAAAAAGATAGCAATTTGTCTATAAAATATCTGAAATTCGGATACCGTTTCCTTATTTGGACATTCCATGGAAACCTTCGGAACTGGAGCAACGAAATGGCCGGGGCGCAAGGCAGGGAAATATTTTAGCAAAGGAAGCCTACGGAAATAAAGTGGAAAATTACATTTACGCAGTGGAACAATCATTGGATAATTACAAATTTAACCTACTGAAAAATAAGCAAACATTTATCAGCCAGATGAAAAATTGTGAGCTGAATGTTAGAACAATTGATGAAGGTTTTATTGATGAAAAGAGCGGGATGAATTTTTCAGAGTAGATCGCCATTCTTTCCGGTGATACTACTTTATTGGAAAAATCAAAAATGGAGAAGAAGATTGCTGTATTGGAAAGCCTGAAAGTTGCACATCATAAGGAAGTGATTCGTTCTAAATTTCACTTAGAAAGTATGCAAGCGGATAAGGAAAGTACACTAAATACGATTAATAAACTAACCCTTGATGAAACCGCTTACAAAAGCCAATTACAATTTTACAAAGAAGGTACAAAAGCCAATCCCGTTTTATTAAATGATGTCAGTTCAGCAGATCCAGAAATAATCGGGAAGTATTTAATTCAACTTTCTGCAACATGGAAGCCGGGGCATGACGCAAGTGATACGAAGAAAATCGGCAGCCTATATGGCTTTGAATTATTTGTAAGACGACAAAGGGAAACCTATGACGACAAAGGAATGTTTGAGTACCACTATAGAAACATCCTCTTTGCTGAGAGTAAAGAAAGCGGTATAAAATATTTATGGAACCAGGGCCATATCAATATTGATAACCCTAGGATTGCATCCAGGTATTTCATTAATGCTATTGACAGGGTGGATGCTTTAAAAGAAAAGTATGAAAAGAATCTGCAGGAATTGGATCAAAACATTCCTATGTTACAGCAATTGGTTGCAAAACCATTTGAAAAAGAAAACGAACTGGTTCAGTTTATAAAAGATGTTTCAAAATTAGACCGGGAAATTTCTATTAAAATTCAGGGGAACCAGATGAAGCAGCATAATAGGGTGGATGGGAAAATGGTTGAGACAAAAGAAACACCTGTTATAAAAATGAAAAAATCTTCGCTGCCTAAAAAAGAGACATCAAAAAAGACAAAAGGATTAAGAGTTTAAATTAATTACCCGCCGGGATTTAAGATAATTTTTTTCGAGCTATTATACACACTGGTTGTTTTTGTGGCCTTTATCTAAAGGGAGTATATTCAAGTAACAATTTTGTACTAATACTAATTGCTTATTATAGCGAGTTAACATTTCATGTGCTAAATATATTGTTCTATTATTTTTTTAAATATATTTATATCAAATGGTTTTTCTATATAGCCATCTGCATTTATTTTTTTACATACTTCTTTAATTTCTGCATTGGCTGAAAAAAGCAAAACGGGAATATGACGGGTAGCCGAATTTTCTTTTATCATAGTAACGGCTTTCTCACCGCCAATTTCCGGAATCCAAAGGTCCATTATAATAAGATTGGGTTTAATGGAATCAATATCGCTAATTACGTTTTCACATCTTGATAATGTCTCTACCCGATATTGACTTTTTGATAATATTTTTTTGCAGAGGAACAAAATTTCCTGGTCATCTTCATATATTAAAATACATTTTTCCATTTTGCCTTTTTATGATGTTTAGCTTGGGATGTTTTATTGACTAAAAAAACTTATATTTTTTTGTTACCTATTTTCATCTTTTAGTGTGCTGACTCATTATACCTTAAGGGTAAAGTGAAATAGAATATACTTCCTTTACCCGGTTCACTTTCTACCCACAATTTACCATTATGCCTTTGTATAATTTCATAAGAAATATACAACCCGATACCCAAACCCTGAAAATGCAGTGCATGCTCTTTAATACGATGATATTTTTCAAATATCTGGTTAAGGCTACCTTTACTCATCCCTATACCAGTATCTTTTACTGACACTTTTATTTTATCATTCTCCTGCTCCACATTTATTAAAACCTCGCTTGCACCGGGTGAATATTTTATGGCATTGTTTAATAAATTAATTACCACCTGCTCCAGCCTGTTCTTATCTCCGGTTACGTCCCCATATACCTTACCGGTTTTTATAATGGTATGGGTGGGTGAAGTAAGCTGGATATTTTCAACAGTGCTATCAACCATATCATTAAAATTGAAAGTAGATATAGTATAATTTAATTTGCCGAGCCGTATCTTGCTTACATCCAGCAATTCGCTTATCAATTCATTAAGCCTGTTAATAGATTGGCTTGCTTTTTTAACATAAAGATTTGCATCTTCATTATTTACATCTAAAGAAAGTTCCAGCAATTGCAAATAACCTTTAACCGTAGTGAGCGGCGTCTTTAATTCGTGGCTGGCAATGCTGATAAATTCATCTTTTCTTTCTTCTTTTATTTTTTGGTCTTCAATATCGGTATTGGTTCCAACCCAGCGTAAAATTTTACCTTCGACATCATTTACAGGAAATACACGGGTAAGGAACCTCCTGTATTTACCATCAGCGCCACGAAGGGGAAAGGTCATCTCATAAGGTTCGTTTTTTTTCCATGCCTTCTTTACAAAATTAACTACTCTTTCAATATGGTCAGGATGAAGCACTTTTTCCCAACCCCATCCTTTCATTTCTTCTAAAGTAGTTCCGGTGTAATCATACCATCGCTCATTGTACCAGAAGATATAACCTTCACTGTCTGCTATCCAGGCAAGGTTTTGTATATTATTGGCAAGGGTACTGAATTGCTTTTCGCTTTCTTTTAATGTCTCTATTGCTTCTTTCTGCTCATGGATATCGGTAAATGCGCCCACCCATTTTATAATTTTATTATCCTTATCTAAAACCGGTTCCCCTATTACAGCGTGCCATTTGTACTGTCCATCTTTATTTTTAAGGCGCACCTCTGCTGTGTACATATCACCTGTTGTTAAACTGTGAACCCATGCTGCATTGATGTTGTCATAGTCGTCAGGATGCACTAATGCTTTCCATTCTTTTTCGCCTCCCGATTCAATACCCGAATATGTTTTCCACCTTGCAGACGCAAACTCAGGATTACCCTTTGCATCGGTAACCCAAACCAATTGCGGTAATGTTTGTGCAAGGGAACGAAAACGTTCTTCACTTTCTTCAATTTTTTTTCGTGCCAATACTTGCTCAGAAACATCTACTCCATACACCAAAATTCCATCTATTTCACCTTCACTATTATGAGATGGCTGGTAAACAAAGTTGATGTAAATTTCTTCCAGCTTTCCATTTCCCTTGTCTAACTTCACAGGCAT